>Ga0306865_1000038_pt1 | contig 76517 bp, 70 predicted proteins | sample AntRauTorckE5431_FD_190441 | JGI IMG/M metagenome (GOLD analysis project Ga0306865, IMG submission 190441) | Saline lake microbial communities from Rauer Islands, Antarctica - Metagenome Torckler E5 #431 (v2) (version 2) | ecosystem: Environmental > Aquatic > Non-marine Saline and Alkaline >... | reverse complement strand
TCATACAACCAAAGTGTATTCTAATTTTAAAATGACGGCTTTTATTAGTCTTGGATTAGGAGGATTGGTGCTTGGAGGACAATTGGTAGTAAGCAGCGCTACAGAAATTGCCCTCAGTTATGGGGTAAGTGATAAAGTGATTGGCTTAACCATAGTTGCAGCTGGAACCTCACTACCAGAACTTGTGACATCGGTGGTAGCAGCAACCAAAAACAACGCTGATATTGCTATTGGTAATGTGATAGGTTCCAATATTTTTAATGTTTTGCTTATAGTTCCAATAAGTGCGTTGATAACCCCCATTGCTTACAATACTTCTTTTAATCTGGATATGTATATTTTAATGGGGGGTAGTTTGTTTTTGTTTATCGCTATGTTCAGTGGGAAAGCAAAACGTTTGGACCGCTGGGAAGCGTTGATCTTATTGTCAGGATTTATAGTCTATACTGGGTATATGCTGACTAATTAATTAGAGGTGTAGTCTTTTTACTTTTTAGAGAATCATAAGCTTTGCTTAACTTGTAGACCAAAATGAAGTTTATGAAATTAACAGTAGTGCTATTTTTGTTTATAACACTTTTAAGTTGCCAAAATTCCCCCGAACGAAAAGGAGGGAGCAAATCTCCATTTGAAAACAAAGCTTTTCCTGAATTTGGCATTAAAGAAGCTGAGCAACTGGCAGAACTACCTTTGCAGTGCATTACTCAGGAATTTCCTAACAAATTGGGTCAGGTTTTGGGATCTGAAGAGGATTTAGCAAGGCCTAAAGACTTACGACCAGCTTTTTATGGCTGTTTCGACTGGCATTCTGCTGTGCACAGTCAATGGTCTTTGGTCAAATTACTTAAAGATTTCCCAGATCTTAAACAGGCCGATAGTATTCGAAGTGCTTTGTCAAGACGTCTAACTGAAGATCATATTCAAACTGAAATCAACTTTTTTAAAACCGAACACAATCAAAATTTTGAGCGGACCTATGGCTGGGCCTGGTTATTTACACTAGCTAAAGAGTTAAACACCTGGGAGGATCCACAGGCGAAAGAATGGTTGTCTAACCTAATGCCTCTGGTCGACCTCCTGGAAGAAAAGATGAAAGCGTTCCTGCCAAAACTGGTGTATCCCATACGAGTGGGTGAGCACCCTAATACTGCTTTTGCCTTATCGATGACTATAGATTATGCGGAGGTATTTAAAAAAGAAGAACTTAAGTCGTTAATCATTAAAAGGTCAAGAGACTTTTATTTTACAGATAAAAACTGCCCCTTAGAGTGGGAGCCTAGTGGCTATGATTTTTTATCGCCTTGTCTGGAAGAAGCTTCCTTAATGGCTAAAGTTTTGTCAGAACAAGAGTTTCAAACCTGGATAAAAACATTTATGCCCAGTTTATTTTCAAAATACTTCAACTTGGATGTTGCAGAAGTCAGTGACAGATCTGATGGAAAATTGGTGCATTTGGATGGTCTAAATTTTAGTCGAGCTTGGAATCTTTATGAGCTGGCAGACACTTACGAGGCTTTTTATCATTTAAAAACTACAGGAGACCAACATTTCACAAAGGCTTATCCCAATTTATTTGGCGATACCTACGAAGGCTCACATTGGCTAGGTAGTTTTGCTATTTATGCACTTGATCGGCGTCCTGAATGATAAAAAAACTTTCTTCCTATTTTGGTCCAGGTACTTTCGTGGCGGCTGCTTTTATAGGTCCGGGTACGATTACCATTTGCTCTATCGCAGGGGTTAGGTTTGGAACCGATCTCCTCTGGGCTTTAGTTTTATCCATAGTTGCGACCATTATTTTACAAAACATGTCGGCTAGAATAGGTTTAGTTACCCAGATGGATTTAGGTACAGCAATGCGTGAGATCGTGAGTCAGCCTTTATTAAAAGCTTTGCTGATGGTTTTGGTGGTTGTTGCTATTGTTTTTGGAAATGCAGCTTATGAAGCTGGGAATATCAGTGGAGCTGTGATGGGCTTCTCAGTGATTTATGCGGATACTCAACTTAGTTTTGGTGACTTTACCTTAGATTATTTGCCTTTGGTTATAGGAGCTAGTTGTTATTTCATATTGAACTTGAACAGTTATAAAAAAATAGAAAAGCTCTTGATTGTCTTGGTGGTGTTGATGAGTTTGTCCTTTCTTGCCACTGCTTTAATCACTAAACCTGATTTATTGTCTTTAGTAAAGGGCATAACTCTCCTTAAAATGCCAACAGATTCGTTAACAACGGTTTTAGCCATCGTAGGCACCACAATAGTTCCTTATAATCTGTTTTTGCATTCTTCTGTGGTTCAGGAAACGTGGAAAGGTGTATCAGGTTTAAAGTTTGCCAAACTGGATTCAGCAATTGCCATAGGGCTGGGGGGATTGGTCTCTATAGCTGTCGTCGTTGCGGCTTCGAAAATTCCAAAAGAAGAATTGCGGTCTATCCTGGATATGGCAGAAACACTCGAACCTTTGTACGGAGTATACGCTAAATACTTACTTGGCTTTGGTTTTTTTGCTGCGGGTATAACTTCAACCCTTACGGCTGCACTGGCAGCAGCCTATGTTTTAAAAGGCTGTTTGGGCTGGAAGATAGATAATACCCATCCCAAATTTAAATGGACCTGGCGAGGAATTCTTTTGCTTGGGGTTGTGTTTTCCTCCTTAGGCATTAATCCTATCGAGTTGATTCAAATTGCCCAGGTGAGTAATGCTATTTTACTTCCATTTATCGCCATATTACTCTTAGCCATTGTTTCCAACCGAAAGCTGATGGGGGATTATAAAAACACACAGCTTCAAAATACAGTTGGTGTTTTGATTATTCTGTTTTGTTTGTTTTTGAGTGTGAAGAGTTTGTTTATGATGTTTTAAATTTCAATTTATAACATCCTATAGCCTAAAATAAAAGCAAATGAGGAATAGTTTGATTCTCTGAAAAAGTCTTCATTGAGAAGATCTCTGTATGTTTGGTATCTAAATTCTACACTAAATTTTTGATCATACCTAAAGCCAAATCCTATAACTGGATTTAAAGATCCCTTCAAATCAATACTAGCTCCTAAATCACTAGTTATTTTATTTCCTTCAATATTTAAATCATAAGCCAAGCCTCCATTCAAAAAAAGTTGACTTTCAGAACTCAAAAAAAGATAATGTCTTAAGCTTAACGGGATTTCTATAGATTGGTAATCAACTTCTCTAAAGCTTGGAGCTAAATCACCAAAAGGTCTGTCTTTTCTTGAAGAATAAGATTGATATGTAGGTTCCAGTACAAGTGACCATTTTTTATTATTTAGGGGTAATACGTATTCAAATTCAATACCAATTCTAAAGTTAACTTCTGTATTGAAATCTGTTTGCACATTTTCACTACCTTCTTCAGTAGAAAAAGAAGCCAATTGTAAGCCAGGCCTTATTGTTATGTGGAAAGATGATTTAGACTTCTTGTTTATATAGCTATACGTAGAATTGTCTGAGCAAGAATTATATTTAGTAATTACTCTTCTAAGACCGATTTCCCAATATTTTAAATTTTTGAAATCAGATTCTGATAATGTTTCACATTTAAGCTCATTTAATAATTGTTGCCTGAAATCATTATTTTTTTTAACTACAGAGTTTTTATCTAGATATTTTCTAAAAATAAGTGGTTGCAAAGAAACCTCTTCTGTGCTAAAAAAATACTTTATCGTATTTCTATCACGATACTGATATAAATTGGCCTGACCTTCTTCAAGTATTTTTAAAAATAGGTGTTGTTTTACAAAGCTTGGGGATCTGTTTTCACTTATAAGTGAGCTGCTATTTCCAGAAATATCGATATCCACTTGAGCTGATTTATATTTAACCTCTCCGTAAATCTCAAAATGTTTAATGTCTTTTGGTAGAAATTTTATCTGTGAATCAGATAAATCCGACTTAAATAAAATTTCCTCTGGGTTATTATTCCAGCTGAAATCTTTAATATATCCGGTAATAGTGTCACCAGAATTATTTAAAAAATATCCCTTTTTGAAAATGTTTTGAGCGTTAATTTGGATACAAAATAATAGTATAAGAATAGTATAAAATCTGTTTTTCACAATGCTTTTAATAGTTTTTGAATAGCAATTTAACTTTTTAATTTTTAAAATATTTCAATACCGGTTTCAAAATACAGTTGGTGTTTTGATTATTTTCCAAAAAGTTTTGTTTGTTTTTGAGTGTGAAGAGTTTTTTAATGATGTTTAGTAATTCTTGATATTATAATAAACATTTTAAAATAATTTATACCCAAGAATTAGACTTGCTGAGTTATACTTCGATGAAGCCACAGTATAGTCAAAAAGTAGGTCTCTTCCTGCCTGGTATCTAAACTCAAATACGAATTTTTTATTGAACTGATATCCTATTCCAAAAACCGGATTGAATTGAGCATTCAAATCAAGTTGTCTTGTTCTAATGCCATTGATTTCATTATCTCCAATTCCAATATCATAAGCTATACCTGCATTTATAAAAAGCTGATGGTTTGAACTCAAAAAACTATAATATCTTACACTTAGTGGAACTTCTATAGATGCGTAACTAACTTCCCTATTCACGGGAAAGAATTCATCAATCAGGTAGTCTCTTCTTGAATTATACTCCTGATAAGTTGGTTCTAAGGTAACCGACCACTTTTTATTATTGAATGGCAAGATAAGTTCCATTTCAAGACCTATCCTAAAACTAGTTTCATTTGGAAAATCAGCATCCAAGCCTGCATTACTAACATCATCGACATCCAAAGTTGCAAATTGAACGCCTGGTCGAAAAGAAAGATGAAAAGAACCTTTAGATTTATCATTAGTATAGCTATAATCAGATGAATTTAAGCATTTGTTATAAGTGTTAAAAATCTTCTTTAATGACCTTTCATCATATTTTAAATTTTTGAATTGATTAGTCGATAGGTCATTGCATTGTAATGCATTTAAGAGCTGTTGTCTAAAATTCTGATTCTCTCTTATTTTATTGGTCTTATCTAGATATTTTTTGTAAATGAGTTGTTGAATGGATTTCTCCTCTGTTTCATAAAAATACCGAATAAAGGAGCTATTTTCTAATTTGTATAATTTGGCAGCTCCACTTTCAAGAACTTTCAGGAACACATGTTCTGATTCAAATTCCGGTAGTCGATTTTTGGATAATTTAGAAATGCTATTGTCAGATTTGTCAATATCGACTTCAACAGATTTATACTTTACTTTATTAAATATCTCAAAAAAACTGATGTCTTCTGGTTTTAAGTTTCTTATTCTTGATGCTGAATTTGTCTTAAACTGAATTTCGTCTGGATTTGTTTTCCAGTCTAAATCTTTAATCAGTCCTTGAATGCTGTCACCAGAGTTGTTGGTATAAAACCCTTCTTTGAAAGTGCTCTGAGCATTAACTTGAAAGCAAAACAATAGGATGAGGATAATCAAAATCTTAGTTTTCATAAAATAGTGGTTGGGATTAATTTTTTCTATAAATATAAAAATGCGGTTAGTTCAAACTTATTGATTTTCAAATAATTTCATATCCGGTTTTAAGTCGGCGAACTCTTCTGGGATAAATGGGTTTTCTAACTGAATAAGCTGTCGATTTTTTAAATTCAAATCTTCCACTAAAATTCCATAATAGCTTTTAAAAATCGCATCTAGAGTACCATCGTTTTCGATAATAGATAATCCTTTTTTTAAGCGTTTAGCTAATTCTAATTGATTGGGATTGACATAAAATACCAAAGGGAAAGGATAAAAAAACATCAGGTTATCTTCGATGATAAGCCCTTCAGCTTTGGAAGCTCTGTTTTGAAAAATACTTTTTACTTCATTGGCTCCAAAGGTGATGAAGTCGAAATTTCCTTTGGTAAGTCTATCAAAAATATCATCAAATGTCCCTTCTTCACTTACTTCAAATCCATTATTTCTAAAGATATCGGCGTCGCTCCAGGTTTCAGGAATACCCTGGGTGAGTAGTTTGATGTTAGTTTTGGAGGTTTTAGTGAATTTCAATGAATCTTTTTGGTTGATAATAGGAACACGGTAGCCTAAAATATTTTTGGCTAATGGTTTATGAATCACAATTAAGTCTTCAGTATTGAATTTTTGATTGCCAGCAATGGTTACTAAAACATCGTGTTTCTTTTGGCTAAATGCTTTAGACTCTTCATCTCCAGGATAGTCTTTACGACTTTCTTTAATCTTCCAAGGGCCAAATTCAGCAGAGGTAGCTTCAAGTATAACTTCTAAAACCTCTCTTTCGTGATCTTGTCTAATTTCTGACCGATTACCATTCCAAAAATCAACCCTTAAAGTATCTGTTTTGGAATCAGTTTTCCCTTGAGAACTCTTTTTTTCTGGGTTGGATTGACATGAGAATAAACAGTAAAACATCGTCAACATAAGCAGGGGTTTAAGCATCATTTATTTCTCGGTAAGTTAAGGAATTGGATTTATTTGTTGATATGAAGTTCAAGATTGATTAAGAATTCACCTATGTTTTATTCATTTTGATTCTTAATACATTTATATTTAATCTTTTAATTCATTCAAAACAATTCAGATATGTCATTTTCTTCAAAAGTTTTTAGCCTTACAATGTCAGTAATGATTTTTTGTTCCATGTTTTCATTTGCCCAAGCTGACAGAGAAGCAGAGGGTCTCAATTTTGCTTCCAGATCTGAAGTCATAGCACAAAACGGTATGGTAGCTACCAGTCATCCATTAGCTACCCAAATCGGTCTGGATATTTTGAAAAAAGGGGGTAATGCCATTGATGCTGCTATTGCTGCCAATGCTGCTACAGGACTTATGGAACCGACTGGCAACGGGATAGGAGGCGATTTGTTTGCGATCATCTGGCACGAGAAAAGTCAGAAGTTATACGCCATCAATGCTAGTGGGTGTTCACCAAGAGGCTTGTCTTATGATGACTTGATGAAGGAATTGGATAAGATTGAAAGCGAGACTATACCACCTTATCACTTACTTTCTGTATCAGTCCCTGGAGCGGTAGATGGCTGGTTTGAGCTGCACAAAAAATTTGGATCCTTACCCATGTCGGAGATCTTAAAATCACCAATTGAATATGCGGAAAACGGATTTCCAGTTACTGAAGCGATATCCTACAGATGGAGAAATAGTGTTCCATTTTTAAAATCGCAGCCCGGTGCCTTTAAAACTACATTCACCATTGACGGGGAAGGCCCAAAGAAAGGAGAAATCTTCAAAAATCCTGATTTGGGCAACACTTTGCGCCTTCTGGCTAAAAACGGAAGAGATGCTTTTTATAAAGGGGAAATAGCCAAAAAAATAGACCAATGGATGGTAGAAAATGATGGCTATTTGCGTTTTGAGGATTTTGAAAATCATAAGTCAGAATGGATTGAACCGGTTAGCACTAATTATAGAGGTTATGATGTGTACCAAGTAGGAGGGAACGTTCAGGGTACCGCTGTGTTGCAAATGCTGAACATTTTGGAAGGCTATGATTTAAAATCGATGGGCTATGGAACTGTTGAAACTTTACATGCTTTTATAGAAACTAAAAAATTGGTTTATGAAGATAGAGCTAAGCATTACGCAGATCCTGGTTTTCAGGATGTGCCATATGATATTTTACTTTCAAAAGAATATGCCACTCAGCGAAGACAACTTATTGGTGAAACCGCGATGAGCGACATCAGTACAGGTGTTGAAGTGATCGAAAATGGTGATACTGTTTATTTAACGACTGCCGACGGGGAAGGTAATATGGTGTCTTTAATTCAAAGTAACTTTAGAGGCATGGGAACAGGCTTTGTAGTGCCTGGACTAGGGTTTAGTTTTCAAAACCGAGGAGAGTTGTTTTCAACCGACCTTCAACATCCCAATGTCTATGAGCCAGGAAAGCGACCTTTTCACACTATCATTCCTGGTTTTGTTATGAAAGATGGTAAGCCGTTTTTCAGTTATGGTAATATGGGAGGAGCCTATCAACCTATTGGTCATGTGAGTATTCTAACCAACATTATTGATTTTGGAATGAATATCCAGGAAGCTGGAGATGCGTCACGCTGGGATCATTCCGGTTCTTCTGAACCAACCGGGAAAGTCACAGACCAATTAAATTCATCAGGGCAGGTCAACCTGGAATCTGGAATTCCTTATGAAGTGGTTCGTCAACTTAGAGCTAAAGGACACAAGGTTGAGGTTGGGAATAGCTTTTTCGGAAGATACCAGGGTATTATGCGCAATTACGATAAAGACCTTTATTATGGCGCTTCAGAATCGAGAGTCGATGGTCAAGCTGCAGGATATTAAAAATTCTAAAACTAAAAACTTAAATTTATTTGTGATTAGCAGTGAATGTGAAAACTCATAGTTATTGTATAAAATTGAGATGTTATCAATTCTGTGTAACTTTTTGAATTATTAAAACAATTAAAGATTCTTGAAATGAAAAATCATATATACGTTTGTTTTGATTGTAGTAGCTGTAGAGTTTTCGATAGTCCAAACGACCAAATCTGATGTTACAGAAGAAATAAATAATAATGTCACCGATCAGATATAGGTTGCAAATTATCCCTATCCCTGTTGGCGTATTGTTTGCAAATGAAGACTATACTTATTTTATTGAGCATTTGACAAACTCAGGGGGTAAAGATACGTATATGGTCGCTGGATATAAAGATTCTTCAAAGATCGACATTCTTGAAGAGGGGACTGCTTTAGTAACCTTTGCAGAACACCCTCCAGATTGATATGGAAGCGGCAACCTATCACAAAGCCCTGTTCAACTGTATCCTTTTAATGTAAATTATGATTTTCCCGGCGTTAAGAAATTAATTTTTGAGGTTAGATCGGCCGACTTGGATGTTAGCCAGGTTTCCTTTAGCATACAGTGGGAAGGGCCCGATTACGATGTTAATGTTTCTTCAGAAAAAAACGGGGAGAATAGCTTCTTACGCTTGAGTGGTTGGAAATCTAGGACATTACTGGCTGGACAAAAGTAAGAATTGACGTTTCTTAGGGTGGTGATATCCTAGAAACAGGCACTCTGAGAAATGAACACACAGAAATCGCATTCCAGGCAGATGCAGGTAACACCTATGTGAAGGTTCCACTCATTATGATTTGGGCTAGAAAACCTCATGAGTCTGGTGAGTCCTTCGAAATTAAACAAATTGATTTCCGGAATTTGATTGGTGAACACGAAGAAATCGTCTCTGCCATCCATGCAATAGCCGGAAAACATCAAGCACGTAAGTTAATAGTATTTAAATTAAAAAATAACGAAAGCTATCTTCGATTTTGGACTCTAACGAGAATAATTAAGTGAACATTTTTAAATCTCAATCAGAGTGATTGTTAAATCACAAATACTAATTGCTAAATGTTAATTCCTTTTGTTTTATTTATTTTTTGTAAATAATAATTGAGTAATTTTTATTATTAAAATATAATTGTATATTGTCTAAATCCAATTAGGTTTTCATTCACCTTTATAACATATTCAAATCAATATCAATTGATACTAATAAACTAATGACAAAAATGCATTCAAAATCTCAAGAACTCCTTGACAGGAGAAAAATATAGTTGCCAATGGTGTTGGGGTTTTTAATACTGCTACGGTAAGTGATGCAAAAGGAGCTATTATAACAGATGCCGATGGCAATGAATTAATTGATTTTGCAGGAGGTATAGGAGTAGTAAATGCAGGCCATTGTCCTGCTCCAGTAGTCGAAGCCATTCGCGAACAAGCTGGTAAATATCTGCACACCAGTTTTAATGTAGTGACTTATGAGCCATACATTGAATTGTGTGAAGAACTTGCAGAAATTCTTCCTCACGGAGATCATACTAAGGTCATGCTCATTAGTACTGGTGCAGAAGCGGTAGAAAATGCCATCAAGATTGCCAGACAAGCAACTCAAAGACCTGCGGTCTTGTGTTTTAGTGAGGCTTATCATGGTAGAACTTTGATGGGGATGACCTTGACAAGTAAAGTAAATTATAAATTCTCTTGTGGTCCATTCGCTCCTGAAGTTTACAGATTGCCATTTCCAAATTTCTACAAGAATGCAGGAAACCTTTCTATGGATGAATTTGTAGAAAGTGAGTTAAGAAGACTTTACGATAGTGCAAAGACTTTAGTTGATATCAATACGGTAGCAGCTATCATCGTTGAACCCATACAAGGTGAAGGCGGCTTCAATCCGATTCCGAAAAAGTATTTAGAAGGTCTACGTGCCTTTTGTGATGAATATGGTGTGATGTTAATTTTTGACGAAATACAAAGTGGGTTTTGTAGAACAGGTCATTGGGCAAGCTGGCAACATTATGGCGTACAGCCAGATTTAAGTACGTATGCCAAATCCATGGGATCTGGTTTACCGATCGCAGCAGTTGTGGGTAAAGCCAAAATAATGGATGCTGCTTTACCAGGAACCATAGGAGGAACCTATATTGGCAGCCCGGTTTGTTGTGCTGCTGCTTTAGCAACCATAAAATATATGAAAGAAATCAATCTTAATGAAAGAGCCATACACATTGGCGAAATCGTAATGCAGCGCATGAAGGATTTACAAGAAGAGGTTTCAGAAATAGGGGAAGTAAGAGGAATTGGTGCTATGATTGGCATCGAATTTATTAAAGATAAAAACCCAAACTCTCCACACTCCGAGTTGTGTGATCAAATTGTCAAGGGGTGTGCACAGGACGGCCTTATTCTTTTAAGCGCTGGCACTTATAAAAATGTTATTCGTATACTTTCCCCTCTGGTGATCACAGACGAAGAATTGTACAAAGGACTGGACATTTTGGAAAACAACATTTTGAAAAACACCCGAAGCACGACTCAAAAAGTCTTGAGTTGGTTCAAAAAAAATTAATAATATTTCAATAAATTGGTTATTCATAATGAATAGCCATTCACAATTAATAAATCAATAAATGAGACCATTTGCAATAGCAGGAATACAAATGAAAGTTTCAGCTGTTAATTCTAATGTAGAATTGATGAAGTTGAAATTAGATATAACAATGAGCCTTTATCCATGGGTAGAAATGGTTGTCTTTAGTGAGTTATGTGGTCACGGACCTCTTACTCATACTGCAACAGAAATACCAGGATCATTTGAGGAAGAAATGCAAGCCATGGCCAAAAAACACGGCGTTTGGCTACTTCCAGGAACAATTTTTGAAAAAAGTGAAGGGCATATTTACAATACGGCAACAGTTATTAATCCACAAGGGGAAGTTGTAACTAGATACAGAAAAATGTTCCCTTTTTATCCTTACGAAGTCGGCGTAACACCAGGTTCTGGTTTTTGCGTTTTCGATGTACCAGGGGTAGCCAAATTTGGTTTATCCGTTTGTTACGACATGTGGTTTCCAGAAACAGTAAGAACACTGGCTGTTATGGGTGCAGAAGTAATCATACATCCTACCATGACAGGGACTATAGATAGAGAAATAGAATTATCTATTGTTCGAGCCATGGCAGCTTGTAACCAGTGCTACTTTTTCGACGTTAATGGACTCGAGTCTGGAGGTAATGGAAAATCTTTGGTTTGTGGACCAGATGGACGAGTCATTTATCAAGCCGAAGGAAATGAAGAGATTTTTCCTATAGAATTGAATATTGAACGTGTAAAACGAAGTCGAGAATTAGGTGTCCTAAGATTGGGACAACCTCTGAAAAGTTTCAGAGACCATATTGGTGAATTCAATATTTATCAACAAGGTGTTCAATTGCCTTATTTGGATTCGTTAGGACCCTTAATAAAGCCTACAAAGATGGATACTTTAGCAAAACTGAAGTTACAAGAACACGAATACGAGAAGAATAATCCTACACAATCACAAGGATATAAAGGATTTACAAAATAAAAAACTAAAGATATGGGCGGTACAGCACCGAAACACAAGAAAAAAGAAAGTATGAAGGATGCAGTTAGTTGGTTTGAAATACCAGCGCTTAATTTTCAACAGTCAGTTAATTTTTACAATCAAATTTTTGGTATCGATATGGAAACCAAGCTTGATGATAATTATGCTATGGCATTTTTTCCTGTCAAAAACGGTGTTGGAGGTTCCATAGTTGCTGGGCCGGGGTCGACTCCAGGTGAGGCGGGTCCATTGGTATATCTTAATGCAGGTAAAGACTTAAATCCAGTTCTTAATCAAGTAGAGCTAGCTGGTGGTCGAATTGTTATGCCAAAGACTTTTATCAGTGATGATGCTGGATACTTTGCTATTTTTATAGATCCAGAAGGAAATAAGTTAGCTCTGCATTCAAGTAAATAAACTATGATAAAAAACAAGCAAAAGAGTTCGAGTCATTATAATATCAATCAGTTAAGGTTAGAATCCTGGAACGAGCTTAAAAGTGAATGTTCCCATCTGGAAACTTTGAAACGAAATACTCCTGATAGTAAAAAGCAAAAGGAATTTGTTAAATCCCTTTTTAAAAAAATTGAAACTGTTGAAAGTTATTTTGCATTACCAGGGATTTCAAAAATGGGAATGCTCCAGGATATGCTCGAAAGAAACGAGTTTACATCTTTAGCACATAAAATTACTGAAATCACTAAGTTATTGGTCAGTGATAGATACCGAAGCAATCCAGATATTTTTGATGATGAGGATACAAGTGGTGAGTTGGTTGAGGTTTCAGGCAATAGTGATGGGAAAACTAAAAATTACTTTGAAGTATTATTTGTTGAAGACATCTCCCTACAGGAGGAACAAAAATTAAAATCAGATTTAAATGAAGTCGCAACTGACAACGATCAATTTGATTATAAAATAATTGTTCAAAGAAGTTTTCAGGATGCATTGATTGCCTTGTATTTCAACAGTAATATTCAAGCAGTAGTTATTCGTTATGCACCTCCTTTTAGGTCAAAAAAAATCACATCGGTTATAGAGCCCTTTATACAAAATGTTTTAAGCTTAGATATGGCTTCCAAGCCCGAAAGTGAACTTGGGCCTTTACTTGGTCGACTTGTGAAAAAATTCAGACCCGAATTGGATACCTATTACGTAACCGATACATCGCTTGGAAACTTAAAAGATAATACGCTCAAAACTTTCAATCGAATATTTTATAGAGCAGAAGATGTTCAGGAGTTACATTTGACGATATTGAGGGGTATTTATGAACGTTACCAAACTCCTTTTTTCACAGCAGTAAAAGAATACAGTAAAAAACCGACAGGCGTTTTTCACGCCATGCCTATTTCACGAGGAAATTCCGTTTTTAAATCCAGATGGATCAATGATTTTGGTAAGTTCTATGGCCGTAATATGTTTTTGGCAGAAACCTCTTCTACTAAAGGCGGATTGGATTCTTTATTACAACCTACGGGGACTCTAAAAAAAGCACAAGAAATGGCAAGTGATGCTTACGGCTCACTCAATACCTTTTTTGTCACTAATGGCACGTCAACTTCCAATAAAATTGTTGTACAAGCTCTGGTGAAGCCAGGTGATGTTATTCTGATTGATAGAGATTGCCATAAATCTCATCATTACGGACTCGTTTTGGCTGGTGCATATCCAGTTTATCTGGATTCATATCCTATTGAGAAATACTCTATGCACGGTGCCGTTCCTTTGGAACAGATGAAAGAAAAATTACTTCAACTTAAAGAAGCTGGCCGGCTTAATCTTGTTAAGATGTTATTGTTGACCAATTGTACTTTCGACGGGTTGGTTTATAACGTTGAAAAGGTGATGGAAGAAATTCTTGCTATCAAACCGGACATTATTTTTCTTTGGGATGAAGCCTGGTTTGCTTTTGCCGGATTCACATATAATTACAAGCAAAGATCGGGAATGTTTGTAGCCAATAAACTTCATAAGAAATACAAAAGCTCAAAATATAGGATAGAATACGAAGAACACATTAAAAATCTTAAGAAAGGAGAAATACCTAAACTTCCAGACCCAGATCAAGTTCGAATACGTGTATATTCTACACAAAGTACACATAAAACCTTGAGCAGTTTTAGACAAGGTTCTATGATTCATGTTTGGGATGAAGACTTTAGAAAGAAAAGTCAAAATACCTTTATGGAAGCCTATATGACTCATAGTTCTACCTCTCCAAATTACCAGATTTTAGCTTCCTTGGATGCAGGAAGAAGACAGGTTCAATTTGAAGGTTACGAACTCGTTGAAAAGAGCATTGAACTGGCGATGGTATTGAGAGCTAAGATTAATGATCATCCAAAACTGAATAAATACTTTGATGTACTAACCATAGGTGATTTTATCCCAGACAAATACAGAGAATCTGGTTTAGCAGAATATTACAAGCCTAATGTTGGCTGGAACCGAATGGAAACGGCTTGGAAAGAGGATGAGTTTGTATTAGATCCTACCAAAATCACCTTGCACATTGGAAAAACAGGAGTCGATGGCGATACCTTCAAGAATAAGTATCTCATGGATAAGTTTAGTATTCAGATCAATAAAACGTCAAGGAATACGGTTTTATTCATGACCAATATTGGAACCACAAGGAGTAGTATAACTTACCTCTATAATGCATTGCTAAAAATTGCAGATGAGTTGGATGCAGAGCAATTGTCTCATTCCTCAAAAGAGCAAACTATACTAAAAAATAGAGTCAGTTCTTTAACAAAAGATTTCCCACCATTACCAGACTTCAGTTACTTCCATAGTTCATTTCAGGCGGTTCCTGGTGTACCAGGGGGGAACATTAGAGGAGCATTTACTTTGGCTTATGATGAGGAAAATTACGAATATGTTCCACTCGAGGAATGTTTACCATCCATGAGTGAAGGTAGAACATTAGTGGCTTCTTCATTTATTATACCGTATCCTCCAGGATTTCCAGTACTCGTTCCTGGTCAGGTTGTAAGTAAGGAAATTATTCATTTCTTAACAGCTTTGGATGTTTCTGAAATTCATGGCTATCAACCTGAATTAGGACTACGTGTGTTCAAGGATAATATTTTGAACAGACAAAAAACAGTATCTTCTATGGGAAGCAATGGAAGTGTCAAAAAAAAGAATTTAACTAAATAAAAGCATTATGAAATCAAACGATAAAAATACATCAACAAAAAAAGAAGATCAGACCCCTAAGCATGCTACTGTTACAGGAAAGGATGAGACAAAAATTCCACGCCGGGGGAAGTCGAATAAAACCAAAAAAGTATCTGTTGCAAAAAAATCTGGAGCTAAACCTATAGCGGCTACAATACCTAAAAAACGGGGAAGACCTAAAAAAGGAGAGCTAAAAGGGGTTTCAGATATTCGTAGGGCATTTCATAAAAATGAAGAACCACTTTATTTTATTAGTGCCACCAATTTTAATCTACTTGGTGCAGACGAATGGATCAAAGGCTTTCGATTTATCACTTATATCGAATGTTTTGATGGTCAACATCCCAACGTATTTTCCCCTAAGAATGAAATTCCACATGATGATTTTGAAGGAATAGAAGACATCAATAATTACTTGCTTCAGCATCCAGAAGTTCAGGATTACATCAAAACGCGTTCTGTAGATGGAAGAGCTGGAAAAGCGATGTTCTTGATGTTCAATGAAGAAACAGAGCGCTTGGCAGAAAAACTTGGTTTAGAAATCATGTTTCCTAAGGCAGAAATGCGAACCTTTCTAGACAATAAAGTTAATACCAATCGTATTGCAGAAAAAGCAGGAGTCGCTTGTGTTCCTTATGTTCTTTCTAAGGTAAATGATTATGAGCATTTAAGTGAAATCTCTAAACATTTAGGTAATCAACTGGTAATTCAAACTCCATTTGGAGATTCTGGGCATACCACCTTCTTTATATCCAACGAAGAAGAATATGATGAATATGCAGAAGAAATTGAAGCTGAAGAGGAAGTAAAAATCATGAAGCGTATCCGTTGTAAAGGAACCGCTATTGAAGCGTGTGTAACGCGACACGGAACTATTGTTGCTCCATTGATGACCGAGTTGGTTGGATTTGAAGAGCTGACGCCTTATGAAGGAGGATGGTGCGGTAATGAAATCTATCCAGATGCGTTTACACCAGAACTAAGAAAAAAAGCTGCAGAATTTACTCAGCTTTTTGGAAATCAATTGCGTGAAGAAGGCTATAAGGGTTACTTTGAACTTGATTTTTTAATTGATCAGGACAATGGAGAAATCTATTTAGGTGAATTGAATCCTAGAGTCACTGGAGCGAGTTCAATTACAAATCATGCAGTATTTGCCCTAGCTGATGCGCCATTATTTGTATTTCATATCTTAGAATGGATGAATTTAGATTATGCATTGGATGTAGAGGAAATCAACAAACGTTGGGCTAACCAAGATAATATTGATGGTTGGAGCCAACTGATTGTAAAACACACAAGCGATACGATAGAGTATGTTACCGAATCTGCCAAATCTGGTATTTGGAGATTGTACGATACAGGTCATATTCAATTTGACAGAATGGATACCCACAGACGTGCAGTGCAAAATGAAGGAGAAGCCTTTTTTATGAGAATTGCTAAAAAAGGAGATTACCTTTATGAAGGAGCAGATATGGGAATTTTGGTAACTCGAGGTCGTATGATGACTGATGACTTTAAACTAAACGATAGAGCAAAATCTTGGATAAAAGCGATTCGTAATCAATTTTCTTCTGTTATGGTAGAAGATAAGCGAAAGTCAAATTTATCTGGATCACTTACAAAATAACTAGCTAAGCCTATCAAAACAATGTTGATAGGCTTGACTTTCTATTAAAAATTCAAATCTCTATATGCAGATTAATTTTAAGACGATTTCAGAACCAAGTTTACCAGGCTTAAAATGGCAAAACTTGTTCTTTACGCATTGGGATGCTTATAAAAAGTGGTTAATCGAAAATGAAAAACAAGTTCCAACTTCAGATTTAAAAACTTCTCAATCAGCTCTCAGGATACACATGCCCGAATTGTGGGACACTTACGAGCGACTTTGTCAACTTGTAGATTCAGACAAATTAGCTGCTAAATTTCTGACGGGATATCAGCCTCCATTTTACGTCAGTGGATGCTCTAATGCTATACTAGAAGGTGACGATTTTCAACTTGTTCGTAATTATGATCATCATCCAGACTTGTTTGAAGGTGTTCAAATACTTACAAAATGGAATCAGAAAAGAGTTATTGCAGTTAGTGATTGTTTGATTGGGGTTCTGGACGGAATCAATGATGATGGTTTAGTCGTTTCCTTAACTTTTGGAGGTAGAAAAGTTACAGGGCAAGGTTTTGGAATCCCTTTTATTTTAAGATATATTCTTGAGTTTTGCTCTAATGTGGAAGAGGCGATTGAAGTTTTAATCAGGATTCCTTCCCATATGGCTTATAACGTGAGTATCGCTGATAAGTCGGGGAGTTATAAAACTGTGAGGGTGGCGCCAGGAGAAAAAGCTGTAATAACAAATTCAGCGTATACCACTAATCATCAAAAGAAAGTAGACTGGCCAGAAAATGCTAGATTTAATAAAACAATAGAACGTTCCCTGTTTTTAAGTCATTTACTTGAAGAACAAGATCTATCAACAGAAAATTTAGTCTCTGCCTTTCTAAGAAAACCTCTTTACAATGATCTTTTTAAAGAAGGCTTTGGCACTTTATTTACCGCGTCATATTTTCCAAAATCAGGAGAGGTGGACTTGCACTGGCCACACCAAAAAATAAGTCAAAGTTTTGATAATTTTGAAGAGAAAGAAGAAACCATCACCCTGCATCAGAGAAGGAAAAAGCGATCCAAAAATAATCAGTTTTCAATTCCTTATCAGGGTTATACTGCCAAAACTATAACCTATTCTAACCCCATTTTAAATAAAGCAGTTTCCAAAAAGCCCAAAGAAATCACAAACGAGTTTTTAAAAGAAGTTTGGTCAGTTACAAAATCCTGATCATGTCTTTTAATACCAAGACCTCATATTCAATTTCTATATTGAATGAATCTCATAAACATATACACAAATGAAATTTCAAAGTAAAAACCCCTTCAATGGTGACCATATCGCCGAATATACTACACTTACAACTGAAGAACTCAATGGAAAACTTGAAGCTTCAGCCGAAGCATTTAAACATTGGAAAACAACTCCTTTAATTGAAAGAACCGACCTTCTTAAAAAGGCTGGACAAATACTTAGAGATAATTTAGATGAATACGCAGAGATTATAACCTTAGAAATGGGTAAACCTATTTCAGAATCAAAATCTGAAGTCAATAAATGTGCTTGGGTGTGTGATTACTATTCAGAACATGCGGAAGAGTTTCTTGCTATCGAAACCATTGAAACTGATGCTTCTAGAAGTTTTGTTCGTCACGACCCTATCGGTGCAGTTTTCGCCGTCATGCCTTGGAATTTTCCATTTTGGCAAGTATTTCGTTTTGCAGCACCAACCTTGACAGCGGGAAATACGGGACTTTTAAAACATGCCCCAAATGTCTTTGGCTGTGCTCAAAAAATAGAAGAGGTCTTTTTAAAAGCAGGTTACCCTAAAGGCGTTTTTCAGAACTTGATTGTTCATCACGATGAGACTGAAAAAATTGTATCACACGATACCGTTCGGGCTATAACTTTAACCGGTAGTGAAGCTGCAGGCTCTGCTGTTTCACAAATCGCTAGTAAATACATTAAAAAAAGTCTGTTGGAACTTGGAGGAAGTAATTCGTTTATTGTTTTAGACGATGCAGACTTAGATAAAGTCGTAAATACGGCGGTTCAGGCTAGAATGATGAATAGTGGTCAGAGTTGTATTGCAGCTAAACGCTTTATTGTAATGGATTCCATTTATGACGAGTTTGTATCCAGATTTATTGAAAAAGCAAAACAATTAAAAGTGGGGGATCCCATTTCAGAAGATACTCAAATTGGAACTTTGGCACGTAAAGATTTGGCAGATAAACTTCAAAAGCAGGTGCAGGACTCCATAAAACAAGGGGCTAAATTATTACTTGGAGGGAAACAAAATGAATGCTTTCATGAGCCAACAGTTTTAGGAGAAGTAACATCCGAAATGGCTGCTTTTAAGGAAGAAACCTTCGGTCCACTGGCCGCAATGATCAAGGTAAAATCTGCAGATGAAGCTTTTGAATTGGCTGAACAATCTAAGTTTGGGCTTGGATTAAGCGTCTTTACCAAAGATATTGATAAAGCTTTAAGCTATTCTGATAAAGTAAGTGATGGCGCATTTTTCGTCAATGAACTGGTGAAATCTGATCCCCGCTTGCCTTTTGGAGGAACAAAGACCTCTGGTTTCGGACGTGAATTAGCCAAAGATGGCATAATGGAATTTATTAATCGGAAGGCAGTTTATGTAAAAGCATAATAGAATATTTTAATAATGTTTTTGCATTGAGTAGTACCATGAAAAAAGTAATTATTGCCTCAAAAAATCCAGTAAAGCTTCAAGCTGCCAAAAATGGTTTGGAAAGGATGTTTCCCAGTCAGGAATTCGAGTGTATCGGAGTATCTGTGCCTTCCAATGTATCCGATCAGCCTATGAGCGACGATGAGACTTTTCGTGGAGCAAAAAACAGAGCTGATAACGCTTCGACTACACATGAAGGCGATGACTTTTATATTGGAATTGAAGGGGGGATAGAAATTACTGATGGTGAAATGCAGGCTTTTGCCTGGATAGTTATTAAGTCGCATAACAAGTACGGTAAATCCAGGACAGGTACATTTTTTCTTCCCAAACAAGTAGTTAACCTGATCAAGGAAGGTAAGGAGCTAGGTGAAGCAGATGATATTGTTTTTAAACGTGACAATTCCAAACAAAAAAGCGGAGCCGTTGGAATTTTGACAGGAGATATTATTGATAGAACTGCCTATTATACAGAGGCTGTTATTTTAGCCTTGATTCCTTTTAAGAATGCGGATTTATATTAATGATGCTTTACTTTTTTAGGGTTTAATTGACTTTATGCCAATGTTGTGAGTAAGCCGCCTTTATTGTCACCTAAAAAACAAAACCCCCATATACACTGGGTATATGAGGGTTTATTGTGGAGTCGGGGAGAGTACTACAAAGCAATAATACAATTTTAATCAACTCCTATAAACCTTCAATAAAGATACTTAAAAGCAATGATAACAATGATTTGTATATAAATATACTATTTGTTTTGATTTGTTTTGATTGTTTTTAGTTTCTGTTTGCCGTACATTTACCGTACAACTTAATTTAATCTGTATGGCTACCGTTAATTTTTTATACCGTTCAAAGAGAGATACAGCGTTTCTAGTAGCTCGTTTTTTATTTAGGGATAATGATACACCCTCTAAAATTAAAGATCGTCAAACTAAAGAATATAAAGAAGTTCCTTATACAGATTATGTATTGTCATCCAATACTAAAATCGAAATATTAAAAGACCATTGGAACAAAATTAGAAAGCTTAAAAGAATCAATGAACCTGATATACTAGATACAGAGTATAAATTTAAGATTGAGAGTAAGCCTTTAAACGATTATATCATCAAAAGGTTTAATAATGCTGAAATTTCGGAAGTCAATAAAGTATGGTTTAAAAAGGTAGTTGATGAGTATTATAATATCATTGAATTGATTGAAGACAATGAAATTGATATAAGAGGTAAATCATTTATAGATGCTGAATCTAAGTATTTCAATCCAACCTCAGAAAGTTTAACCGAAAACTTAATTGGTTACTTTGATGTTTTTATAGATAACCAAAAAGGAGAAATTAAAGAATCTTCAATAAAAAAATATAGAGTTATCCAGTCAAAACTGAAACGTTTTGAGAAACATTTTAAAACTACATTGAAGGTAAAGGATATAAACGAAAATTTTAAAAAGCAGTTTAGAAAGTTTTGCGACCTGAACCAATACTCACAAAACACCAGACAAAGAGAATTGGTTTTGATTAAGACGGTTTGTTTTAATGCTAAACATAATGGAATTGAAGCCAGTCATCAACTCAATAAAGATTTAAAGTTCAAAAGAGAAACGGTCAAGCATCCTTATTTGAGCCTTATTGAGCTTGAAACTATAAAGAACAAAGTATTTGATAAGGAACATCTAAACAATGCTAGAGACTGGCTTATTGTGAGTTGTTTCACCGGTCAAAGGGTTTCAGACTTTATGAAATTTACAAAAGATAATATTAGAATTGAAGACGGTAAAAAGTACATAGACTTCAAACAGCTTAAAGGTAGTAAACTCACTACAATACCAGTATTAAAACAAGTTGAAGAGATATTAAACAAAAGAAAGGGAGAGTTCCCTCGACCAATTTCAGATCAAAAATATAACGACTATATCAAAGAGGTTTGTAAACAATGTTGTATAAATGAGGTTATGAATGGTAAAAAACGAATAAGCATAGCACCAGAGGGAGTGAAGCCGAAAAAGCACCATTATAGAGATGTTATAACCACAGCACCAAAGCACGAATTTATAAGCTCTCATATTGGTAGACGGTCGTTTGCTACAAATCATTATGGCAAAGTTCCAACGACTTATTTAATTGGTATTACAAACCACAGCACCGAAGCACAATTTTTAAACTATATCCAAAAAGCTGAAAGCGACCTAGCTAAAGATGCACACCAATATTTTAATTAAAAATAAAGTTGTTTTTAAACGTGCATTTTATGCATTTACTACATTCATATAAAAAATAGACTAATGATAATTGATTTTCTTAAAGAGCTGAATCCTGATTTTAAAAACATTGATGAGGTTTACAACAAAGCACTAAAGGAGTACAATCCTGAACCTGATAATCGAAGTGAAGTAATGTTTATTGATAGTTTTGATTTTGATGAGATTGAATTTAATGAAGATTTAGAAACTCGTTTAAGTATGTATTTATCCCAAAAAAGGACTAAAGTTGACTGGAAAAACATAGATTATTATAATAGATACATTAAGACAAAAGAATTTAATCCTTGGTTTACTTATGCATTTCAGACCAATAAAGACCGTATATCTTATGAAGATGCAAAAGTAAGATTTAAAATAATATTAGAGCGTTACAACTTTATTTATGAAAAACTAAATTCTGATCAGAAGGATGAATTTAAGTTAGATTTCATTGACTTACTCCATGGGTATAAAGCAAAAGTTCTAAAATCTAAACATAAAAAAATCATTGATGACACAATAAAAGAACTTGAAAGAAAAAATCAGACAAACTCGAGGGCAAAGGGTAAGCCTGGCAGAAAAAAAGCCAAAATCAAAGATGCTAAAGAATATCTGAAAAATATTGATGCACCTGAAACAAAAGAAAAGTTTATTCTGTTTTTACAAAATGAATACAAAAATCCAACACCAAAGGAATTTGCTCATTTAATGTATGCTTTAAATGAATTGGGTTTTATTAACATTGATAGCAATATAGTTTATAAAAAATCATTTGAAAAAGTACTATCAACTGAACAAGAAATCGGTACTGAATCAAATTTTAATCGAACATATAGCTCAATTGATAAAAGAAATAATTTAGTCAATTCTATAAAAGAGACTATAAAAAAAAGACAAATTGATGTTTAAAACCAATCAACTTCACTTGTTTTATTCATTCAAACAATTAAGGCAATTTTAAACAATTGACAATCATATAATTAAGTTGTTTTTGACACTATTTTTGATTTAAATATTAATATCAAAGGTATGGAATCACAAATTCAATTTATCAACACCAGTCCAGAAGATGCTTCAAAACCAACCGTCGAAGCAATAAAAAAACTTCTGGAAGACTTCAAAAAAGACATACTAGCTAAAAATGCTAATGATGAATTATTAAGTCGTGAGCAGGCTTGCGAGTTTCTACAAATAAATGCATCAACTTTATGGGCTTGGGAAAATAGAGGGAAAGTCAAATCTTATGGCATCTCGGGTAATCGTAGATATTATAAGCGTTCAGAGCTTATGCAAGCATTGAAACCTATAAATAAATAAGGCTATGAGTACAGAAAATACAAATAGCCTTAAATATAAAACCCAGTATAAAAATAAGACTTTAAGCTCAAATCCTGAAGCTTTCAAAGCTTTAATTTCTAATGATTTAGAGACTCGATCAGCTATTGAAATTGATAATACTTCTGTTAATGTTAACGACATACTAGAAAAATTACTTGATCAAATAAAGCCGATAGATTTTAAAGTTTTGGCTTATCCCGAAATCATTGAAATTAGGGAGAGACTTAAAGAGCTAAAGCAATATGCTTTAAGCGAAGACGGTAGTTTCAATAAAGAGAATGAAACCGAATTAAAAGAATACCAGAAGCTCAACAAAAAAATAAATTCTTTTAAGCTTTCAAAACCTCATTTTTTGATTTTAGTAGTTGAACAATTACAAGTTGTTGCAATTTCAAATAAATGGGGCTTATGCAAAAAGAACGGCTTTATCTATTTGTTTAATGGTGCATACTGGAATGAGATAGACAAAGAGCAGTTTCAATTTTTTATTGGTAAGGTCGCTTTAAAAATGGGAGTTGATAAGTTTAGGGGTAAAATTCACACCTTTAAAGAAGACTTGTACAAACAGTTTTTAAGTGATAGTTATTTGCCTACACCAAAGAGAGATAAAAACAGCGTTTTAATCAATCTTCAAAATGGAACTTTTGAGCTGAAAGCAAACTCTCAAAAGTTAAGAGACTTTCAACAAAAAGACTTTATCACTCATCAATTACCATTTGAATATGATCCAGAAGCTAAAGCACCTTTATTTAAAAAATACTTATCTGAAGTATTACCCGATAATGATAAACAGCGAGTATTGGCTGAATATTGCGGTTATATTTTTATACGATCTAGCGTTTTAAAGCTTGAGAAAATGCTAATTCTTTATGACTTCGGCGCCAATGGCAAGTCGGTTTTCTTTGAAATAATAAACGAATTGCTTGGTATTGAGAACGTTGCAAATTACAGCTTAAAAAGCTTGACAAATGATAATGGATATTTCAGGGCAAAAATTGCAAATAAGCTAGTAAACTATGCAAGTGAGATAAATGGTAAACTAGAAACCGACGTTTTTAAACAAATGGCTTCAGGCGAACCAATCGAAGCCCGTTTACCTTATGGCGAATCGTTTACAATTAATGAGTACGCAAAATTAATTTTCAACTGCAATACATTACCTAAAGAAGTCGAACATACAAACGCTTTTTTTAGACGCTTTTTAATAATTGGTTTTGATGTAACAATACCAGAAGACAAACAAGATAAGGAGTTAGCAAAAAAGATAATTCAAAACGAACTTTCGGGAGTATTTAACTGGATTTTGGAAGGCTTGCAAAGACTTATGAAGCAAAAGAATTTCAGTAAATGTGAAGCTATTGAGAAAGCTCGACAAAATTATATGAAAGAGTCTGACAGCGTTCAAACCTTTTTAGATGACAATGGCTATAAAATAGATGTGAATGAGTACACAGCTGTAAAAGAGCTATACTCCTACTATAGAATGTTTTGTATTGAAGACGGGTTTAAACCTGTGAACAAGTCAAATTTTATGAAGCGGTTAAGACATCATAAAGTTTTGGTAGAGCGAAAATCTAACGGATTTGTAGCCTATGTTAAAACAGAATTAAGGTATTAATATGGAAAACTTCAAATACATACTAGACAATTCCAGTAAAAAGTTTGTTTGTCCTAATTGTCAAAAAAGGCGTTTTGTGAAATACATTGATACAGCTACTGGAATGTATCTAAATGTAAACTTTGGAAGATGCGACCGATCAGGTAATTGCGGTTATCATAAAGCACCAAAAAAAGCTACTGTAGGATATTCAATAAAGTTTTTATCCATTGAAGATATAAGCCCAAAAGCAAAAAAGGCAATCAATGAGAACGGCAATATCTTAATAATTCCAAAGTCTCAAATACTGGATAAAGACAACAAAAATTTGTGGCTTACTGAATGGTATCTAAATAAAGAATCAATCAATTTATCAGGGTACAAAAGTAAAAGCTTCAGTAATGATGAGATCGTTAACATCACAATACCAAAACAAATTGAACCCAAAAAACCAACATATCATAATTTACAGTTACTCGATAAAATGTTTGTTGATGAAGATATTGAAGACAACTTTATTAAACACTTACTGAAACGCTTTGATGCTGAATTAGTTGATAAGGCTAAAGAAGATTATCTAATTACAGGAACTCATCTCAAATGGAATAATTCAACAATCTTCTGGCAAATAGATGAAAACGAAAATATAAGGGCTGGCAAAGTAATGCTTTATAATTCTGAAACTGGTAAGCGAATTAAAGAACCTTACAATCATATTAACTGGCTTCACAGTATCTTAAAAAAAGATGGTTTTATAATAGATCAATGCTTATTTGGTATGCACTTAATCAATGGAGATTATCTAAAATCAATTGCAATCGTCGAAAGCGAGAAAACAGCCGTTATAATGAGCATTATCCTACCTGAATATATCTGGCTTGCAACTGGTGCAAAACATAATTTAAAGCTTGATAAGTTGAAACCTTTAAAGAATAGGAGCATAGTTTTATATCCAGATAAAGGAGAGTTTGAGAACTGGCAAAAGGAAAGTTATAAAGCCAATAAAAACGGCTTCAATGTTAAAATGAGTGATTTAATAGAAAAATCAAAACTAGATACCGGAAGTGATTTAGTTGATTTATACGAATCTAAAATAGTTTAAAATAGTTATGGCAAATACTACAGGAAAAAAGTTTGGAGGTCGAAAAAAGGGTACACCAAACAAAGACACAAAAGATCTAAGGCAAAAAGTTGATATTCTTTTATCTGAAAAATGGGAACAACTTGAAAACGATCTTAAAGAACTAAGTCCAAAAGATAGAATTGATACTTATATCAAATTAATGGAATATGCTTTACCAAAACTAAATAGAACCGAATTAAAAGGTACAGATAAGCTTGAGGACATTTTAAATATGACTTCAAAAGAACGGCAAATTAGAATCAAAGAATTAACCAATCAACTTAAAAAGGCATGAATCCAGAAGATGAATTAAAGCTATTAAAAGACATAGAGCAGGCCAAAAAACATTATTTCTTTTTGGTTCTTGAAAATGATGAAGGTATTTTTTTGTGTAATTCTGAAGATGAATTTATTAGAGACAATCTTAAAGCCGTCAAAAAAGAAGACGGTAAAACATATTATAAAAGTAAAGATGTAACTGAATTGTTACCAAACATTATTCGATTCGAATTAATTAAAAATAACCATTAACACTAAATTTTAAATTATGAATACCAATTTTAAACCCGTAAAAGTTTACACAGATCAAAAAAGAATTGATGCAATTCTAAGTAATCAGGAAAACATTGTTCAAAAAGTGAATGATTTTATTCCAGAGCTAAAAACATTATTTGAAAATGATTTGAATGATGAAGACATCGAAAACATTTTATTTAAAAGGACAAACGCTATTGATGAGAAACTTAAATCAGAGTTTGAGTTCACTAAAGCATCAAAGCAGTTTAATCTGGAAGCATCCGGAAAGCTAAAGACTTACGAAAAAGTTATTCAGGATATTCAAAAAATACCTAGATTAGATTATACAATAATTGAAGACGGTCTGGCTATTACTAAAGAAGAGTATAAAAAAGAAATTCGATCTAATAATACTCACTTTACAGATAATCAGGCTCAAAATGATGCTTTGTATAAATTCAATGTAATTATCGAAAATATTAACTCACTTTTGGAAGTTGGTTTAATTACAACTTTAGACATTAGAGATATTGAAAAAGCTTTTCGATTTATCAAATGGGAAAATCAAAGGTTTGAGTTAAGAAGTACTTATTTGCTAAGAATCAAAGAGAATTTTCGAGTTATGGCATTTTAGTATATCAGCACAAAGCCTGATTAATTTCAAAACCGTACTTTCTCAAGTGCGGTTTTTTTATAGCTATGCACGAAATGCATAAAATGTACGTCTAAAAACATCTTTTTTATTTTGATAATTATACAATAAATAAGGCTTAATCTTTTGAACAATACATAAATCGTACAATTTCAGAAATAAAAAAACCTTAATACATTGATTAACAATATACTAAGGTTTTTTATTGTGGAGTCGGGGAGACTCGAACTCCCGTCCAAACAAGCAATTCAACAGCCTTCTACACGCTTAGTTTTCTCTTGGGTTTTCGAGACAAGACTGGCTGAAAACCACCTACCTTGCCCTTATCCTCGATTAAGTTTCACCAACGCATCAAGGCCCTGCGTTAGCTATATTTACTTTACCGGTGCCTCTGTTGCAAACGCCGTAAATCAAGGCTTTTGCGAGACATCTTAGCTCCCAACCTTGTTGGGATTAAGCATATCCTACTGTGATTCGGATTATGCAGCCAAGGCGTAGTTATCTTCGCCGTTTAAAAAAGTGTGAAACATGAGATTTACGAGCTATATCCCAGCGCTCGGCGTGCTTACCATCCAATTGGTCTTGCTGTCAAAACCAAATCGACCCCATAAAAATGAGTGAAGCATTATAACTAGCTATCACGTCAATGAACATGTTTTGGGCGTTCCCCTTATGTCAGCTCTCGCTTCCATAAGCGTCGGGCTATCCGCTATATCTTTTTGAGCCTTTTATCAAAGCACAAAAAGGATGTCACTTCTATCCCTAACGCAGGCTGGTCAATAACTTATGGTTAAATCATAAAACCAGTGTTTCCCTCCCAAAACAGGAATGCAAAAGTAGATATAAATACTATATTTGAAGTGAAAAATCATCTTAAAATTAGAGGTATGAAAATTGGACTTATTAAAGAGCGCAAAACCCCACCAGACCGTAGGGTTGTCTTCTCACCTCAGAAAGCAGCGGAAGTCCAAAGTCAGTTTAAGGATTTACAATTTGTCGTAGAACCATCGGACATTCGTATATTTTCAGACGAAGCTTATCTAAATCAAGGTTTGGAGCTTTCAGAAAATATATCTAATTGTGATGTTTTATTAGGTGTCAAAGAAGTTCCTGAAGAGGCTTTGATTCCCAACACCTCTTATTTTTTCTTTTCGCATACCATCAAAAAACAACCTTACAACAGAGACTTGCTCAAAGCTGTTTTGGATAAAAATATTCAACTTTACGACCATGAAGTTATCACGGCGGCAAGTGGCAACCGACTTATTGGCTTTGGTCGCTATGCGGGCTTGGTAGGCGCATACAATGGTTTTAGAGCTTTAGGACTACGAGATCAACTTTTCGAACTACCCAAAGTGGATAATCTTGCAGATTTGGATGCTTTAAAGCAAGAACTTGATAACATAAAAGTTCCTAACCTCAAAATTTGTCTTTCAGGACTTGGAAAAGTCGCCAGAGGAGCTAAAGAAATTCTAGATTACCTTCAAATTAAAGAAGTTGGAGTAGAGGTGTACCTCAATTCTACTTTTGAAGAACCAGTGTATGCTGTCATTGATGTTTTGGATTACAACAAGCGCAAGGACGGCCAACCAGGAAAAATTTCAGAATTTTTCTTAGATCCTACTCCTTACGAATCAGACTTTATGCGTTTCGCTAAAGTCACTGATTATTTTATTGCTGGACATTTTTATGGTGACAATGCGCCATTTTTATTTTCCAGAGAAGATGCCAAACGATCAGATTTCAATATCAATCTCATAGCCGATATCAGTTGTGATATTGACGGGCCAGTAGCATCTACAATTAGACCATCTACTATAGCCAATCCATTCTATGGATACGATCCTCAAACCGAATCTGAAGTTGCTTTTGATACTAAAAACGCTATTACTGTAATGGCTGTCGATAACTTACCTTGTGAATTACCTAAAGATGCCAGCGAAGGTTTTGGAGAAATGTTTGCCGAGCATGTCATTCCAGCTTTTTTTAATGGAGATTTAGATGGAATTTTAGAACGAGCCAGAATGACTAAAGATGGTAATTTAACGCCTAAATATGCTTATTTACAAGACTTCGTTGAAGACAATGAATAACTAAATTTTGAAATTATCAATTCAAAATTGATAATTGCTTAGAAGTCTTAATTCAATTGAATCTAGTTTTATTTGGAGTATACTCCCGAGGTTTCAACTGTACTTAGCCAGACAAAAACATGAATCTTTGTTTTTTTGGATTCCTTGATTAATTGAATGCCTAACGTCCGAAATCTAAAATCTAGTATTCTATAATCGTCTCTTCCTGAGATCGTCTCACTTTTTTGAAATCAGCAAATTTATCATCTTTAGCTCGATAACCAATTGGTAAGACCAATGCTGAAGATAAATCTTTTTCATCCAATCCTAAGATATCGTCGTATGCAGAGTTTACAAATCCTTCCATTGGACAAGCATCAATTTTTTCAGCAGCACAAACAGTCAATAAATTGCCCATTGCTAGATAAGCTTGATTTTTCCCCCATTCTTTGATGTCTTGCTCGCTTCTTTTGTCAAAATCTTTAATGAGAAATTCTCGAAAAGAATTAACTATTTCGTCCTTTACATTTCTGATTTCTTTTTGCAGTTCAAAAATGTGTCTGATGAACTTCTCATCTATAGTGTTTTCAATACAAATAACTAAAACGTGGGAAGCTGTTTTGACTTGAATTTGATTGTAACTATGTTCGAATAATTTATCCTTAAGTTCTTGACTTTTTATAACAACCAACCTTAAAGGCTGAAGCCCATACGAAGTTGGAGTTAAATTAAAAGCATTTTTCAAAAGCTCGATCTTATCTGATTCTATGATTTTAGATTCATCAAATTTCTTAGTTGCATACCTCCATTCTAATGCATTAATCATATCCAATTCTTTTTTGAGCAAATATAGAATTATGATTTTTACAGTGTTTAACTTCTGAAATAATTAACTCAACTTTTGTTAAAACTAGGCGGAGATAATTTCTTCAATCTTCTCAGCTAATTTAAAATCTTTGTCAGTAACTCCATCTGCGTCGTGGGTAGATAAAGAGATTTCCAAATTATTGTAAACATTAAACCAGTTGGGGTGATGTTGCTGAGCTTCAGCTTCAAAAGCAATTCTTGTCATAGCAGCAAAAGCTTCTTTAAAGTTTTCAAATTCTAATTTGGTATGGATGGCATTTTCATTGTAAGTCCAGCCTTCAAACTTTTCTAATCTTGCTTCTATTTCTGCGTCTTGTAATGGTTTCATATATTTTATTTTAATCACAATTTACAATATTCAATGGCGAATAAAGTTATGTTTATGAAAGTTTCACAGAATTTTTTACAACTTCGTCTATGCTAATTTGTAAATTTTTTGGTAGAATATTTTCTTTCGGAATTACAGCGATGTATCGATCTTCATTAGAATTATAAACGTTCTTGAAAATTGGATTTTCAAGATTTAATCCTTTTAAGATTTCATACACTAACTCTTTATGGTGAATTAAATCTTTACTGCCGAGATGAAAAACCCCTTCTAGGTCTCTGTTAATAATGTAATGTAATTGCTGAACAAATTTATCATGAGTTGTTGCATTCATCACGACGTTGGGGAAAACTTCAATAGTTTCTTTAAGATTGTGTAGAACCGTTAATTCTTTTACCCTGGGAGAGTTATGACCGTAAATCATAGGTAATCTCACTATACTGTAGAGGTGATTTGGTAACCTTAGCAAAGCATTTTCTATTTTGATTTTAAACCTTCCATAAACACTATCAGATAATGTTTTGTCATACTCATAAGATGGATAATTTGTAAAGACATCAAATACGTTTGCGGATGATATGAAGATCAATTTTTTCTGAAATCTGATCAGGTACTCAATGATTTCAAAATGACTATGTACTTGTGCTGTAAAATCACCTCTTATAGCGGAGATAATTATATCAGGAGCAAGTTCATTAAGCAGTAGACTAACAAATTCAGTTTCCGTATCCCACTGGAACATGCGTTTGTTTTTATCCATTGTAGAATTATCTCTGGAATACGTTCCGTAAACATCATAATATGGCGATAATTCTTTGAATAAAGCATTTCCTAAGAAGCCACTGGCCCCCAAAATTAATATTTTTTTAGAATGTTTGATAATCCTTGTTTTTTCTAAATGAATTGAGCCATTCCTAAACTAGAAACGGCTCAATTCTCTAGCTTCTACTAAAGCTATTTCTTGTAAAATGGTGGTTTTACTATAACAGCTTTCACTTGTTTTTTTCTAATTTGTATAAAAATTTCATTTCCAAATTTCGCCTCTTCAGTGGTAACATAACCCATGCCAATTGCCTTCTTGAGACTAGGTGACATGGTTCCGGAGGTGACATGTCCTATACTTTCTCCCTCTGAATTAACTAATTCATATCCATGTCTGGGAATTCCCTTATCCATTACTTCAAAAGCAACCAGTTTTCTAGATGGCCCATTTTCTTTTTCCTTTTTAAGAGCTTCCGCATTGATAAAGTCTTTGTTGAATTTGGTAATCCAACCTAGCTTGGCCTCAATAGGAGAGGTGGTTTCATCAATGTCATTACCATAAAGACACATTCCCATTTCTAGTCTCAATGTGTCTCTTGCAGCCAGGCCTATAGGTTTAATACCATAGTCTTTACCAGCTTCCAGTACAGAAGCCCAGATTTGTTCAGCATCTTTATTTTTGAAATAAATCTCAAAACCACCACTTCCCGTGTAACCAGTGGCTGAAATAATTACCTCCTGAGCACCACCGAATTCTCCGACTTCAAAATGATAAAATTTAATATCTGATAAATTATGTGGTGAGATGCTTTGCATTGCTTCCACTGCTTTAGGTCCTTGTATGGCCAAAAGTGAATATTCATCTGACAGGTCTGATAATTTTGCATCAAAAGAGTTGTGAGAATTGATCCAGTCCCAGTCTTTTTCAATATTGGAAGCATTCACAACCATCATGAATTTCTCTTCATTGAATTTATAGATGATAAGGTCATCTACAATTCCCCCTGATGTATTAGGCATACAAGTATATTGCGCCTGACCGTCTACTAGCTTCGAAGCATCGTTGGTAGTAACTTTTTGAATAAGATTTAAAGCTTCTCTGCCTTCAACAAAAAATTCTCCCATGTGTGATACATCAAACACGCCTAGATGTTTTCGAACAGTTTCATGTTCCTCATTGACACCTGTGTAAGATACGGGCATTTCATAACCTGCAAATGGAACCATTTTGGCTCCTAATTGGTGATGTATATGATTGAGTGCTGTAGTTTTCATATGTTTTTTTTCGTTTGCAAATTTAAGATTAAAATAAAGATTGAGCACTTTTCAATTGGATTTCATTCCCAGATGAGCACCCTGAAATAATAATTGCAAAGTATTTAAATAAAAATGTAGTTTTATTTCTACTTTTTGTATTTTAGTACGACCAAACTGACAATCTAAATTGAAGAAAATAACAAAAATTATTCTAGCCGATGATCACGATGTTGTAAAGCATGGGGTTGAAGCTATAATTCGTCAGAATATTTCAGGTCCAATCGTTATTAAAGTGGCATCAACCAATGAGTTGAGAAATCAACTTTTAGTTCATAAAGACATAGATCTGGTTATTCTCGACATTAAAATGCCAGGAGGAAACACAGTAGATATTGTAAAAGATATCAAAGCAAACCATGAAGACATCAAGATACTTATGTATTCTGCTCACGATGAGCCTCAATATGCTGTAAACTTCATTAGAAACGGAGCTGATGGTTATTTAAGTAAATCTCAACCCCTAGAAAAAATAGCTTTGGCTATAAAGGCATTGGAAAATGGAAAGCGTTTTGTAGATGAAGCCTTTGATGGGGATCTTATAAACAGAAAAGGAGAAAAAGACCTCTCTTTATCAAATTTACTTTCTCACAGAGAGTTTCAGATATTGTCTTTGCTTGCCACAGGTAAATCCAATATAGATATTTCAGAAGAGCTAAATTTGCAAAAATCTACAGTGAGCACTTATAAAAAGAGAATTATGCAAAAGCTTAATATTGATAATAATATTGGTTTGGTAGATGCTTACAGAACTGATTCTAAAATCAGTTCTAATTAAGTAGATTGTAACTTAACCTGATCAAAGAATCTTTCTCATATAGATTTATCTCTACACTCAAATATTCGCATACATCCCTAAAAATTTCTTTCTGTTTCAAAGCTTTTAGCTTACTCTCTAATAATTCAAAGTTTGGAGATTTTTTCTCTAAAATATCTAAGTTAATTATCATCATCTCATCTAATTCGACAATTTGAATCGAATTGACACCTACTTCCTGCTCAGATAACATGATAAGAATAAAGCTTATCAAATAGTTGTTGAGAACAACATCTGATTTTAATTCTGCTTCGATTTTTCCGATGATGCGATTTACGGTAAATTTAAATTCAAAATCTTTAAAGCTTGAAATGAGCATATCTTTAATTAGCCAAGACTTTTTCTGCTTTTCAAGTTTTAATTTCGCATCATTAATAATTTGTATAGCATCTTCACTCAATTTGAATGTAGAATTGGCTATAACTCTCGCAGTTTCTTTTATGTCTTCATTAGCATCATCTCCTAGTTGTGATGTAAGAATATCTGTTGAAAATTTTAGGTAACCCAAAGGCGAAGTTAGATCATGAGAAACAGAAGAAACAAAAGATTTAAAATCCTCTTGAAGTTTTAAATAGTTAAGCCTTAATCTTATGTAATTCTCAAGTTGCTCCAGTGTATTTTGTTGTTCAGAAATCAAAATGACAATGAATTTGAATCTATATACATACGTTGATAAGTTGGATCAAACATTTGATTCTCCCCAATTCTATTAATAGGAACTAGATTTTTTTCTTGAGATGAAGAAGAAGGAGCAAAGCCAGGACTTATTTCTTGTAAAGCTCTATTAAGCAGCGTCTCCTGTGGATCACCCAATGTTCCAAGATTTGAAAAAGTTTCTTCTTGTTCAATATCAGGATCTAAACCATCAAAAAAGTCTGTAAAACCATCTCTATTGGCAGTTTTCAAGATTAAAGGTTGTATAGCGTAGGTGTGATTTAAGTTGACATCCCTTCTAGTAAAGTCCGGAGAATCATATAAAGTAGCTGAACCTTCAAATTTTCCTTCGGTTGTATCGCCAATTTGAATAACGTCGATATAAGGATTTAGGGCATTGATCAACAACTCACTGGCAGAGGCGGAGGAAGGTGAAGTAAGAACATAAACTCGAGTAAGGTTTAAACTATTAATCGTTTCTCCTGTGGAAATTTCATTATCAAATATGAGGTCTTCGGGTGAAAAATTTTCATTGAATAATTGTTGTGCGAAAACTTCACCATTGAATTGACCTGTAATCATGCTGGATAAATCTTTACAAGTCTCGATACTACCACCAGAATTATATCTTAAATCCAAAACTAAATCTGTAATTCCTTCTGAAGCAAAATTTGAAAATATTGAATTCAATTCAGCATTAAATGGAGTTCTGAAATTATTGTACATCAAGTATCCAACTTTCTGACCATCTATATCCAAGACTTTATGTTCATGAATCGGGTTCTCAGTAAGCTGAATTTTATTTAAACTTATTTCCTGGTCTATAGATGTCAAATTGCGGTTTTGCAGCTCTGCTAGACCAATGGTGTAAGTGTTTGGAGATAGGAGAAGGTTAAAGTTTGTATCAGGAGTAAAAAGATTTCCATCTATTCTGTTAAAAATGACACCACGTTCCAAGCCTGCTACGTCAGCCGGAGACCCTGGCACAACATACCTTACATAACCAAAAACTGTGTTTGTCCCTCCAAATCTAATTAAACCAAAAGCCATTCCGTTGGACCTCGAAATACCATCTTGATTTTGTTCTAAGGTCACAAAATCTGATACGATGAAGCTAAAACGATCTTGCCTTGCAAGAAGGGAAAAGAAAAAATCTAGGGGTGAGTCAACTCTATTTAGAAAGTCTCTGTAATCTGTAGTGTTTTCAAAACGATCATCAGCCAAATCTGGAGCATCACTTTTGTAGACATAAAAGACATTCATAGCCTTCCATATAAAATCTTTTATATTCTCTTGGTTGGCTAACTCATTTATGTTTGAAATGTTATCATCTCTATCGTCCTGGCAGGATGTTAAAACTAAAGCACTAATAAAGGTTATTAGAATAAATTTATTCATTTTCATATTCAATCTTAATTTGAGATAAAAATAATCAAATTTGTTTTAGAAATAAGAAGATGTAACAAATCCTTTGTTGTGTCGTCTTCTTTAAAATAGGTTTTATGGCTTCTGAAATTTATTCTCGACAGATATTACCACTACAAGATAAAATCTTCAGGTTTTCTCGTCGTCTTTTATCTTCAGAAGTCGCTGCTAAAGATGCAACTCAAGATGTGCTCTTGAAGTTGTGGAAACTACGAAAACAACTAAGGGATATAAAAAACATAGAAGCTTATACTATGACAATAACTAAAAACCTTTGTTATGATCTTCTTAAATCAAAACATAGCAGGACTTTGGAATTTGTACATAACAATTATACAAAGCCAGGTTCTTGTTTAGATTCAGAAATAGAAGCAAGAGATGAAGCTAGTATAGTTTTAAAATTGATCAATGAGTTACCAGAACAGCAAAGAGCGATTATTCAGTTGAGAGATATTGAGCAATTTTCCAATCAAGAAATAGAAGAAATAATGGGTTTGAACTCAACCTCTGTTCGCGTAGCGCTCTCTAGGGCGAGAAAAAAAATCATGAATGAGTTAAAAAAAACATCAGCTTATGGAATTCAATAAAGACTATATAAGTGAATTATTGAACTTATATAAAGAGGGAGAGACTAGTCTAAAGCAGGAACAGGAGTTAAAGTTATACTTCTCTTCTGAAGATTATGATAAGGAGTTTGAAGCATATGCGAAGCTTTTTAAGTTTTTTGAAATTGAATATAAAACCCAAATGGAAGATCAGGTAAAAGGGACTGATAAAAAATCCAGTTCTTTCTGGATCAATATAGCAGCTTCTATATGTATTGTTTTAGGAGGACTTTGGTTTTACGATTACTATCAAAATCAACTGGAAATGGAAGAAGCAAGACAAGCTTTTAAAACTACACAAAATGCTCTGAATCTTTTATCCAATAATATGAATGAAGGTTTGGAGAAATTGGAATATGTAGATGTATTCAGCACACAGAAAAATAAATTAATAAAATAAAAAACTATGAAACAGATTAAATTATTGGGTCTTATAATGGCCATTGCTTTTATGAGCGCAACAGGTGTAGCTCAAGATTTTAGTAAGTATGATAAAGTCAGGGAAATGAATGCTTTTGTTGTTAATAAGAGTATGCTAAAACTTATGAGTAAACTGGATTTGGACAGTGAAGACGAAGATGTGAAGGTGTATCTTGATTTAGTCGAAAATCTAGACGATATCAGAATTTATACCACTGAAAGTCTTGAATATGGTAAACAGTTACAGGCAGATTTTGATGCTTTGAAGTCCAAAAACAATTTAGTTGAATTGATGCGGGTGAAAAGCGATGGTAAAAATGTGAATTTTTACATTAAACCTGGCAAATCAGACGATTATGTAAATCAACTTTTAATGTTCATTAATTCTTCTGAAAAAAACGATACTCAATCTGTTTTGATGCTCATCAACGGGAATATCGACTTAAAGAATATTTCAAAACTTACGAGTCAAATGAATATTCCTGGCGGAAAGTCTTTAGAAAATCTTAAAAATCAATAGATATGAAAAAGTTGATATGTTTATTATCCTGTATTTTTATTGTCGGCGCGTGTAACGATAAAAAGAGTTTGCAAGAGTATTTTGTGGAAAAGGAAGATTCAGCACAATTTATATCTGCAAGTCTTCCAACAGGAACTTTATTTCAGAATTTGGACAGCTTATCTGCAGAACAAAACAATAGTTTAAAGAAAATTGAAAAAATAAATTTGCTGGCACTTTCCAAAAACAAAGACTCAGTTTTACTTCAAAAAGAAAGGCGTGATCTTAAACTGATTCTGAATCAACCAGATTATGAGCCTCTGATAAGCTTTAGCAGTGGTAATAGAGAAGCTAAGTTGCTTTATGTGGGAACGGAGAATGAAATTGATGAGCTCATATTTTTTGGATTTGATTCTGAATTAGGATTATTGCTATTGAGAATGAGAGGTAATGATGTGAATGCTAGTGATATTTATCAAATAAGTCAATCTGCTCAAAGCTTAAACATAAATGCCCTGCCTCAGGATTTTGGAAATATGTTTGAAAATTTAGAGAAATAAGAAATTTCACATTAAAGTTATGTTAGATTACTTTCTTTTTTAAATATATTTAAGATATTTAACCAAAATTAAATCTAATTATGAGTACACTAATTATAATATTTAAAGTTATTATCGCTTTAGGAATATTAAACGTCTGGCTATTGAGATTCAACAAAAAGACAGAGTGGCGTGGAGGTGGAGCCGGAAGTATGAATGAGGAATTTGAAAAGTATGGATTACCAGTTTGGTTTGTTCCAGTTATTGGTTTTCTTAAACTTTTATTTGCAACTCTCCTTGTTATCAGCATATTTAAACCAGGTTATAATTTAGACCTTATAGGTTCTATTGGTATGGGAGTTTTAATGATTGGTGCTATAGGCATGCACATTAAAGTTAATGACGAATTAAAGCGCTCATTACCTGCCTTTTTAATGTTGGTAATGTCTGCAATTATAGCCTTTGCTTAAGGTTTAGTTTCTAAATTCGTAATATCGATGGGTATTCCGAAGACACTTTTTTTAGTAGATACAATCATTCCAGACTGGGTTTCGACCCAGTCTTTCCATTTTGCTTCAAGCCCTCCAACCGGGATAATTGAAACCCACATTTTAAAAGATTCGGGTTTGTTGTTTTCATCTAATTTCCATAAATAAGAGTCTCCAGGAGTTGATCCACCAGAGGTATATGTGACCAATAAGCCTTTATCCCCATTTTCCTCAACAATCCTTCTTTCTACATTGTCTTCCATCAATTTATATGGGGCAATCAGCCAGAATGAATCGTTATTGAAGTTTTTGATGGAAGATTTAAGGAGTTTATCATCATTTGATTTTTTTGATGAAATCACTTCACTATTAGAATACTCTTTTAAATCAAGTTTTACTTTATAATCATCTGATTTCACAATAACGAAGTTTTCAGCTTTATGCCATTCGTAAGAATGAATTCCTGCGAATGTCCAACTTATCACTTTCGTGTTTTCAAAGGCCTCATAATTTAATTCTTCCAAAATTTTTTGCGCAAGCTTATCTGCCTCAGCGCCTTGTTGGCCTTCTGGTAGTTCTTCTGATAAGAAATAGCTTGTAATTGTAATTATCAGAATAAGGCTCAGTAAAGCTATTCCAATGACCTTTAATATTTTAAGTAGGAGTTTCATAACTGTTATTTCTGTTCATTAATCTTTTTCGTGCAAAATGCTCTTATGTCTTCAAAAAAACTTCTGAATTCTTCTTCAAACTCATTTTGATGCAACAAATAGATGTCAACGCCTTTGTGGAGTTGAGTTTCATGTTTGGTTTTGTTGTTCATCTGTTTTAAAATACTAGTCAAGTGACCAAGGTCAGCATAACTGAGTAGCCAGTTGTGTTCTATCATGTAAGGAACAACTTTGCTAATTTTTTTTGGAAGCAGATGCTGATTACTATCCAGCAGAAGATAAAATTCTTCGGCGAAGCTAGGTAGTTCTACATCGCAATATACATCCCAATTTTTAGCCAGGATATGATCGTAAATCATATCGATAACAACGCCATTGTAATGTCTGAGTTCATCAAAAAAGCGGTGAGCTCCTTTAGAAACCAAGGGGTGATGATCGGTAAAGTCGTCAATAGCTCTATGCAGTAAAATTCCTTTCTGGATTTCTTTAGGATATTTTAGGTAAGACTTTCCTTTGATTTCATCTGCCATGAAGTTTCCAAGCTTCAGCAAGTCGTCATTTCCGGAAAGATAGATGTGAGCCAAATAATTCATTGCTCTAAAGTATATTATTAAGCAGTTTTAGCAAATATTTTATGAGTTAAATCTTTTGACTTGTATCTTTACCCCACAAAAATTTCATCAAAACCATAATTATGACACTTATCAAATCTATATCTGGAATTCGAGGAACTATTGGCGGAAAAGTTGGAGACAATCTTACTCCGCTTGATGTCGTTAAATTCTCGGCTGCTTATGGTCAATGGATAAAAACCCAAAGGAATAAAGAAAATTACAAAGTTGTCGTTGGAAGGGATGCAAGAATTTCTGGTAAGATGGTTCAATCTCTTGTGATGCAAACTTTGTCTGGAATGGGTATTCATGTTGTCGATTTAGAACTTTCTACTACTCCAACAGTGGAAGTAGCTGTAAAAATGGAACATGCAGACGGAGGAATAATTTTAACAGCAAGCCATAATCCTAAACAGTGGAACGCTTTGAAGCTTCTAAATAAAGATGGCGAGTTTTTGAATGCAGAGGAGGGCGAACAGATTTTAAAATTTGTTGACCAGGAAGATTTTGAATTTGCCGAAATTGATGATTTGGGTAAAATCACATATCACAATGCCTATATCGATCTACATATTGAAGAAATAATTGATTTGGATTTGGTTGAGGTAGATCGCATTAAAGCGGCCAACATAAAAGTGGTGGTAGATGCCGTTAACTCAACTGGCGGGATTTCTATTCCTCCATTATTAGAAATGCTTGGTGTTGAGGTAGTCAAACTCTATTGCGAACCTACGGGAGAATTTCCTCATAACCCAGAGCCACTTGCCAAACATCTTACTGAATTGTCTGAAAAGGTTAAAGATCATCATGCAGATTTTGGAATTGCTGTAGATCCTGATGTGGATAGATTAGCATTTGTTGACGAAAATGGAGAAATGTTTGGTGAAGAATACACTTTGGTAAGTATTGCCGATTATGTTTTGAGTAGAAAAAAAGGCGCTACGGTTAGTAATTTATCATCGTCAAGAGCGCTAAGAGATATTACCGTAAAACATGGCTGTGAATATTTTTCCAGCGCTGTAGGTGAAGTGAATGTTGTTGCTAGAATGAAGGAAGTCAATGCGGTGATAGGAGGTGAAGGGAACGGAGGGGTTATATATCCTGAACTCCACTACGGAAGAGACAGTTTGGTGGGTGTTGCTTTGTTTTTGAGTTTGTTGACTGAGAAACAAATGAAGGTGTCTGAACTAAGGCAAACCTATACGTCTTACTATATGGCGAAGGAAAAGATTGAATTAACTCCAGACCTTAACGTTGATTCTTTACTGAATAAAATTCAGGAAATCTACAAAGATGAAGATATAACAACTATTGATGGCGTAAAAATTGATTTTCCAGAGAACTGGGTGCACCTAAGAAAATCGAATACTGAGCCTATAGTTAGAATCTACACTGAAGCTAAAAGTCAAAAAGAAGCAGATGAACTAGCTCAGCGTTTTATATCTGAACTTGAAGAACTGAGCAAGTAAAAAACTGAAAAGACTTCAGGTGATTGCATGTTTATAGTGGATTTCTAAATAGATATTCTCACTTCTCTACCAGATGTCAACTTCGAAGTCAACTTTGGTTTTAAGCTTAATTTCTATAAAATTAAAAGTCAACTAAGGCAAAATCAGAAAAGATAAGCAGTATAGGATAGGTAACTGGGGTTTTGGTTAAATAAAGACCGTGACCTTATTTATACTTTCCTATGCTTCCAGCGCTTGTGAGTCCATAGGTAATAGGCGGGTTCCTCATGTATTTGTTTTTCCAGTAAAGTAAGAAATTGGTCTGTTATTTTATAGTCTGGGATCAACTTTGGTTGATCGTTGATCAGCTCGAAACTGCATTTGTAGTGCCCACGTTTCACTTTAGAGATTTTGGTAAATACAACGGCATGATCAAGTTTTTTGGCCATCATTTCGGCACCTGTGTAAACCGGAACCTCTACTCCCATAAATTCCTGCCAATGAAAAGCTTTATCTCTTTTTGGCGATTGGTCCGAAATAAAACCGCTAACGGTGAGTTCTCCTTTTGCATTGACTTCGTTTAATACTTTCACTGTTTCCTTTGTAGTGATGAGGTAAGTATCATATTTTGCTCTTATGCGTTTTACCAATCTATCAAAATACTTATTTTTCAATCGCTTATAAATACCGTAGCCTTTATGATTTATGAAGGTTTGCAAAATAAAAATCCATTCCCAATTTCCATAATGTCCTAAAATTAAAACTGCACTTTTATTTTTCTTTTCCAATTCTGAAAAAATGGATAGATTTTCCAACTGAAAACGCTTTTCGGCTTCTTCTTTTGAAATGGAAATCGATTTAATTGCTTCGAATATCATATCACATAAATGCTTATAAAATTTCTTGGCGATAGCTTCGTGTTGTGATTTTGAATAGTCAGGGAATGCAAGTTTTAGATTATTGACAACCACCTTTTTGCGATAGGCGAATACATTGTAAACCAATATGTAAACTGCATCGGAGAGAATGTAAATAAGTTTGAAAGGAAGTTTTGAAATGACCCACAAAAAAGGGTACACTATAACATAAATCAATAATTGCATCAAGGGTAATTTTGGGCAAAGATAGGTATATTTGGCTTTTTGAGTTTTGAAAATTATGGGAGGATTAGATTTTATTGTTATTGCGATTATTGCTGCAAATGTGTTGATTTCTTTTAAGGGATTTAATGATTATGAATTCTTTAATCGTTATAAATTTGAAATCTCTTCAATCAAAGGAGGTGATAAAATCAGAATCCTTAGTTCTGCTTTTCTACATGTAGATACAACTCATCTTTTTGTAAATATGTTGACTCTGTATTTTTTTGCCTCCAGTGTGGTTAGCTTCGTTGGGACTGGTGGTTTTTTGCTGATTTATTTTGGAAGTTTAGCTCTGGGGAATTTGCTTTCGCTGCAATTCCATAAAAATGAACCTTACTATACAGCAGTAGGAGCGAGTGGTGCTGTTGTGGGTGTTTTGTATGCTGCAATACTTCTTCAGCCCGACATGATGTTAGGCTTATTTTTTATCATTCCTATTCCAGCTTATGTGTTTGGGATAGGGTATTTATTTTATTCCATTTGGGCTATGAAAGCTCGGAGAGATAACGTTGGACACGATGCGCATTTTGGTGGCGCTATGGGAGGATACTTCATTACGTTATTGCTATCTCCGTGGGTTTTACAAGAACATTTATTGATGGTGGTTCTACTGGCCTTGCCTATTGTTGTACTTTTTGTTTTGCAAAAGATGGGAAAACTATAATTTTATATATTCTCTTGCGTTATTTTTTATTCTAGGTTGGTCATCACCTATATTTGCAAATATTTTTTATCTATGAAATTCTTCAAATTTATTTTTAGTAAAGCTTTTTTGCTTCAGTTAATAATCGCTGCAGTTGTTACTGTGGTTTTGGTTTTTGGGGCTTTAAAATATTTAGATATCAAGACTGATCACAACGAAACAGTAGAAGTTCCAGACTTATCAAAATTTGAGTTGGACATTGTTGATAAAAAATTAGAAGAAATGAACTTGAGACGTGAAGTTTTAGATTCTGCTAATTATAATCCAAACTATCCTCCTTATTCCGTTTTGGATCAAGTTCCAAAACCTGGAAAACAGGTAAAGGAAAATCGTAAAATTTACCTAACACTTAATCCATCTGGATATATTGATGTAGAAATACCTAAAGATTTGACTAGGAAGACCAGAAGACAGGTGGAGCCAACTCTTATAGCTTTAGGATTTCAAATTGGCGATATTATTATGAAACCTGATATTGCTAAAGGAGCAGTTTTAGGATTGAGACACAAAGGCAAAAGCATCGAAGCTGGTGATAAATTGCCCAAAACAAGTACTATAGACTTAGTAGTAGGAGACGGCAGTTTGTAGACTGTTCCTTCCTTTCAAAATTTCCAAACCATAATCACAATGCAAACACACGACAATCTAGACGAGAATGATGATCTTTATGAGCATCATAGTTTCAAAGCCACAAAAGGTCAGGAGCCATTACGTGTAGATAAGTTTTTGATGAATTTTATAGAGAACGCCACACGTAACAAAGTACAACAAGCTGCGAAGGATGGCAACATCTACGTCAACGGTATTGCTGTGAAGCAAAATTATAAAGTGAAAGCGGGAGATGAGGTGAAAGTTTTATTGGCATATCCTCCTTATGAAAATTTACTTACCCCGGAAAATATTCCCTTGGATATAGTATATGAGGATGAAGCACTTCTTGTAGTAAATAAACCCGCAGGCATGGTGGTTCATCCGGGACATGGAAATTATTCAGGAACTCTTATTAATGCTTTGATTTATCACTTTGATAATTTGCCAAACAACAGCAGTGATCGTCCAGGTTTGGTTCATCGAATCGATAAAGATACAAGCGGATTATTGGTAATTGCCAAAACAGAATCTGCAATGGCTTACCTTACCAATCAGTTCTTTCATAAGACCAGTAAGCGAGAATACATAGCATTGGTTTGGGGAAATATGGATGACGATGAAGGAACTATAGAAGGCAATATTGGGAGAAACCCAAAAAACAGACTTCAAAACGTTGTTTTTGGTGGAGATGAAGCTGACCAAGGCAAACCTGCAGTCACACATTATAAAGTCATAGAGCGTTTAGGTTACGTCACTTTGATTTCATGTCAATTGGAAACAGGTAGAACTCATCAAATTCGTGTCCATCTCAAGCATATTGGTCATACACTTTTCAATGATGAGCGCTATGGTGGTGATAAAATATTGAAAGGGACAACTTTCACCAAATACAAACAGTTCGTAGATAATTGTTTTAAAATTTTACCCCGGCAGGCTTTGCATGCCAAAACATTAGCATTTGAACATCCTGTTACCAAAAAATGGATGGAATTTGATTCTGAAGTGCCTGCTGATATTTCAGATTGTGTAGAAAGGTGGAGGAATTATGCTAAAAATAGTAAAGAAAATATTTGAAATAAGATAAGGTTATAGTGTTATCTGAAATTATTAGTTAACTATATAATTTACCTTTTGAAATTATTTTAAATTTAAACAAAAAATGAAATTAGTTGTATCCCCTGCAAAGTCATTAAATCAAGAATCCAAATTTCCAACAGATAAATATACAAGACCCATTTTTGAAGAATTGGCAGGACAAGTCAATCGTAAATTATCAAGAATGTCGAAGGATGAGATAGCAGAGCTTATGAGTATAAGCGATAAGCTTGCAGATCTCAATTATGGTCGATACCAAGATTTTGAAGAACAACATACTTTAGAAAATTCCAGACCTGCTATTTATATGTTTGACGGTGATGTGTATTCTGGAATTGATGCCTATTCTATTCCTGAAGATAAAATCGATCGGTTACAAGATTCATTGAGGATCTTATCTGGTATGTATGGGGTTTTAAAACCACTTGATTTGATTCAGCCTTATAGATTGGAGATGGGAACAAAACTATCTATAGAATCTAATGATGATTTGTATGAATTGTGGAAGGATAAAATCACAACACAACTCAATTCTGAACTGGATACGGATGAGCTTTTCGTCAACCTGGCAAGTCAGGAATATTTTAAAGCAGTAGATCTCAAAAAGCTCAACGCTGAAATTATTAGCCCTGTTTTTAAAGACTTTAAAAATGGTAAACTTAAAATTATAAGTTTTTATGCTAAGAAAGCTAGAGGGCTTATGGTAAGATATATTTTAGATCAAAACATAGATTCCTTAGAAGGTATCAAAGGATTTGATTATGACGATTATCACTTCTCTGAAGAACATACGAAAAAGGCTACGGAGCCTGTATTCATAAGATAGTTGCTGGTGAAATTTAAGAGTAAAAAAGATATCAGTTCACGATTTATAATAGTAGGATTTTCACTGCTTTTTATAATTCTAATCAGCGAAAGTTTTTTATTCGTTGATTTTTCAGTGCCTTATTTAATTGTTTTTGATTCAATTATAGTATTGATATGGTTGCTCATCTTTTGGATTTATTTTGGAACCTACTACAAAATAAAAAACAGAAAACTATTTATAAAGAGTGGTCCTTTTCGCAATAAAATAAAAATTGAATGCATCAAAAAAATTCTTGTTGGTAAAACGTCAGCATCTGGTTCACAGCTTGGAACTTCCAGGCAAGGACTTATTATTTATGATATTAAGGGAAAGGAAATTTACATTTCACCAAAAAACAATGATGAATTTGTTGATTACATCAAAGAAATGAAACCTTCCATTGAAGTTGAAATTTATGAACGTCACATATTGAAATAATGTTCTTCGTCTTTGGAAAGAAGTCTAGATTTTATAATAAATCTAAAGCCTTCTGGAATTTCTAAAGAAAAACTAGAACCTCTTCCTTCGGTAATGTCCACGGTAAGGTGAGTGTGTTTCCAATATTCAAATTGAGCTTCATTCATATAGAATTTCACGCCTCCAATTTCTCCCATAAAAATGTCTGATTCATCCAGATAAAAATCTTCTTTGGGAAGAAGCATAGGCGAGGATCCATCACAACAACCACCGCTTTGATGAAAAATAACGTTTCCATGTTTTGCCTTCAATTCTTTCAAAACTTTTTCTGCCTCTTCAGTTATATCAACTCGTGTGTACGTCATATTTATTTTACTTATAGTTAAAAACCAAACACCTCAATCTTTTAAGTTAGCAGTATTTAATTCAGCATGAACTAAAAAATTAAGATGTTGGGTGTAAATTATTTAAATTGATATTTTAATTCTAAAAGAAACCGAGCTTATTTTTATCGTAAGAAATCAACATATTCTTGGCTTGGCGGTAATGGTTAAGCATCATTAAGTGGTTCTCTCGACCAAATCCAGATTTCTTATAACCTCCAAACGGAGCGTGAGCTGGATAATCGTGGTAACAATTCACCCAAACCCGACCAGCTTTTATAGCTCTAGGAATTTGATATAACTGGTGAGCATCTCTTGTCCAAACGCCAGCTCCAAGGCCATATAAAGTATCGTTTGCGATTTCTAAGGCTTCATCTTCATCTTTAAATTTACAGACGGCTAGAACAGGGCCAAAAATTTCTTCCTGAAAGACTCTCATTTTGTTATGTCCTTCAAGAATAGTAGGCTGAATATAAAATCCATCAGCATATTCTCCACTAGCTTTGAAGGCTTCACCACCACAAAGAACTTTAGCGCCTTCTTCTTTACCTATGTCCATATAAGATAGTATTTTTTGATACTGGTCGTTGGAAGCCTGAGCACCAATCTGGGTATTCATATCGAATGGATCTCCTTGAGTGATGGCTTTAGTTCTTTCTACAACGCGTTTCATAAATTCATCGTAAATGTCTTCTTGTACCAAAAGTCGGGAAGGACAGGTACAAACTTCGCCTTGGTTGAAAGCAAAAAGTACGGCTCCTTCAATACATTTGTCCAGAAATGCATCATCATGATCCATCACAGAGTTGAAGAACACATTAGGTGATTTTCCACCCAATTCCATCGTTACTGGATTTAAGTTTTTAGAAGCATACTGCATAATAAGCTGTCCTGTGGTGGTTTCTCCTGTAAAAGCTACTTTGTTTACTTTAGAACTGGAAGCCAAAGGTTTTCCTGCTTCTGGTCCAAATCCGTGGATGACATTTAAGACTCCGGGAGGGAGTAAATGACCTATTTTTTCCATCAAGAACGTTGCAGAACTTGGGGTTTGTTCTGCTGGTTTTAGAACCACGCAGTTTCCAGAGGCAAGGGCGGGAGCAACTTTCCAGGCTAGCATGAGCATTGGGAAATTCCATGGAATAATTTGTGCGACTACACCCAAAGGTTCTTTGATGATTAGAGAAAGGGTGTTTTCATTGAGCTCTGTGGCACTGCCTTCCTCAGCTCTTATGGCTGAAGCAAAATATCTGAAGTGATCAACAGCTAGAGGAATATCTGCATTCACTGTTTCTCTGATGGCTTTACCATTATCGTAAGTGTCAATCGCAGCGAAATTGTTTAAGTTTTCTTCAATAACATCAGCTATTTTTTGAAGAATTGAAGCTCTATGGGCTGCTGATGTATTTCCCCAGGCCACTTTTGCTGCATTAGCAGCCTCTACCGCTTTCTCTACATCTTCCTTTTGAGATCTTGGATATTTGGCAATTAACTGATTATTGGTTGGAGAGGTATTTTCAAAATACTGTCCACCAATTGGATCTACAAATTCTCCGTTGATATAATTACCATACTTCTCTTTGAATTTAGGTTTTGTGTGATTCATAAAATTATCTGTTTAAAAATTAGAATTAGTTAAAATTAGAGTATATACATTCGTTATAATATAATAATTCTATTTTTAATTATCATTATTCTATTTATTTAAGATGATTACAGGAAAAACACCGCAAACACATAAAAGTCTAAGAAAAATTGAAACCCTAGTTGAAAACAGAACGATTTATTCTGCAGATTTTGCAGAGATGAATATTTATGAAACTCACCAAAAGGCAGATCAGGTTTACTTAGAATTCGATTTTCCTATCATTGCGAGTATGATTTCTGGTAGAAAAATTATGCATTTAGAAAATAAAGCAACTTTTGATTTTTTACCTGGTGAATCTGTGGTATTACCTTCCAAAAAGAAAATGGTTATTGATTTTCCTGACGCTACTTTAGATTCTCCAACTCAATGTATGGCTTTAGGGATCGACTCTAAAAAAATTCAGGAAACGATAGACGTCTATCAAAATGCGACGGAGATTGAAGAAAATTTTGCCATGAGCTCAGGGTTAAATCTGTCACCACTTCATCTCAATAATAATTCTCAGGTGCAACATCTGGTAGATAGACTTCTTCAAACTTTTACCAGCGGTCATAAATCCAAAGATGCCCTCTTGGATGTTATGATCAAGGAATTGATTTTACGCTTACTGCAAACTAATGCAAGAGCAGCTCTGCTGGATGAAACGTCTTACCTTTTTGATAATAGCAGAATGGCGTTTGTTTTAAAATATATTCGAGAACATTTTAAAGAAGAGATAAGTGTTGATACTCTTGCAAATAAGGCCTGCATGAGTTCATCTCATTTTTACAAAACTTTCAAAAACACTTTAGGTGAAACACCTATGGAATACCTTAACGGAGAACGATTGAAACAGGCAAAGAAAATGATAAGATCTACTAATCATAAGCTTTCAGAAATTGCTTTTTCCTGTGGGTTTAATAGTTCTAGCTATTTCAATACACAATTCAAAAAGCAAGAAGGCATGACGCCAAGCCAATTCAGAAAATCCATTTTAGGAAATTAGTTTTTAAAAAACTGATATTTATCATATTCATCTCATTATTAGATCATAATGTAACTTTTGTTTCTTTAAACATTATATGCATCAGCTAATTTAGCTTCATAATAAAAAAATAAATTATGAAAGTTGAACAAATTTATACAGGATGTATTGCTCATGCAGCATACTATGTTGAAAGTAAAGGTGAAGCGGCTATTTTTGACCCCTTAAGAGAAGTCCAGCCTTATATTGATAAAGCCAATGAGGATAATGCAAACATTAAATACGTTTTTGAAACTCATTTTCATGCTGATTTTGTCAGTGGTCATTTAGATCTTGCAAAAAAGACTGGAGCAGACATTGTTTTTGGTCCTACGGCTAAGCCAAGTTTTGAGGCTCTTATCGCCAAAGATAATCAGGAGTTCAAAGTTGGTGATTATACTATAAAGGCAATACACACTCCAGGACATACTATGGAATCTACCACTTACCTTTTGATTGATGAAAAAGGTAAAGAGCATGGAATCATAACTGGAGATACCTTATTTATCGGTGATGTGGGCAGGCCAGATCTTGCTCAGCATGTCATTGCAGACCTTACAGAAGAAAAGTTAGCGGCACACCTGTATGATTCGCTTAGAAATAAAATAATGCCGCTATCCGATGATTTGATTGTTTATCCAAATCACGGAGCAGGGAGCGCCTGTGGCAAAATGATGAGTCAGGAAACTACTGATACACTGGGTAATCAAAAGAAAACCAACTATGCTTTGCGTCCGGATATGACCAAAAAAGAATTTATCAAAGAATTGTTGGATGGATTGGCACCACCTCCTGGCTATTTTCCTAAAAATGTTCTGATGAATATCCAAGGTTATGAAAGCATTGATGATATCATAAATAGGGGAGAACAGCCTTTAGAACCGAATGCTTTTGAAGCTGCAGCAAATGAAACTATGGCTTTAATACTAGACACCAGAGAAGCCAAAGATTTTCATAAAGGATTTATTCCAAATAGTGTCAATATTGGTTTGGACAATAACTTTGCTCAGTGGGTAGGAGAATTGATTCCAGACATCAAACAACAAATTCTTTTGGTTACAGATCCTGGTAAAGAAGAGGAAAGCATAATACGTTTAGCAAGAGTAGGCTACGATCACGCTATAGGATATTTGAAAGGGGGTATGGAAGCTTGGAAAGATTCAGGTAGAGAAATTGATAAGGTGGATAGAATCACCGTAGAAGAATTAGAAAAAAGGATTAAGTCTAATTCTGCAAAAGTTTTTGATGTGAGGAAGAAAAGCGAATATCAATCTCAGCATATTCAGGGAGCAGAAAATACACCTTTGAATGAACTGAATAAGCATTTAGCAGAATTTCCCAAAACTGAATTTATCATTCACTGTCAGGGAGGCTATCGAAGCATGATAGCCGCTTCCATATTGAAGCAACGCGGAATTGATAATGTGGTGGATGTGATAGGCGGTTTTGATGAAGTTTTAGAGAATAAAGAGATTCCTAAAACTGACTATGTTTGTCCTTCAACACTCTTATAAAATCTATAAGATCCTAAATAAAAAGAGCTCCAATTTATTGGAGCTCTTTTTATTAAAGATGTAAACCACATTCTGTTTTGGGATTGTTATTCCATCTACCACTTCGGTCTTTTCCAGGCACTGTGCAGTGTTTACAACCTATAGAATGATAACCTTTACTTACCAAAGGATGAAAAGGTAGATTGTGTTTTTTTATAAAACTATCCCTTTCCTTTTTACTTACATCTAAAAGGGGATAGAACTTCAAAATTTCCCCTCTTTGCTCAAAAATATCCAGAGATTCCCTGTGATCGCTCTGCCATTCCATTAAGCCAGAAACCCAAACGGTGTACTTTTCTTTAATGGCTTCCAAGGGTTTTACTTTATTGATAGAGCAACAGAAATCTGGATTTTTGGTCCAGGTTTTATCTTTGGTAGTAAATTCATGTTCTCGCTTTGGAGCAGTTAATGATTTCACATTCAAATGATAGGTTTCTGTGAGTTGTTTCTTGTATTTTATAGTTTCATCAAAATGATACCCCGTATCTATAAAATATATAATCTGGTCTGTATTGACTTCAGAAAAAAGCTTTAGTAAGAAAGCCGACGTAGCTGCAAAAGAACTAGTGACCATAACTTCACCCTGATCAAAATCATCGTATAGGTTTCTAATACGATCAACTATACTTAAAGATTTATATTTTTTATTTAGCTGTTTTATTTCTTGACTGGAAAGTATTCTCTTTTCTATAATTTCACTCATTCTATCTCTAGATATTTTAACTTTGCGAATATAAGTAACTGATTATATTTTGCCTTTATTTAGTAATGATAACTTTAATTGGAGAATTAAATCACCACTTATATTTTCACTTTTAAAATTAAACATATGGGTTTTTTCGACCAGCTTTTTAATACAAAACCGACTCAAAGCGAAAACACTACTAAAGCCAGTAATTTTACCTGGAGAACGCTTGAGGACATCACACAGCTTAATGCCTTAGAAAAGCTCTCTGAGGAAAAATTAGTTGTGATTTTTAAGCATTCTGTGACTTGTGGTATAAGTAATATGGTGTGGCATCAGTTTCAAAACGAAATTGATTTTAATAACGACTATATTGAAATGTTATATCTAGACCTTCTGGCACATCGGGATATTTCAAATGAAATCACAAGACGTTTTCAAGTTTTACACCAATCTCCTCAAATTCTTGTTATTAAAAATGCCGAAGTCCTGCATCATGCTTCACATTCGGCAATTCATATTTCAGATATTAAGCGATTTCTGCCAGAATAATTATTACTGGATTATGAGTTTTCGGGTTGTCGATTGTTGACCATGTGAAAGTCTTACCAAATAAACTCCTGTCGATAGAGAGCTTGTATTAATTTTCAATTCTGAATTTGATACTGGTTCACTTGAAACATTTACCTTTTGACCTGCCATTGAAAATAATTCGATATCAACATCACCATTAAATGTATTCTGATGCTTTAAGTAAACAATTCCTGTTGATGAAGGATTTGGGTATAATTGAATATTATTATTATCTAATTCATTATCCTGAATATTAAGTGTTTCAGGTTCAAAAGCGAGTTCAAACCTATCTGAAGCAACAGATTCTGAAATAGAACTATCTACATTAAAATCAATTTCGTTATCTCCGTTTTCAAGTTCAGTAGTTTCTTCAGTATAGTTGTCTTTTAAGTAGATCTTGAAATTCTCTATATCGGTGACTTCAACTAGCATAGTATATTCCTGGCCAGTATAGTTCCCAATCCAGAATTTCAATGTTTCATCAACCTCTGGAAAACGTCTTCTTTCTATAGCCAGATAACTTGTTTCATTTGCTAGAATGCTGAAGGATTCTTCACTATTCCATAATTTTGTAGCATCAAATTTGTTGACTTCGTTTATAAAGTTATCATTCAATTTAAATCTTACGCCGTCAACAACCTGATTGTCTTTTTTTCTTATTAAAGTTAAATCTATCTTGCCAATCTGTTCTGGAACACTAAAAACTTCATTCGAAGTTATACTGTTAGTTTTATGCTCCTCTTTAAAAACTAATGTTGGAGGATTTTGATCATCTGCAGTTGGAGATGTTTTGAGAAACACAGATTGGTTCGGCTGAATATATCTAAAATCTTCTTCATTTGATGAAGTAGTACTTTTTACAGATGGAATGTATTCTACGGGTTCTGACTCCAAATCTACAGTAACATATCCTCCTCTTGTTTGTAGTTTTGGAGTCCAGGCGTAATAAGATTCTTGATTTAAATGTGAAGAACTCTCCTTTAAAGCTTTCTTAAGATCGACTTGAGCTTGGTATGGATTCCCCAAAAGTGTAAAACCATCAGGAGTTTTGTTTAATTCTTGTGAAACATCAACATTTCCAGTCACAATCTCTCCAGTGCTTCGCAAAGTTGTAGATCCAGTGTATGCTGAGTTACTAGAATAAATATTGGTGCTTCGGTCACCTCTTATAAGAATGCTATAAGATTTTCCCACTTCTAGTTTTTGATCAATTGTATTTGTAATGGGCTCCCAGCTTCCAGAATCTAAATTCCATGTAAACATGGAAGAATTTCCAGTAAGTGAAGCATCTAATCCATTTTGACCTGATTTGTTTCCAGTAATGTGTGTTCCGTAGCTTGGATTAGGATTTTTATTAGAATTATAATTATTCACAGTGTTATTCAACCCTTCTTGCCAATCATCGTTTATAGATCCAATTGAATTAACAGATGAACTTAAATATCTATAAGCTCTGTTAGAAGAAGGTAGATAACGTTCGATTCTTACAGCTCCAATGATTTTACTATTACCCTTAACTTCAGAAAGTATAGCTGTTTGATCAGAATCCGATTTGAAAGTGATTAAATTATTGTCAGGAGTTTCGGATAGATAACCTGTTATCAAATTACCATCTACCAATTCAATATTCTTGAAGATATCTATATTTCCTTCCAAAAGTTCAACGTTGTCTTTTTTGTTATCGATAATCAACGAACCAATTTCAGTTGTATGTTTAAAACTTAAAGTTTGAGTTTGTTTACCTTTCATCTCGATAGAACCTTCACGAGAGTTAAATTCTCCTTCAATTTTTAAATCCCCTTCAATTTCTAAAACATTTAGGTTAGTTAGCTTTGCATCTGGATTTACAAAGACACTTTTTACTTCCAATTTTTTATTTATAATCGGTTGGTTCTGAGTTTTTAGAATAAGGATATTATTTTTCTTTTTTATATTTCCAGACCAGTTATTTTTATTATTAGTGTCAGAAGATTCTTTCCCGAGCCAGATGACAACCTTACTGTCATCTTCATTTTCTTTATCAGAAATATTTCCGGTCAAGTTCCAGTTATCTGGTAAATCGTTTAAATCTTCTATAAAAATACTACTTGGATCTATAGCAATTATTTGTCCTCCATAACCTCCAGCGTCATCAATTTTCAGAATGTTATTTCCAAAATCAGTAAAAATTTCTCCAGATAATGTTAGATCTTCAAATGAAGCTTCCCCCATAAATTTCAAACGAGCGTTTTCTTTGATCTGTGTATCTTCATCAAACACTAGTCCCTGGTTGGCTTCTAAATACCCTTTCTGCAAATTCACATCACCATCGATTTCTAGAAAACCGTAAGCTATTAACTTAGCATCATCACTGTCACTTGCGTAATCTTCACCGAACTCGGCTTCGTCATAGAGCTCAATCGTTCCTTTATTCATTACATTTTCCTCAAATTCAGATTCACCTGAAATAGATAAGGTACCACTATTATTTGTAGAGCCTTTAATCTTAACATCGTTATCAGCAATAAAACTACCAGAATTGGTTAGTGATTTTTCAATTTCAACTTCACCTCCAAATTTAACTGTTCCATTATTATCAAAATCTCCATCAAATTCAAAATCATCCAAAACTTCAAATGACATATATTCTCCAATAATGATTCGATTTTGTTTTATTTCTAATTCTGATTCTGAATCACTAAAAAGATTTCCTGAATTGAAATTGCTATAACCTTCAATTTTAAGTTTTGCGTCGTTTAAATTTTTAATAAAACCTCCATCAAAATTAAATTTAGATTCCATTTTTCCATAATTAATTACGGAAGAACTTTGATCAAGAATTAATTCATGATCGTATTCAAACTCACCGTAATTATAAATGGTTTTAGATTCTTCAAATTCTAAACCATCTGATTCAAATTTGACGTCTTCACCAATACATAAAGTGACATTGTTTCCCAGTTTTTTCCAATTGAGCTCGAAGTCAAAGTCCCCTTTGAAACATATAGTCTTATTTTTTGATTGATCATAAGTAGCATAGGGAAAATTTTGATCCTCACTTGTGATAGTTATATCACAATCACAGTCATTTTCTATAGTCTGAGCAACACTAGATATACTTAAGCTTAAACTAAGTATTAAAAGTAAAAATTTACCCATTTAATTTTTTTTTGCAAAAATATAGTACAATATTAAAACTGTATTGTTTATAATTGATCTCATATATTAATAATTGCTTTTGTAGAGTTAATGTTTTACAAATGAATATGTTGAAACGTCAGTGTTTGTAGTACATGTACTACTATAACGATTTCGTAAGGAAAGTAAATAGCCTTGATATAAAGTAAATAAATAAAAAAAAGCAATTTGGAAAAACTATAGACAAATAGGACGGTCTTATAGTTTGAGATATGAAACACCAATACGACTATAATAATTTGAAATCATGTACATGGGATATGAAACAACTTTAATTTAAATTGATCCAAAATTTTAATTATGAACAACACAGACTTATTAAATGCAGTCAAGAATCAGAAATTAAATGAAGTAAAAGATATTCTTAAGCACAATTCATTTCAAATTAATATGAAAGATGAAAGAGGTTTCACTCCATTACTTTATGCAACTTACACGGATAATGTCCAAATTGTTAAAATATTACTTGAGTATAATCCAGATGTCAATACTCAAGACGTGACTGGTAATACGGCACTAATGGGTGTGAGTTTTAAAGGAAATCTTGACATGGTTAGCTTGTTATTAAGCAATGATGCTGATATTAACCTAACCAATAATAAAGGCGCTACAGCGCTTATCTATGCAGTATGTTTCAATAGACCTGAAGTTGTAAAGTTACTGATAGAGCATAATGCAGATGTATCATTAAAGGATCAGGATGGACTCACTGTTAAAGATCATGCAGAGAAATTAGGCTTTGAAGAGATTAAAGATATTCTTCAGTAAGATTAAGACAAAAAAAAGCCGAATCATGAATGATTCGGCTTAAATATTAAGGTGAATAATATTAGTCTTTAGAAGAATTTACTGCTAAAGAAAATACTACTAAACCAAATCCAATCTTATTCACTGCATCACCAATGTTATAAACAACGTTCATAGACATTTGAGCTGCATCAATATCAGATACTAGTTGTAGTCCAAATAGACCACCTTCAGTACCCAAAATGTAACCTAAAGGATATATTGCCCATCCGACAAGTACAAACCAACATAAGATTTTGTGTGCTTTTAGTACTTGCCCACCTGCGGATACAGCCAATTTCTTAGCTTCTCCAAACCAGACAATGTAAACAATAATGAAATAAGCAATACCGGATGCAAGACCCCAAACCCATTGCATTGTTGGATTACCAATAGCGATTGCTTCTCCAAAGTAACCAGTTACAAGCATTACTACTGACCAGAAAATTAATTTCCACATCAATGATTGCTTAGCACCAGCAACTCTTAAAATTAAGAAGAATTCAACACACATAAGTGGTACTGTTAAGACCCAGTCTACATATCTAAAAAATGTAGGCGACTCTCCAACTTGATCCCAATAATCTCTCATGTAGAAGTAATGAACTGCTGCAATGAAAGTAATTAATCCGGAGACTAATACTGATGTTCTCCATTTTTTATCAAACTGACTTAGTGATAAAAAGAAAAAGGCAGAAGCGGCCATCATAGCCATACTACCTACGAAAAAAGTAAAACCAACATAATCGTCATTTGCGATTTTCGATACGTCGGCCAATAAGTACATAAATGTTCTCATAGCATTAAATAATTTAAGTTTGTTTATCCAAATGTAGGAATAAATTAAACATGAAATTTTACTTTTAGAAAAATTTTTGAATTATTTTTGCAATATATGAATGATTATAAACAGAAATTCTATAATTACATAATTCTCTTAACCCTTTTCGCAGTTGGCGCAACCGAAATCTTTTCACAAGACCTTCAGTATGTTATAGCCTTATTGGGAATCTTTAGCTTCGGTATTTTGCACGGTTCCAATGATCTTTTTGTGATAAAGAAATTAAACCAAAACGATAAACAAAAACAATTTTTGAAATCACTCTTCATCTACTTAGCAGTAGTCTTAGCCTTTGTCGTGGTCTTTTATGTTGTTCCCTTATTTGCTTTAATTGCTTTTGTACTTATTAGTGGTTATCATTTTGGAGAACAACATTTTCACGCTAAAATCTCCGATCAATCTTCGATTTTAGCGTCTTTTTTTTATTTATGTTACGGACTTTTAATTTTGTTCCTCCTTTTGTATTTAAACCTGGAAGAGGTAATTGTGATTATAAAAGACATGACTAGTTACACAGTACCTGATTCTCTATTCCTCATTGTATTAATAGCTTCATTTGTCTTAAGCCTAACCCTATTTTACTTTAACTCAGTAAATAATCCTGAGTTAAAATCCTCAGCCTTAGTCAATGTATTGTATTTGGTCATGTTTACAGTACTTTTTTATTTGAGCGACGTGGTGTGGGGATTTGCTGCATATTTTGTCCTTTGGCATAGTATTCCTTCACTAAAGGATCAAGTGAACTCACTTTACGGTAAATTTCATTTTAAAAATTTCATGAAATACTTTAAAAAAGCATTTCCATACTGGCTTGCTTCAATTTTAGGTATGGTAGTAGTAGTTTGGTTATTTAAAGACACCAAAAATTTTCTGTCCTTGCTTTTCGCTTTCATTGCCGCAATTACTTTTCCTCATGTATTTATTATGAGAAAATTATTTGATCGCCATTAGTCGTCTTGGATTCTCATTCTAAAAGTTTTACTGACTTCATCAAAGACAATGAAATCAGCTGGGAATAAAGTTTTAAAAGCACCCTTTTGAATTAATTCTGAAGGAGTTCCAAAATCAACTTTTCCTTCATCGATTAGTATGATTTTATCACAAAGCTGAAGCGCCAAATTGATTTCGTGAGATGCAAAAAGAATGCTTTTTTGAGAGGTTTTCACTATGGTCTTAAGCAGTTGTAGGACATAGGCTTTATGAAACATATCGAGATGTGTGGTGGGTTCATCCATTAATATTAATGGTGTATCCTGAGCCAAAGCTCTCGCGATCAAGACTTTTTGAAATTGACCGTCACTTAAGGAATCGCACAATTTATCTTTCTTCTGAATTAAATCCACCTGACTTAATGCTTTATTGACTTTTTCAACATCTATTTCGCTCAACTGTCCCATCCAATTGGTGTAAGGATGTCTTCCTAAAGCAACCAGCTCCATAACAGTCAGTTGTCTTGATACTGGTTCATTGGTTAAAACGAGACTTAGATATGAGCCTAAATTTTTATCATGAAGCCCTGATAATAACTGATTATCAATTTTTACTTCTCCAGACAAGGCGGGAATTTGACCCGAAAGCGTCTTAAGCAAAGTCGACTTACCGGAACCGTTTATACCTATTAAAGCTACAAGCTCTCCTGTTTTGATTTCAAAATTAATCGCTTCAGCAACAGAAATTACGCTTCTTTTTTCTTTGTAACCAAGGTTTAAAGAAGAAGCTGAAAGCAAAATTTTACTTTGATTAAATTCAGAAGACATATTAAAAATTCAGTTTTCGTTTTCTTAGTAACAGCCATATGACCACAGGAGCTCCGAATATGGAAGTGACAGCGTTTATTGGTAATGTACTCTCAGTTCCTGGTAGTTGAGCAATAATATCACACAGTAGCATCAATATTGCTCCCCCAAAAATGATACTTGGTAATAAAACTCTATGATCATTGGTGGGAACGAGTTGTCTTACCAAATGCGGTACGGCCAAGCCAACAAAGGCTATTGGCCCAGCAAATGCAGTAGCACTTCCAGCTAAAATAGAGGTTGAAACTATAATTAAAATCCTGTTTTTTTTCAATTGAACTCCCATGCTTTTGGCGTAATTCTCACCGAGCAATAAAGCATTGAGATTTTTGAGACAAAAGACAGCAAAGCTTAATCCGATAAACCAACAAAGGGATAAAATTCCAACTTCCTTCCAGGATAAATTACCTAAACTTCCAAAAGACCAGAATATATAAAGTTGAAGTTCATTGGAGCTGCTGAAATATGCCAAAACACTCACTATTGCGGAGGTAAGGCTTGCTACCATCAATCCTATAATAAGTAAAGTCATTGTGTCTTTTACTCTTTGTGCAGTGGAGAGCACAGCCAACATGACAAGTAGACTTCCGCCACTGGCCGATAGAATAATAGCCCATTTTGAATACAAAAACTCCCCTAAAAAACCTGATAATAAACTTGCGCCCATGATCAAAAAAGCCACGCCTAAGCTTGCACCACTACTCAATCCAAGTACATAAGGTCCAGCCAATGGATTTCTAAATAGAGTTTGCATCAAGAGACCGCTCACAGCGAGACCAGAACCAATTAGGATGGCGGTTATAGTTTTTGGGAGTCGATAATTTACAATGATATATTCCCAGGTTGAGTTCTCGATCGATAAACCAAACAAGCTTTTAAAGATATCCTCAAAAGGAATTGATACCGACCCTAAAGATAGACTCATAACGACCCCGACGAGCAACACGATAAATAAAAGGAAATGGTTTATAAAGGATTTACTCAACACTCAAGGGCTTAAAAAAAGTGAATTCTTCATTTTCTAAAAGTTCCGGATGGAAAATTTTCACTAAATCCTTTAGGATTAAATCTGGTCGGTTTGGGCCTAATTCATAAAATAAAACACCACCAGTCTCTCCAGTTATTCTGGCCATCGTATATATATTCTTTTCTTGAAAAGCCTCAAATTCCTGATAGTGAATATTGCTTTCTAAAAGCTGAGGGTAGGAAGTAAACTGACCTGGAGATATCCAGAATTCTGCATTTTGAGCATCTTGCAAAACGGTTTCAAAAGAGTAAGCAGCACTTCCTTTCCCTTCGGTATTTTTGTAGATATAATTTGCATTAGCATCTTTAAAGAATTGTGCCTGCCAGCTTGTGCCATAAGGCAGATACCAGCGATCTTGGTGCATAGCACCAGAAATAACCGTAGGTTGGTCTGAGATTTTAGAAGCTATTTTTTTTACTGAATTGTAAGTGGATTCTACCTGATTAAAAGATTGAATTGAAGCCTCCAACTCACCTAAAAAGACACCAAAAAATTTGATCCACTCAGCTTTGCCTAAAGCATCATTTTCCAGCCAATCTCCATTGTAAACAACAGGTATTCCTGAATTTTGTATCTGGTTCAAAGTTTTATTTTGTCCTTCAACAGCAAAACTGAATACCACATCAGGTTGGACCGAAAGTAGAACTTCAGTATTGAGGGATTCATTTTTCCCCAACTCTTTTATATTCCCATCATTAATCATTACTCTAGCTTCTTTTGAAGAGATATAGTCGAGGTTTGGAAAACCGACTAATTGATCTAATTTGTCTAAAGTTATCAATGAAGGAATGTGAGTTGTAGAGGTAGTCACTAGACTTTTTATGGGTAATTGGATCAAAACATCGTAAGTAATGTTATCAGGAATTTCACCATTTTCATTAATCAATAGGTATACTATATCCTTTTTAGCATTTTGCCAAGGGGAGTGAACCGTCACCTTAGCGAATTCAGGATACTCGTGGATTTCAAATCCATTGGCATATTCTATTTCAACTTCAGTGTAGTTTTGATTGTCATTAGATGATTCATCTACTTTTTTACACGCAAAAAAACATGAAATGATAATAAAAACTAGTAATGGCTTCATTCGATTTAATGTTTTGACAAAAGTATGATTATTTATTCTGAATCTAATCCGTCAAAATTTTAAGCATTCAAAAATTCCAGCTACATAATGAAGGCTTTCTTTAAGAAATGTATACTTTTGCATTGCATTTTGGTTCTCAAAGGTTGTTTTAACTTTTGAAGATTAAAAGGGAATTCCGTTAAAATCGGAAGCTGTTCCCGCAACTGTAAGCTTAGTACACAATAGATGTACGCTTTATTCCTCAACTTCGTAACCACTGTTCTTCGGAATGGGAAGGTTGAATAAAGACGCAAGCCAGGAGACCTGCCTCGATGCTTAATTTAAAACGAAGACTTTCGGGATAAAAGTCAAGTGGTGTATGAAGTACTCAATAATTTACAGTGCCTTGGCGTGTTTAATAACAACGCTATGTTACTCACAGTTGGATTCCATCCAGAAATTGGATGAAGTGTTTGTAGTTGACCGTCAAATCAAAAGGTTTTCTACAGGACAAGTCTTGCAATCCATTTCCAGCCGAACTCTGCAGGAAACTCCAGGCTTGCTAACTGATGTTTTGCAGGAAAATACGCCTATTTTCTTTAAGCAAAACGGCTATGGTATGGTTTCGTCGCCTAGTTTTAGAGGGACAACTGCCCAACAAACTGCCGTGGTTTGGAATGGATTTAATATCAATTCACAGTTTAATGGACAAACAGATTTCAACACTCTACTTGTAGATGGGTTTGATGAACTCTCCGTAAGGCCAGGTGGAGGAAGTGTCATTTATGGAACAGGAGCCATAGGCGGAAGTATTCATCTTAAAAATGAATTGAGATTTACTGGTGAAACCCATGCCACTTTAAGCGCTAGAATAGGAAGTTTTTCCACTTATCAAAATCTTTTAAAAGCATCAACGTCTAATGAAAAGTGGAGTTTATCGCTGGCGCTTTCTCGATTTTCTTCTGAAAATAATTACGACTGGCCTGGAACTGATCGACAAAATATTAATGGGCAGTTTGAACATTATAACGCTAACCTCAGTTTGTCCCGAAAAATCAATGGAAACAACAGGATCTCTTACCACGGTATGTATTTTAATGGGGATCGCAATTTTTCGCTAGTATTTCCTACAGATCCACCTACCAATTATCTAAATGAAGATCATAGACATCTATTGGAATGGGAAAGTCAATTATCTGAGGTGACTTCAGTTTTGAAATTAGCCTTTTTTGATGAGTTTTTTCAATATACAGCAGATACTAGAACTCCAAGGCCAACAGGAGCTTCTGCTCAAACTATGCTGGCACGCTACAGCTTATTTTATACCTACAAAGATTTCGATTTTAATGTATTGAGTGAATATAATTATAGCAGTGCAAATGGAGATAATGTTTTATCAGAAAGCAGAAGCATAGCTAGTTTCGCTTTCTTAACTAAACACCATTGGAAAAAGTTGACTTCAGAAGTGAGTTTTAGACAAGAATATTCGGATGTTTATGAGAGTCCGTTTCTATTCAGTTCTGGCCTCAATTATGAAATTTCAAATCATGTGGCGGCAAAAGTAAACGTATCCAAAAACTTTAGAATACCCACTTTCAATGATTTATACTGGGAGGGTAGTGGGAGAACGGATTTGTTGCCAGAAACCTCCAATCAAGCAGAAGCTTCACTAATTTTTTCGGACACCAAAGAAAAATATCAGTTATCCTTTACGGGATATTACAATGACATTACCAATTTGATTCGTTGGATTCCAAATACAGAAAACATCTGGCAGCCTGAGAATGTTGATGAAGTCGAGACCTATGGATTGGAAGCGAATTTCAGAAGTCAGCTTCAGTATGGTGAGCATAAGTTGAGAATTAATTCCTTGTATGCGTATACCATTTCTGAGAACAAACAGACAGGCTTTCAACTGACGTATGTACCTAAGCACCAGTTTAAAAATAATCTAACTTACAAATTCGGTCGATTTTCAACTAAAGTTCAAAATTTATATAACGGCGAAGTTTTTACCAGAGCAAATAATAGTGAAGGTGATATTTTGGAAGATTATATGCTTTGGAACGCCAGCGTTTCTTACTTATTCCCTGAATTACTAGATTTAAAATTATCATTTCAAGTGAGGAACATAACAGATACACCTTATCAAACTGTAGAAAACAGACCCTTGCCGGGAAGGCATTTTTTTATACAAACACAACTTAATTTTTAAAATTTAGATTACATGAAACAGTATTCAAACTTATTTTTATTGCTTTTATCTATCCTCATCTTATCCTGTAATAGTGATGACGACAACAATGAACCTTTTATTCCGGATGGAGATTATTTTGATGGAACACTTATTTTAAATGAAGGAGGGTTCTCAGGGAGCTCTTCGGTTTCTTTTATTTCGAATGACCTCAGTGAAGTAGAAAATTCTATTTTCGAGAATACTAATGCCGATCAAAATGTTGGGTTATTTCCTCAATCTATATTTTTTGATGGTGATAGAGCTTTTATCATCTCCAATGGTTCAAATAAAATTAGTGTAGTCAATCGATTTACTTTTGAATTGTTAGAAACTATAGATAACGACTTAAATGTCCCACGGTATGGAACTGTTCTTAATGGGAAAGTTTATGTCACAAATCAGGCTGCTTTTGATTCAGATCAAGATGATTTTGTAGCAGTTATTGACCTTGAAACTCTGCAAGTAGAAGAAACGGTCTTAGTAGGAGCTGTAGCAAACCATATAGTAAATACAAATGGAAATGTTTATGTACAAAACCCTTCCCTCTTTGGTAGTGAAAATCCAGTTAATAGTATTTCTGTTTTTAATCCTTCAAGCAATAGCATTGACGACGTAATACAGGTAGGTGATGATTTAAATTCTTTAAAAGCTTTCAATAATAAAATTTATGCTCTAGATGATGATGGTGTGAAAATCATAAATACAGCAAATTTTAGTATTGAAACAAGAATTAATAAACCTGAAAATTTGATATCTCTCAATAATTTAAGGATTGAAAGCGGACAGATGTATTACACCTCTGGAACAGCAGTTTATTCTTCTTCTCTTTCTTCAACTGAATTATCATCAGAAGTCATTTTTGATTATGAAAGTGAATTTGCTAATGGAACACTTTATGGATTTGACATCCATGATGGTCAATTTTATTTGGCAGATGCTGGAGACTTTGCCTCTAACGGGACAGTATTTATTTATAGCTCTTCTGGAGATTTATTAGCCGACTTTTCAGTTGGTTTAAATCCTAACGGCTTTTATTTTCAGTAATTCCTTATCCTAGTTTTTATTCACAGCTTTATACAGGAATGTATAAAGCTGTTTTCATTTAGAATGTATTCTATTAACATAAAATTTGTAATTTCGAATTTGTTACCTCCAACTCTCAAACTTGCTAAAACGACTAAAAACGCTGTTACAACAATCCACTTTTTTGAAAGTAAGTTCTTTCAACAGTTTTTCAGTGGTTTTAAAGATGATTACTGGTTTAGGAGTATCAAAGCTTACAGCTATTTATTTAGGACCACAGGGACTTGCTCTGATAGGAAACTTAAGAAATGGTCTAGAATTATTTCATAAATTTTCAAGCGGTGGTTTAGCCAATGCAGTTGTGAAATATTCTGCAGAAAACAAATCCAACCCTAAAGCATTTTCTTCGTTCATGTCAACATTAATTTGGTTTGGATTAATTGCTTGTATAATAACTATGAGCATTATTTTTTTCTTTTCTGAATTTATTAATGAGTTCATTTTTGATTCAAGAGATTTTGTTTTCATTATTCGTGTTATGGCTCTTGTTTTGCCTTTACATGTAATGAATATTTATCTAATTTCATTTTTGAAAGGCTTTAGCGAGTTCAATAAAGTGATCAAAATTAATATTGCCTCTCATATCTTAAATCTTTTACTTTTTGGAATTTTAATTTTTATAATAGATTTAAAAGGAGCTTTATTGGCTGTAGTTTTGGTTCCTTCGGTAATGCTTCTTTTTACATTGTATCATACAAAAATTCACTTTGGAACACTTTCATCATTTTCTTTAAGTGAATTTTCATCTCCAATGCTTAAAAATTTAAGTCAATTTGCATTTATGTATTTAATTTCTGGTGTAAGTTTTCCTTTGGTATTCTTAGGGATTAGAAATTTTTTGATAAATAACATAGGAGAAGTAGGTGCTGGCTACTGGGAGTCTACAATACGAATTTCAAATTATTATTTATTATTTGTATTGTCATTATTGAACCTATATATATTGCCAAAATTGGCAGAAGCCCAAACTAAATTGCAGTTTAGAGAAATCATTTTATCTTTTTATAAACAGATATTGCCTTTTTTTATATTGGGATTGGTCTTGGTATATTTACTTAGAGATTGGATTGTGCGACTTATTTTTTCAGAAGAATTTTTGCCAGCTACAGACTTGTTTTTTTGGCAAATGCTAGGCGACTTTTTTCGAGTATTAGCCTTAGTCATGGTCTATCAGTTTCATGCTAAAAAAATGATGTGGCACTATATTTTAACCGATTTGTTTTTAGCTTTAGGCTTATATTTTTCAGCATTATTTTTAATTCCTAAAGTCGGATTGGAGGGCGTAGTGATAGGACACGCACTTACTTACTTCTTATACTTTATTTTAATTTTAACCGTTTTTAGAAAGGCTTTGATAATGGAAAAGTAATGACCTCAGAACCAACATTAGAAATACTTATCTCCACGATGAACAGGAAAGATCTTAACTTCCTGAAAGCAATCTTTACTTATCATCAACCGATAGATTTTCTTATTTTGATAGTGAATCAAACTAAACTGAATGAAGATTTAGTTTCTGATGAGGATAATATTCGTGTGATCAATTCCAGAGAGTTTGGCTTAAGTAAAAGTCGTAATCTTGCTATAGAAAACTCAATTGGAGATATTTTGGTTATCGCTGATGATGATATAGAATATTTACCAAATTTTAAAAAGACCATTTTGGAAGCCTATGAGAAGTATAACCAAGCGAGTTTAATTTCTTTTCAGTATTTGGATAAACATAGTGCATTGAGTAAAATATATCCTAAAAAAGAAGGATATATTAAACATACAAAGCAATATTTGTCATCTGTAGAAATGACTTTTAAAGCAAGTCACATCCAAGAGCATAAGCTGAGATTTAATGTTGATTTTGGACTTGGTGCTAAATTTGTTTGTGCAGAAGAACAGCTTTTAAGGCATGAGGTTATTTCTCGGGGTTTAAAAGTGGTTTTTGTAGGAACACCGATTTTGATTCACAAAGGAAAAACCTCTGCTTCAGATATGGGGAGGCCAAATTTGATAAGAGCTACCACAGCCTATAAGTATTTAGTGTATAAAAATTGGGCCTATATTTGGCTGTTTAAGTACGTTTTTTTTCTTTATAGGCACGATTGTATACCTTTTGTAGATATGCTAAAGGCTTATCGATACGGTCAAGAAGGAATTTTAGAGATCATAAGAACCAATAGATGAATCAAAAGTTTAAGTTAATAATCTTATGGATGTTTCCACTATTTGCCTCGTTATTCCTTCAAGGATTAAGCTTTGGTTGGAATAGAGTAGTTTTAGGTAATTCGCTTGAAAACTTTTTCACTCTTCTTATTCTATTATCTTTACTACTACTTTTAACTGCTAAAACCAGGAAGATTGTTCAATACCTTTTCTATGTGTTATGGACTCTCAGCTGTCTCATAGAGACTATTTACTACTACATTTTCAAAGCAAACCTAAGTGCTTCTTCCATATATATATTGCTAGAAACTAATCTTGCAGAGTCCAAAGAATTTTTTGAATTCTATCTTAGTCCTTCCATATTATTAATGGTAATTGGATATTTAATATTTATCATCTTATTTTTTGTTAATGGTCTTATCTTAAATATTGATGTATCGAATTTTAAAAGAAAGTTATTGCCATTTTTCACTCTTATCTTATCTGTAGTTTTCCTTTTAAAAACCGGATACATTCAATACAACTTTGCATTCTTGACTTTGAAATCTATCAAAGAATATATAGTTGAATACAAAGAAATTGACTCATTCAATATCGATAAATCTATAGTAGATATTAAAGGCTTCTCTTTCAACGATAACTTAGAAAAAGCAACTTTTGTACTTATACTCGGAGAATCTACTACAAGAAGCCGGTTGAGTCTCCATGGATACTCTAGAAATACAACGCCATATCTTAAGAGCATTCAAAGTAATTTGAAGGTTTACGATAATGTCATTAGCCCCAATGCATTTACAATAGGTTCTCTTAGAAAAGTGTTGACCTTGAATGGATTAAGTGATGCAAATGATTTTTCAATTATTCAATTAATGAATCAAGCAGGTTTTAAAACCTTTTGGATATCCAATCAAAGACCAATTGGAGAGTACGAAAGTTTGGTTACAAAAATTGCATCTGCAAGCGATGTTTACAAAATTAAAAATACAGCTCTTGATGGAAGTATTACACCACACGATGAGGTGTTAATTCCTTTATTTGAAAAGGCGCTAGATGATGATGCTCCTTTGAAATTTATTGTTTTACATCCTCTCGGAACACATATGAAGTACTCGGATAGGTATCCAGAGGCTTTTCAAAAATTTAAAGGTGAGAGTCCGTCAAATTTTAAAAATGTTCGAGCACAACAATTGTCTAATGATTACGATAATGCGATACTGTATCATGATCATTTTATAGAACAGATTCATAAGCAACTACAAGTCTTAGAAGAACCCTCCTATATGATTTATTTTTCAGATCATGGCGAAGAGGTTTTTACTGACATAAATTTTGCAGGGCACATGGATGATAATCCGACAAAATCCATGTATGAAATTCCTTTCTTTCTTTGGACAAATTCTAAATTTAAAGTTATTATACCTTTGGCTAACAACCTTAAATTACCATATTCAATACAATATTTTATGCATAGTTTCTCGGATTTAAACGGAATCAAATTCGAGGAATTTGATTCTAGTAAAAGCATTTTTTCTGAAGATTTTAAAACTCAAAAACGAATCATAGCCAACGATATCGACTACGACTTATATTTTGAAAATACATCACAAAATAATTGAATAGATTTATCTAAAAGCTGTTAGATACATACCTCTTTTCATTAATAAAACTTGAATGGTTTTTAAGAATCTCAAAAATAAGGGAGGTAACTTCAACAGAAATTTTTGTTTATTATTAAGATGTAGAGGGTCTATTTCTGAAATCACTTTTTTCCACAATATATCCCCCTCTAGTTTACATCGAATTACCAGAGCATATCTATTGATGTCAAGATAATTTTTTAAAGACGGATGTTGCCTCTCTTCTAATTTATATTTAGAAATAAAGTAAAACCGATCTGAATTGTATTTAGATTTAGCTAAGTTGTTTTCGCTGTCTTTGTAATATCGCATGCCTACTTTTGGTTGAAAGGCTACTGAGAATTTTAAAGCGGCTCTAGCAAAAAAATCTAAATCCTGAGCTGTTCTCAATCTTACATCAAAAGGACCAATCACTTGAAACTTGTCTTTACTGAAAGCGGCAGATGAGGTCCAAATAATAGGGTTGACTAAGCTAGCTTCAAAATAATTATCAATAATTTGAGGACTTTCTCTTAAATTAATATTGAAATCTGCTTTTCTGGTGGTTTTGTTCTGCATTATAATTTCATAAGCATCGCAATAAACACCTGCATTTGGAAACAATTCTATAAGTTGCTTTAGCGAACTTAGATGATGCGGATACCAATAATCATCTGCATCTAGTAAGGCAATGTATTGGCCTTTGGCTTTTGTAATGCCATTATTTCGCGCAGCAGAAACCCCTTGGTTTTTCTGTGAAATCACTCTTATCCGTGAATCTTTTATGGTGTTAACTTTCTCTAAGCTATGGTCTGTAGAACCATCATTTATTACAATCACTTCAAAATTTTTATACTCTTGTTTTAATACACTATCTAAAGTTTTTAGAATATAATTTTCTTTATTAAAAAGAGGGATAACAATTGAAAAGAAGTAGTTCATCGCCTGTTGATTTTACAGAAATAGCCCAATTTATAGATATTGAACAAAGTCAAATTGTTTCTATCTGATGTCAACCCATTTCGGATCTTATTCTCGAAAAAAATAAATAACTGAGAAATAACTACTTCAAGCTTAAGCGATTTAATTTTTTCATAGACTTTCAATAATTGAATTTCTTTGGCAGGAATTAGTTTAGAATTATAAATGGTTTTTAAATTTATTAAAGCCCTCTCAGTTTTATCAACAAAAATTGAATTTTCATCTATGTCTTTGTGAATAACAGGGTTATCTATATGTTCAACATGGCTTCGTCTTTTTTTCAACTCATATGCAAATAAAGTGTCTTCATAGCCATATTTGGTAAGAATTTCATTAAATCTTATACACTGAAAAAGCTCTTTTTTAATGAGCAGATTGTTTGTTAATGTTGATAAATAAGGCTTTCTTAAGCGTTCAATTACTGTTTTGTCTTCTTTATAAAACCCATATTTCCACCGGAGTTTATTAGTTTTTTCTTTTATATATTCATGTCTTCTACCCCCATATATAGCTTCAGTTTCTTGAGAAACTGCAGATAAGTAGGTAGATAAAAACTGATCAGTTTTGGGTAAAACATCACAATCTAAAATAAGGAGATATTCGTAATTGGCATGTTTGGCCAACAGGTTTATGATTCCACTTCTACCTAAATTGCGTTCTAGATAATCGTAATTTAGATTATATTTTTGAGCTGTTTTTTTATTTTTTTCAATATAATGACTAGAATGATCATCAAAAGCTATAATCTCTACAGTATTATCTAGATTATTTATTTGTTTTTTTAATTCTACAACTAATTGAGTAATATCAAAATTATAAATAGGAATAAGAATAGAGAGCATTATTGAGTTTGATAGTTAAGTTCACTATAATATTTATCGCAAAATCAAAATTTTTAGTCTAGGCAATTATTTATTTATACTCTTTTTTTAAATTTTATTCTGGAACAGGAAACCCTCTATCTCGCATTAAAGAGTCAATTTCCGCGTCTCTACCCCTAAACTGTCTATAAGCCTTTGCTGGATCTATGGCATTTCTTGGTGCGAAAAGAAACTTTACTAATTTTTCGGAAAGATCTTCATCATAAAACCCACCATCTACTTCAGCAAATGCTTCTGCAGCATCAGAAGTCAATACGTCGGCCCACAGGTAACCATAGTAACCTGTGGCATACCCTTCACCAGAAAACACATGCCCAAAGTGAGGACTTCGATGGCGCATGACGAGCTCCTCTGGCATCTTTAATTCGTCTAAAGTTTCTTTTTCAAAAGTTTTAGGATCAATCTCACTTGGATTTGTGGTATGGTATTTCATATCCATAATGGCTGAAGCCAAAAATTCTGTAGTGGCAAAGCCTTGATTGAATTTTGATGCTTTTTTGATTTTCGCTATCAATTCTTCTGGCATGGGTTGGCCAGTTTCGTAATGCTTCAGATAATTATTGATGACTTCATCGGTATAAATCCAACGTTCCAGTAGCTGTGATTGAAATTCAGTATAATCTCTCACACCACCATTTAAGGTCGGATACTTAACGTCAGCACTCAAAAAATGAAGTGCATGACCAAATTCATGAAAGAAGGTTTCAGCATCATCCCATGATACTAACACGGGCTCACCCTCTGCTGCTTTTACGAAGTTGGAATTGTTGGAAGCCAGGACATTGGTTTCTCCATCGTAGCTTGTATAAGATCGGTAAGTGGTTGCCCAGGCTCCGGAGCGCTTCCCTTTTCTTGCATAAGGATCCAGGTAAAAAAGACCAATATGTTCACCATTAGATTTGCTGGTGACTTCATAAACTTTTACATCTTGATGAAAAACAGGGACACTGCCGTCTGTAATTTCAGAAAATTCAAAGTCAAAAAGTCTGCCTGCTACATAAAAAATAGCATCCGTAAGGTTGTCTAAAACCAAGTATTCTTTAACTTCTTCAGAATCCAAATCATATTTTTCTTGTCTTACTTTTTCTGCGTAGTAGCGGTAGTCCCAGGCTTCTATTTCGATTCCAGCGTTTTCTTTATTAGCTACTTCCTGCATGTCCTCAACTTCTTCTTCAACTCTGGCAATTGCAGAAGGCCAAACGGCCATCAGTAAATTCATAGCATTTTCTGGATTTTTCGCCATTCTGTCTTGAAGTCTCCATTGTGCATAATTGTCATATCCTAAGAGCGCTACACGTTCATCTCTTAGCTTTAGAATTTTCTTTATCAATTCATTATTGTCGTACTCATCATCGTTATCGCCTCTGGAATAATAATTTCTCCAAACTTTCTCTCGTAATTCTCTTTCATCAGAATAGGTCAGGAAAGGATCCATTGAAGATCTTGTATTTACAATTGCATATTGCTCTAGTTGTCCTTGTCGTTCTGCTTCTTTTTTAGCTGACCTGATAAATGAGTCTGATAATCCGCTTAATTGATTCTCATTCAAAAATGTCACGTAATTTTCTTCATCATGTAATATGTTATTCGAAAAATCAGTGTAAAGTTTGGACAATTCTTTATTGATTTCAGCATACCTCTCTTTTCCTGTAGCATCTAAATTAGCTCCATTCATTTCGAAAGATTTGTAGACCAACTCGACTACACGTTGTTCTTGAGGCTCTAAGTTGTCTTCCAGACTATTGTCGTGGACTGTTTTTATTCTCTTAAATAGCTTCTCATTTTGACGAATTTTAGACTGGTAATCTGATAATTTTGGTGATAATTTTTGCTGAATACCTCTAAACTCTTCAGAAGATAAATTACTACTCCAGATTCCATAATACGTATAAACTCGGTCTACTAGTTTACCGGCTCTTTCTAAAGCTTCTATGGTGTTTTCAAAAGTAGCTGTTTCACTAGAATTCGTTATTTCTTCTATTTCTGATAAATGATTTTCTATAGCTTGATCCATTGCAGGTTCAAGGTCCTGAAGTTTCATGGATTCAAAATTTGGAACTCCTTCATAAGGACCCTCCCATTCTTTAAGAAGTGAATTTTCTGTCATTAAACTGTCTTTTGCTTTTTCCTTACATGCTATACTTAATGTAAGCAAACTTAATATGATAAGTTTCGAATGAATTTTCATGAATTATGGTTTATTGCTGTTGTTGTTTCTGGACGACTTCAAAAAGACGTTGTCCATCGCATTTTATAGTTTTCGAAGGATATTTTAATAACAAGGCGTAATCGTGAGTGGCCATTAGAATGGTGTTACCGTTGGCGTTAATTTCTTGCAGAACCTGCATCACTTCTACAGAGGTTTGCGGATCGAGGTTCCCCGTGGGTTCATCAGCTAGAATGAGTTCAGGATCATTTAGTAAAGCTCTGGCAATGGCAACTCTTTGTTGTTCTCCACCGGAAAGTTGGTAAGGGAATTTAAAACTTTTAGTTTTCATTCCTACCTTATCCAGGACTTCATCAATTTTTTGTTGCATTTTCGATTTGTCTTTCCAGCCTGTAGCTTTCAATACGAAAATCAAATTTTCACTCACATTTCTGTCATTAAGTAGCTTAAAATCCTGAAAGACAACTCCAAGCTTTCGCCTCAAAAATGGAATCTCTTTATCTTTAAGATCCTTTAACTCGAATCCTACAATTTGCCCAAAGCCACTTTTTAATGGTAAATCTGCATAAAGTGTTTTCATAAAACTACTCTTTCCAGTTCCTGTTTTACCTATAAGGTAAACAAATTCACCTTTTTTAATTTCGATATTTACATCAGATAAAATAAGAGTTTCCCTCTGGAATATACTGGCGTTGTTAAGTTCAAGAATGGTTTCGGTCATATGGATTACTAGAAAAAAATTTGAGCCTAAATATAGGATTATTTCGTTGAGCAAGAAAAAATCAATTTCATAATCATCATAATTAAAATTAAGGCTCAGCGTTATATGTATATATAATTTTATCTTTGATTTATACTTAATAAACCGTCTTAAAATGCCTAAAATTTTCTTTTCAATTATTTTTATAGCCTTTACATCAGTATATGCACAGCAAAGTCAGCAGAAAGTAGATGTGATTGGTGAATACCAAGAAGCAATAAATTTTTTCAATCAGAACCAATTTGAAATTGCGATTAAAACATTTCGAAGAATTTATCCAGATATTGAAAGTGATCAGTTAAAATCAAATATTGATTATTTTCTTGCAAAATCAGCAATTGAACTTGGCCAACCGCAGGCTGATGAGATGATGGAAAAATTCATCAAAAATAATCCTACAAGCTTAAAAACCAACAAAGCTTATTTAGAGGTTGGTAATTATTATTTCCAGAATAAAGATTTTAATAAGGCAAATAAGTGGTTAAGTCAGGTTAATACAAGTTCTTTATCAAGAGACGAACTTAAGACTTACCAATTCAATTATGGGTACACAAATTTTAGAACAAAGAATTATAAAAAAGCTCAGCAATTATTTGATAATGTAAGAAATGACAAGGAGTATGGAGCTCAAGCTAAATACTATATTGGTTTCATTGCATATGAAGAAAATGAATATGAATCTGCTTCAGAATTATTTGATGAGGCTAGGAGGGAAGGTGTGAAAGGAAATAACATTTCTTATTTCCAAAGCGATATGAATTTCAAATTGGGAAATTTTGAAAAAGCTATCGAATTGGGTCTTGATCAACTGAAAAAATCTAATGCCAGAGAGCGTTCACAACTTAATAAAATCATAGGTGAAAGCTATTTTAATCTGAAGCAATACCCTGAAGCGATTCAATATCTTAAGGAATATAGAGGGGATAGGGGAAAGTGGAATAACACGGATTACTACCAGCTTGGTTATGCTTATTACGAAACTGGGGATTATGAATCTGCAATCGATGAATTTTCAAAAATTTTAGACGGACAGGATGCAGTTGCTCAAAATGCTTATTATCACCTAGCTAAATCTTATTTGAAAACAGATAAAAAAACTCAGGCGCTCAATGCTTTCAAGAATGTTACTGAAATGAACTTCAATGATGAGCTGAAGAAAGATGCTTATTTGAATTACGCAAAGCTGAGTTACGAGATTGGGAATCCATATAATTCGGTTCCAGAAGTACTTCAGTCCTACATGGAAAAATATCCTGATTCTGGTGACCTAAATGGTATCGGTGATCTTCTCATTGATTCTTACCTCACTTCCAAAAATTATGAGAAAGCAATTTCAATGCTAGAAGGTTCCAGAGATTACAACAATAAAGTTGCTTATCAAAAAGTATCATATTATTATGGAATCGAACTTTTCAAGGACAACCAACTTCGTGAAGCAAAAAAATATTTTAATAAATCTTTATCCCAGCGCCTAGGTTCAGAATATACTGCTAAAGCAACTTACTGGAAGGCTGAAGTTGATTATGCTTTAGCTAACTATAATGAAGCTCTAGTTGGTTATAAAGAATTTAAAGGAATGTCTACAGCAAAAAACCTTCCTGAATATTATTCAATAGATTATAACATAGCATATTCCTATTTTAAAACTAAAAGCTATAGATTATCCACTTCATTCTTTGAGAATTTTATTAAAGTTGAAAGACCATCACAACGACTTCACGATGCACATGTAAGATTGGGAGATGCTCATTTTGCTCTGGGAGAGTACTGGCCAGCTATGGAATCTTACAATAATGCAATTGCAATGACGGAATACAAGAGCGATTATGCTTTTTTTCAGAAAGCATATAGCTACGGATTTGTAGATAGAAATGAACAAAAAATTCAAAATTTGAACTTGTTTGTCGAAAATTACCCAAGTTCCATTTATGTAGATGATGCTTTATACGAGCTTGGAAACACGTATGTTGCCGAACAAAAAGATGAATTAGCCATTAAGGCTTACCAAAGAATTCTATCTAATTATTCAAAGAGCTTGTATTATCCTCAAGCCCTTTCAAAACAGGCCTTGATTTATTATAATCAAGAGAGTTACAATGAAGCCCTAGGAAAATTCAAGCAATTAGTAAAAGAATTTCCAAATTCACAAGAGGCTTTACAAGCTGTACAAACTGTTCGTTTGATCTATATTGATTTAGGCGAAATAGATCAATATGCAAGCTGGGTTAATACTTTAGATTTTGTGGAAGTGGCAGATTCAGATATTGAAGAAGCGACTTATGAATCGGCCGAAAACAAATTTCTAGATAATGATACTCAAAAGGCCATTTCAGGATTCAAAACTTATTTGAAAGAGTTTCCAAATGGGAAAAATAGTTTGAGGGCAAATTTCTATTTAGCTCAGTTGCTTTATAATGAGGAAAATTTTCAAGAATCTTTGCCGTATTACAAAGCTGTAGTGAATAGTCGATCAAGTGAATTTACAGAAGAATCGCTGAGAAGATTGTCACAAGTCTATTTATCCAATGAAAATTATGATGAAGCTATAGAAAGCTTATCCAGATTGGAAACTGAAGCTAGCTTTTCTCAAAACATACTTTTCGCCCAATCTAATTTAATGAAAGCCTATTATGAAATCGAAAATTATGACAGAGCACTTATCTATGCTGAATTAATTTTGTCTAAAGATGTAAAAGATGAAGAAATATTAAGTGACGCCAAGCTATTTATTGCCAGATCTTCGCTGAAGGTTGGCGATGAAAAACGTGCGGAATCTGCATATCAAGACGTTTCTGAAATAGCAACAGGAAAGCTAAAAGCCGAAGCTCTCTACTACGATGCTTACTTCAAAAATAAATCAGGTGACTATAAAGCATCGACAGAGGTAGTTCAAGACCTTACAAAAAATTATTCCAGATACAGAGACTTTGGAGTTAAGGGATTGTTGTTGATGGCGAAAAACTTCAATGCTTTAGGGGATAATTATAATGCTACATACATTCTTGAGAACATCATAAAGAACTTTGAATCTTTTCCTGAGGCAATATCTGAAGCTCAGCAATTGTTGAAGAGTATAAAAGCCGAAGCATCAGAAACTAATTCTTCAGTAGAAATAGATCAAAACTAATAGTCAATTAGTTCATATCATACAAAAAGCCCTCACTGAGGGCTTTTTGTATGAATTACTGATTTTTAAATCAAAAATTTTACCCTAAATAAGTTTTAAGGATTGTGCTTCTCGATGTGTGTTTTAATCGTCTTACGCCTTTTTCTTTAATTTGACGAACACGTTCTCTGGTAAGACCAAAGGTCTCACCAATTTCTTCTAGCGTCATAGGCTGTTGATTCCCTAAACCAAAATAAAGTCTTATGACATCAGCTTCTCTTGTAGTTAAGGTTTCCAGTGCTCTTTCAATCTCCGTTTGAAGTGACTCATGTAACAGACTATTTTCAGGATTTGGAGATTCTCCAAATTTTAAAACATCATATAGATTGGAATCTTCACCTTCAATAAGGGGAGCGTCCATTGATAAGTGACGGCCAGAATTTTTTAGGGATTCTTTTACATCATTTACAGTCATTTCCAATTCTTTTGCAATTTCATCCGGACTTGGAGGTCTTTGATGACGTTGTTCCAAAATTGCAAAGGTCTTGTTGATTTTATTGATAGAACCAATTTTATTCAGTGGAAGTCTAACCACTCGCGATTGTTCTGCCAATGCTGAAAGTATGGATTGTCTGATCCACCACACAGCGTAAGAAATGAATTTGAAACCTCTGGTTTCATCAAAGCGTTTAGCAGCTTTTATCAATCCAAGATTTCCCTCATTTATAAGATCGGGTAGGGTAAGACCCTGGTTTTGGTATTGTTTAGATACCGATACCACAAACCTTAAGTTTGCTTTTGTTAATTTCTCAAGTGCAAGATCGTCTCCAGCTTTGATTCTTTGAGCTAATTCAACCTCTTCTTCAGCTGTAATTAAATCTACTTTTCCAATTTCTTGGAGATACTTGTCTAGGGATGCAGTTTCTCTGTTGGTAACCTGCTTGGTAATTTTAAGTTGTCTCATTTAGATATATCCTCGATTATCATTTTATCTACACATCATTTTACGATGTGAAGACAAGAAATGTTACAGCAGTCTTTAAAAAAATCTTCATGTTAATATCTTTGATACAAAAAAAGCCTGCTTATGATTGATAAGCAGGCTTTTAAAAACTGAAATAATTTTTTAAAATTATTCTCTTATATGACCATCACCCCAAACGTAATATTTGTTTGTGACTAATTGTTTAAGTCCTAAAGGACCTCTGTGGTGGAGTTTATCTGTAGAGATGGCAAGTTCTGCACCAACTCCCATTTGTCCACCATCTGTGAATCGTGTGGATGCATTTTGATAGACAGCTGCACAATCAATTTGTTGCATGAAGTTTAAAGCCAACTCATTATTTTCTGTGATAATAACTGATGAATGACCTCCTGAGTATTTATTTATTTTTTCGACTGCTTCATCGAAAGAATCCACTGAACTTAAAACAATTTTCATTGCTAAAAATTCTTCTCTCCAGGTATCTTCTGTAGGAAGTGTTGGGTAGTCTATGATTTCTTTTACCTTACTATCGGCAAGAATTTCAACATCATACTCATTGTCCAACGTGTCAGCAAGATCTTTAACTTTAGCTTCAAAATCTGGTAGATTTGAATCTATAAGTACTTTATCTAAAGCATTACATCCAGAAATTTTATCGGTTTTAGCGTTTATAATCACTTTTTTAGCAATATCCCAATCCGCATCTGGTGCAACATAGAGGAAATTATTACCTCGACCACTTATCAGTACAGCGCATGTAGCTGTTTTCTTGACAAAATCTATAAGTTTTTCACCACCTCTTGGAACAATTAAATCCATTTTTTCTGGTGGGTTGCTTAAGAATTCTCTT
>Ga0306865_1000035_pt1 | contig 81319 bp, 65 predicted proteins | sample AntRauTorckE5431_FD_190441 | JGI IMG/M metagenome (GOLD analysis project Ga0306865, IMG submission 190441) | Saline lake microbial communities from Rauer Islands, Antarctica - Metagenome Torckler E5 #431 (v2) (version 2) | ecosystem: Environmental > Aquatic > Non-marine Saline and Alkaline >... | reverse complement strand
ACACAGCGTTCATTGCCTGACTCATAGGTTTCATGCTCTTTAGCCAGAGTGAATAAATGTTTTTTATCGTATTTTGAATAGGAACCATCTGGAGTTACAAAAAACATTCGGTTGTAGTACATTCCTTCAACTTTTACCATGGCACTCCCAGTGAGCGCTACCTGGAAAGTTTTGGATTGCTGTGTCATCCAGTTTAAAACGACTTCTGCTTCTTCAGCATTGGCTTCCGCGTTCATGGAAAATCCTGTGGTAAACATCTCAGGCAGAATAATGAGATCTGCATCTTCAGGACATTCAGAAAGTTTTTTTTCAAAATGGGCTTTGTTGGCCTTTGGGTTTTCCCAGGTCAATTCGGTTTGTATATAGGTAACTTTAAGTGTTTCACTCATGAGTTAGTAGGTTTTAGTCATGTTTTGATTCACAACAATAATAAAATTGGCTTTATTGAGATGCTCATCTTCCAAAGTTTCCAAATCTTTTTGTTCTACCGTAGAAATCGTGAGAATTTCAACGTTTTTTTGATACTGCTTTAAATACCAATAAATTCCTTCAAAATCATTGGAATGGTAACTTCCGTTGAGGTGAAAAAACACCTGATTGGGGCTGAGGTTTTTCAGAATAAAATGCGCCATGGTCGCATCCTTGATGGCCTGAGCTTTCACCAAATCCTCACCACCATGACCGCCCATCATATCCAGCATATTCTGGTAAGAAGGGAGTTCAATATCAAAGGAGATGGGCAAAGGTGCTATAAATTCATATTCATTTTGATCTAGTGAATCTAATGCAGAAAAGCCTCCGTTTTTATAAACACTCGTGGCATAAGGTCGTGGAATATTGGTAGCAATAAATGGTGTTGAGGTTTCTTTAGCAAAGTCCAGTACAGGCTTATAATCTGTGGCATAATTACTCCAGACTCTGGCTTCTTTTTTGAATTTGCTTTCAGTTAAACTATCGCTCAGATAAAGATTTAAAACCTCCTGAGTATCGGTTTCAAACATTTCTGCACCAATACTGAAATTGATGTTATTCGTTTTCAAATCCGAAACCAATTCAAACTGAAGCCAATGCGAAATGGGATTGTTGTGAAACTCACCAAACAGAAGTACGTCAGTTTTGGAAATGCTATCTAGAACCTGCCGATATGAAATAGGCTCACCCGCCTGACTGAAAAGTGCGTAAGCTTTTTTATCTTGAGCCTGAAGAGTTGATACACTAACAATTAGAGCCAGCATTAAACCAAATTGAAATAACCTTGTCATAGTATTAAGAATAGAATTTAAAGTTAGCATGATTTCAGTAGATAACTTTAATTTACAATCGTTTATATTTGATTAATTACCAAAACCACATATTCATGGCTTTACCATTACGTTTTTTATTTATCGCCTTATTCATCAGTGCTTCTGCAGTTTCACAATCAGACTTATCAGTGAAAAAAATCATGCAAGATCCAAACTGGATGGGAACGTTTCCTTCCAGTGTAGAATGGAATGAACAGTCCAATACGATCTATTTTGACTATAATCCAGAGCAAAATGTTTCGGATTCACTCTATAAAATCAGATTAAGTACTCCTTCAAAAATCGAAAAAGTAAGTCTGGAAGAACAGAAATCTAAAGTGTCTCCCTATGGCGATTACAACGACAAGCGCACTCAAAAACTATTTGTCAAATACGGAGATTTGTACCTGCACGATATCAAGAAAAACAAAACGGATTTAGTACTGGATCTTGGAGAAAGCATTCAGAGTCCTAAGTTTATTTCAGGTTCAGAATATGCGTTTATCAGTAACAACAATCTCTACATTTATAATGTAAAGCAGGGGCAAATTCAGAAGAAAACCAACATAGAGTCAGGAAGCGCAAATGATAAAACATCCAAGAAATCTGAGAAAAACCAATGGGTGGAAGACGAAAACCTGAGTCTTTTGGAAGAAGTTAGAGTTCAAAAAGAAAACTCTGAAATGAGAGATCAGAATAGAAAATTACTTGATGATAAGAGCTTTACGTTTTACCTCGATAAGCAAAGAGCGTTTAGTTTTGACATCAGCGAAACAGGGAATTTCCTGACCTTTCAAACTTACCAGCCAGATTCACCAGAGAATACGATGGTCCCCAATTATGTCGATGCTTCGGGATATACAGAGCCTTTGAACACCAGAAGTAAGGTCGGTGATCAAGATTCCCAAAGGGATTTGTATCTGTATCATATTCAAAAAGATACCGTATTTAAAATTGACACGTCAAGTCTTCCAGGTATTACGGATTTGCCAAAATATACCGAAGATTATCCAGATCGAGAGTGGGAAGAAAAGCAGCGTTCTGTCACTTTTTCTGATGTAAAGTTTTCGTCTAATGACCAAAAAGCTGTGCTTTCCATGAGGGCTCAGGACAACAAAGACCGATGGATTTCCCTTCTGAATTTGAATGACGGTAATTTAGAGGTTTTAGATAGACAACACGATGAGGCGTGGATTGCAGGGCCTGGCATTAGCAGCTATTATGGCGGTGGAAGCCTTGGCTGGCTGGCAGATGATACACACGTCTATTATCAATCTGAAGCTTCAGGTTATTCTCACCTCTATCTTCATGATGTAGAAAGCAACCAACAAAAACAAGTAACGGAAGGTGATTTTGAAGTCTTCAATCCGCAATTGTCTAAGGATAAAAAATTCTGGTTTTTCTCCTCTTCTGAAGTGCATCCGGGTGAACGTCATTTTTACAAAATGCCAGTGATGGGCGGAACTAAAACCAAGCTAACTTCTATGGAAGGTAAAAACAGCGTGGTTCTGTCTCCAGATGAAAAGCAAATGGCGATTTTATATTCGAATTCCAATTCGCCTGAAGAATTATTTCTGAAAAAAACAAAAGCTAATGCTGATGCAAAACAGTTGACCTCGGGACAGTCTGAAGCATTTAGTGCTTACGATTGGAGAACACCAGAGTTGATTCAATTTGAAGCTGAAGATGGTGCAACACCATATGCCCGACTTTATAAACCTGAAGAAAGCATAGATAAAAATGCCGCCGTGATCTTTGTACACGGCGCAGGATACCTGCAAAATGCCCACAAATGGTGGTCGAGCTACTTTAGAGAATATATGTTTCATAATTTGTTGACCGATTTAGGCTATACCGTCTTAGACGTTGATTATAGAGGAAGTGCAGGCTATGGAAGAGATTGGAGAACGGGAATTTATCGTCATATGGGCGGAAAAGATTTATCCGATCAGGTGGACGGTGCCAAATATTTAGTTGAGAATCATGGTATCGACGCTGATAAAATAGGCCTATACGGGGGGAGTTACGGCGGTTTTATCACCTTAATGGCGATGTTTAACGAACCAGACACTTTTGCAGCAGGAGCAGCCTTGCGTTCTGTGACCGACTGGGCACATTATAACCACGGCTATACTTCAAACATCTTGAACGAGCCACATTTGGATCCAGAAGCTTATAGAAAATCCTCTCCAATTTATTTTGCTGAAGGTTTGGAAGGTGATTTACTCATCGCTCATGGCGTGGTAGATACCAACGTTCATTTCCAAGATGTAGTAAGGCTTTCTCAGCGTTTAATTGAACTTGAAAAAGAAGACTGGGAGATGGCGCTTTATCCTATTGAAGGGCACGGCTTTACTCAGCCGAGCAGTTGGACGGATGAGTATAGCAGAATTCTTAAACTGTTTGAAAATACGATTGGGAAGTAAGTTTCAGAGTTGGCTTAATTATTTTTTAGTTTATTACATATTTACATAATAATACTGGTTTTAATAAAAAAGAGCTATCTCATTTTTGATTGAGATAGCTTCTAGAACAAATAATAATTGATGTTAGCGTGCTAATGTAACAAGAACAACATTTTTATAATCTATAATTTTATGAAGGATATTGTTATACACTTATATCTTGCTCTCTAATTAATTTTGTTATGAATTCTTGTAAAAATATTAATGATGAATATTGATATTATAAATAGATATACGATATCCATAAGATTTGTTGATATAATTTCAAACTTTTTAAGAAATATCATAATAACAATCAAAAGGCCACCTATGAAATTAAATATTTCTATGAATTTAATTTTAGGACTTTTATTCACATTGTTATTAATCTTCTTAAAGTCTTTTCTTAGTTTATTTACTAAAACAACAAGACTAATCATAAATAAAATTGTTGCTATTATTAAAAAATAATTAGCTTCTTTATTAAAATTTCTCAAAAGTATAATACCAGAATATATAGATAGACAGATAATTACGAATAGTTTTGAAAAAAAAATATTTTTTTTTGATGATAAACTTCTCATAGAAAATATAAATTCAGTTATAAATCTTATAAATTATCAAAAACATCCGTTATCATCCATGCTAACTAAACCGTAAGAAACAATTCCTGCTCCTAAAAATGGAGCAAATGCACCACCAATTAGACCTACAGCAACCCCTGTTAGCATTGCTCCACAATACCAAGCATCAGCACCGCCTGTTAAACCCTCCATCTGAGTTAATTCTAAATTTTTCATAAAAATAAATATTAAGTGAATGCCAAGCAAGTTTTTAAGTTTTAAAATTGGGCTTGGCGTTACCAATTTTAAACACTACTAAAGTAAAATGGAATAGTAGTAATTGATTACTCACAATTTAATTAACTTAATTGTTTTTTAATTAAAAGTATTCGATATATAAATATAGTGTATTAAATACTGTCAATGTTAGCACTGAGTAAAATCTGTTGTTTTTAATTTTAATCTTTGAACAAAAGTTAAATGCGGTTTTCCCGTAACATAAGTAAGGTTGAACCGTAACTCATTATAATTTAATTCCTCTAAATTTAAATAATTAATTCATTCAAATCTTGTTGAGTTACTTAAAGATAATAATGCATAAACTTAATTGATATGTCTAAATGTCTAAAGAAAATAAACACTTGATATTTAAACAAGCATAATCAAAAGGCAAAAATTAGTTTCATGAAAAGTAATGTTGTTTGTAAACGTATAAGACAGCTAAGCGTCTTAAAAGGAATATCCCAAGAATATATAGCCGAAGAGCTCGGTATAACCCAACCTAGCTATGCCAGACTTGAGGCTCAAGACTCTAGAATAAATATTGAAAGGCTGAAAAAAATTGCAGACATATTGGAAATTAGTCTCTCGGATTTATTTAATGAAAAACCTCTTTCAAGCATCAATAAAATAGCTCCAAAAAGCGACAAACAGTCAATTGAAGAATCCATTGATATGGATTTTGAACATGTGAGATTTTTAAAAGAGGAAATACTTTTCCTAAGAAAACTTCTGAATAAAAAAAGTTGATACAACATTATTCATTTAAGTTTAGAAGCTCATTCCAATATTGACTATAAAAATTATTGTGTTTCAGTAGTTCTTTATGTGAATCTGTTAGTTTTATCGACTTTTTTTCTAATACAGATATCTTGTCTGCAATTCTTGGAACAATGCTTAAACGGTGCGTGATAAAAAACACACCTATTTCAGATTTAATTTTGGAAATACAGTCTAAGGCAAAATTTTCTGTAAGCCTATCCATCGCGGACGTAAACTCGTCTAAAATTAAAAATTGCGGTTTTTTATAGAGAGCACGCATTAAGCCTACCATTTGTTTTTGCCCACCAGAAAGATTTATACCTTCTTCACCCACGATAGTTGCCAAGCCTTGTGGTAACATTTGAATAAATTTATCAAATTGATATTCTTGAAAGAATTCTTCCATAGTTTGAGGATCCATTTCATCACCTAAAGTAATATTGGATAGGAGGTTGCCATTAAAAAGGGTGACATCCTGCGGAACAACACCAATCACTTTTCTCCAGGACTCTATATTTATGTCTTTCAGTTTAATGGAATGATTCAGGATAATTTGTCCACTGCTTAATTCATAAGATTTCTGTAAGATTTCGGCAATGGTGCTTTTTCCACTACCACTTTCACCAACTAGCACATGGCACTCTCCCTTTTTTATGCTTAAACTCAAGTTTTCAAATAAGAGGCCATGCCCTGGAAATCTAAAAGCTATGTTCTTTAGCTCAATTTGTTTAAAATTCTTTATTTCATTAGATCCTGATTGTTCTGGTGTAATAGAGGCAAACTCAAACATGCGGTTAAAAGCAACCTTAGCTTCATTGATGGCAATACTTATTAAGGCTAAATTGGCTACAGCAGGCAAAAGGGATCCAGAAACGCCCAAAATAGCCATTAATTCTCCCAATTGTAAATCTTCTCTATACACACTAAAGCTAGCATAAGCTAAAATTCCAATTAAAAAAAATGTTGAAAATAAGCCTGAGTAAGCACTCAGCTTCAGGTTAATTTTACCTAAATCGAATACTTTGGACTGAAAGTTACCATAAATAACGTTATTTATATCTTGAAATATCGATTGCTTATTGTTGTTTTTGATGGTCGAAATGCCATTCATGGAGTTGATATAGTTGCTTTCATTGAGCGCATAAGCCTGCATCACTTCTTTTTGTGAAGTGATGATAGGTTTATTAAATCTATAAATCAAAATAGCATAAAGTGGTAAACTTACAATGACGATGAGGCCTGATTGCCAGGAGTATATAAAAATTAATCCTAATGAAGAGAGTGTAACCAAAATATCTATCAATACATTGCCTACTATTCGGTTAATCACACGTTGTACTCGCTGTGTATCATTTAATCTGGCCACAAGATCCCCAATTTTACGACTGTTAAAAAAGGATTTGGGTAAATGTAATAACGAGGAGTAAAACTTATCTATAATTCGAGTATTGAACTCCTTGGTTTGATGAATGAGAAAATAATCTCTTAAGGCATTGAAACCTATCCTAATGCATAACAAAAAGCCTACTAAAACAATACCTGCGATTAACTTTTGAATATTATTGGAAGGTAAAATATCATCGATCAACTTTTGGGAAAAGACCGCCATGGTCATGCCTAATATAGAAATAGCCAGACCTAGAATTAGACTAAAACTAATGACGCGGTAATCTTCTTTCAAAACCTGGAAAAACCACTTTTTTTTAGATTTCTTGAGTTTGCTCTTTTTCTCAAATGCTTGCGTAGGTTTCAAGGTAAGACAAGTTTTGGATTGCCAGATGTTATCGAGTTGTTCTCTGGTGTACTCATAAGTGCCTTTACCCGGATCGCCTATAGTAAAGGTTTTGCCATTGTAGCCATAACAAATCACATAATGCTGTAACTGTTCTTCGATAACTACATGCAAGATAGTAGGTTCATTATGTTCAATTATGGCTTTTATATCTGCTTCATTGCCTTGTGCATCAAAACCTAAATCTTGAGCTGCTTGATACAAGCCTAAAAGCGTAGTTCCTTGTTTACTTGTTCCGCTAAGCTTTCTTAAATGCTCTAAGCTAGATTCACCATCATAGTAATTTACTAAACTCAACAGACAAGCCACACCACAATCGCTTTGGTCTAGTTGTAAAACATGAGTTTTGCTGATTTGTTTTAAGTTTTTCATTTACTGAACTTTTTCAAGTATGGCTATTAACTTATCAGCATTAATAAAACCTTTATTTTGCTTAATCAGTTGATTGTTCTCATCATAAATTAAAAGATGAGGTGTAGTTCCAATCCAAAAATGATCAGCCATTTTACTAGTGTAATCATGGGTCATAAAGTTTTTAGGTTCGTTAAAAAAAGGTTCTGTGTTGATATAATCTTTAAGTTTTTCCAAAGGCTGTTCAGAAATACCTACTATAGTCAAATAACTAAGCCGTTTTCTAAGTTCTTTGAACTCTTTGATTTGATTTTTACAATAAATACAATCAGGATCCATAAACACGAGAATTTTCAAACCCTCAAGTTGTTCAATATTGAAATTGTTTCCACTTAGATCATGCAAAGGGATATCTGGTAATTCAATAAGTTCAGCTTCTCTAGTATGTTTAGTATAATACGAGTTAACAAAGGAGTAAGCCAAGATTAAAAACAGGAGACTAACTGATATTAAGATGAGGGTCTTTATTTTTTTCTTTTTGGTCATCATTAGCTCATATTAAGGGTGAAAAACATGACTGCTATTATCCATATCAGGAGAACGACTCCATAGCTACTCATCACAATGCCAAAGCTTTTTCCAAAATCGATTTCAAGTAATTTTTTAATTTGATAGGCTAATAAGAACCAGTAAGCCATCTCAATAAGATTAAGGGCTTGCAAAGGGTAAATAAACCAACTCTTTAGATTTTCGTAGCCAGTAATATTGATAAGGGATAGCGGATAAAAGTTTTGTAAATCTACCAGGCCGAAATCTGTTTTAAAGAAATAAAACCATCCGAGCTTTAAAACTGGCGCTACTAAAAAAATAAATTCTGCCTTTAATACAGCAGAGAACAATTTAGAATAACTCACTTTTTTGTCTATGAAAAAAGCACCAACATCTATAATTTTTGCAATGACTGCAATTTTGAGGAGAAGAATTATTGGAAGCAATATATAAGTAATCCATTCCCACTTTCTATTGAAGTTGACCACTTCAATCACTTGATCTCGTGTAAATTGTTCTAAAAGCGTTTCCGCTAATAGAATTTCTGTTTTTAATAGTTCTTGAGTGATTATCCCTATTCCAAGATAAGCAAGGCATAAAAGGAAAAAAAGGTTAAAGTATTTAAGTTTCAAGGCTAGTTGGTTTAGTTGGACGCAAACTTATGGTAAACCTTAAGAGACTTTTATTTAGATTTTAACTAACATATATAGATTATAATTATTTAATAAAGAATGATCGTGTAAAAATTATCACAATAACCCTGAAAAATAATGCAGGTTGACTTTAGTATTTCCAATATTACCTTGTGTTCCTTTAGAACAGAAGTGAATAAAATATTTATTGAAGAAAAAGCGGTTACAACCTCAGTTGTAACCGCTTTTTTATTGCTCTTATAATTTTTTAAATCAAGTAAAGCTTACCAGATTCTTACTCTTTCCTCTGGAGCGATGAACATATCGTCACCTTCTTTGACATCGAAAGCATCGTAAAATGCATCTATATTTTGAAGAGGTACGTAAGCTCTGTATTGTCCCGGAGAGTGTGGGTCCGTTTTTACTTGAGTTCTCAAAGCTTCATCTCTGGTTTTAGTTCTCCAAACGGTTGCCCAAGACATAAAGAAACGTTGCTCAGGTGTGAAACCAGCAATCTTACCAGGCTTTTCATTATTTTCATAATGAAGCATCAGACCATCATAAGCTCCGAGGACTCCACCTAGATCACCAATATTTTCTCCTAAGGTGAATTTGCCATTGATGTAGACACTATCTAAAACTTCTATACTGCTGTAAAGTTCAGCAAGATTATTTCCACGCTCTGTAAATTTTTCAAGATCTTTATCGGACCACCAGTTTTTTAAATTTCCATCGGCATCAAATCTTGATCCACTATCATCAAAAGCATGAGAAATTTCATGACCAATGACGGCTCCAATTCCACCATAATTCACGGCAGCATCTGCTTTGTAATCGTAGAAAGGAGGTTGTAAAATAGCAGCAGGAAAGACAATCTCGTTGTATAATGGATTGAAATAAGCGTTAACAGTTTGAGGTGACATTCCCCATTCTGTTTTATCTACAGGCTCACCTATTTTGCTGAGGTTATCTTTATAATTCCATTTAGAAACCGCCTGCATGTTCTCGTAGTAGGTGTTTTCTGGAGACACACTTAAGTCGCTATAATCTTCAAATTCATCCGGATAACCAATTTTCACGGTGAATTTATCTAGTTTTTCAATAGCCTTAGTTTTGGTTTTATCTTCCATCCACTCTAAATCATTGATTCTGTTTTTGAAGGCTGTAATTACATTTCCAACCATGTCTTCAGCTTTCTCTTTAGCTTCTGGCGGGAATTTTTGATCCACATATAGCTTACCAACCGCTTCTCCGATACTTCCGTTTACCACAGATAGAGCTCTTTCATCAATTGGTCTCTGAGCTTTAGCTCCGCTAAGGGTTTTGCTGTAAAACTCCCAATTCGTTGTAGCAATTTCAGTAGAAAGTTGATTGGATGCAGAATTGATAGTAGACCAGGTCATTAAGCTCTTTAAATCGTCAAGCGGTGTTTCAACAATCATTTGATCTAAAGCCTCCATGTATTTTGGCTCCATGACCAAAACTGTATCGGGTAACTTCTCTATTCCTAGATCAGTCATATAAGCTTTAAGATCTATATTTTTAGCAACCGTATTGAGGTCACTAACTGCATAGCGATTGTTGAAATTTCTAAAATCTCTCCTTGCTACTTTATCAAGTCTTGGTTCAGCCAGTTGTGTTTCAAGCTTAAGAATAGTCTCTGCTCTGAATTTCGCATCTTCTTTAGAGCCGCCAAAGTAAGCCAGCATTTTCACGATATGTTCTTTGTACTGCTCTCTTATTTCTTTGGATTTATCATCCTGATCCAGGTAGTAATCTCTATCTGGTAGGCCAAGGCTTCCAGTTCCTACATAAGCAGCATTTGTGTTACTATCATCTGGATCTGAATACGAGGAAACACCAAAAAATGGTGCGGAAATAGCTGTTGGATACTCAGCTAAAAGTTTTTGTATATCTTTTTTAGTTTTTACTTCATTAATAAGGTCTAGTTTATCCATGATTGGATCTACACCAGCAACATTTCTAGACAACGTATCCATGATAGAGTTGAAAACTGAAATTGCTTTTCCTTGATCTGAAGTTGCTGAGTATTTTCCTGATTCTTCAGCGGTTTTTAAAATTTCCAAAACGTCATTGTCTGTGGATTTTCTCAAGATTTGAAACCCACCCCAAGACGTCCTATCATCTGGAATTTCTGCTGTTTTCATCCAGCCACCATTAACATAGCTGTAGAAATCATCCTGAGGATTCACTGTGGTGTCCATGTATTGTAAGGCAATGCCTCTACTTTCGTCCGCAGTTTCCTTGTTGGAATCCTGACACGAAAAAAGCAATGTTGAAGCTCCTATAGCTACAAACATTAATTTTACTTTATTCATAATGTTCTAATTTTATTTTGGTTAAAAATACAGCTTTTTATGTTGAAAGAAAATTTAGGGTTGAGACTTTAGATATTCGTTATCTAAATTTGTTTTCTGCTTCACAAGTTGATCAACCAGCGAATTTGGTATAGCAAGCGAAAGCACATAATGTTTGATTTTCCAGTCTTCATCTTGATTTCGAACAAGAACACCAGACCCTCTGCAAATCCCCATATGTTCTGAATTTAAAACCTCATCAAACCAAGCGATATTTTTATTTCTTCCGGTATAAACATTTCTATTGACTGGTATGAACGTCCAGGCTTTACCAGCATCAAAATAAGGTTTAGAAAACACTTTAAATTCTTTAATATCCCAAACTTCACTTGCATCCGATCCCACAAATACAGCATCTTTACTCATTAAATCAAAATACGTTTCAAAGTCTGCTTTTTCTGCAGCTTTGTGCCAACTATCAATTGTAATATTGATTTGCTCAGTTTGCGCATTACTTATACTAGAAAAAAACAGTAAGATTAAAAGGCTTTGAATAGGTTTCATATGTATATTTTAATCGATTTGGAAAGAATTGTCTTCTATGATGAAGACTTCGTTTAATTGTATGTTGAGGTTATTGAAATCCAGTTTTATTTTTGCACTCAAATCTTTTATTTCCGTTGGGTTGGGCTCTACACGTTTAGAATTTTCATCCAGTAGCATTGTATGTGTCTGGATGGTTACAATTCTAGCTTTCACAGCTTTAGTATCAAAAACTTTGGGAACTGTAAAGTTTAGTGAATCCACAACATTTCCTATGGTACCAGCATTATTGATGACATCTAATACAGTGTAGTTTTCAAAACGTTCAATTTCAGAATTTAAAGCAATATACTTATTCCAATCTTCGATTGCCTTTTTTGTTTCATCAGACAATTTGACAAGCTGAATGGTATCCAGTTTAATTTTTTCCTGAAGTTCACCTGAGGTTTCCGAATCAAATTTATCGGCTTTATTTCCTTTCTCTTGATTACTACAGGACACTGCAGCAGCAAAAAAAATTAGAACTGATACTATATGTAGCGCTGATTTATTTTTCATAATGAATTTTTCTGTATTCAAATGTAAAAGCTAGAGGATTAAGTTTTTCATAATTACGATATTTTTATTCCAATATGTTTATCAAAGCTTAAATTTGCACAAAATTCAAAATTATGCCTTCAAAAATATTGATAGTTGGTGCCTGTGGTCAGATAGGTTCAGAACTTACCCTAGCTTTAAGAGACATTCATGGAGATGATGCTGTGGTAGCTAGTGATATTAAACCTCCTACGTCTTCAGAGTTAAGTGGTGGACTCTTTGAAATTTTAGATGCTACCGACTATGAGAACTTCAAAACCGTCGTTTCTACGCACAAGATTGATACGGTTTATATGATGGCAGCTATGCTAAGCGGTACTGCTGAAAAATTTCCAGAAAAAGGATGGGACCTTAATATGACGTCTTTGTTTAATGTTCTTAATCTCGGTAAAGAACAATTGGTAAATAAAATATTCTGGCCATCCAGTATTGCGGTTTTTGGCCCTACGACACCCAAAGTTAATACGCCACAACAAACTATCATGGAGCCATCTACCGTTTATGGCATCAGCAAACAGTCCGGCGAACGTTGGTGTGCATACTATCACAAACGTTATGGAGTAGATGTGAGAAGTATCCGTTATCCAGGATTGATTAGTTATAAAACTGCTCCAGGAGGAGGAACTACAGATTATGCTATTGAAATTTTTCATGAAGCCTTGAGGTCATCACAGTATACCTCTTTCCTTTCAAAAGGAACTATTCTTCCTATGATGTATATGGATGATGCTATAAATGCTACCGTTTCTATCATGGATGCCCCTGAAGAATCTGTTAAAATAAGATCCTCTTATAACCTTGCCAGCGTAAGTTTTACCCCAGAAGATCTTTATGTTGAAATCAAAAAGCATATTCCAGACTTTCATATTGATTATGAACCTGATTTCAGACAAGATATTGCCGATTCCTGGCCAGATAGTATTGATGATTCTGATGCTAGAACAGACTGGGGCTGGAAACATGATTTTAATCTCGAAATGATTTTAAAAGCAATGCTGGAAGGTGTCAAATCACTTGAGATTACTCACTAGTATTTTTTGTTTAGAACTTTTTGAAAAAATAAAACACCTGCCCTCAAGCAGGTGTTTTTATATACAGAGAATTAGGATGAAGCTCGAGTATATGTCTTTTTGTTATGCAAATGTATATCCAATTGACTTTTTTTATATTTATTTCCTGAAACGACATAAAACGTCTATACATGAGCGATTATCTAAAACGATTAGCAGTTTTAAAGTCATACCTTAAATCAAACGCATTCACTACCAGTCAATTGGTTGACATGTTGGGAGAAGAAAATTTTATTGTTTCTCAGCGTCAAATTCAAAGAGACCTTAAATCATTATACTTTATAATTGAAGAGGGTGGCGAGTTGAACACTTACTTTGAAGAAGGAAAAAAATACTTTTATATAAAAGCTCTATCCTCACCCGATCATAAGTTGTCTTTTAAAACAGCGGATAATATTTTAACTACTCGGTTTTCGAATCAGTATCTTGATAAATCAAAAACCAAGACCATTGCCCTAATCGAAAGGTCGATCTATCAACAAAGCGCATTAGAGGCTTCTCTGGTCAGAGACGATGAGACAGGGGATAATTTAGATTTAGACTCCTTTCAATTCACAGTCTTTCCTCTTGATATAATTTATCACAGGGCTTCCTATTATTTAGCATGTTACAATCCCGAGAAGAATATAATTGAGATTTTTGGTATAAGACAATTGGGTCAGATCAAGTTAGGTAAGTCGTTTACTGGTTATAAGAAATATAAAAGCCTTCTTGACATAGAGCTTAGTAAACGTTTTGGCGTAACTAAAAATATTGACGAAAAAGTCTATGATATTGAAATTGAATTCACCTCCGTAACTGGCCGTTTTATAGAGGATCATTTTTGGCATCACTCTCAAAAGATTATCAAATTAGATGGAAATTACTTATTGACTTTCCACTGCGGAATCAATAGAGAACTTTTGGGATGGATTTTTCAATGGATGTACAATGTTAAGGTCTTAAATCCTCCAAAATTAAAATTGCTCTACGAAAGAACACTTCGAGAATGTGAATCTACAGCTAAAGCTGAAATCCCTTTTGTGTATCGAAATATATTTACCAATTAAAAAGCGTCCTGGAATTCATCCAGAACGCTTTAATATAAAGTTCATTAGTCTAAGTTCTAACTAAATACGCTAGCACTTAAATACTCTCTATTTAACCTTGCAATGTTTTCTAATGAAATTCCTTTTGGACATTCTATTTCACAGGCTCCGGTGTTTGTGCAGTTACCAAAACCTTCTTTATCCATTTGATGAACCATTTCTAAGACACGCTCATGAGCTTCAATCTTTCCTTGAGGCAACAATGCAAATTGAGATACTTTAGCGGAAGTAAAGAGCATTGCACTTGCATTTTTGCAGGCAGCAACACATGCTCCACAACCAATACAAGTCGCAGCATAAAATGAATCATCAGCATCTTGCTTATCGATTGGAATAGAATTCGCATCTTGCGTATTTCCTGAAGTGTTTACAGAAATATACCCACCTGCATGCTGTATCCTATCAAAAGCAGATCTGTCAATGACTAAATCTTTTATTACTGGAAATGCGGTAGCTCTAAATGGTTCAATAACAATTTCATCGCCGTCTTTAAATTTTCTCATGTGTAGCTGACAGGTCGTTATTCTTCTGTCTGGACCATGAGGTTCACCATTAATTTGCAATGAACAAGAGCCACAAATACCTTCTCTACAGTCGTGATCAAATTCTACTGGATCAATACCTTCATTGACCAGATTGTTATTCAGAACATCAAGCATCTCCAAGAATGACATATCACCGTCGATTCCATCTACATCATAGTTCTTAAATCCTCCTTTATCTTGAGCGTCTTCTTGACGCCATACTTTAAGTTTAAGCTTCATAATTCAATTATTTATAGCTTCTTGTTTTTAATTCTATATTTTCAAATTCTAACTGTTCTTTGTGAAGCTTAGCATCTCTAGGATTTCCTACGTATTCCCACGCTGAAACGAATTTGAAATTCTCATCGTCTCTCAAAGCTTCTCCATCTTCAGTTTGATATTCTTCTCTAAAATGACCACCGCAAGATTCATTTCTTTCTAGGGCATCTTTAGCAAAAAGTTCTCCAAGCTCAAGGAAATCTGCAACTCGTCCTGCTTTTTCTAATTCAGCATTTTTAGTTTCAGCTTTACCAGTTATTCTTACATTTTTCCAGAAATCTTCTCTCAACTCTTTGATTTCTTCCATAGCTTCTCTAAGCTCCTTCTCATTACGAGACATTCCGCATTTGTCCCACATGATTCTACCAAGCTTTTTGTGGTAGTAATCTACAGGATTCTTGCCTTTAGCGTCAAATAATCTCTGAATTCGTTCTTTAACTTCTTTCTCAGCAGTTACAAATTCTTCAGTTTCAGTAGAAATTGTTCCAGTTCTAATGTCGTCTGCTAAGTAATCTCCAATAGTGTAAGGAAGGACAAAATAACCGTCCGCTAAACCTTGCATCAAAGCTGAAGCTCCAAGTCTATTGGCACCGTGATCTGAGAAATTAGCTTCTCCAGCAGCATAGCATCCAGGAATTGTGGTCATCAGATTATAATCGACCCAAAGACCACCCATTGTGTAGTGAACAGCTGGAAAAATCATCATAGGAGTTTTGTAAGGATTTTGATCTGTAATCTTTTCATACATTTCAAACAGGTTACCATACTTAGACTCGACTACTTGTTCTCCTAATTTTATAATTTCTTCTTTACTTGGATTCTTATGTCCAGAAGTAAATGCTTTTTCTTTTCCGTAACGCTCGATGGCAGCTTTAAAATCAAGATAGACCGCCTGGCCTGTTTTATTCACACCATATCCTTCATCACAACGTTCCTTAGCAGCTCTTGATGCGACATCTCGAGGAACTAAGTTACCAAATGCTGGATATCTTCTCTCCAAATAATAATCTCTATCCTCTTCAGCTATTTCAGTTGGCTTTAATTTTCCTTCTCTTATCGCTTTGGCATCTTTTTCATGTTTTGGCACCCAGATACGTCCATCGTTTCTTAAGGATTCCGACATCAAAGTTAATTTGGATTGCAAGTCTCCAGAGACAGGAATACAAGTTGGGTGGATTTGTGTAAAGCAAGGATTGGCGAAGAAAGCTCCTTTCTTGTGCGCTCTCCATGCTGCCATCACATTACTTCCCATAGCATTGGTAGATAGGTAAAATACATTACCATAACCTCCGGATGCTAAGACTACAGCGTGAGCAGAATGTCTTTCAATTTCACCAGAAACAAGATCACGAGCGATAATTCCTCTTGCTTTTCCATCGACAAGTACCAAATCCATCATTTCATGTCGATTGAATGATTGAATTTTTCCTCTATTGATTTGTCTATTCATTGCTGAATAAGCTCCAAGTAACAATTGCTGGCCGGTTTGACCTTTAGCATAAAAAGTTCTTGACACCAATACACCACCAAAAGACCGGTTATCTAAAAGACCACCATATTCTCTTGCAAAAGGAACTCCCTGAGCAACACATTGGTCAATGATATTACTAGAAACCTCTGCAAGTCTGTATACGTTAGCTTCTCTAGACCTGTAATCTCCACCTTTCACAGTGTCGTAAAACAATCTATAGTCAGAATCACCATCACCTTGGTAATTCTTGGAAGCATTAATACCACCCTGTGCAGCAATTGAGTGTGCACGACGTGGGGAATCTTGATAACAAAAAGTTTTTACATTGTAACCTAGTTCTGCAAATGATGCTGCAGCACTTCCACCTGCAAGTCCAGTCCCAACAACAATAATGTCGATGTTTCTTTTATTGGCAGGATTTACAAGATTGATTTCGTTTTTATGTTTAGTCCATTTTTTTTCAATTGGACCTTCTGGAATTTTTGATTCTAAAACTGACATAATCCTTTCGCTTATAAGTTATTAAAGTAGTGAAATATCGCAATAAATACAAAACCCATTGGAATAACAATCGCAAAAGCTTTGGTAAAAATCTTAATACCACTAGAGTATTTATTGTTAACGCCCATCGTTTGAAATGAAGAAGCGAAACCATGTAGAAGGTGTAACATCAAAAGAACAAATGATATACTGTAAAGACCAGTTCTTATTGGATTGCCTGCAAATTTAGCTATCGTTTCGTCATAATACCTGAAGGGATCATCAGGATTTGTTTCTATATATTTATGAATTAATTCTGGGATCCAGAAATCATAAAAGTGCAATCCTAAAAAAGCTAAGACTACCGAACCAGAAAGTATCATATTTCTAGACACCCATGGAGAGTTGGCTTGGCCTTTAAATTTATTATATTTTACTCCTCTCGCTTTTCTGTTTCGTACATCGAGTACAAACCCCATTACGAAATGAAAAACGACTCCTGCGATTAAAATAGGTTGCAGGATAGCCTGTACAACAAAGTTAGTTCCCATAAAATGAGAAATCTCATTGAAAGTGGAAGGACTTACTACCGAAGTGAAGTTAATAGTGAAGTGTTGAGCTAAAAAAAGGACTAAAAAAAGTCCTGAAAGAGCCATAGCAACTTTCCTTGCTATTGATGTTTTGCTTATTCCAGCCATTATTCTGTGTTTGATTTTGTGCAAAAATACGCTACACAAAGCTCTGAAACAAATGAAGTCAATGATTTACGCTTAATTTAGAATAAATTTAAAGCCTATTGAAGGAAAACCATGAAAACCTTGTCGTGAATATGGATGTCACACAATTATTTTCGTCTCTTCAATCCTTGATGTTTTTTTAATCTCCATTTTATACCTTTGATGAAAATTGAAAAAAATGAGATACGAGCCTATATCCAGCGAATTATTTATTCAGAATAGAAAAAAATTTATGAGTCAAATGTTGCCAGGAAGTCTGGCAGTATTCAATTCCAATGATATTTACCCAATAGGTGCAGATAGCACAATTCCTTTTCAGCAGGATAGAAACATATATTATTTATCTGGCGTAGATCAAGAGGAGAGTATTTTGGTTTTATTTCCAGATGCACCAGATCCGAAGCATCGAGAGATTTTATTCTTAACTGAAACCAACCCACACATTGCCGTTTGGGAGGGTGAGAAACTCAACAAAGAAAAAGCGCTACATACTTCTGGTATACAAACGGTGTATTGGAAGCAGGATTTTGAAAAGGTGTTTAACGAGTTGATGGCGCTTACCGGTATGGTTTATATGAATACCAATGAGCATTACAGAGCAGCTCACGCTACCGAAACACGAGAAGATCGTTTTAACAAGTGGCTAAAGGAAAACTATCCGGCGCACCAGGTTTCAAAAAGTAATCCAATCCTTCAAAGGTTGCGTTCTATAAAGCATCCGCTGGAACTGCAAGCGATGCAAACAGCTTGTAATATCACCGAAAAAGGATTTAGAAGAGTTCTCAAATTTACTAAACCAGGCAAATGGGAATATGAGCTGGAAGCTGAATTCATGCACGAATTTTTAATCAATAAATCGCGCGGATTTTCTTACACTCCCATCATTGCCGGAGGAAAAAATGCGACCGTGCTTCATTATATAGAAAACAAAGAACAACTGAAAGACGGAGACTTAATCTTGATAGATGTTGGTGCCGAATATGCCAACTACACTAGCGATATGACTCGTACTATTCCCGTTTCAGGAAGATATACAGACAGGCAAAAGCAAATCTATACGGCTGTCAATAAAGTAAAAAAACTGGCGACTGATATGTTAGTGCCCGGAACCATCTGGAAAGATTACCACATTGAAGTCGGAAAATTGATGACTTCAGAACTTTTGGATCTTAAATTACTGGACAAAGCCGATGTTCAAAATGAGAACCCAGACTGGCCAGCGTATAAAAAATACTTTATGCACGGCACCTCTCACAACATTGGTTTAGATACTCATGACTATGGTTTATTGCACGAGCCGATGAAAGCCAATCAGGTATTTACAGTAGAACCAGGTATTTATTTGCCCGAGGAAAATATGGGCATTCGCCTGGAAGACGATGTGGTGATCCAAGAAAAAGGATCTCCTAAGAATTTGATGGGCAATATTCCCATTGAAATTGAAGAGATTGAAGACCTGATGAATAGTTAATAGTCTTTCACTCTTATTTTTAAAGTATACTTTACCTAGTCAACCGGTCCACAGTGAACCAGTTGACTAGTTTTATTTAGACACATGACCTTTACCTATAAACAAACCAAAGTTCACTACACCACTTCAGGGGCAGGAGAGCCTGTCATTTTACTTCATGGATTTCTGGAAAATTCATCCATGTGGAAAATGCTTGGGAAAGAGCTTTCTAAAACACACCGCTTATACACCTTAGATTTGCCCGGTCACGGCAATACTGAAGCGATAGGCTACATCCATAAGATGGAAGATTATGCTTCTTTAGTCGTAGGGTTTGCAGGCTCTAAAAAGTTGGAAACGTTTAGTATTATTGGGCACTCTATGGGAGGGTATGTAGCCTTAGCTGTAGCTGAATTGAATTCAGCGAAACTTAAAAAACTCATTCTGCTTAATTCAAGCTCTTTAGCCGATTCTGAAACTAAGAAAAAGGAAAGAAATCGCGCGATAGCGATGATCCAAAGACATCCGGATGCTTTTATAAGCATGGCGGTAAAACATTTGTTTTTACCAGAAGATCAAAAGCGATTATCAACTGAAATTGAGGCAGCCATACAAGAGGCAAAGCAATGTTCGCAACAGGGAGTGATCAATACCCTAAATGGTATGCGCGATCGAAAAGATAGAACAGAGGTGCTCAAAAACCATAAAGAGAGGAGTTTATTGGTTTTAGGTAAACAGGACAAAGTCATCAATTTTGAAAAGACCAAAAATATAGCTGAAGAAGCTGGTATTGAATTGAATATTCTACCAGGCGGACACATGTCTTATTTGGAACATCCGGAGTTACTGCTGAAAACTCTTCATGAGTTTTTGAGTCGGTGAGTCGTTGAGAGGTGAAATGTGAACTTGTGATTGGCGTTTTTTATTTGTCACTCTGAACGACGTTTCAGGGTCTTAATGAGGTGAACGAGAACTGTATTATGTAGGTGATGGCTTGAAATAATGTGATAAAATCAGTAGGATTGGTTTGATGGAAATGACGTGGAGATGCTGAACTAAATTCAGCATGACAGAAACTGAGTTGATGTGAAATTTATCACTTGCTTAAAAGCTATTTCTGAATTATAATTACAAAATTTGAAATAACAGATTTGAAATTTGAAATCCTGTCTTTAGTATTTAATATTTTCACAGATCACTCCCGGTCAGCTTTCTATAAGTTCTCAAGGCGTTACTGTCGGTAAGCGAAGCCACAAAAGAGCACACGTCGATAAGCCAGTCTTCCAGTTTACTGTCCGAAAAATCAAAATCTTTCAAGAAGTTTTTTAGTATTAACTTATCAAAGTTAGAGGCATTTCCAGCATGTAGATGCTCCACAGCCGTGGTGAAATCATCCAAAATCTTGGTAAGAATTTTATAACCAGCTATTTCTTTGTCGAGGACTTCCTGACTCTGGTATATGTTTTTGACACTGATTTTAATGATGTCCTCAATCTGAACTTTGTAGGAGGACTGGTCGAGGAGGGCGTGATGATAATCACCGTTCAATATTTCTTCTTCGTTGTCCATAAAGATGGAAACAGCGTCTTCAATAAGAGCTCCTATGGCCAAAGAACGTAAATAACTAATTCTGTTTTTTGTGGTTGAGAGTTTGGAATACTTTTCTGTATTGATGTTTTTATGGACGATTTTTGATAAGTATTCTAAAGCAAATTCCTCTTGAATTAGACCTAAATTAATACCATCTTCAAAATCAATAATAGTATAGCAAATATCGTCGGCGGCTTCAACCAAAAAGGCAAGGGGATGCCTTTTATAACGAACGCCATTGCCATCAGAGTTTTTTTCAAGACTCAGCTCTTCAGCGACATCTTGAAATTTATCCACTTGCTGATGAAAGAAACCAAATTTCTTGTCGGCTACTTCTTTGGTGGGTTTGTGAGGAAGCGAAGCTTTTGGATATTTAGTAAAAGCACCAAGCGTTGCGTAAGAAAGCCTTAAGCCACCTGGCGAACCGTATTTGTCATCTGTAAGCAGTTTGAAACCGTTCGCATTACCCTCAAATTTCGATAGGTCTTGGTACACCGTTTCAGAAAGCTGTTCTTGAAACCGCTTTCCATTACCAAATTTGAAATAATCACCAATTGCGCGTTCACCACTGTGACCAAAAGGGGGATTGCCAATGTCGTGAGCTAAAGCTGCTGCAGCGACAATGGCTCCAAAATCATTAAAATGATGGCCGTGTGTCGCCTGTAATTGAGGGTGTTTTTCTAAAACCTTCTTGCCGACCAGTCTACCGAGAGATCTTCCAACCACCGAAACTTCCAAACTGTGCGTTAAACGCGTATGGACAAAATCAGTTTTAGACAAAGGAATCACCTGTGTTTTGTCCTGTAAACTTCTAAATTCTGAAGAGAAAATCACTCGATCGTAATCCACTTCAAAGCCTAGTCGCGTATCATCTTGTTCTTTGCGAATACGTTTGTTTGTATCGCCTTGGCGTTTTAGTGACAGTAGAGATTCCCAAGTTGGCATGCCTTCAAATTTGTTTCAAATGTAAGGATTTCTTGTTCTTTGGGGGGTATTTCATCCTTAGCAAAATTTGAATAATAGACTTTTTATTCACCAACAATCTCATCATGAGCAAAATGTTAAAAACTGGAATTGCAGTTTAATAACGGTTTTTTTAGTTTACATTAGTTGTCATATTTAAAAAAAACATGAAAAATTTCGAAAAATTGACAGCCAAAGAAGAAGAACTTATGGCTGCACTTTGGAAGCTGAAGAAAGCCTTCGTCAAAGAAATTCAGCAGGAATTAGAGGGGACTCCACATTATAACACGGTTTCTACGTTGGTAAGACTACTCGAAGACAAGGGGTTTGTCTCTCATAAAGCCTTTGGAAAAAGCCATCAATATTTTCCTGTCGTAGACAAGAAAAGCTATAGTGAGAAGATTTTAGAACAGAATTCTTCCCGATTTTTTGACGGTTCTTATAAAAATATGGTGTCCTTTTTCGCTCAGCAGGATAAAATATCAGAACAAGAATTGGAAGAAATTCTGGAACTTATCAAAAACAAAAACTGATGGATTTATTAGTGTATTTAGCTAAATCCTCCTGTATTTTGGTACTCTTTTGGGTGGTTTATAAAATCTTCCTGGAAGCTGAAACCTACCATAGATTAAAGCGAATTTACCTTCATTTAGGTTATGTGTTAAGCTTGATTCTTCCGCTTTTTACCTTTACTAAAATTGAAGAGATCTACCTGGAAAAATCCAGTTGGGCGATACCTGCTTCTTTTTCTTCGGAATTTATTCAAACTGAAATTAAACCCTCCAACTTTGAATTGATCTGGTCCTTCATTATTGAAAACTCATTAATTGAAGTTTTATATATCAGTATCTCAATGGTATTTGCCGTTTATCTGATGGTTAAATTCTTTAGACTTATTAAATTTTTAAAAAGCTCCAAAGCTTTTAAAACTGAAGAAATCACTTATATCGAAAAGCCAATTTCAGAAGGTGCTTTTTCCTTTTTGAATTATATCGTTTATGATCCAAGGCTCTACACTAAAGACGAATTAGAAATCATTTTAGCCCATGAACAGGCTCATATGTCAAACAAACATAGCATTGATATTTTGTTCTCACACCTATATAATTGTTTGTTTTGGTTCAATCCTTTTGCGTGGTTATATCAAAAGAGTCTGGTCTTGAATCTTGAATACGAAGCCGACGATGAAGCTGTAGCCAAAACTAAAAAAAGAGATTACCAAATGACTTTATATAAGGCGACACAGCAACAATACCAATCTCAATTACAACACTCCTTTCACCAATCTCCCATCAAAAAACGAATTATGATGCTCAATAAAAACAAAACTCAATCCTTTTGGAAACTCTTTATCGTTTCACCGCTTTTAGTCGTGTTCTTTCTTCTTTTTCAGGTGGAAACTATAGCTCAGGTAAAAGAATCTGAAACAACTTCAGAAGCTAAAATCACAAAAGTTGAAATCACTTACGATGAAAACACAACCAGAGAAGTACTAGACTCAGATAGGGAATTTTTAAAAGAGGAATTCAATATTGACTTGAGCTATTCTAAGCTAAGATTTACATCGGATCGTAAATTGAAATCCATAACACTGGACGTAGATTGTAACGATGGGTTTAAAGGCTCAGTGACCTCACCAGATGTTGAAAAGTTGCCGGTGTATTTCTACAGAGACTTTTCTGAAGACGTCAAAAAGCCTTTTGGAGTAGGGACTAAAAGAGATGATGAGCAGACGGAATACACAGAGCCTAAAGATTTTAAAGATGTTGAGATTTTTATCATCAATAAGCAGAAACTAAACAAATCCGATCTGATCAACAGTTATATTCCTGTAAAGCAATATACACACATGGAAGATAGCAATACTCTATATATCACCACACGATCTGACTTTTCAAAACCTTACTATGATGGAATGTTTGAAGCCAAAGACGAACTCAATGCCATATTTGAACAAGGAGAACCAGAAGGAGTGGTTTATTTTAAAGTTGAAAAAGATAACATTAGTGTGATGACTATCGATAATTTTAAAATTGGTAAAACTTCAAATGCATCCAAACCTAAAAACGCATCATCAACTAAAGAAATTTTAGGTGCCAAAACAGAGTCCGAGAGTATTAAAGATGCCGAAAACTTTATTATTAATGGAAAAAAGGTAAGTAAGAAAAAATTAGGCAATAGCTATATTCCAGTTGAAAAGTATACTTGGGATAAGAATTCCAAAACCTTATCGTTAACTACAAAACCTGAGTTTTCAAAGCCTTATTTTTCTAAAATTTTAGAGATCCAAAAAGAGCTTATCGATAAGTTTGGTAAAAACATCACAGAAGAAATGACATTTTTTAAAGTGTCTTCAGATTATGAAGTCATAAAAATAATCTTAACTGAATTTAAAATTGGTGAAAGCTCAGCAGATTCGAAGTCTGGAAAAGTATCATTAAACAATGAGAGCTCAAATCAAGAACAAGATTCCAAGAACATCAGGAATGCTGAAAATTTTATCATCAATGGAAAAAAAGTAGATAAAGAAAAACTCCTGCAACAATACATTCCTGCAGAAGATATCCGATATGATGAACAGTCAAAAACTTTATCGGTAACCACCTCATCAAAATTTTCTGAATCATTTTATTCCAATATGGTAGATATGTTTAAAGAAATTGAGGGAAAATATGATGATAAAGCTTTAGAAGGAATTACTTATATCCAGCTGGATTCAGATTATAAGGTCTCAATTATGAGAATTAAAAACGTCAAAACCTCTATAACTCATGACCCCTCCAAAGAACTTGGAAACCTGTCATTGTCTAGCCAGTCCTCTAATTCTAAAAGAGCCTTTTTAGAACCGGAAAGCAAATACAAAATCCAGGATATGATCATATTTGTGGACGGTGTCAAAGCAGAAAAAGGTGAAACTGTGAATATCAACCCTGATCAAATTGAATCTGTAGATATCCTTAAATCTCCAGAAGAGCTTAAAGCTGAAGGATACAACTCCAATTTTATTAAAGGAATAATTAAAATCACTACTAAAAAAGGGAAAGATATTAATGCATCACAAAATGATAATCAAAATAATAGATCGTCTTTAAACAACAATCAAAATGTGATTTTTCTCATCGACGGAAAAGAAGTAGAAAGTGATCAACTTAATCAGATTCAGCCTAAAGACATCGAATCGACTGTTGTGGTAAAGTCACCTACTGACCTAAAAAAAGCTGGCTACGATCCAAAAGAGATTGATGGTTTAATTAAAATCACAACGAAAAAGGAGACTTCTATAAACAGATCTCAACGTAAAAATTACAACACAATTCAAAAACCTGCTTTTGCTAAAAATACTGGTAAACTCATTTACAAAGTGGATGAAAAGGAAGTCGATGAGGAAGAATTTTACAAACTCAAGCCTGAGCAAGTAAAATCAATGGTTATTATAAAGTCCCCCGATAACCTAAAAAGAAACGGTTATGACCCTAAGAAAATTGATGGAGTCATTCAAATCAGTACCAAAAAGGGCGATTCAAAGGGAGATGAAAAGATTAAAATTAAATAATTATCTCTATCACCTAAAAGGAGTTCAAAGGAATCACCATATCAAAATTACCCAATAGTAAACCCCCAGTAAATAGAGATTTACTGGGGGTTTATTATTAATTCCGATATATATATTAAGATCCGCACATCAGGCAATCGTCGCCTTCAGATTCTTTAGATTGCTTGATCAAAGCTTTCAATTCTTCCGGACTCAATGATGAATCATCAGACACTTTTACCTGCTGGCTTTGTGCTTCCTGATAAGTCTTTGCTGCATGCTCTGCGACTTGAGTTGGAGCTACTTTTTCTTTCTTTTCGTTTTTCAAGGTAAATTTAATCGCATCTACCGCAGACTTGGTTCTCAGGTAATACATACCCGTTTTGAGTCCGCTTTTCCAGGCATAGAAATGCATCGAGGTCAATTTAGCAAACGTGGCACCTTCCATAAATAAGTTAAGCGATTGAGATTGATCTATAAAGTAACCTCTTTGTCTGGACATGTCAATAATATCTTTCATAGAGAGCTCCCAAACTGTTTTATACAATTCTTTGATATCGTCTGGAATAATATCTATGTTCTGAACAGAACCATTGGCTCTCATGATGGCATCTTTTAGATCATCGTTCCACAAACCAAGAGCTACAAGATCCTTGAGCAAGTGCTTATTCACTACAATGAACTCTCCAGAAAGTACACGTCTGGTGTAAATGTTGGAGGTGTAAGGCTCAAAAGCTTCGTTGTTTCCAAGAATTTGTGAAGTTGAAGCCGTGGGCATCGGTGCCATCAACAATGAATTACGCACTCCGTGTTTCTTCACTTTATCTCTCAACTTGCTCCAGTCCCAACGGCCGCTCAAGTCCTTATCTTTTAATCCCCAGAGGTTATATTGAAATTCTCCTTTGCTTATTGGAGATCCTTCGTAAGAGGAGTATGGACCTTCTGCTTTTGCCATTTCCATAGAAGATTCTACAGCTGCAAAATATAAGGTTTCAAAAATCTCTTGATTCAGTTTTTTAGCTTCATCAGATGTAAACGGTAGTCTCAGCATGATAAAGGCGTCTGCCAATCCTTGAATACCAAGACCAACAGGTCTGTGACGCATGTTGGAGTTTTCTGCTTCTTTTACAGGATAGTAATTTCTATCAATCACCTTGTTGAGGTTTCTGATGACCTGTTTAGTGATTTTATAAAGCTCTTTATGATCGAAGCTATCGTTTTTCACAAACATTGGTAAAGCGATGGACGCTAAATTACAAACAGCTACTTCATCTGGACTGGTATACTCCATGATTTCAGTACACAGGTTGGAAGAACGAATAGTTCCCAAGTTCTTCTGGTTCGACTTGCGGTTAGCTGAATCTTTATAAAGCATATAAGGCGTTCCAGTTTCAATTTGAGATTCTAGTATTTTCTCCCATAATTCTCTCGCCTTGATGGTTTTTCGACCTTTATTTTCGCTTTCGTATTTTAGATATAACTCATCAAACTCATCCCCGTGAATATTATAAAGATCCGGGCATTCATTAGGACACATCAGTGTCCAGGTAGAATTTTCCTCCACACGTTTCATGAAAAGATCTGGGATCCACATGGCGTAGAATAAGTCACGCGCTCTCATTTCTTCGGCACCGTGATTCTTCTTTAAGTCCAAAAAGCTAAAGATGTCCGCATGCCAGGGCTCTACGTACATAGCAAAAGAGCCTTTTCTTTTTCCACCACCCTGATCTACATAGCGTGCAGTATCATTGAATACTTTAAGCATTGGAACAATTCCATTTGATGTTCCGTTGGTTCCGGCAATATAAGAACCTGTTGCTCTTATATTATGTATCGATAAACCTATGCCACCGGCAGATTGAGAAATCTTGGCAGTCTGCTTTAAAGTATCATAAATACCGTCAATACTATCGTCTTTCATCGTTAACAAAAAACAGGAAGACATTTGTGGTTTCGGTGTTCCCGAATTAAATAAGGTAGGTGTGGCGTGAGTAAAGTATTTTTTAGACATTAGCTCGTAAGTCTCCATGGCAGATTCTAAATCTTCACCGTGAATACCTATAGACACTCGCATCAACATATGTTGTGGACGCTCTGCTATCTTACCATTCAATTTTAAAAGGTAAGAGCGTTCCAAAGTTTTAAATCCGAAATAATCGTAATTGAAATCCCTGCTGTAGATAATTCTCGAATCAATTTCTTCTTTATTATCGTTGATGATTTTGTAAACATCATCTGCAATAAGTGGAGACTTTTTATTATTACGTGGGTTCACATACTCATAAAGATCGGTCATCACCTCACTAAACGTCTTTTTAGTGTTTTTGTGAAGATTGGATACCGAGATTCTAGCTGCTAACTGTGCATAATCAGGATGACTCACGGTCATTGTTGCGGCGATCTCTGCAGCCAAATTATCGAGTTCACTTGTGGTTACACCATCATAAAGACCTTCTATGACACGCATTGCGACTTTGGGAGGTTCCACGAGTGGGTTCAATCCGTAGCAAAGTTTTTTAATTCGTGCTGTAATTTTGTCGAACATTACAGGCTCTTTTTGTCCATTTCTTTTGATAACGTACATAGTAGGTGGTATTTGAAGTTTAGAGCCCAAGGACTCCAGGTAGTTAATAATCGTAATTTTAAAAAGCTAGGATTTCAAAAAAAACTAGAAATCAGCGTCGAAACTAATTTTGCTGTCTTCTTCTTTATTTTTGTTCATGACTCCTGCTTTCTGGTATTCACCAACACGTTTCTCAAAGAAGTTGGTTTTACCCTGAAGTGAAATCATATCCATAAAATCAAAAGGATTAGCCGTTCCATATTCTTTATCACAACCCAATTCGAATAAAAGTCTATCCGCTACAAATTCTAGGTACTGAGTCATTAAGTTAGAATTCATACCAATCAAGCTTACAGGAAGCGATTCAGTCACAAATTCTCTCTCAATAGTTAGAGCATCCACAATGATCTCTCTAATGCGTTCTTTTGAAACTTTATTTACCAAATGCTCATTATGTAGGTGAACTGCAAAGTCACAGTGCACACCCTCATCTCGAGAAATCAATTCGTTGGAGAAGGTAAGTCCTGGCATCAAGCCTCTTTTCTTCAACCAGAAGATTGAGCAAAAAGCTCCAGAAAAGAAGATGCCTTCTACGGCAGCAAAAGCGATTAATCGTTCAGCAAAGGAATCGGATTCTATCCATTTTAATGCCCAATCAGCTTTTTTCTTGATGGCTGGAAAATTCTCGATGGCTTTAAATAACTGATCTTTTTCTTTGTCGTCATCAACGTAAGTATCGATCAATAAAGAATAAGTTTCAGAATGGATATTTTCCATCATGATTTGGAAGCCGTAGAAAAATTTGGCTTCTGTATATTGAACTTCGTTGACGAAGTTTTCAGCCAGGTTTTCATTGACAATCCCATCGGATGCAGCGAAGAATGCAAGGATATGTTTTATAAAATACTGCTCATCACCACTCAGTTTATTTTTCCAATCGGAAAGGTCTTGGTGTAAATCAATTTCTTCTGCGGTCCAGAAACTCGCTTCACATTTTTTATACCATTCCCAGATGTCGTGATGTTTGATAGGGAAGAGTACAAATCTGTTTTCATTTTCTTCTAGAATGGGTTCCATCTGAGCCATAGGGTTATGATTTTGAGAGGTTTATTATTTCATTATGATCTAAACAAATATGAAAATAAATGCCTGAAATTTCCTGAAAATCAAATGAAAGTTATCCACAAAGTTATCCACAATCGCTTCAAAAGCTTACCAGTTAAGAACTTGGTCCTTTAATTATTTTCGATTTTGTGAATTGTTGAATTCTAAAAATAATTAGAAATGCTACGAATTGATTTCGTTTGCTCGCTGCTCTAATTCGGCATACCAATCGTCCCCAAATTTTCTGATCAGTGCGTTTTTGGTGAATTTGTAGACCGGCATTTTTAAGGTTTTGCCTAAGTCACAGGCATCGCTGCAAATATCCCAGCGATCGTAATTGACGGCTTGCAGTTCTGAAAGTTTTTGAACTCGAATTGGATAAAGTTCGCAGGACACAGGCTTTTTGAAATCGATATCGCCGGCACGGTAAGCCGACTCGATGCCACAAAGTGCGGTACCGTTTTCGGTAAAATTGACGTAGGCACATTCTTTTCCATCAACCAGAGGTGTTTCTGGCTCATCAAAATCTGACATGATATGATTGCCTTGTTGCTCGATAGCTTCTATGCCTTCTGCTCTAAGATAGGGCTTCACCTTGGGATAAATCGTTTTTAAGATTTCCAGCTCGTGCTCATCCAGTGGTGCTCCCGCGTCTCCAGCAACGCAGCATTCGCCTTTACAAGCTGACAGGTTACAGGCAAATTCTGTATCTATAATCGATTCAGAAATAAGGGTTTTGTCAATTTTAATCATGGTCGCAAAGCTAACTCAATTATGAAGTTATAACTCAAAATTTAAAGTCTCTTCCTAAGGTGAATTCAGCATAAAATATTTAACAAAAAATTGTTGTTCACAAGATTTCATGAGATTGCCAATCCATGAATCAGAAGTACTTTTGCAAAAAATTACAGAAGACTATTATGTTCGATTTTAAACAGATTTTCACTGCAGGAATGATCCTTTTTGCTGTGATAGATATTGTAGGCAGTATTCCTATTATTGTAGACTTAAGAAAAAAAGTAGGTCATATCCAAAGCGAAAAAGCGTCGATTGTCGCGTGTATTTTGATGATTGTTTTTCTTTTTGTAGGAGAAACCATTCTGAATTTGATCGGTATCGATGTGAACTCTTTTGCCGTGGCAGGAGCATTTATTATCTTTTTTCTGGCCATTGAAATGATTCTCGGGATACAGCTTTACAAAGACGACGCTCCTGAAACTGCGGCTATTGTTCCTTTAGCATTTCCTTTGATTGCTGGTGCGGGGACAATGACTTCCATTTTGTCTTTAAAATCTGAATTTGATACACCAAATATCATTGTTGCGATTATTTTGAATGTCATAGTTGTTTATGCTGTCTTAAAGTCATCCAAAAAAATAGAAAAAATTCTTGGAAATCAGGGGATTTCTGTGATTAGGAAAATATTTGGCGTAATTTTGCTGGCCATTGCGGTAAAATTATTCGCAACGAATATTCAGAGTTTATTCAATTAAAAATTTATGAAGTATTTTATTTATTTCTTAATGCTTTCATCAGTTGGACTAATGATTTTCAGTGGGACTCTTGTGAACCCAGATGATCTGGTAGGAGATAAAAAGAGTTTTACAGGTGTTCTGGGAATTTTAGTATGCCTGTGTATTATAGTTTTACTTTTTATTTTATTGTTATCAAGAAAGCTGAAAGAAAAGTACTACGAGTAAAAGGTATTTTGACCGAACTAAAAAGCTTCTCAAGAAATTTCTCGAGAAGCTTTTTTGCTTTTAGGGCGTGCCCCCCAATGCTTTGGGGGTCGGGCTATCCGCTTCAAGCCAGTTCAGTAAAGCTCAAAAAATAAAGCCTAGTAAGAGCTTCCTTTGGTCGCTTCACTAGGCTTTATTTTTTAAAAAGCTTTACATCCTGAGCTTTCCACTTCTATCCCTCACGCATTCACTCACTGTGCATTTTACATGTCAAACTTTCCATTTCAAGTTAGTTTTTCAAGATCTGGAATTTTATTTTTTGACCAGTTGACCAGTTGACCAGTTGACCAGTCTTTGTTCTATTCTCTTTTTTCTTACTTTTTACATTTACTCCACCTTCATTCGATTATCTCCGGAATTCGTATCTATCAATTTGTTGTAAGGATCGATGCCAACTTCAGTAGGTTTCTCATCCACAGTAATGGTGAATTCATTGTTGATTTCAGAAATGAGATGTTTTTTCAGGTACAATACATTTTCCTTTTTAACGCCATCAATTGTTTCATCCGACTCTCCAAAAACTCCAATTTCAATATAATCCCGGAGCGGAAGCGACTCTAAAGTGTCTTTTTCAGTCTCAAAACTTATGCTTTCGCCTTCAGCATTGGAAAAGATTTTCTCTCCTTTTTCTGAAGATCTGTATTTTTGGGCATAGGCTTTCAGTTTTACTTCATACTTTCCATTATCCAATGTATCGGAGGCTGCTTCAGTCATTCGATTGTCATAAAGCGTTATGGTTTCAAACATATCTTTAATCAGGTATTGAAGTGAATCCGGCGTACGTTCTTTCAGAAGGCTGACAAATTCCACTGAGGTGGTATAAGGTGGTTCCTGAAAAGCGACTTTATCAACATAAGATTTCAAAATAGAGTTCATTTTCTCTTCCCCTAAATAATCGCTTATCGCGTAAAGTACCAAAGAGCCTTTGTTATAATGGATATACTGCTGATTTTCATTCAGCATTAATGGCAATTCCTTCTGACTTTCAAAACGCCGTCCTCTTAAGTATTTATCCAAAGCATCTTTCAGGAATACCCGCATCTGCTGTGCGCCATATTCTTTTTCCAGGACTTTTAGCGAACTGTATTCTGACATACTTTCAGAAAGTAAAGTGGCTCCACGTACATCGGCACCAATTACTTGATGCGCCCACCACTGGTGAGCAACTTCATGAGAAGTCACACTAAAAGGATAATCTACGCTTTCGTTATCTTCATCATCCACTTTTGCAATAAATCCAATGGCTTCAGAATATGGAACCGTATTGGCAAAGGATTGTGCAAAAGACCCGGACGTTAATGGAAATTCTAAAATTCGAAGTTGTTTGAATTGGTAAGGGCTAAAATTTTCAGAATAGTAGTCCAAAGATTTCTTGGTAGCAGAAACCATTCGCTCTATGTTATAATTATGAGGTTTGTGATAGAATACCTGAATATTTACATCGTTCCACTGGTCTTCATAGACTTCGTATTTAGCTGAATTGAACGCATAAAAATTCAATATTTTTTTATCCATTTTATAGTGGAAATAAGCTCTGTCTCCTTCTATCCATTCTTCCTGAAGGTAGCCTGGAGCTACAGCAATTTGATCTTTGGAGGTCGATACCGTCGTTTCAAAATCAATCCAATCGGCGTCATCTGATATGTAGGTATTACCCAATGCCGTAGAATCGTAAGGCGACATCATTCGCTCTTTAGGCTCAAGATTGTATTTTTCTCTAGTCTTGTTATTTGATATTTCATAGCCTTCGCTATACCCAAAACTTGGAAAAATTCGATTGTTGATGAACGTTCCGTTGGTTCTTACAGGCGAATTGTTGTTTAATAGGGTATTGGGTTTATTTTCCATGTCGAAGCTGAATGTCACTTCTTCACCTGGAAGTAGACTTTCATCAAATTTGAAAATCTCAAAGTCGTAAACTGTATCTTTCAGAATAGTCTTTCCTTTTTTATTTAAAGCATAGCTTTGAATGTAAGCATCGCTTAGATTAACTAAGATTGAATCTACAGGCTGCTCGGTTTTGTTTTTTAAGATAAATTCACCCTTAGCTTTAAAATCCCGAGTGTTTGGAAACAAATCCAAATTAACATTGACGCTGGTGATTCGAGGTGAATTCAGCATTTTCAAATGACTATATTGGTTTTCATAATCCACCTGAAGTTGTTCGCGTTCGTTTCCGGAAAGGCGTTCATTGATGACATTATCATTGTAATAAATCCAGGAGCCAACTCCAACAAATATGACTAAACAAACCGCAATAATTGATTTGTATAGAGGGTTCATTTTTTCCTGTGCAAGCTCTATTCTTTGCTTTGCAGAATAGGAAACACCTCGACGGTAAAATAGAATGGCAATGACATACAATACGATTGCCAAAGCAAACCAATACAGCCTGTAGACATAAAAGACTTTTAAACCTGGACCATAACCCACCATATCAGAATACGTAGCACCACCGCCTGAATTAAATCTGAAAATACTTTGTTCGATGCCAAATTGTGGAAAGAAGCCAAGTAAAATCAAAAATGCTAAAAGCGATACAAAACCGACAATGTGATTTTTGATGAGTGAATGAAATAAAAATGCCATCACTGTCCATGCCAGTACTCTTAGGTAATCGATGGCAAAAAACTGAAACAGGTATAAATCCAACTCCAGCTTATAATATTCATTGTAAACCTGAACGCCTACCGCTAACACCAAGGCCAAAATGTAAAAAGAAGCCTGCATTTTGAAAATAGCAATGAATTTTGCCAGTAGAAACGACCAGTTGGGAAAAGGGGTGACATCCACAAGCTGATTCATATTGGAGCTCTTCGCTCTATTGACCAGCATCCCCACAAGAAGAAAGGTGATGATAATTATAAACCCACTCACTACTCCTGAGGCGTTCTGCATTAATTCTCGAGTGACGGGATAGGTTGAAGTACCGTAAATAGGCGTGCGAACTGCTAGCGTAGATAAGGTTATAATCAAAGTCACGATAGCAAATGAAATAAATACCCAGTTTTTGAAAATATACCTCGCTTCAAAATTGCTGTGTTTCCACGCCATCTTTAACCAATGCTTAAAATGATAGGCTTTTTCGACATTGGGTAATTTAATGCGAACAAGGCTTCCAAAATTTCGCTTAATTACACGCTCTGCTTTACTTTTAAAAAGCTTGAATTGAATGGCCTGCTGATTGAATTTGAATTTGAAAAAAACAAACGCAAAAATCAAAATACTAATGGCTGCCCAGAGCAAACGGTTGTAAATGATGTAACCTTCAAAAGGAAGCGAATTATTATTTCTTTCAAAAACCGTCCAATATTCAGTTTCCAAACCTAAAGCTTGAGCACCAAGGGGGTCGATGAGGGCAGAAAGTGTTTTATTGTCGATATCTGCATTAAGGCTTTGGGCAAAACTTTGAATCGTAATCAATATCAGAACACTTATAAATCCTATAAAAATATTCCTGGAAAAGGTCACGACGGCAAAAACTACGGCGCCGTATAATAATATGTTGGGAATAACGAAAATGAGCAAAGGTTGGACGTAATTCCAAATATCAAAATCGGTAAACAAATCAGGATTAGTGCCGGGAAAAATAGTACCGATATAGACACCCAGGCAAATCAATAAAATAATGCCGATGACGATGCTCATGGCACTTAGAAACTTACCAAATAAGTAGCTTGCTTTTGAAATGGGATATGAATACAACACCTGATGCATGTCGTATTTAAAGTCTTTGTTGATAGAAGCTCCTACGATGGAAGGCAATAAGAAATATAAAAAAACGCTTAGAACGTTGATCATATTATTGATCGCCAAAGCCGAATTTTCATAGGTTGGTGAGGTAGTTGTAACCGTAAAATTATCAAAAAGTCCACCCGCCGATGCCATCATTAAAAAAGCAAAGATGAACATGATGACTGAATAGATGTAAGTGATGGGAGCCCGGAACCAGGATTTGATTTCAAACTTGAATATTTTTGAAAACATAAGGCTTAAGATTGAGGGTTAGTAGCTTCTACTTCATCTCCTTTGAGGTGTACAAAATAGACATCGCTCAAATCGGGTTCCACTTTCATAAATTCATCTCCTGGACTGGTTTCACCATACACGCGAATGTTCAACGAATTATCCTGATTGTAATTTGTAGAGATAATATTGTATTCAGATTCATATCTTTCGACATTCTCCCGATCAATTGTAAGACCCCAGATTTTATCTTTTAAATCTAAAACTGCATCGATTGGTTTTTTGTGACAAAGGAGTTTACCACCATTCAAAATAGCCATGTCGGTACATAATTCTTTCACATCATCGACAATATGGGTGGAAAGAATTACAATATGATTGGTGCCAATTTCTCGTAAAACATTGAGGAAACGGTGACGTTCTGCAGGATCCAGTCCAGCGGTAGGCTCATCGACAATGATGAGTTTGGGGTTGTTTAAAAGCAACTGCGCAATCCCAAAACGCTGCTTCATTCCGCCAGAATAGCCTGCGACATGTTTGTTTTTGACATCATAGAGATTAGTCACTTCCAAAGCATAATCTACAATCTGTTTGCGTTCAGCTTTGTTGGAAAGTCCTTTCAATTCCGCAAAATAATGCAGGAGTTTTTCGGCTGAAAGTTTTGGATACACCCCAAAAGACTGGGGTAAATAGCCCAAGACTTTACGCAATTCCATTTTTTGATTCAGAATATCAATGTCATCCAGGTAAATTTCACCAGAGTCGGGTTGCTGTAAAGTGGCAATGGTCCGCATAAGCGTGGACTTTCCCGCTCCGTTGGGACCTAAAAGTCCAAACATGCCAGAATTGATTTCGATAGAGACATTATCCAGGGCTTTAACCCCGTTTTTATAAGTTTTGGATACGTTGAGTAAGCGAAGTTGATTCATAGGATTGGTTTTTAAAACATATAAAACTATGTTATAAGTAACATTTTTAGTAAAATGTTACTTATAAAGTCAGAATTATATCGATTTCAATTAAAAACATCAATCTTCTGAAAGTAGAATAAATTAATGTATAAAATGATTTCACGCAAAGATCACTAGTAGATTCGCAAAGCCTTCAATTTTATTATACCGATAACTAAAACCTCATAGGCACCTATCAAAAAGTTCTTGTATCAAGACTTCAGGTTTTAAAACCTGAGGTCTGTAAATCAAATTTTAATTTGAGTAAAATATGTTATGTCACGAGCTATAATTAATATAAAAAACAAATTGAAACAGCAAAAAGAATTTACAAATCAGAATCATCGGTTTCTCCATCGTATTGGGTTGCCTCTGTCCTGGCATCGTAGCCAATTTCACGCAAGTATTTAGAGAAAATATCGGTATAGCCATGAGTACAAATTACTTTTTCGCAGCCGGTCGCTTCTATGCTATTGAGCAAACCATCCCAGTCGCAATGATCGCTCATCACGAAACCTTTGTCGATAGCGCGTCGCCGTCTTGCTCCCCGGAAGGTCATCCAGCCGCTGGCAGATGCCGTAACGTAAGGCACCATTTTCCGTATCCAGGTGCCACCATGGGCGCTTGGTGGGGCGAGGACCAAGTTTCCGTTTAGTTCTTTTTTCGTAGTTTCTCTGGTTACTCGTGTGGTTTCGGGGAAATGGACCATTTCCCTCAACACATCAGTCATATTTTCAATGGCTCCGTGAGTGTAGATTTTTCCAATTTCTGGATTGAGGTGCTTTAGGAGTCGTTGTGCTTTTCCCAGCGAATAGCCAAACAATACAGAGGTTCGACCTTCAGCTTTATTTTCTGCCCACCATTGGTTAATGTCACTCATCACTTCTGCCTGAGGTTTCCACTTAAAAGCTGGTAGACCGAAGGTGCATTCGGTAATAAAAGTATGACATTTCACTGGTTCATAAGGAGTGGAAACTCCGTCAGCCTCGTCTTTGTAATCGCCTGTAAACACCCAAACTTCACCCTTATGTTCTACACGAATTTGTGAACTTCCAATCACGTGACCAGCAGGATGAAAACTAAATTTTACATTATTAATTATAAACAGCTCGCCGTACGCTTTGCCCTCCACATCTATCTCACCCAACCTATGTTTCATAATAGGGATGTTGCGGTGATGCGTGATGTATTTTTTATTTCCCCGGCGGGAATGGTCAGCGTGACCATGAGATATGATTGCCTTATCAACTTTTCGCCAAGGGTCTAAGTAGACATCAGCGACGGCACAATAGATTCCATTTTGATTGAACGCTAATAAGGGTTCTTTCATAAGATTTAAATCACATTTTTTTAATGACTTCTATATTTCCACCCAATTTGGTTTTCTGACTCAGAGTAGATGGATTTCCATGAATTTCAATAGATCCTCCAGCTGTAACGCTTGCAGAACAAGTTTCAGTAGCATGAACAGTGGCTTCACCTCCATAACTGACACCAACACTGGTTGTTTCGGAAATTAAATCATCTCCATCGTAAGAACCGCCAGTTTTCACTTCTACACTTGTTGTTTTTGCAGTACCAACAAGGCTTATACTTGCACCCGTTACCGATTTTACAGAAAGACTCTCCAACTTCAATTCGCCACCAATATAGCTACCTTCCGAAGCAATTAAGCGGAGTTCTTTTTGATCTACTACTGAAATAAACTCTACTTCAGAACCATTTCGTGCTTTTAATTCTTCTACTTCTTTGGCGTAAACGGTAACTAAGATTTCAGCTTCAGTAAAAATTTGACCAAGTGGCAAGCTGAGGTCCAACTCTCCATTTTTAATATCGATATTGACTTTATCGCGTTCTAAACCTTTGATTTCAATTTTATGTTCATCAGCATTGGTTACGATTTCAACAAAAAGTCCAGTTGATACTCTTATACTAGTAAAGTCTTTGCCTGGAACTACTGATTTTACTTGAGCCACTAGTGAAGTAGAGGCTATTAAAAATAAACAGGCTATAATATTTATTTTGAATTTCATTCTTTTTGATTTGGATTGAATTCAAAAATACAGGAATATCTCTTGCAGCCACATTAAATTAAACCTAAAACTTAGTGGGGAGGAATGAGGATTTAGGTGATTAGGTTGGAGGTGAAAGTTTCAAATTTTGAATATGAAACCAGTATTTTTTTATTGAGTCTCATATCTTATTTTTTGTCCCGAGCACCTTTGTTCTTTTCTATCATGTTTCACTAGATATAGTTGTTATTGTTCAAAAACTAGAAGACTTTATGTCCAGTAACTTGACGTTTTTAATCCTTTCAGTATATTTGAGCCAGATTTTAATTGAATGAAACTTCCTGAAGGCAAAAAAGTATACTTTTCCAGTGATAATCATCTAGGAGCTCCAACACATTCTGAAAGCTTAAAGCGTGAAAAAATATTTATTTCCTGGCTAGATCACATCAAAACTGATGCGCATGCTATTTTCCTACTCGGTGATTTGTTTGACTTTTGGTTTGAATATCGGGAAGTGGTGCCCAAAGGTTTTGTAAGGACTTTGGGGAAATTGGCAGAACTGAAAGATTCTGGAATCGAGATTTATTATTTTGTAGGAAATCACGATTTGTGGATGAAAGACTATTTTAAAGACGAGCTTAATATCCCCGTGTTTTATAAACCCCAGGTCTTTGAGTTTAATTCAAAAAAGTTTTTTCTAGGTCATGGCGATGGACTTGGTCCAGGAGATAAAGGTTACAAACGCATGAAAAAAGTCTTTACACATCCTGTTTCAAAATGGCTGTTTAAATGGTTACATCCAGATTTAGGAGTGAGATTAGCTAAGCATCTTTCAGTAAAAAACAAACTGATTTCTGGTGATGATGACGCTAAATTTCTTGGGGAAGACAATGAATGGCTTGCACAGTATGCCAAGCGCAAACTTGAAGATGAGCATTATGATTACTTTGTTTTTGGACACCGCCATTTGCCAATGGAAATACAAGTTGGAGAAAATTCTAAGTACATAAATCTTGGAGATTGGATTGCTCACTACACCTTTGGCGTGTTTGACGGGAACGAGTTTTCTTTAGAAAAACTGAATAAAAAACCCTGAATACGAAGTAAACAGAGTTAGAAATATAAGTGTCTCAAAAATCTATTTAATAGACTTAGATTCATTATTTGTCTCGCTAGTTTCATCTTCTTTGGAAGCATCTTTAAATTCTTTGATGCCACTACCTAGACCTCTCATCAATTCTGGTATTTTCTTTCCACCAAAGAGTAGAAGGATTGCAATACCAATGATTACCCATTGCCATGGTCCTACCATTCCCATTATAACATTAAGTGCATTCATAGCTTTAAATTTGATACAAAATTAGTGATAAAAATCTAAATCAAAGGTTTATGAATCTAAAACCTACATAAATTAACTTTATTCTATCTTTGTAAGAGTTTTTAAACTATGGAATCACCAAAAAAAGATAAGCGAAAAATCAAGCAGAAACTGCTTCATAAGTACCGTTTGGTGATTTTGAATGAAGATACATTTGAGGAGAGATTATCCTTTCAGTTATCAAAACTTAATGTTATCATTTTATCTACAATTTCAGCATTACTACTGGTATCAGGAACTGCGCTTTTAATTGCTTTTACTCCAGTAAGAGAGTATATACCTGGATATTCTTCCACAGCTTTAAAGAATAAAGCAACACGGCTTACCCTTGTTGTAGACTCTCTCACGACGGTAGTTGATAAAAATTCAGCATACTTTCAATCTATAAGAAATGTTCTCAGTGGGAAAGTAGATTCATTAGATACTGAGATGTCTTACAGCTTAAATGATATGAAGCCTGTAGACCCAGAATCGGTCAATCTATCTGCTTCTGAGCAAGATTCCATTTTGAGAGTAAAAGTAGAGCAGGAGGATAAATACAGTTTGCTTGAAAAGGCTACTTTCAATACAAATTTCACCTTATTTCCTCCGGTTTCTGGAAGAGTTTCCGAAGTTTATAATGCAGAGCAAAAACATTATGCGGTCGATATTGTGACTGAAAAGAATGAGCCTGTGAAAGCGACACTAGACGGCACCGTTATTTTTGCAGAGTGGACCGTAGAAACAGGATATGTCATTATTATAGAACATAGCTTTGGGCTAATTTCTGTTTATAAACATAATGATTCTTTATTAAAAAGTCAGGGAGACCTGGTTACAGCAGGTGAAGCAATTGCAGTAGTCGGCGATACGGGAGAATATTCTTACGGGCCTCATTTGCATTTTGAACTCTGGGTAGATGGATATCCGGTAAATCCTTCAGATTACATCAATTTTGAATAGAATTTATATATGTCGATAAAATCGTTTGGTGCAAAGTTATTTGCTAAATACATTTCATCTCAAATTGAAAGCTGGTCTTCTCAACCAGAGCAAACACAGTTGAAGGTATTTAAAAGTCTAATTAAAGAAGGTCGAAAAACTAAGTTTGGTCAAGATCATAACTTTGATGAGATCGAAACATTTAAAGATCTTTTTGATAATGTTCCCATTCAGGATTATGAAGAGTTAAAGCCCTATGTTGATAGAGTTGTCGATGGTGAAAAAGATGTATTATGGCCTGGAAAGCCACTATATTTTGCTAAAACTTCAGGAACAACAAGCGGTGCAAAATATATTCCACTGACCAAAGAGTCAATTCCCAATCACACCAACGCTGCGAGGAATGCAATCCTCAGCTATATCCATGAGACAGGAAATTCTAGTTTTGTAGATGGGAAAATGATTTTCTTGCAAGGCAGCCCGGAATTGGAAGAAAAAAACGGAATATACTTTGGGCGGCTTTCGGGAATTGTGGCTCACTTTGTTCCAAATTATCTGCAGAAAAACAGGCTTCCTAGCTGGAAGGCAAATTCCATTGACGACTGGAATGAGAAAATCGATGCTATAGTTGAGGAGACTTATGATCAAGATATGACCATTATAAGTGGAATTCCTTCCTGGGTTCAAACTTACTTTGAGAAGCTTCACCATAAAACAGGAAAAACAATAGGAGAGTTGTTTCCCAACTTGCAACTTTTCATTTATGGGGGTGTGAATTACGAACCTTATCGGTCCAAATTTGAAAACCTGATTGGGAAATCTGTGGACAGTATAGAGTTATACCCGGCTTCTGAAGGTTTCTTCGCTTTTCAAGATTCTCAGAAAGAGGAGGGTATGCTTCTGCAATTGGACTCAGGAATATTTTATGAGTTTATAAAAGCAGACGAGTTTTATGATGAAAAACCTAAAATACTTACTATAGGAAAGGTTGAAGTTGGTGTGAATTACGTCATGGTAATTTCTACCAATGCTGGTTTGTGGAGATACAACGTTGGTGATACGGTTATGTTTACAGACAAAAAACCCTATCGATTAAAAGTTTCTGGCAGAATTAAACACTTTACCTCAGCTTTTGGAGAACATGTAATTGCCCAAGAAGTAGAAAAATCTATAATTTCAGCTTCAGAAGAATTTGACGTACAAATCAATGAGTTTACCGTAGCTCCACAGATCACTCCTGAAGAGGGTTTGCCTTACCATGAATGGTTTATAGAATTTGAAAAAGAACCAAGCGATTTTGAAGCATTTGCAGATAGAATCGATAAATTGCTTCAAAAGCAAAATGCCTATTATAATGATCTTATTAAAGGGAGTATGCTTAAAACTTTAGTGATTACTAAAATCCCAAAAGATGGATTTCAGCAGTATATGAAATCAGTAGGTAAACTTGGAGGCCAGAATAAAGTACCAAGACTCTCCAATGATAGAAAAATAGCAGACGAGTTAGAAAAACAAATTTAGATTAATAAGATAATTAATATATGACAGAACTATTAAATATTGGACGAAATAGAGCTCAAGAAAGTACAAACGCCATAGAGCGTATGTACATTACTATGAGACATCTTTTTATACGCGGATTTTATAAGCCTATGGGAGTTTCTGGTGAAACTTTACGCGAAGCATTACTGACGCTTAGACCAGAAATTTATGGGAGTATTGGAGAATCTAAAGTAGAACTGAGCGGACTTCAATACATTATAGAAAGGCTTCCGGAAGGCATTGAAGAGTGTAGTTTTATCAACCTCACCAGTGATGAAGGCTATTCCAATTCGCACTTTAAACCTATTATCCCTCCAAAGCGAAGAAGAAACTGCTATAGAATAGATGAAGAGCAAATGAACATTGAAATCACCCGGGGGCGTTCTGAAATCTATGATATATTGACTCACCTTACATTCATGTTCATCGAGTCTCATAAAATCATGCAGAACGTGGTGATAAATGAAGCTGGGCATACCTCCAGAGATTGGGAGAAATTGACAGCAGCGGTCTTAAAAGAAGGAGATTTATCTCAAAAAGAAAGAGAAATTGCGATTACACATACAGCCAATATTCTAGGGAGAACTTTTGCAGAAATCAATCAGGTTTATGATAGGTTTGCGACTGCAGATAACCCTAATAAATTTTTACATCTAATTCATAGTTTAGGTAAACTTGCAATCCGTGAAGTTATCCACGGAGATAAACGTGTCATCACTTTTAGTCCAATTGTACGTGAACGTTTGGGACATCACATTCATGGTGAAGTTTGGGCCAATACCATCAAAAAAACCTTGTATAAACATGGTTTATTGAATCGAAAACTTCATATCATTAGTGCCAACATGCATAGTGTTATGAATACGCTGTATTCTCCTTTAGCATTAGAAGATATGCTCAAGGAAAAATCCAGCTTTGAAATTTATGAGCAGTTAAGCAATGCCAAAAATGATAAATTAAGAGAAACCGTCACTAAAAAAGCACTCCAGGAGGGTATGATCTCTCTTGATGATAAAAGTGGTACAAACATAGATGTCCAGATTTTTGACCTTGCAAAACTGAGCCATTATAAAGGTGATAAAGGTCTTAATGGGAAAAAAGATGCGCCAGTGATTATTGTGATGGATTACGCTTTTGGAGAGCAAGCTTATGAAACCATGGATGAGTTATTGAAGCCCTATAAGGACGAGGAAGAGCAAGTATACATGAATGTTGATTCAATTTCCATCATGGGAAAAGCAGGTATTTTGCAAGGTGGAAAAGGAGATTTGATGATTCCAGATGCTCACCTTTTTGAAGGCACTGCTGATAATTACCCATTTCCAAACGAACTTAAAAAATCAGATTTTGAAGATAAAGGATTGAGAGTTTATGACGGTTCGATGGTTACGGTGTTGGGAACTTCACTACAAAATAGAGATTTACTCAAGTTTTTCCATGATTCTACCTGGAATGTGATTGGTCTTGAAATGGAAGGAGCTCATTATCAAAAAGCTATACAAGCGGCAGCCAAATTGAGAAGCAATATTTCTCCAGAAGTGAAACTGAGATATGCTTATTACGCCAGTGATAACCCGTTAGAAACTGGAAGTACATTAGCCTCTGGGGGACTAGGAACTGCCGGAGTGAAACCAACTTACTTAATTACTGAAAAAATATTAGAACAGATTTTCAACGATGCTGTTCAGAATTTGAAATCCTAATCTATGAAAACCATTTTAGTTACAGGAGGAGCTGGATTTATAGGCTCTAACTTTTTAAATCTTTATGTTCCTGAAAAAAAATACCATTTCGTCAATCTAGATAAATTGACTTACGCAGGAGACTTAAAGAATATTGAAGTTTCAGATTATGAAAATTATACGTTTGTAGAGGGTGATATATGTGATGTTTCGATGCTGAAAGAATTATTTGAAAACTATAAATTCGAAAAAGTAATTCATTTTGCGGCAGAATCTCACGTCGATAATTCTATCACCAATCCAGACGCCTTCATCAAAACGAACATTACCGGAACTTTCAATTTGCTTCATCAAGCTTACACATTGTGGATGGAATCGCCTTTTAAATTCAGAAACGGATTTGAAAATTCAAGATTTTTGCATGTGTCAACCGATGAGGTTTATGGTACTTTGGAAGATGATGAAAGCTTATTTACAGAGGATACCCCTTATGCTCCAAATAGTCCATACAGTGCGTCTAAAGCATCATCAGATATGATAGCCAGAAGTTATTTTCATACCTATGGTTTCCCTGTAATTACAACCAATTGTTCCAATAATTATGGGCCTCATCAACACGATGAAAAGCTGATTCCAACAATTATTCGAAAAGCAATTCAGAAACAGCCCATTCCTATTTACGGAGACGGTAAGAATGTGAGAGACTGGCTTTACGTAGATGACCATTGTAAGGGAATAGATCTGGCCCTTCATTCTGGAGAGCTTGGCGAAACTTATAATATTGGTGGAAAAAACGAACGGCAAAACATATATATCGCTACTAAAATTTGTGAAATTTTAGACGATCTAAGACCAGAGCATGAGCCTCATAATGAACTAATAGAATATGTAACCGACAGGCCAGGACACGATTTTCGTTATGCGATTGACGCCTCCAAAATTGAAAAAAAATTGAAATGGAAAGCTGATGAGACCTTTGAAACAGGCATTAAGAAAACTGTGAAATGGTATCTTGCAAAATATAACCAACTTTAGAATTCGTAACTATGAAAGGAATTATTCTAGCCGGCGGTTCCGGGACTCGACTACATCCTCTAACTCTTGCTGTAAGTAAACAATTGATGCCAATCTACGACAAGCCGATGATATATTACCCCTTGTCCACATTGATGTCTGCAGGTATAAAAGAGATTTTGATCATCTCAACACCCAACGATTTACCCCTTTTTGAAAAGCTTCTTGGAGATGGCTCGACTTTGGGATGTAAGTTTGAATATGCCGTACAAGCTGAACCTAACGGATTGGCAGAAGCGTTTATAATAGCCGAAGACTTCATAGGAAACGATAAGGTGGCTTTGATTCTTGGCGATAATATTTTTTACGGGACAGGCTTAGATCAACTTCTCCAGGATAATACAGATCCCGATGGGGGAATTATCTACGCTTATCACGTCCATGATCCGGAACGCTACGGTGTGGTAGATTTTGATGAAAGCGGTCAGGTGATTTCCATTGAAGAAAAGCCGAAAACACCAAAGTCAAATTACGCGGTGCCTGGTATTTATTTCTACGATAATGAGGTGGTTAATATTGCTAAATCCATAAAGCCCAGTGATAGAGGGGAACTTGAGATTACCGATGTGAACAACGCCTACCTTCAACGTAGGAAATTGAGCGTGAGTATTTTAGATAAAGGGACGGCCTGGCTGGATACTGGAACATTCAATTCTTTAATGCAAGCCTCTCAGTTTGTTGAGGTGATTGAAGAACGCCAAGGTCTTAAAATTGGTTCTATTGAAGAAACTGCCTACAAAATGGGGTTTATCTCCAAAGACCAATTACGTAAAATTACGGAACCCTTTTTAAAGAGTGGTTATGCCAAAAATATAAATCCAAAATAAATGACTGTTAAGCAAACCCCGCTAAAAGACTGTTTTGTTATTGAACCCAAAGTGTTTAAAGACAAACGTGGAAGTTTCTTTGAAAGTTTTAATTATAAAACCTTCAAAAAAAATACAGGCTTAGAGATTGATTTTGTTCAGGACAATCAGTCGATTTCCCAATATGGAGCCATACGTGGTCTTCATTTTCAAACAGGTGAGTTCGCTCAGGCTAAACTGATACGAGTAGCTCAAGGTGAAGTTTTAGATGTTGTAGTAGACATGAGACCCGATTCTGAAACCTACCTCAAGCAATTTAGTTATGTATTGACGGGTGATAACAACCATCAATTATTCGTGCCTAAGGGTTTTGCCCACGGATTTGCGACCCTTTCTTCTGAAGTTATTTTCGTCTATAAGTGCGATAATTACTATGATAAAGCTTCAGAAAGTGGAATTTTGTTCAACGATAAAACCTTAGCTATCGATTGGCAAATTCCGAAGAAAGATCAAATCATTTCAGAAAAAGATGAGCATTTACCAACCTTAGAAGCTTACTTAAACTCATGAAAGTATTAGTCACTGGAGCCAACGGTCAATTAGGAAAATGTCTTCAAAAGCATTCTGAAAAGTTTCCTGAACTAGAATTTTTGTTTGAATCTTCTCAGACTCTAAACATTACTTCGGTAGAGTCAGTAGGTAATTACTTCAATAGACATCAGCCTGATTTTTGTATCAATTGCGCTGCATATACCAACGTGGAAGCGGCAGAACATCAAAAAGAGCTTGCGTTTCAAGTTAACTCTGAAGCTGTCAAAACATTATCTCAATCTTGTAAAACTCACAATACCAAACTCGTTCATATTTCTACAGACTATGTGTTTGACGGGAATAAACTAAGTCCATACATAGAAACAGATACAACAAATCCCATCAATGTTTACGGAGGGTCAAAGCTACAGGGCGAAGTCATGATTTCTGAAACGATGGACCACTTTTTTATTTTTAGGACAAGTTGGTTGTATTCAGAATTTGGACACAACTTCTTCAATACTATTTTGAAAAAAGCTAATGAAGGTGCGGAATTGAATATCACCACCGAACAAATCGGCACGCCAACCAATGCCAACGATTTAGCCCTTTTTATTCTGAATTTGATAAAAGAAAACTCAAAGGCTTTTGGATTATATCATTACAGTAACCAAGGTGAAGCGACATGGTATGATTTTGCCAGACTAATTTTGGAAGAAAAACAACTTGAAAAAGACGTTAATCTGAAGGCGACATTTTCTTATCCCACCAAAGCCAAACGACCAAAATTTAGTGTTTTAGACAAGTCAAAAGTTGAAGAAGCTTTCAAATGTAAAGTTCCACATTGGAGAGAAAGCTTGGTGGGTCTATTGAAAGAAGTGAATTCAGAGGAGTTTAGGTCCTAGGGACTAGGCTTTAGGATTATAATTCAGTATAAATTTAAAAGTCGTGAGTAAAATAGTTGCTTTTCAATTAATTTGAAAGAACTATTTCCTATCACCTAAAGACCACTACTTATTACCTAATTTAGGGTTAGGGTAGGCCTTTTATGACGCTTCTATTGTTTCCTTATGCTCCAGCGGCTGCAACAAGTCCAAAGCCCTATCAATACTTTTTACGTTATCAAACGTGAGTAAAAGTCTCAATCCATTTCGGGTTTGTTTTTCCTTCATGGTGCATTGCCTTGGATGCATTTGTACGTATTGAAGTACGTCCCTAAAGCGTTTGGAATTATAAAAACCAGAGTCTTGATTGGACAAGAAGTAGCCAATCATTTTATCTTTTTTCAAGACTAATTTCTCCAAACCAATACTGGCTGCGATCCATTTCAACCTCACACTATTGATGAGGTCTCGGGCTTCTTTAGGGATATCCCCGAAACGATCTCTCAATTCTTTTTCGAAATCTTTTAGCCCTTTTTCGTCTTCAATTTTATTTAATTTAGTGTATAAACTCAAGCGTTCTTTGATGCTATTGATGTAATCATCAGGAAATAAAATTTCAAAATCTGTATCAATTTGAGCGTCTTTTACAAACACTTTGTCTTCCTTCTCGTTTTCTTCCTCGTAAACCGATTTGAATTCATTTTCCTTCAATTCCTGAATGGCTTCATTTAAAATCTTCTGATACGTATCAAAACCGATATCAGATATAAATCCACTTTGCTCTCCGCCCAATAAATCTCCGGCTCCACGAATTTCTAAGTCTTTCATGGCAATGTTGATGCCGCTGCCTAATTCAGAAAATTGCTCCAAAGCCGTTAATCGTTTTCTTGCATCGTCGGTCATCATCGTTAAAGGTGGTGTGATGAGATAACAAAAGGCTTTCTTGTTGCTTCGCCCAACACGACCACGCATCTGGTGAAGATCGGACATGCCAAAGTTATTAGCGTCGTTGATTAAAATTGTGTTCGCATTCGTAACGTCCAAACCGCTTTCTATAATGGTGGTGGATACCAAAACGTCAAACTCGTTATTCATGAATTTCAACATGAGATCTTCAAGTTTTTTACCTTCCATTTGACCGTGACCTATGCCAATTTTGGCATCGGGCACCAATCGTTGGATCAAACCTGCGACCTCCTGAATATTTTGAATTCTATTATTAATAAAAAAGACCTGCCCACCTCTTTGAATTTCATAGGACACCGCATCCCGAATTTGTTCTTCAGAAAACCGAATTACATGCGTTTCAATAGGATACCGGTTAGGCGGAGGGGTTTTAATAGTAGACAAATCTCTTGCTGCCATCAAGCTAAATTGCAATGTCCGTGGAATTGGTGTCGCCGTTAAAGTCAAGGTGTCCACATTCGCTTTGATGGTTTTCAATTTATCTTTTACGGTGACACCAAACTTCTGCTCTTCATCAATAATGAGAAGACCAAGATCTTTGAATTTCACGGCCTTATTTACCAATTGATGAGTGCCAATAACGATATCTACATTTCCATTTTCAAGTCCTTTCAGAACCGTTCGGCGCTCCTTTGCAGTTCTGAAACGATTGAGATAATCGACAGTCACAGGAAATTCTTCCAAACGTTCCGAAAAGGTTTTATGATGCTGGAAGGCTAAAATCGTTGTAGGCACTAAAACGGCAACTTGTTTTCCGTTATCCACTGCCTTGAAGGCTGCGCGTATAGCAACTTCAGTTTTTCCAAAACCTACATCACCACAGACTAAGCGATCCATGGGTTGCTCTTTTTCCATGTCACTTTTTACATCCTGAGTGGCTGTGCTTTGGTCTGGCGTGTCCTCATAAATAAAGGAAGCTTCCAGCTCATGTTGAAGATATGAATCTGGACCGTATTGATAGCCTTTTTCCAGTCTGCGTTTGGCGTAGAGTTTAATCAGATCAAAAGCGACTTTCTTAACTCTGGCTTTGGTCTTTTTCTTAAGGCTTTTCCAGGCTTTGCTTCCCAGTTTATAAACTTGTGGCGGTTTGCCGTCTTTACCATTAAACTTTGAAATCTTGTGTAAAGAATGTATGCTGAGGTAAAGAATATCGCGATCACCATAAATCAACTTCACCGCTTCCTGCATTTTTCCTTCTACATCAATTTTCTGAAGACCACCAAATTTGCCAATTCCATGATCAATATGAGTCACATAATCACCAATCTCCAGGCTGGTCAACTCTTTTAAGGTGATAGCTTGCTTTTTGGCGTAACCATTCTTCAAATGAAATTTATGGTAGCGATCAAAAATCTGATGATCGGTATAACACACCAATTTATTGACCTCATCAATAAAGCCCTGGTGCATGGAAAGCACTAAAGTTTTGTAATGCACTTCCTGATTTTGATCTTCAAAAATATCCTTAAAGCGCTTCGCCTGTTGATCGCTAGTGCATAAAATGCAGTTTTCGTAACCTTTTTCGTGCTTAGAATTTAAGTCTTCAATCAGTAAATCGAATTTCTTATTGAAGGACGGTTGAGGGCTTGTAGGATATAGAATAGTTTGCTTAGGATTCAAAAATGCCTGAGTTCCAAATTCAACTACTTTCAGATTCAGAAGTTGTTTTTTAAGAAGTTCACTTTTACAGAAGAGTTCCTCAGGCTTGCTGTGTTTGATGTCTGTAGAAAGTTCAGAAAAAGCTTTTTCAGCTTTAGCAAAAAGATCATCTATGGTTTGCGATAGCACATCCATATTTTTGATGAACACAGTTGTAGAATTGCTGATGTATTGGATAAAAGTTTCTCGCACCTCATCCAATTCCTTCTTTTCAACATTAGGCATAATGTCGATGCGCTTTTTTTGCTTAGTCGACAATTGTGTTTCCACGTCAAAAGCGCGAATGCTATCGACTTCATCGCCGAAAAATTCAATCCGGTAAGGCTCATCATTACTGAAAGAAAACACATCGATTATTCCGCCTCTCACCGAAAACTCTCCGGGCTCAGTGACAAAATCTACCCGTTTGAATTTGTATTCAAAAAGCACTTCGTTGACGAAATCAATAGATAGTTCGTCGTTCAATTTTATTTTTAAAATCGTGCGATCCAGTTCCTTTTTGGTCACTACTTTTTCAAAAAGCGCTTCTGGATACGTAACTATAATGGAAGGTTTTTTTCTGGAGTTGATGCGGTTAAGCACTTCAGATCGCAACAAAACATTGGCATTGTCGGTTTCTTCGATTTGATAAGGTCTTCGGTAACTCCCTGGATAGAACAAGACGTTTTTCTCATCCACCAGCTGTTCTAGGTCGTTAAGATGATAAGCCGCCTCTTCTTTATCGTTAAAAATCAAAAGAAACGGATGTTCCGAAGAAAGAAAAGCTTCCGCCTGAACAAAAGACACGGCAGAACCTACAAGACCTTTTAGAAATATGGATTGATTTTCCTGAGAATCCAGAGCTTTCTTAAGCTCGCCAATTGCAGGATTTTTTGAAATTTTTTCTGTAATATCAGCTTTTTTCATCGCGCGCAAAGATACTAGAAAAACTCAAATTGATAGCCTCTTAGCTTTCGTAAAGCCGTTTTTAATCTTCCTTTTTGTTTTGTTTTTTCTCATAGAAATTTCTTCTGAAATTTCTATTCTTTCGATCGTAACGTTTTCGCTTGTTACGCTTGTTATTAAAAAAAACCAGAAGAAAAAGCACTGCGATAATCGCAATAACAATTATAAATTGGGTGTCTGTTGAAAATTGCTCGAGCATGACTTAATTTTTTTAAAATTAATGAGTTTGTGGTGTTTCAAAAATCAAACGCGGATGATAAAATCCTGTTTCACCTGTTCTTTTCTGAAAAATACAAACCCCCATTGAAACGTGTCAATCGTGACCTGAACTTCAGGATGCGTTTTAATATGTTTCCAGGACATTTCCATGGACGGCGACCAGTGGATGTCATCAAAAATAAATAAAGTATCGTTGTGTTTATATTTCAGTAAACTTTCAAAATATTCAAGCGTAGCTTTACCATCGTGATGCCCATCGATGAAAATGAGATCAAATTTTTCTTCTGAACCTAATTTTGCTAGACTTTCAGCAAAAGATAAATTGATACTAGTGATTTGCGTGAGCTTCAACTTTTCAAATTGATTTTTAGCATAATCTGAAGTTGCTGAACACGCTTCAATTGTTTTTAAATTTACCTGGCCAGACCCAGCAATGCTGATGCTTCCAAAACCTATTGAAGTTCCTAATTCTAACGCTTTTTCAACCCCTAAATAATCCACCAACCGAATCATTAGTTTGGCTCGCTTTTTTGAAATTGAAACGTGTTTGGCGATTTTGGAGACAGGCCTTAAATTACTTTTAAAGATTTTAGATCCTGCGCCAAAATCTTTGACATTCAGTACTATTTCAGATTCTAAAGCACCTTTATGAGCCTCATCCCAAAGCTCATAAGCTTCAAAATGCTTTTTATTATAGAAGCATTTAGTAATCAATTTATAAACAAATGGAGAATGAATTCCATGCTGATTTTTAGAGTGCCATAAAAACTTCAGATACGCTTTAACTTGAAACCACATTTTTATAAGAAATCAGTTTAACTGACAAAAATCATTCTTTTTGATCCAATCTAGATGTAAAATTGCATAAAATATAAGGATATGTTTCTACAAACACTTTTTGTCAATTGGAGCAATGGCGCATTTATAATGACCGCTATTTTTGGACTCGTCATTATCAGCCTTGTGGGCTTTGTGATTTACTATATTTCAAAAGCCGGTAAAAAAGAAAGAGAGGAGAAGCAAAGCGAAGAAAACGCTTAAGCTTCCATCTTCATAGACAACTCAAACCACTGTTCGGTTTTGGCTTCCAATTCCTGCTGAATGTCTTGAAGAGTCATCGTTTTTTCTTTGATTTCATCCGGACTCAAATCTTTTAGAAATTCAGCTTCAATCTTTTCCTTTTTCTTCTCTAACGTACTGATTTCTTTTTCAAGTTTTTTATACAGCTTTTGCTCATTAAAGCTCAATGCACTTTTAGAATCTGAAGTGGTTTTGGGTTTCACTGAAGCCGAAGTTGTAGTCTGGCTACTTTCTTCATATTTAGCTTCGAGCTCCATGGCCTTCAAATCTCTGTAATCTGAATAATTCCCAGGGAAATCGGTGATTTTTCCTTCACCAAAAACAAACAAGTGATCTACAATTTTATCCATAAAATACCGGTCGTGACTCACAACAATCAAGCAGCCAGGAAAATCCAGAAGGAAATTCTCCAGCACATTCAAGGTGACGATATCGAGATCGTTGGTAGGTTCATCGAGAATCAAGAAGTTTGGATTTTGTATCAAAACTGTACATAAATACAGACGCTTTTTTTCCCCACCGCTCAGTTTTTCAACAAAATCGTATTGCTTTTTTCGGTCGAATAAAAACTTCTCTAATAACTGCGAAGCTGAAATTTGCCTTCCTTTGGACAACGGAATATAATCACCATAATCTTTGATCACTTCGATTACTTTTTGACCTTCTTTTGCCTGAATTCCGCCTTGTGTGTAATAGCCAATTTTCAAAGTTTCACCATGGACTACTTTTCCCTGGTCTGGCTCCAACCCGCCTGTTAAGACATTTAAAAAGGTTGATTTTCCAGTTCCGTTTTTTCCAATAATACCGATGCGTTCATTCTTTTTGAAGATGTAATCAAAATTTTGAAAGAGGTAATTGTCTTCAAAACCTTTTGACACTTTATGCATTTCCAAAACTTTGGAACCCAATCGTTCCATGTTGATTTCCAGCTCAACTTTATGATCGTTACGGCGTTTGCTTGCTCTGTCTTTTATGTCACCAAAACTTTCAATTCTGGATTTAGACTTCGTTGTCCTGGCTTTAGGCTGACGTCTCATCCAGTCCAGCTCTTTTTTATAAAGCTGTTTGGCTTTGGCGGTTGTCGTTTGTTCTACTTCAATGCGTTCAGCTCTTTTCTCTACATAATAGCTATAATTTCCTTTGTAATTGTAAAGCGTTTTGTCCTCCAACTCGATGATGTGGTTACAAACCCGATCTAGAAAATACCTGTCGTGAGTCACCATAAATAAAGTAAGATTTTCACTTTTTAAAAATTCTTCAAGCCATTCGATCATTTCCAGATCCAAGTGGTTGGTAGGCTCATCGAGAATTAACAAGTCGGGTTTGCCAAGTAAGAGATTGGCGAGTGCCAGTCTTTTCTTCTGCCCTCCAGACAAGTCTCTGACTTTTTTCGACAAGTCGTCGAGTTTTAATTTTGAAAGAATTTGACGGTATGTCGTTTCAAAATCCCAAGCTTGTTTGGCCTCCATTTGGTCAAAAGCTTTCTGATAAGCTTCTGCATCATCTGGATTCTGAAGTGCTTTTTCATAAGCATTGATGATTCCTAGAATTTCATTATCAGAAGAAAGGATAGTTTCCTCAATACTTAAAGTCGGTTCCAGATCTGGTTCCTGAGGTAAAAAACCAAATCTCACCCCTTTTCTGTAAACTACTTGTCCACTATCTGGTGCTTCTTTGCCAGATATAATGTCTAGTAACGTGGTTTTCCCTGTGCCATTTTTGGCAATGAGAGCTATTTTTTGACCTTGGCTGATGCCAAATGATAAATTTTCAAATAGCTCGAGTGTGCCAAATGATTTTGAAACTTCTTCAACTGATAGATAATTCAATGTTCTAATTTTTTGCAAAAGTACTTAAGTCCGCTTGAAATAGCTAATTCTAAACCTAGTAGGATTTCAAATAGCCAATAAATATTTCCTAAATCAGTCTAAGCTTGCTTACAAAACTATATTTTTGACGCTTTATAACTTTTAAATCAAATTCAAATGAAAGTAGCTGTTGTCGGCGCTACCGGTATGGTAGGCCAAGTGATGCTCCAGATTCTTGAGGAGCGTAATTTTCCCTTAACAGAGCTAATTCCTGTGGCTTCGGAGAAGTCGGTTGGGAAAACGATCACTTATAAGGGAAAGTCTTACGAAATTGTAAGCCTTGCAGACGCAGTGAAACGAAAACCTGAAATCGCTTTATTTTCTGCAGGAGGAGATACTTCTGAAGAATGGGCGCCAAAATTTGCTGAAGTTGGAACGACGGTGATTGACAATTCTTCTGCCTGGAGAATGGATCCAACCAAAAAATTGATTGTACCAGAAATCAACGCTTCAGAACTTACACCAGAAGATTTGATTATCGCTAATCCTAATTGTTCTACCATTCAATTGGTGATGGCTTTACAGCCATTACATAAGGCTTATCAAATTGATAGAGTTGTTATTTCTACTTACCAGTCGATTACAGGAACAGGCGTTAAAGCTGTTGAGCAGTTGGAGAATGAATATGCAGGGAAGAGTGGCGAAATGGCTTATCCTTATCCTATTCATAAAAACGCCATCCCCCATTGCGACGTATTTTTGGAAAACGATTATACCAAGGAAGAGATGAAGTTGACTAATGAGACCAAGAAAATCTTATCCGACGATTCTGTGAAAGTGGCGGCTACAGCTGTTAGAATTCCAGTGGTTGGAGGTCATTCTGAATCTGTAAATATTGAATTCAAAAATGCATTTGAAGTTTCTGACGTGAAGAAAATTCTAAGTGAAACTGACGGAATCACTCTTCAGGATAACCCTGAAGTCAACACGTATCCAATGCCAATTTATGCTGAAGGAAAAAACGATGTTTTTATAGGAAGAATACGTCGAGATTTCACCAGAGATAATGCGCTGAACCTGTGGATAGTTTCCGATAACTTAAGAAAAGGAGCGGCAACCAACGCAGTGCAAATTGCAGAATATCTTATGACGACTCGATTTAAAGCTTAAAAGCTTAAATTTATTTATATACAAACCGTCTTTCTAATTTTATGAAAGACGGTTTTTGATTTTAAGACGTCACCTTAAATCTTGATATACGAAAAGCATTAAGCTAGCAGTTTCAAATTCAGAATAACCCTATCCCATTAAGAAATGAACAGGATTCGTTATATTTACGTCTAAAATCAAAACCAATGAAACAAATACTTATGCCTTTTGCAGCTGTATGCCTTTTAGCATCCTGCAATGAAGGCGAAAAAAATCAAGCAAATTTGACATATCCAGAAACAAAACAAGTCGATACGGTAGATGCGTATTTTGACACCGAAGTAAAAGATCCTTATCGTTGGTTGGAAAATGACCGCAGCGATGAGACCGAAGAGTGGGTGGAAGCTCAAAATGATCTGACTTTTGGTTACTTGGAGGATATTCCATACCGCAACAAGCTAAAAGAACGTCTAACTCAGGTTTGGAATTATGAGAAAATTGGAGCTCCATTCAAAAGAGGAGAGTATACTTATTTTTCTAAAAATGATGGTCTACAGAATCAGTCCGTGTATTACCGATATAAAAACGATGAAAGTATTGAAGAGGCTGAAGAATTTTTGAACCCCAACACTTTTAGTGAAGACGGAACAACCTCGATGGCTGGTATGAGCTTCACGGAAGATGGAGAGCTTTTGGCCTACTCAATTTCTGAAGGTGGAAGCGATTGGAGAAAGATTATTGTCCTGGATGCGGAATCTAAGGAACAAAAAGGAGATACTATTGTGGATGTGAAATTCAGCGGGATTTCATGGAAAGACAACGACGGTTTTTACTACTCTAGCTATGACAAGCCTGAGGGTAGTGAATTATCAGCTAAAACAGATCAACATAAACTTTACTACCATAAGTTAGGAACTTCTCAGGATGAAGATTTACTTATTTATGGAGGAACTGAAGAACAAAAACATAGATATGTTTCTGGGAGTGTGACCGAAGACAGCCGTTACTTGATCGTTTCTGCTTCTAAATCGACTTCTGGTAACCGCCTGATGATGAAAGATTTAACCAAATCAAATTCTGAATTTGTTGACGTTATAGACACTTACGATAGTGATGTATATATCATAGAAAATGATGGTAGCAAGTTATTTATTGTCACAGATAAAGAGGCGCCCAACAAAAAGATTGTGACCGTTGATGCCAGTTCACCTCAACCAGAAAACTGGGTAGATTTTATACCTGAAACTGAAAACGTATTGTCACCATCTACAGGATCTGGTTATTTCTTTGCAGAATATATGGTAGATGCAGTTTCTCAAGTTAAACAATATGACTATTCAGGAGAACTAGTACGTCAAGTTGAACTTCCTGGAGCAGGTTCTGTTGGTGGCTTTGGAGGAAAGAAAGAGGCTGAAGAACTTTATTTCTCTTTTACTAATTATACGACACCAGGAACGATTTATAAATACAATCCTGAAAGTGGTACTTATGAAGTTTATCAAAAACCTGCTATAGATTTTGATACTGAAGCCTATACAAGCAAGCAGATATTTTATACCTCTAAAGACGGAACAAAAATTCCAATGATCATCACCCATAAGAAGGGAATTGAATTGGATGGTACACATCCAACCATGCTTTATGGGTACGGAGGATTTAATATTTCATTGACGCCATCATTTAGCACGGCAAATACAGTTTGGCTAGAAAATGGAGGAATTTATGCTGTTGCCAATTTACGCGGCGGCGGTGAATACGGTAAAAAGTGGCATAATGCAGGGATCAAAATGAAAAAGCAAAATGTTTTTGATGATTTCATTGCTGCTGCAGAATATCTAATTGATGAAAAGTACACTTCTTCAAATAAACTAGCCATCCGTGGAGGTTCTAACGGTGGACTTTTGGTTGGAGCTACAATGACGCAAAGACCAGATTTGATGCAAGTAGCACTTCCTGCTGTGGGTGTTTTGGATATGTTGCGTTACCATACTTTTACTTCTGGTGCAGGATGGGCTTACGATTATGGAACTTCTGAGGATAATCCAGAAATGTTTGAATATTTAAGAGGTTATTCCCCTTTACACAACCTCAATGAGGGGACTGAATATCCTGCGACTTTGGTCACTACCGGAGATCATGACGACAGAGTTGTCCCAGCGCATAGCTTTAAATTTGCTGCAGAGCTGCAAAGTAAGCAAGCTGGTGATAACCCAACTTTGATACGTATTGAAACGGATGCTGGACATGGTGCTGGAAAACCTACATCTAAAATTATTCAAGAATATGCAGATATTTTTGCATTTACTTTTTATAATATGGGTTACGAGGAAATGTAATGATTTTTATCATATACCTAATTTAATGCAAAACCCCAGACATTTGTCTGGGGTTTTTGGATTTTAAAAAAACACTTATAAGTAAGCCCCTTTTTTGATATTTTCTGAACCTTTAGTAAACGCTCCATTGAACGTATGTGAATTATGCATTTCCAGTCTTTTATCAACATTAGCAGATTCACCAATGTAGTATTTATTAAGAGTCGAGCTATGTTTAATATATAAGAAATGCAAAGGCTAAAAATAAAAAAAACCTCAACTAATTAAAGTTGAGGTTTAAAAGGTGGTGCCTCCAGCCCCGACGCTTCGGGGGAACCAGGGACTTATTTTTTATTGAGAATATCTTTTAGAATATTAGGATCCTTGATGATTTTTTGGATAAAGACTTTACTTTTCATTCGTTTAATAAAGCGTTCCAGATCTAAAGCTTCTTCTCTGGACTTGCACTCAAAAGATAATTTAATGACCCAGTTCTTAGCACTGGTAGTGAATGCTTTTTTAAAGCTGTGCTGATTATGCAAGGCAAGCCTTTGCTCAACATTAGTAGTTTCACCGACATAAAATTTATCGGTTTTAGGACTGTAAATGATATAAAGAAAATGCATAGACTAAAAATAAAAAAACCTTAACTAATTAAAGTTAAGGTTTAAAAGGTGGTGCCTCCAGCCCCGACGCTTCGGGGGAACCAGGGACTTATTTTTTATTGAGAATATCTTTTAGAATATTAGGATCCTTGATGATTTTTTGGATAAAGACTTTACTTTTCATTCGTTTAATAAAGCGTTCCAGATCTAAAGCTTCTTCTCTGGACTTGCACTCAAAAGATAATTTAATGACCCAGTTCTTAGCACTGGTAGTGAATGCTTTTTTAAAGCTGTGCTGATTATGCAAGGCAAGCCTTTGCTCAACATTTTTAGTTTCACCGACATAAAATTTATTGGTTTTAGGACTGTAAATGATATAAAGAAAATGCATAGACTAAAAATAAAAAAACCTCAACTAATTAAAGTTAAGGTTTAAAAGGTGGTGCCTCCAGGAATCGAACCAGGGACACATGGATTTTCAGTCCATTGCTCTACCAACTGAGCTAAGGCACCAATTTTAATGCGGGTGCAAATATAAAACCATTATTTAATTAAACAAAAGAAAACATGAAATATTCTTATCCTTATCTTTGGGCTTTAATTTAGCTATGAATTTAATCGTCGATATAGGAAATACCCAAATCAAATTTGCTGTGTTTGATGAAAGCTTATTGATAGAAAAAATTGCCATAGACCCAGAACAAGCAGGAGAATCCCTTCAAAACATATTTCAGACGTATCCAAATCTTTCAAAAGGTATTATTTCATCCACTGCAGAAATTTCAGCAAACCTTTATAAAACGTTATCTGAGAACCTACATCTTGTGAAATTTTCACATCAAAGTATTTTGAATTTTACTAATGATTATAAAACTCCAGAGACTCTAGGTTTAGATAGAATAGCACTTGTTGCAGCAGCTGCAGAACTATTTTCAAAACAGAATGTTTTGGTTATTGATGCGGGATCATGCATCACATACGACTTTATAGATAAAAATTCGGTGTATCAAGGTGGAGCCATTTCTCCAGGTTTGCGAATGAGATACAGAGCTATGCATACCTTTACAGGAAAGTTACCATTACTCAAAAAAACAACCCAGCCGGATCATTATATAGGTAAATCTACACATGAAGCAATGCATATCGGAGTTTACAAATCAATTTGCTATGAAATAGATGCTTATATTGAAGATTATCTCACTGATTATGAAGATTTAACAGTTGTTTTAACAGGCGGAGATTATTATTTGTTGTCAGCATCTATAAAAAATAGCATATTTGCCACTTCTAATTTTCTATTGAAAGGATTAAATAAAATTCTACAACTCAACTCAAATTAATGTTCACAAGATTTATTCTTTTTATCTCGATATTACTTATTGCAGGATTTTCTACTTCAGCGCAAGAGGGTTCTTCATCACCTTATTCTTTCCTAGGTTTAGGAACCAAAGCATTTAGAGGAACGGTGGAAAATAGATCAATGGGTGGTTTAGCCACTTTTAGTGATAGTATACACCTTAACTTAAGAAACCCTGCAGCATATTCAGATTTACAACTGACAGCTTTTTCTGCTGGTGTCACAGCTAATTCAACTAAGCTGAAAACCAATACAACATCAACTGACATAAATTACTTCACATTAGATTATATAAGTATTGGATTGCCTTTCAATAATTTAGGTGTTGGCTTTGGTGTCAAGCCAAGAAGCGCTGTAGGCTACGAATTGGAAGAAAGATCACAAACATCTATTTCTAGATTTGAAGGTCGAGGAGGACTAAATACAGTTTATTTCTCAGTAGGTTTTGAGCCTATTAAAAATTTAAGACTTGGAGGTACAGCAAATTATAACTTTGGTGATATAGAGAATAAAGCTATAATTTTCAGAAATCAAGTTCAGTTTGCATCAAGAGAAATTAACTTTACTGATATAAAAGGATTTTCATTTGATATTGGTGCTCTTTACGATGTTAAATTAAGCAATAAAATCACCTTGAAATCGTCGGTTAGATATGAGACTGAATCTTCTCTGGACGTAAGCAGAAGGAGAGAATTATCTACCATTCAGCAAGGACAGAATGGAGCAGAAAATGTTGTAAATCAAATTAATGTAGATCCTGTTGATACGGAAATTGACTTGCCAGAAATGTACGCTTTTGGTTTAGGACTTGGTCAAGACAGAAAATGGTTTGTTGGTTTGGAGTATGAAAACTACACAGCCGGTGATTTTTCTGAATTGGGTTTCAATTTTGGTTCTGAAGTTGTGCAAAAAGAAGCAAGCACGTTCAAATTTGGTGGATTTTATATTCCAAGGTACAACGATCCTGTAAGTTACTTCAAAAGAATAGTTTATAGAGCTGGAATAAGATACGAAGAGAGTGGTTTGCAATATAGAGGTGAAGATATAAATGAGTTTGGCATATCATTTGGTCTAGGATTACCTGCTGGTCGGGTTTTTACCAATGCCAACATAGGAGTTGAATATTTTGAAAGAGGTACTACATCTAATAACTTGATACAAGAGAATTTTATAAGTGTGTTTATGAGTTTTTCTTTCAACGACAAATGGTTTATTAAATCTAAATATAATTAAATACTTAAAATTATGAAGTTTAAAATCGCTTTTACACTTTTGGGAGTATTCTTCGCGTTTAACGTGGCAAGTGCTCAAGATTGTACAGTTACACTTAGTTTGTTTAACGAAAGTGCTAAAGTTAACAATTTCAGTGATGCTTATCCTAAATACAAGCAATTGCTGGAAAACTGTTCAGATTTCAATAAACTAATCTATCAACGTGGTGCAAAAATGCTTGAAGATATGATAGACGTTGCTGAAACTGAAGAAAGAAAACAAGAGTTAATCCAAGAATATATCAATAACCAAATGATGCGTTTGGAGAAGTTTCCAAATGATACTAAGGAAGGCGATATGTTGGCAGATGTTGCAATGATCAAGTATAAGCATGAAGTTGGAAGTTTAGAGGAAAGGCTTGAATCATTCGAAAAGGTTGTTGAAACAGACAAGGATAATTTTTCTTCACCAGTTGCGATTTACGCATACTTTAGAATCGCTAATGATTTAAATGATGCAGGAGAAAGAGATATCCAATTCTTATTTGATAAGTATGATGAAGTGATTGAGCTTATCGAGACTCAGGAAAACGATAAGGCAGCAGAAGCTAAGCCTCTTATCGAAAAGCAGGAAGCACAGGAAGAGTTAACACGTAGAGAGTCCAGAATCCTTAAAAACTCTGAGATTTACTTAAGAAACTATACTAAAATTAAAGGCAGTGTAAATACATTACTTGGTTCGAAAGCTGATTGTGATAACTTGATTCCTTTATATAACAAAGACTTTGAGGAGAAAAAAGGTGATGTAGATTGGTTAAGAAATGCAAACGAAAGATTGTCTGCAAAAGATTGTACTGAGGATCCTTTATTCTTTAAAGTTTCTGAAGCTCTTCATAAAATCGAGCCATCAGCAAATTCTGCTTATTCATTAGGACAGCTAGCTGAAGCTGAAGGTAATAGAAAAAAAGCATTGGCTTATCTAAATGAAGCTGCAGAGCTAGCAAAAGATAAATCAAGAAAATCTAGAATTTATTACAGAATAGCAAACAATTACAAAGCACAAGGTAGCTTTTCTCAAGCAAGATCTTATTACAGAAGAGCTTTGGATAACAAGCCATCTTTGGGAGTTGCTTATTTGAAAATTGCAGAAATGTATGCTAAAAGTGCAAACGATTGTGGAACAACCGTTTTCGAAAAAAGATCAGTTTACTGGTTGGCAGCAGATTATGCAAAGAGAGCGGGACGTGTAGATCCTTCTTTAAGTTCAAATGTTAGCGCAACAGTAGAAAGTTATAATGGTAGGGCTCCGCAAAAATCTGATATCTTCCAAGAAGATGCAGCTGGTAAAAAAATCTCATTTTCTAACTGTTGGATAGGAGAGAGCGTGACGGTACCAAATCTCTAAAATGATATTTAGAAACACATTCATTTACAAAAGCATTGCTGTATGTTTATTTACAGCAATGCTTTTTTCATGTGAGGGCAATCTAAAGGAGGTGAAGGAAATGGAAAAAGATTTCCTGGAGCCCCAATCCAAAGTCTATGATCTCAATCTTTTTTACACAGATAGTGGGTCTGTGAGAGCCAATTTGAGAAGTCCGAAAATGCTAGATTACTCCAATAGAAAATTCCCCTTCAGAGAATTCCCACAGGGAATAGAACTGGATTTTTTTGAGCAAGACTCTAGTAAAAACACCGTATATTCAGACTATGCTATCCAATACCTGGAAACTGGCCTTATAGATCTTAGAAAAAATGTAAAAATTGTAACTTCGGACAGCACAATTCTAAGAGGTCCACAACTGTATTGGGACCAACAGCAGGAATGGTTATTCACAGATTATAGTTACAGCCTACAATTACCAAACGGGGCCAGAAACGAGGGCGAGGGCTTTGATTCTGACCAGAAATTTAATACCTTCAATTCCAGATCAAATACTGGAATCCAATACATAAAAGACTGATGAAATTTTTTAAATACTTTGAATTCGCCTACATAGCTTTTGCAATTTTTTTTATCATTGAAGCCATTAGAGTATGGGCAGATAGCGAAAGCAGAGCTTACCTCTATCTGTTTTTTTCAGCTTTAGCTTGCTTTATGTTTTTCTTTAAAAGGCGTTTCAGAAAAAAAATTGAAAATAAAAACAAGAAGTAATGAGTACAGAAGTCCTCATCATTATTGTATGCTTGCTTCTTTCAGCTTTCTTTTCGGGAATGGAAATTGCTTTTGTGTCCTCTAATAAGGTGCACATAGAATTACAAAAAAACCAGACTGATATTATTGCCAGCGTCCTAAAAACGTTGACGAAAAAACCTTCCAAGTTTATCGCTACAATGTTGGTAGGGAATAACATTGCCTTAGTGGTTTATGGATTTTTCATGGGAGATTTGATCATGAACTGGTTCTTAGGCATGCAACCTGTTCAGAATGAATTTTTGAGCTACTTAATTACCGAGGCAAGTCTTTTTACACAGACTTTAATATCAACTTTGGTCATTTTATTTACTGCAGAATTCCTACCCAAAGTATTCTTTCAAATTTATGCTAATGTTCTTCTGAAAGTATTTAGTGTTCCCGCTTTCATATTCTACTACTTATTCAGTTTCATCTCAAGCTTTGTCATCTGGATTTCAGATATTATTTTGAAAAAAATATTTAAGATAGAAGGAGATAAAGTTCAGCTGAACTTTAGCAAAGTTGAATTAGGCGATTACATCAATGAACAAATGGAAGCGGTAGATTCTAAAGAAGAGGTCGACTCAGAAATCCAAATATTTCAAAATGCCTTGCAATTTTCAGAAGTTAAAGCTCGTGAAGTTATGATCCCCCGTAACGAGATTGTTGCAATAGATATTTCTGAAGACACTGGAAACTTAACTGAAATATTCACAAGAACTGGTCTTTCCAAGTTATTGGTTTATAAAGAGAGCAACGATGATATCGTAGGTTATATCCATTCTTTTGAAATGTTTAGACGACCCAAAGACATTCAAAGTATTTTAATGCCTGTTGTATTCGTTCCAGAAACCATGTTGGTGAAGGAAATTTTGAATATCCTGATTAAAAAAGGTAAGAGCATTGCTGTGGTCGTAGATGAATATGGAGGAACCAGCGGAATGATGACTGTCGAGGACATTGTAGAAGAGCTTTTTGGCGAAATTGAGGATGAACATGACTCTGTTATTCTAGTAGAAGAAAATGTAAGCGAGAACTTTTATAAGTTTTCTGCAAGGCTTGACGTGGATTACATCAACGAAAAGTATGACATCAACTTGCCAGAAAATGAGAATTACGAGACGCTTGGAGGAATGATTGTGAATACCACAGAAGAAATTCCAGACGTAGGAGAAGAAGTTATTATTGATCAATTCAAAATAAAAATACTGGAAGCTTCCAATAAAAAAATTGAACTGGTATCAGTAAAAATTTTAACAGAGAGTAATTAAAACATTCAACTTGAAACCTGCAGTTCAGCAATATTTATGAGGCATTAGCCTTGTGCTAAAACGAATTAAATATTTTGAACGACTAGGTTTTTTATATGGGCGAATTATCTTATTTTCGCCCCCTAGATTTCTTAAAATATCTTAAAATGGCAATACTTAGTAAAATTAGAGAACGTACAGTTTTCCTTATAGTCATCATTGCATTGGCATTGTTTGCTTTTGTGCTTACAGACTTGTTCAGAAACGGTGGGTTTACTGCTGATAAAGCTTCCAGTTCGGTGGGAGTTATTGGTGATGAGGAGATAAGTAGAGAGCAGTTCGCTTCTCAGGTCGAAGGCATTGTACAACAAAGCCAGGGGAGAGTAAGCACTCTACAGGCTGCAAAACAAGCCTGGGAAAATAACTTAAGAAGTATTTTGCTTAAGCAGGAATTTGAAAAATTAGGACTTGAAGTTGGTGCAGACCAGATTACAGATGTCATGGCTCAGCAATTAGCAGGAGATCCAAGATTTTCTAATGAAGCAGGATTTTTTGATGAAGCTAAACTCAAGCAGTTTATTGCAGAACTTAAGGTGACATCGCCAGAACAGTATCAGCAGTGGGTAAACTTCGAGAAATCCATGGAAGTCAATGCGAAATCTCAACTTTACTTCAACATGGTAAAAGCAGGAGTTACAGCAACCCTTCTTGAAGGAAAACAAATTTACCACCAAGAAAATGACAATCTTACTTTTGAATTTGTAAAAGTTCCATTTACTAAAGCGGAAGATGTTGAAATAACTAAATCTGATATTCAGAGCTATATCAACGAACACAAGGGGCGTTTTCAACAGGAAGCTAAAAGAGATATAGAATATGTTTCTTTTGATGAACAAGCTTCAGATGAAGATAATGCTTTAGTCTTAGCTGAAGTTGAAAAACTTGTAACTGAAGGTGATCAGGACTTTAGAGCTACAGAAGATGTAGAAGAATTCTTAGCTATTAATTCTGAAGTTCCTTTTAACGATGTTTACACATTCGAATATGATATCAAAGGAGAGAATGCAGATGCAATTTTAGACTTAGACTTAAATGAAGTTTATGGTCCATATTTTGAAAATCAAAGCTATAAAGTGACTAAACTTTTGGAACGCACACAAAAACCAGATTCTGTTCAGACAAGCCACATTCTAGTTACATATGACGGGACACGTGTTGATGGTTCTGTAACAAGAAGCAAAGAAGAAGCTAAAAGTCTGGCGGATAGTATTACATCTGTAGTTAAAAGAAATTCAGATAAGTTTTCAGAATTAGCAACTGAATTTTCTTCTGATAGACAAAGCGCTCAAAACGGTGGAGATTTAGGTTGGATCAATTATGGTGCATTAGTTCCTGAGTTTAATGATTATGTTTTTGAAGATGCAACAGTGAATAGCTATGGTGTTGTTGAAACAGATTTCGGGTATCACGTTGTTTACATTGAAGATAGAACAGCTCCAAAGAATGCCTTGAAACTTGCTACCATAGTAAAAAGAGTAGAACCTTCAGAAAAAACATTAAATGAGCTTTATCGCTCAGCTAGTAAATTTGAACTTGCAGCAAAAGACGGTGACTTTCTAGAGCAAGCTGATGAATTTGATAAAACAGTAAAACCTGTAAACGGAATTAATAAGCTTGATGAAACCATTCCAGGTGCAGGCAGACAAAGATCTGTTGTGAAATGGGCTTTTGAAAATGGAAGCAAAGTTGGAGAGATAAAAAGTTTTGACACCGGTTCTGGATATATTGTGGCCAGAGTAACCAACATCAAGAAGAAAGGATTAAAATCTCCAGAAGAAGCTTCCGCTGTAGTGACTCCAATCTTGAAAAAACGCAAACAAGCAGAGAAAATCATTTCTCAAATCGAAGACAATGAACTGGCAACCGTTGCTTCAGCTTTTGGAGTGACCCAACAGAAAGCAACTTCTGTAAACATGAGTAATCCAATAATACCAGGTGGAGGAAGAGAGCCTAAAATTGTTGGAGCTGCATTCGCAATGGATGAAGGAGAATTATCAAAACCATTAGAAGGAAATAGTGGTGTATATGTTCTTAGACTTGTTGAGAAGAACAAAGCACAGCCTTTGGCTTCTTATAGATCTATTGCAAAAGAAGAAAGTGAAAAAAGAACTCGTTCATTACTGAATCCAAGAACAAGCCCAATTATTGAGGCCTTAAAGAACAGTAAAGAAATTGAAGATAATCGTCATTTGATTTACTAATCAAAAACGAGAAAATTTGTAAAGCGCTCTTCGATATTTTTATTGTAGAGCGCTTTTCTTATAAGGACATTTCGTTAAAACTAAGAACTGTGTTATAGCCTTTATTTTTAAAATAGGAATAAGGGTTAGTTTCACAAATCGCCATTACAAAGTCACCTCCCCAAGCCCCAAGACTTTTAACGGCCCCGTCAAAATCTGAAAACACACGAGATTGTATGGGCTCTATTTTTAGAATCTGCGAAAGGCATTTTTCGTGAGAAAGGAGTAATTGCTGCGCATCCTTATATGACTCAACGGTTTGAAATTTCTGAGTAATATCATTGATCTTAGAAATCAATGCTTCAAGATTTCTTGGTTTCATTTTCCTATAGTTGGCTATAGCTTCTCTGCTATTCTGCTTTTCTTCCAGGTAAACGAAATATAGATATGGTTTTAAGGCCTCTGGTATTTCAGTTTTCTTGACTTTTGATTTTTTATTTTCCAGTGAATAAACCAATGGGAATTCAGATTTTGCACAGGCAATATCATACCCACTACCGCCAAAGGTTTTCTCCAGCAATTGATAAGGATCAACACTGGCCCATTTTGAGACGTTTGTAATAAGAGTAGAGGAAGTTCCAAGTCCCCAGTTTTTCGGAAACTCGAGGCGAGTTTTGAAATTGTAATTCTGAGTAAAGACTTCTGGATTAAGTTGGTGTGCTTCAATCAATATTTGAAAGAGTCGCTTCTCAAAATCATCTTTTCCTTCAAGTTCTTGACTTATCACTTTATGAAGGTCAAATTCCAGGTCTAACCAAACACAGTTTTCGTGGTCGTAACTTAACCAGGTAGATATTTCATTTTCAGAAGGAGTAACTTCTAAGTGCTGACCAAATTTACAGGGAATCGCAAGCGCTTCGGCCCCATTCAATACCAGATATTCCCCTGTTAATAAAAGTTTGCCGTGACTATAAAGGCGCTGAGACTCCATTAAGACCTCATTTTTTCAAGTAAACTTATAACTGCTGAATGTGTTACTGTATTGGTTTTGAAGTAGTCGACAGCTTCTGCTCTTTCCTTTTCGTTTGCTTCAAATTGATTGAGAATATTCATCAGATGCATTTTCATATGTCCTTTTTGAATGCCAGTGGTCACCAACGAATTAACGGCGGCAAAATTTTGAGCAAGTCCGGCCACTGCAGTGATTCTCATCAGATCCTTAGCGGAAGGATTATTTAGCATTGCAAGTGATAATTTCACGAGCGGATGTAAACTTGTGAGCCCACCAGTGGTTCCTAAAGCTAGAGGCACTTCAATCCAAAATTTAAATAGTCCATCTTCTACCTTTACATGAGTTAAGCTACTATATTGCCCTTTTCTCGAAGCAAACGCATGTACGCCAGCTTCTACCGCTCTGAAATCGTTACCAGTAGCCAACACGACTGCATCAATGCCGTTCATAATTCCTTTATTATGAGTCACGGCTCTATAAGGTTCTATTTCTGCAATTTTGATAGCCTGAGAAAATTTTCTAACAAATTGGTCTGCCTCTTCTTGAGTTTTTCCGAGTTGAGAAACTGGACATGAAACTTCAGCCCTTACCAAACATTCCGGGACATAATTGGATAAAATACACATGATAACTTCAGGATAATTGCCTTCAGAAGTAAAGGAGTCATAGGTTTTAGCTTCAGCTTCCAGAGTCTGTCCAAATTGCTCTAAGCAAGAATTAATAAAATTCGCTCCCATAGCATCTACGGTTTCAAACGTACAGTAAAGCTGGAAGTAGTTGTCTAAAGATTCAGTTTTATCGATTAAGGCAATATCTTTTATTCCACCTCCACGTTTTTCCATGTTTCTAGTGATGGAAGCTGTATCCTTATAAAATTGAGGTTTGATTTTTTCAAAAAAGTCCTGTAATACCTGGGATTTACCACTAAAATTAAAGTGAACGTGACCTACTTTAGTTGTTCCTAAAATTTCAGTTTTGAACCCGCCCTTATCCAACCAAAACTTAGATGCTTTACTTGCAGCTGCAATCACAGAGCTTTCTTCAATTGCCATGGGAATGGCATACAGCTTTCCATCTATTTCAAAATTAGGTGCAACTCCTAATGGTAAATAATAGTTTGAAATTGTATTTTCTGTGAATTCATCATGAAGTTTTTGCAAAGCTTCATCTGTATTCCAATACTGTTTTATGATAGTTTTTGCTTTGGGATAGTGAGATAAATAATGCTCCGTGATCCAATCTACTTTTTCGAGTTTGGTCAACTTGGAGAAGCCAGATATTTTAGACATTTTAATTCTTTAAAAATTTGATTACAAAGATACACTTCATAACTAATAAGAAACTTTAACCTGGTGATACTATTTTGAAGCAAGCTATTTATAGATTATAATCCAGATCTCTTATAAAATCGACTATGAATTAGAGTTTAATTAAAAAAAGGAAGCGATTTTTGATGTTTTTTTAGTAAAATTGACCTCCAAATAAAATACCATGAAAAGCCAAAAGTTCATTTTAAACTTATTAGTCATTTTTTTGACCAGTTCAATTGCCTCTGTGTATGCTCAGACCCAAGATATTACCTTGGAGGATATCTGGAGTGGAGAGTTTAGCCAGGAGAGAATGCAAAGTCTGCAGTCTCTGAAAGATGGCAAGTCTTACATTGTCCAGGATTATGATAGAGCTAGTCAAGATATGAAGGTGGATATCTACAGCTATAAGACAGGAGAAAAAACAGGAACGCTGATTAGCAGTAAGGCTATACCAGGACTATCGATTTTTCAGACATTTCAATTAAGTAATGATGAGACCAAAGTTATTCTTGGAACCAATGTCGAATCTATTTTCAGACGTTCCACACGTGGAATATTTTACGTTTATGATCTGGAAAGTAAGGAGCTTGTCAAAATTGATGAAGAAAAGATTCAATCTCCAACTTTTTCACCGGAAGCAAGCAAAGTTGGTTATGTTAAGAATAACAACATCTTCTATAAAGATTTAGAAACAAATTCAATCGTTAAGGTAACCACAGATGGTGTGAAAAATGAAATCATCAACGGGGTGACAGATTGGGTTTATGAAGAAGAATTTTCATTTGTACGTGCTTTTGAATGGAATCCAAGTGGAACTAAACTTGCTTATTTGAAATTTGATGAAAAAAACGTTCCAGAATTTTCAATGGATTTATATGGCAATTACGGTCAAAGCTTATACCCAAAGCAGGAGGTCTTTAAGTATCCTAAAGCTGGAGAAGAAAATGCTAAGGTTAGTCTTCACCTTTTTGATCTAAATTCTAAAACAAATTCAGCAATTGAATTGGATGATTACGAATACCTCCCACGATTAGAGTGGACTCAAGATGAAGATCTGTTTAGTATCCAAACCTTGAATAGATACCAAAATGAATTAAAGCTTTATCTAGTAAATGCTGAAACTAATCAACCTAAATTAGTTTTAACTGAAAAAGATAATGCTTATGTTGATGTATCAGATGATTTAACTTTTCTCAACAATAACAGCTTCATCTGGACAAGTGAAAAGGATGGATGGAAACATATCTATCACTATTCAGAAGATGGGAGCTTGATCAATCAGGTTACAGATGGTGCCTGGGAAGTGACCAATTTTTATGGTTTTGATGATATGTCAGGGAGAATTTATTTTCAAAGTACAGAAAATGGAAGTGTGAATCGAGATGTTTACTCAGTTTTGGCTAATGGAAAAAACAAATTGAGACTTACGCGTAAAACTGGAACTCACAGAGCAGATTTTAGTGCAGATTTCACCTACTTTGTAAATACCTTTACAAACACAAAAACTCCAGCGGTCTACACCCTTCTTAAAGCAAGCAATGGAGAATTGGTAAGAGAAATAAAAGACAATTCAGCTCTGCAGAACAAATTGGATAATTATAATCTATCTCCAAAAGAACTTTCTACAATAAATGTGAATGGCAATGAATTGAATACCTGGATGATCAAACCACCAAATTTCAACCCTGAAAAAACGTATCCTATATTGATGTTTCAATATTCAGGGCCAGGTTCACAGTCGGTATCCAATACATTTTTTGGAACTAACGATTATTGGTACCAAATGTTAGCTCAGCAAGGTTATGTTGTTGCATGTGTTGATGGCCGAGGAACGGGTTACAAAGGCAGAGACTTCAAAAAAGTAACTCAAAAAGAACTTGGCAAATACGAGTTAGAGGATCAAATTTCTGCAGCTAAATTGTTTGGAGCAAAAGCATTTATAGATGCAGATAGAATAGGCATTTGGGGATGGAGTTATGGTGGCTTTATGGCTTCCAATGCTATGTTTCAGGCCAATGATGTTTTCAAAGCAGCTATTGCTGTAGCCCCAGTGACGAGTTGGAGGTTCTACGACACCGTTTACACAGAACGCTACATGACTACACCGCAAGAAAACGCTTCTGGTTATGATGATAATTCCCCGATCACCCACGTTGGCGAGTTTGATAAAGGAAATTTCTTGTTGGTTCACGGTAGTGCAGATGATAACGTCCATGTTCAAAATACGATGCAGCTTATTGAAGCATTGGTACAAGCCAATAAGCAATTTGACTGGAGAATTTATCCTGATAAAAATCACGGGATTTATGGAGGAAACACGCGTCTTCACCTTTATACGTTGATGACTAACTTTATTAAAGAAAACTTATAATCTTTATGGAAGCCACAACAAAACCAGCTTATCAAAAAGAATTGTTCGGACATCCAGCAGGTCTCTACATTTTATTTTTTACAGAATTATGGGAGCGTTTTTCTTACTACGGAATGCGAGCTATCCTTACTTTATATATGCTTGCCAAAGTAAGTTCCGAAAATCCTGGTTTAGGCTGGGAAGAAGGAAAAGCACTTGCAACCTATGGATGGTACACCATGCTAGTCTATGTCGTGTCTATTCCTGGAGGAATTATAGCCGATAAAATTCTTGGACAAAAGAAGTCGGTGATGATTGGAGGCTGGCTATTGGTCGCGGGTCATGGAGTCTTATCTATCGAACAAGATTGGGCTTTCTTCAGTGGACTTTTATTGATTGTGCTTGGAGTTGGAATGTTGAAACCCAACATCTCTACTATGGTTGGAGGTCTTTACAAGGAAGGAGACTCAAGACGAGATAAAGGATTCTCCATATTTTACATCGGTATAAATGTTGGAGCAGCAGTAGCAGCTATTTTAGTAGGTTATATTGCTTCAGAATACGGATGGCATTATGGGTTTGGCTTAGCTGCAATCGGTATGGTACTCGGCCAATTGGTTTATATTTATGGTCAGAAATACTTATCTCACGTCGGTAATAAGCCAAGTTTGATCAATGCCAACGACGCTTCAGTTTCTATCAAAGAGATTTTTCAAAGAATGCTTTCTACGAAGAAATCTCTTGCTGTACTCGTCTTACTTGTAGCTTTATCTTTCGTAATCCCTATTCAATTAATGGATACAGAGGTAAGTGCTTATATTGTCTTCTTCATCTTCTTATCTGTTGTTGTAGGATTTATGATGACTGTTTATGAAGACCTAAACGGTAAAGTTGAAAAAGATAGATTTATCGTTTTACTTCTTTCTTTTTTAATTGTTATAGTTTTCTGGGGAGCTTTTGAGCAAGCTGGAGGTTTGCTGAACATTTACGCTCAACAAAAGACAGACAGATTCCTGCCTGCTTTTGATTACACGGTACCGGCTGCATTTTTTCAATCTTTAAATCCTACTTATATCATCATTTTTGGTATTCCCGTTGCTGGATTTTGGGCATGGATGAAAAGCAGAGGTAAAGAAGCTTCTTCAATTTTTAAAATGGCTATTGGTGTTATCATCATGGGGCTAGGATTTGTTTTCATGGTTTTTGCAACAATGGATTATGAAGCCAATGGCGAATCTGCAATTTACTGGCTTATATTTGCTTACTTGCTTCACACTATTGGAGAACTTTCAGCTTCCCCTGTAGCCTTATCATTCATCACCAAATTGGCACCACTACGTTACGGAGCTTTGATGATGGGACTTTATTTTGCAGCAACAGGCCTTGGAAATAAAGTAGCAGGTATTATAGGCGAATCTTCTCAGGCTGCACGTATCGAAATAGGACTCAGCGCAGACCAGAGCCAACTTTCACAATTTATTGCAAACGAAGATGCTGAAGATGTTTTCAAAGACAATAAAGCCTTTACAATTGAAACACAACTTTACAAAAACTCATCTGGTGAAGTTGTTTTTGAAGACGTAAATACCGGAGAACAAATTAATTCTATTTTCACTTATCAAGGTGAAAATTCCAAATCTGAATTATTAGACAGAATAGACCCTTATGATACTTCAAAAGAAAATCAGCTGCTGACTTATTTAAAATTTGATTATAAAGAAGGGAAGTATAATGGAATAATAGCAATAGACCAATTCCAAACCGATCTTGAGTTTAAGACATTTACAGGAATTGTAGTCTTTACAGTTGCCTTTGGTATATTGGTTATTCTACTGTTAAAACCACTGAAACGTCTAACTCATGGCGCTGAAGAAAAAGAAATCGAAGGTCTTGAAGCAGAAGGATTTGAGATTGCAGATGACGAAGTAAAATAACATTATGAAATATATATGCTTTAGTTTATTGTTTTTGGTTTTCCATTCTATGCAGTCGCAAATAGAATGGATGACCATGAATGAGGCACTGCAGGCTCAAAAAAAAGAACCCAAAAAGATCTTTGCAGACGTTTATACAGACTGGTGCGGACCCTGTAAACTGATGGATAAGAATACGTTTTCAAACCCAGATTTAGCAAACTATGTGAATGAACATTTTTATCCGGTAAAATTTAATGCAGAAGGGACGGAGAAAGTAGATTATAAAGGCTTTGAGTACACCAACCCGAACTATAAGCCTGGGCGTAAAGGCAAACGCAATGCACAGCATTTTTTTGCTAATGCGCTAAAGGTCTCTGCTTATCCTACAGTTGTTTTTTTTGATGAAGAGTCCGATGTGATTTCTCCAATAGTTGGTTACAGAACACCAGAACAGCTTGAGATTTATCTAAAAATGATTGCTACAGACGCCTATAAAGAATTGACCTCTCAAGAAGCATGGAAGGAATATCAATCTAATTTTGAAGGGGCTTTCAAAAATTAATTTTTAGGAAACACGAAAGCTCCCTTTTCCCATGTGGAATGGAACTTTACCTTAAATTTTTCTGCTGAAGCTCTCCAGCGTTCAATATCCGTTTTATAATTACTCCCGTCTGCGATTACTTGTTGAGGTTTTAGATTCAATAAAACTCTGTCAAAATTTACATCTGGTGAATTTTTGAGTAAAATGTATTCAGGATAAAATTCTTTATAGGGATACACAGGAATGCTATCCAACACATATAAAACTTTAGTGGAATCAAGCTCATATAGATTTCTAAAGCTCGCTATGTGTATCGTTTCAACTCCTTTTAATGTTTTATAGTTTTTGATGTGATACGCATCTTTGATTGAATCTTGATATATAGATTTATCGCTATACAAATTTAGATGTGAACCTTTCAATTCTCCAAGCTGTGAGTTCCTATAGGTCTGGAAAACCAGAACTTCTTCTTGCTGAAGTTGCTCTCGTTTTTCTATATGAATATAAATCATTAAAGCGAGTAGAGACAAATTCAGAAGAGAATAGCTAAGAAGTTTTTGTTTTCTACTCCAAAGTATAAGACTAAAAAGTAAAACTAGGCTTGTGATGAGCATCGGCTTTGTAAAGTAAATGTCTGAAAAAACTAACTCTTCTTTTGAGGCGACCCAGTTCACAAAATTAAGAAGTAGGTCTAGCGCTTGACCATAAATGTGAGCTAAAAAGTCTGGTAGCAAATGCAAAAGGCTTAAAAAGATTATCAAAATACCTCCGCCTAGTAAAACTCCAAGTCCGGGTAAAATTACCAAATTACTCACTATAAACAAACCAGGAAATTGATGAAAATAATATAAGCTCAAAGGTAAAACTCCCAATTGAGCAGTGACTGTAACAGTAAGGATCTCCCAAACTTTTCTATCTAAATAAAATCTAGGCTGGTAAAGTCGGGAAAATCGAGGTTGTAGAGTGACTATGCTCAATACGGCCAGATAACTCAATTGGAAACCGACCTGATAAATAAAATAAGGATTGATAATAATCAAAAAGATGGCTGATAGCGCCAAGGTATTAATAGCGCTGGTTTTCCGTTTATAATTAAGCGCTAAGCTTAAAAATGAAAACATGACAGCAGCTCTGAGCACCGATGGGGTGAAGCCAGCTAGGGTAGCAAAACACCAGATGCCGATTAGTACTAGAATCTGGCGTATTAAACGACCATATTTTATCCTTAGAAAACCTTTTGTAATGAACTGCAGGATGAGTAAAATTATCCCAACATGCAATCCTGACACTGCAAGAATGTGAACCACGCCAGCTTTAGAAAAGCTTTTATAAGTTTCTGGATCAATATTTTGTTTTTGACCCAATAATAAAGCTTGAATAATATCCATTTGGTCTTTAGAAAAAGAGTAGTTGTTCAGGGAATTTTGGATATTTTTTCTAGCTCTTTCTCCCAGGCTTCTAAAACTAAACCCTAGCGGTTTCCCAATCGAGAGTTGATCAACGTCAGAGTCTATAACATGGCTCATCTGAAGATGGAACATGTATTCTCTATAGTTGAATTGTTGAGGGTTCTGTGGGCCTGTAAAAGCTTTTATTTTACCGTAACCAGTCACCTTAGAATTTGCCTTAAAAATCGAATCTTCATGAGCAGGCACCTGAAGTAAGATTTTGCCTTTGGTTTTGGTGCTATTCAAAGAAATTAAACTGATTTCATATTTATCTTTAAAGGCACTCGACTTTAAAGATTTGATTACTTTTCCTTCAAAAGTGATAAAGTTATTCTGAATAGAATCTGCTGATAAGAGATGAGAATAGTGATTTTTTTGATGTCTGGGAAGATGTGTTTTCGTGTTGATGACTCCTAAACTGAAAAGAAATAAAAGAGAAACTATCGAAAAAACTGATTTCAATTCTGAATCTTTTTTGGATATCACAAAAGAAAGGATAAGAAGAGTAAAAAGAATTGCACTAGTCGTCACATAGGCTGAAAATTCAAAACTGAATTCTATGAAACCAAACCAAATTCCAAAGAAGAACACTAAACACACTTGCAGTAAAGGAAGGTTAGCATACTTCATCGTATTTATTCTAGATTAATAGATCACTCGTCTGCTTTTTACATAACTCTTTCGCCAGTATGGGTTGTTGATGGAAGAGATCATCACGCCTTGAGATGAGCTGGAGTGTATAAAGTCTATAGTTTTGTTCGTCCTCTTAACGACCAATCCTACATGATTTATTCTTCTACTAGTTTTCGAAGTTCGAAAAAAAATAAGATCTCCAACATCCACTTGACTTAGCTTCACCTTATTCCCAGCCTTAGACATTTGTCTTGTCGTTCTGGGTAATTCAACTCCATATCGCATAAAAGAGAGCTGGAGCAGTCCAGAACAATCCAATCCAGCTGGATCCATTCCTCCATATTTATAAGGCGTACCCAGATAAGTTTTGGAATAACTCACTACACTTGTAACCGTATTTGCTCTTTCTATTTTAGCCTGCTTAGCTCTTTTGGAACTTCCACAAGATACAAGTGCCATGCTAAGGATGCATAGCAAAACTTTAAAATTGATTCTATTTTGTTTTATAATATTAATTACCAAAACTTCCAGTATTTTTTCTTCTGTTGCTTCTCGACATACCCATACCCGTATCCATAATTGTATGCATTTATACCCGTTTCATCCAGACCATTAATTACAATACCCATATTGGTAAGTTTCTTTTGGTTGTGAATGTCTCTGATGTGTGGTAATAGTCTCGTATCTGTATATCCCGACCTTGTGATATATAAAGTGATGTCTGCGTAGTCTGATATAAGGATAGTATCGGTAACTAAAATAGTTGGTGCAGTATCAATAATTACATAGTCATATCTCTGTTTTGCTTCATTAATCAATTCTTCAAATCGTGAACTCATAAGCAATTCTGCAGGGTTCGGGGGAATATCTCCGGAAAGGATGACATCTAAGTCTAAATTTTCTACCGAGTTTTTAATGATCAGATCTTCAATAGAAACTGAATTGTCGTAAAGAAAATTTGAAAACCCGTTTTGATCTTTCTTAAGATTCAAATAATTGTGAATCTGTGGATTTCTTAAATCACAACCAATAAGTAAAGTTTTCTTTTTCGCCGCGACAAGTGATGAGGCCAGATTGATAGCAACAAAAGTTTTTCCTTCACCCTTGGTCGTGGAAGTGACAAAGACCACTTCTGAGGGATGTGTTGAAGTCTCCTTCTTTAGATTCATGAAGTTTAGGTTCGTTCTCATTATTCTAAAAGATTCCGCAATAGAAGAGCGGTCGTTTGGAAGAATAACTTTATTCTCTTCTTCTTTGTGTTGAGGGACTTCAGCTACAATTGGTAGATTTGGTAAGAATGCTCTAATCTGGTCCTTGGTCTTAATTTTTGTATCAAATAAGAATACAATATAAAGGATTCCAAAAGGAACAACGAGTCCAATGACCAAACTTGACAGCAAAATTATTTGAGATTTAGGACTTACTGGCGCTGGTTGAGTATACGCATAGTCTACAACCTTAATAATAGGAGCCGTTATAGCATAAGATAACGCTGCTTCTTCCCGCTTCTGAAGTAAAAACAGGTAAAGTTTTTCTTTAACGGCTTGTTGACGCTTGATATTTCTTATTTCCTTTTCTTGCTCTGGAAGTTTGTTGATATTAGAATCAAATTCTCTTTCTCTTCGCTGTACTTCTTGCAAAGAAAACTCAAGGCTTTTGATGTAGTTATTGATCGTATTGAGAATGTTCTTTCTTAATTGCAAAATAAGCTTATCAAGCTCTTTTACGCTTGGATTCTCTGTTGTAGAAGAAATAAGTAAACGATCTCTTTCTAAAATTTTCTGATTGTAAGTTTCAGTAAAGCTATTGATGTTATCGTTGGTTATCTCAATTCTAGCAGGAAGCAAGTCATATTCATCTTGCTCTGTAAGTTCTTCTTTAAAATCTTGAGTTAAGGCAAGTTGATTGCTAAGCTCAAAAACCCTCAATTCTGCTTCGGTACTTTTGCTGAATAGAGCGGTGGCGTTATTCTCAATTTGAACAAGATCATTATCACTTTTATAGCCAGCAAGACCACTTTCTACTGTATCTAATTCTCTTACGAGATATTCCAGACGTTCAATTACAAATTCTTCTGTTCGTTTAGCAACTAAACGGTTATCATCAATTCCATCAAAATTGAATTGGTCTATTAAGGAGTTCAGGATATCTTCACTTTTAGCTTTATTCTGACCCTTAATGGAAATGTTCAGAATTTCACTTCTATCCCCTAGTGGCTCTATACTTATTTGATTAGTTAATGAACTCACTGCTTGCGAAACCGACCGAAAACTAAAGTTGAAGTTAACGGCTTCCAATTTAGTAATATCCCCATTGTAGTCCGGATTGAAATTGAGAACGAGTGGATATCCCTCCACATTCATAGGTTCGCCTACTGTATAAGTATTAGAAAAATTGGTCTCCGGATTTTTAATTTCAAACTTATTAAGAGTTTCAAATATTACCGTGTATTTTGGTGTTGAAACGTCATAAACAGAATCGTTAACTATCCACTCTACTTTAAAAGGTTTCTCATTTTTCCAAATTTCAGATGATTTGAAATTTCCAGATTTATAATAGCTGCTTGTAAGATCAAGATTGTCTACTACTTTAGAAGCAAGTCTTCTAGACTTTAAGACACTTCTCTCATTTTCTAGATTGACTTTGCTCATGTCGATAAGTGGCGACCCACCACTTAATCCTGATAAATCAAGACCACTTTGATCTTTTAGTATTTTTATTTGTGCATTAGTTTGATAGATATTGGTAGAATAGCGTAAAAAAATAAATGCAATCGATACAGAAATAACGAGACAAATAATAAACCATGGCCAGTACTTTAGGTACTGAAGCACAATTTTCTTTAAGTCTTCACTGCTATCTTCTGATGTGGAATTAGTATTGATATTTGTGTTTTCCATAAAATGAGGTTATCGAGCCAATAATACGACTGCAGAAAAGATTATAGAAACGATAGAAAGTAAAGTGCCTACATTGCCAACAAACCCAGCAGACTTTACTTTAGGATTATTCGGTTCTACATAAATGATATCATTTGGTTTTATAAAAAAATAATCAGAATTCATCCAGTCACTTTGAGTAAGATCAATACGTTTCACTTCACGTTGACCACCTTCTTGTCTATAAATCATTATGTTATCACGTCTTCCATTGATAGTTAAATCTCCTGCAAGACCTAAAGCTTGAGGAAGTGTCATATTTTCTTCAATTATTTCATAGGTTCCGGGTTGCCTTATTTCTCCTTGGATTGTGAATTTAAAATTCAGAATTCTCACATTTACTGTTGGATTTTTAATGTAAAGCGATAATTTATCTTCAAGTAAAGATTGGATTTCTTGAGTAGTTTTTCCTTCAACTTCAATTTTGCCAAGTTGAGGAAAATTGATTTCCCCATCACTGTTCACTAGGTAGCCTGTCAACTTCAAAAGCTCAACTTGTCTAGGTTGTACCGACGAACTTTCTCCAGTATTGAAACTAAAAGGTAAAACACTTTCTGGATTCAAAGCAGCAGTTGAAATATTCAGAATATCATTGATTTGAATTCTAGGGTGTGAATTAATGGATTCTAAAGAAGAAAATTCTTTATTATCTATGTCTTGGTAATAGATTACATCTTTTTTTGAGGAACAACTAAAAAGAAGTAAAGAGAAAAAAAAGAGGATGAATCGTTTCATTAAAATTAAGTTAAACAAATTTAATGCAAATAAGCGCATTTTTTTATTTAAAAGAAAGCCTTTTAGTCTTAAAATCCTCTTTATCATTCATTATTGTTTTTTGAAAAGAACAATACTGACTTATGAAAAATTATCATTAAGTTTGTCATGCATTTGAATCTTAACCAATTGAAATGAACCTTATCCTGTCCTTTAAGCGCTTCAGCTTACAAATTTTAAAACGGATGGCGCGTAATTATGTGCCTAGAGCCGTTATACTAATTATATATGTATGCATTTCGATACTATCTGCCCAACTTACTTTTTTTTTAATTTCGTCCGTAAGTGAAGGAAAACTCAAATTTATCCACCTCAATTGGGAGTTTGTTTCTCTTGTTACTATACAAATATTATTTTTTCTGATTTTTAGATCTTACTCAGGAATCGTAAGATATACAGGCTTCAAAGACTCTATCAAACAACTTCAAACAATTATTACAACTGTAGCGACTCTCATCGTTATCAATGAAATTGTTTATAACATTTATCAAACAAAAATTTTAGTTAATGGAGGAGCAATTATCTATGGTTTTATTGTTTTTTCAATGTTGTTTTTATTTAGAGTTATAGTAAAAAGAGCCTATCAGCTTATTCATGCAGATTCTTCGTCAACCAAAGCCTATCTGCTAGGCACAAGTCTTACCGATGTTGCTATAGCAGAAAGTATTATTTCAGATTCGAGGACTAGCTTTGATATTGTTGGTTTCATCAGCGAAGTCAATAAGTTAAAAAAGACCAGAATTCTTACTTTACCGATTGTCAATCTTGATCAATTAAAACACAAAAAAATACGAGGAGGAACGTCTGTTATTGTATCAAGCCAAAAATTGAGAAAATTAGCAACCGCAGATTCTGACATCTTAAATGAACTACTAGAGCTTAATCTTAAAATCTACAAACTTCCAGAATTACAGGATTGGAGCGGTGAGTCTATTTCTTCTGAAATCAAAAAAGTCAATTTAGAAGATCTTCTTCAAAGAACTCCCATAAAATTACAGCGAGATAAACTCAGGTCAATCTATGAAGGTAAAGTGATTTTGGTGACTGGATCTGCTGGTTCCATAGGTAGCGATATAGTAAGGCAACTTATTCGCTTCAAGCCTAAATCTATTCTCATGCTCGACCAGGCAGAAACACCATTGCATCATATGAGTCTGGAAATGGAGTCCACTCATCCCAACCTTCATTTTGAAAAAATCATAGCAAACGTTAGAAGTTTTAAACGTTTAGAGTCAATTTTTGATTATTTCCAACCCGAAATTGTTTTTCATGGAGCGGCCTACAAGCATGTCCCTATGATGGAGGCCAACCCAATCGAAGCTTTAGATGTGAATTTTACAGGTACCAAAAATCTTACCGACCTTGCTATTCAATATAAAGTATCACGTTTTGTTTTTGTTTCGACCGACAAAGCTGTCAACCCAACCAACATTATGGGAGCTTCCAAACGTAGTGCCGAAATATACCTGCAATCTGTTGCCAGAGACAAATCAATTGTAACACGATTTATTACTACAAGATTTGGAAACGTTTTAGGCTCCAATGGTTCTGTGATTCCGCATTTCAAAGAACAAATAGAAAACCTCGGTCCTGTGACCGTCACCCATCCAGACATCACAAGGTATTTTATGACGATTGATGAAGCATGCCAGCTAGTTTTGGAGGCTGGAGCCATGGGAAATGGAGGCGAAATTTACGTTTTTGATATGGGTAAGCCAGTTAAAATTATCGATCTGGCAAAGCAAATGATTCGACTATCTGGATTTATTCCTTATGAAGACATAGACATTGTGTACACGGGATTAAGGCCCGGCGAAAAACTTTATGAAGAATTGCTGGCCGACAAAGAGAATACACTTCCTACCCATCACCAGAAAATATTGATTGCTAAAGCAAGTTATGATTTTGATGCTGAAAAACTAATTTTAATTGAAAACCTTCACTATCAAATTGCCAATAATAACGAAGTCAAGTCTATTGAAGTTCTCAAAAAATTGGTTCCAGAATTTATACCCTTAACGGAGGAAGAGCGCCAAAAAAATGCTATCTAATTAAGCTTCTAAAATACGGCTAACTTCATCATTTACCCAAGTCAAAAAATCTTCATCTTCTTTTGAAAATGCATTTTTGGTATGAGAATCGATATCGATTTGACCAATATTTTGTCCGTCAACAAAAAGAGGAATCACCACTTCAGATTTTACATAGATATTACAGGCAATATAATTATCTTGAGCAGCAACATCGTCTACCACAAAGTTCTGGTTGGATTCTGCCACTTGGCCACAGATTCCTTTTCCGAAAGGAATTATAATATGGTCTGTAGGTTCTCCTGCATAAGCTTTTAAAATAAGCTCTCTTTTATCCCCATTTTTGAAATAAAATCCAACCCAATCGTAAGCTTCAACTTTTTTTTGGAGAAAACTACAAACCTCAGTCAATCGCTGATCGATGCCCAGGTTGTCTTGTTTTAAAATATCTTTTATACGGGGTTTTAAGCTTTCAAGAGTCATGATCTATATTTTAAGCAAAAGTATTTAATATTAGAGCAACACAGAAGAACGCTTTTCTATAAATTTGTTAAATAATACCGAAGGATTTCTTCTCAATTAAGCTTCAATAAGAGGATTGCTATAAAGACAATAATTTGGAAATTTTTAAAAGAAATAAAGCAGTTATTAAGTTCCTTGGAGTTTTCTTTGGCACTTATATCTTGCTTACAATAGCTTATCAGTTGTATCTAGATTACGCTCCAGAGCAACCTTATTTTCCGGAAATTATTACTCATATGGTCGCTTTACAGACAGAAAGTTTAATTAGCTTTTTTGGATATGAAACCATTAGTATTCCCAGTCATTACGATCCTTCTATGCGAATTGGTATAAACGGGGATTACTTGGTTAGAGTTATAGAAGGCTGTAATGCTGTAAGTGTCATCATCCTCTTCTTATCCTTCATTTTAGCATT
>Ga0306865_1000034_pt1 | contig 82847 bp, 68 predicted proteins | sample AntRauTorckE5431_FD_190441 | JGI IMG/M metagenome (GOLD analysis project Ga0306865, IMG submission 190441) | Saline lake microbial communities from Rauer Islands, Antarctica - Metagenome Torckler E5 #431 (v2) (version 2) | ecosystem: Environmental > Aquatic > Non-marine Saline and Alkaline >... | reverse complement strand
GTCTAGAAGCGATAGAGCCAATGCCTTTGTGGAGGAAACAATTGCTCTGGGTACATTGAAACAGTATAATCAAATCGAATCTAGATATGAAAACTTAATATCAACGCAGACCTAAACTAGAGCCAAACAATTTAAAATTTGATCAAATTCGATCGTTTAAGACTACTAGTTTGCTGTGAAATTAAAACTGAGTGACGTAGTTTTAATTAAAATTCTCTGTATTCCGCTCGTAATAATTGCATTCTACATTTATACTTTTCAAACTAAAGCTACCAATGTTTAATTTATTTAAAGGATCATCTTACTTAAAGCCTATGTCATATTGATGGGCGTCATATCCTGCTAAATCATAATCTGAAGTATAAAATTTTTGGCTTGGAACTATAATATTGCATTCTTCAAGACCGTTTGCTGCGGTTTGTGTACACTAAAGTTACATAGAATAAAGCGTATAATTGAGTCCTAGTTTTATAGGTAGTTCTGCTTTAAAGGTATGTAAATCTATTCCCCAATCATCTGTGTAAAAACGATAATACGTTCTTAAAATGAAATTTTGATTTAAGTAAAAATTAGTACGATTACCCAAGGCTATTTTTGTGAGTGTATCTGGTAAACGCTCAATGTTATTTTCTAAAGTAAAGTTCTCGATCAACGTATCTCCAAAATAGACACGTTGATGCGGTGAAGATAGCAAGCCGTTTCGAAGAACTACATCTCCTATAAAAGACGTTTAAATAGATTTTGAAAGAATTTGTGAAAGATTTACTCCAATGCTACAAGAGTTCCTCCTCTCATCCTGAAATCCTGCATAATTACTTAAGAAATTTAGATTTCTACTAAAGGAATAATCAGATAAATTGAAATCTTCTCTGAAGTCAATAGGATATTGCGATCTCCATGAATTAAAATAAGCATTGACGTGGCTAGGCTTCCGTCATTTTTTACAATAATGGCTTCCACATCGGGAAGTTGATTAATCCTATTTTGCTATCCATTTTGAAAATGGAGGTTGCTAGAGAATCAGCTAATTCTGCTTTTGGAGCAAAAACAGTAACACTCAATATACCTTTTGTGGGCATCCCTGTTCGAGGATCGTTAATATAGGTATAGCGCTCCCCATCGATGAGCAGGAATTTTTCATAATTGCCAGAAGTGACAACGGCATTATTTTTTAGGTGGAATAATCCATAGGCTTGGTAATTGCAAATTTCCAGAGTTTGTCCTTAGGTTGAAGCCCTCAGGCATTTATAATTCCTCCGGAGACTCCTTTTCTCATCAGTAGCTTTTAGTTTTATCTGCCGTATAGGATTTACCAATAGCGCCGAAGCCAATTTTCATTCCCTTTGTTGCTTCCCATTAAGCCCGATTCTCTTTTAAAAATATCCTGAGCTTGAGTAGGAGAACTTATTAAAACAATCAAAATCAGTAGTTTAATTGGCATATATAGCAGTTATGTAATGATTTTGGGATATGCTTTTATACGCCAATTTATTAAGGACTTCTCCCTTGCTGTTTAGCGATAATAGAAAAGGGAAGTATTCAGTAATATTATATTCTGCTGCAAGAGCATTGTTTTATCTTGTATAGCCTTGGATGGTTTATTGCTTTTTAAAATATGTTTATTGCAAATCTGGTACGGCTTAAGCGATTATAAAGTAGAAGACCGTGTAAATTATAGTTTTTGCTTTGATTATTTCTTTGGTTTGCATATTGACCAGATTTCTTCAGATTTGCGATGACAAAAGCAACAGCCTATAAACCCTTGCTTAAAGAAATCAAGAAACAATTAGGAGCATACAAAATCAGCATAAAGACAGGAGCTATAATCGACGCTAGTTTTACAAACACATCACTGAAACCCAAAGGCAAAACCAATCATAAAGTTACAGAGGATAGAACAGATGAACAGGAAGTTGAAGTTACTAAAGAGTATGGAGATACTGAAGACAAAGATGCAACTTGGTAAAAGAAAGTGGGGGATACAGGTTTGGCTACAAAAGATATCACGTTACAGATAATGAAGGTTCGGTTTTAGGGGTGTTGACTAAAAGGCAAGCACCACTGAAATAGCAAATTTAGAAGAGGTATTGGACAGTGCAGATTTACCAGAAGACATTCCTTTAAAAGCAGATAAAGGTTATCAATCAAAGAAAACCCCGAAAGGGTTGAAATGTTACCAATAACGTGGTGAAACTTTACAACTACCTGTCAATGGACTATGTGTGCATGGAGGTCAGAGGAGGTGTTCGTAAAATGACAATTTCACCACAAATAGTATTGGTGTTAGAGAGTGGCTTATTTCTTGGGTAAAGTGAGCTTTTTAAAGGAAACATTGGGGTGAAACATGTTTTTTACTTCTTTCTAAAAACTTTCGGATGCTGGTAAGAAATTTGTTTACATTTGATGATATTAAAAGGCATTATTTTAACATTGACATGGTAAAAGACGAAACCATAAGAGAGTTGTTTTTTCATAAAAAAATAAATAGATATAAAATTTGTCTTGTTTTTTTATTTGTAAGCTTCTCACTGTTGGGTCAATTCTCTAAAATACCTGACACCCCACTTATTAAAAATTTTACTGAAGAGGAAATACATCATGACTTAACGGTATTTGATATCTCGCAAAATTTAAATGGCATCATGTATTTCGCAACCCCAAGTGGTTTGTTAGAATTTGATGGTGAACGTTGGGAAAATTACACTCATGGATCAGAGTCTGACTTGCGTTCTGTTCTATATACAGATGACCAACATTTATATACTGGTGGCCATGGTGGCTTTGGTTATTGGTGTCAAAATGATAAAGGAATTTTAGAATATACCAGCTTATTTTTTAAGCAACCCACAAAAAAAGCATCTTTATTACCTGTTTTTTCTCAAATTAAAGAAATTGACGGTAAAATACTTTTTCAAACCTTTCAACGGATATTTATTTATGACCCTGTTTCAAATAACCTAGATATAATCAAGGCAGTTAGTGGGTTTAACCTCTTATTTTCATCAAAAGATCGTGCTTTCATTCAGGAAACTGGAAAAGGTCTTTTTGAAATCAAAGGCAAGGAGCTCGTCTTAATTGAAGGAACAGAAAAACAACAAATTCATATTATCAATGTTTTTGTAAAAGCAGAGAATGAACTTTTAATCATTACTAAAAATAATGGTTTTTGGGAATGGCGCAATAAAGTAATGCGCAAAAAAAATTGGGAAATAAATGCTGCTATCGAAAAGTATTTAGCGAATGATGCCCAAGAAATTCAAAACAATAAGTTTATCATTGGCACTACTCGAAAAGGAATTTATGTTATTTCATCTGAAGGAAAAATTCTTTTGCATCAAGAAAAAAATCAAGGACTACTAGACAACACGATTAGAAAAATTTTTAAAGATGCAAATAACAATGTGTGGCTTAGCACGGAAAATAGCTTAGGATATCTTCAAATCAATAGTAACACAAACTATTTATTGGACAATGAAGGTGAATTTGGTACTGTTTACACAAGTTATTTAAAAGATTCATTGCTTTATTTGGGAACTAACCAAGGTGTTTTCGTAAAAAACAGCTCCCTTCCTAATTCTAAAGCACGTTTAATTGACGAAAGTACAGGGCAAGTTTGGGAAATAGAAAAAATTGACAATCAGATCTTAGTAGGTTCTCACGAAGGAGTATCAGTCCTAGATAACAAAAAATTAAAATCTATTCATGTAGAAGGTGGTGCTTGGGTTTTTAAAAAGCATCCCAAACTTAATGATGTTCTGTATGTCGGTTTTTATTCGGGTATTGGTATTTTTAAGTGGATTGATGATAATTGGAGCTTTGTAAAAAAACTGGAAGGCTATGCTGATTCATCCCGTTTTATGGAGTTTGATAAATACGGACAACTTTGGGTTTCACATCCCTCTAAAGGCTATTACCGTTTAAGTTTTATGGATGATGGCATGAACCTTAAAGAATTTGAGTTTTATGGAGTAAGCAATAAATTTGTAGATACATACGCCTATTTCTGCCAAATAGATAACGAATTGGTTTTTTATAATCCAAAAGGGTTTTTTAACTACGACCCAATAGACAATTCTTTTATTCCGCAAAAGTATGCTTCAGAATTGTTTAAGAATATCAAACAGATTAATAGTATTTCTCAAAATGAAAATATTTTTTGGTACTCTACTCCTAAAACATTGGGCTATATTTTAAGAGATGAAAATGAGTTTAATAACGTTCGCAAACCTTTTTATTCAATAAGTACTAAACACCTTAACGACTTCAATAAGTTTGATCAAACAAGTGATTTAACCTTTGCTATTGGCATAGATAATGGAGTTGTTTTTCATACCATTAATAATTCAGATCTAGATAATAAAAAGACGCCTCCAATTATTCGAACGATCCAACTCATTAGTACAACAGATACAATTATTGCTTCTATTGATTTAAAAGAAAAATTAAATATCCCTTACAGAAATAACTTTGTAAAAATCAACATTGCACTACCAAACACACCTTTTGATAATTCTTATAAAATTCAATATAGATTAAAAGGTCTTAATACGCAGTGGTCTATTTTAGAAAATACTTCATCATTAAATTTCCCGAGTTTATCACCAGGAAGTTATGTTTTAGAATTAAAATCTGGTAGTGATAACAAAAAAGTTTCTAAAACCATAAGCAAAGAACTTTATGTGGAATCTCCTTGGTATTTAGCCAAAACTGCTTTTGGCGCCTATGCTTTATTACTTATCTTAATAAATATTATTTATCGAACTTATTTCAAAAGGAAAAGTCAGAAACAGATTAGACTGTTAAAAAAAGTAGAGGAAGAAAAAAGAGAGCGTGAAAAAGAAAGGTTTAAGCTAGAAAAGCTTGAAATAGATAAACAAGTCCTTCTTTTAAAAGAAGAAAATCTAAGTTTAGAAATTAAGAAGAAAAATACTGAACTAGCCTCATCTACACTCAATAACATTAAAAAGAAAGAGCTACTTACCAACTTAATTGAAGATATTAATATAATTGATAAAGGCATTCTTAACAGTTCATTACATTCCCCAATAAAAAAAATATTAAAAAAAATCAAGATTCACCTTTCAGACAAAGACGATTGGCTAACTTTTGAATTGCATTTTAGAAATGCTCATGCTGATTTTTTTGAGAACCTAAGAAATAAACATCCTGTATTATCTTCCAACGAAATTAAATTGAGTGCCTATTTAAAACTCAATTTATCCTCAAAAGAAATTGCCTCTTTAATGAATATTTCTATTAGAAGTATTGAGCAAGCGCGGTATCGGTTAAGGAAAAAATTAAATTTACCGCAAGATTCTAGCCTTGTAAATTATATTCAGTCACTTTAATATTGAATTCTTAATTTCACTAAGCTTCACAAAAACAATGTTTTAACTAATTTACATTGAGGTTTTGTAGAGGTCTATATTCTCCCATGTGTAATTTTTGTAGAAGTCTTTTCAGTAGATAATATTCTCATATTATTAATATTTACAAAATATTATATGCTGGGACTATAACGATTGAGAAAAACAATTTAATTATTAATCAAAATAAATAAGAAATGAAAAAAATTACACTTTTGGTAATTTTTGTATCAACAATATAATATCAAATACAGCAATATATTAGAAAAAACCAAATTAATCAAAAGTAACTACATAGAAATCAAAGGCTTAATTCTTTATTCTATTTAGAATATCTTATATGAATAGAAATATTCAATCTCTAAAACTTAAATTAACCACCATGACGATATTTTTTACAAATTATTTCAAAAAACTTAAAATAGGACATTTCCTTTCATTTGTATTATTTTTTTTGATGAGTGTTGGATATGCTCAGACAACTATTTCAGGTAAAGTAACAAATGCGGTTAGGAGTGAGCCCATATTAGGGGCAAGTATAATGGTTAAAGGGACAACTATAGGAACGACAACCGATTTTGACGGTAACTTTTCAATAGAAGCAGAAATAGGAGATTTTTTGGTTATTTCTTACCTTGGCTTTTTAAAACAAGAAATTGAAGTCACTGAACAGACTGAATTCGTCATAGCTTTGAAAGAAGACATGGATGCCCTTGATGAAATTGTAGTAATTGGCTATGGAGAAAAATCTCAATTAAAGGTAATTTCATCCGTATCCGTGGTTGATGAGGAGACCTTAAAGAAGATACCTGTTCCACAAGTTAGTAATGCTTTAGAAGGATTAGCTGCAGGTTTATTTGTAAGACAGACCACTGGAGAACCTGGTTTTAGCGGCTCTTCTTTTGAAGTAAGAAATTTTGGTTCTGCCTTGGTGATAGTCGATGGTGCACCAGGAGATTTGAACCAATTAGACCCAAATGAAATTGAGAGTATATCTGTATTAAAAGATGCAGCAGCAGCCGCAGTTTATGGGGTGCAAGGTGGTAATGGTGTTGTTTTAATTACCACTAGAAAAGGAAAAATTGGCAAACCTAAACTAACTTACAGCAATCAATTTACGTTTACAACATTTACAGCCTATCCAGATTTTTTGACTTCTGCTCAATACGGAGAAGTTTTAAATGAAGGCTTGAGAAATGCAAATCAAAGCCCCTTTTATTCCCCAGAAAAACTAGAAGCTTTTAGAACAGGTTCAGATCCTATAAATTCGCCTAATACAGACTGGAGAAGTTTAGTTTTAGATGACTGGGGTTTCCAGCAACGCCATAACCTAAATTTATCCGGAGGTACTGAAAAAGTGAAATATTTCGTGTCGGCAGGATATTTAGATCAAGGCTCAAATTATAGCGCAGATGTACTTTCTTTTCAGCAATTTAATTTAAGGTCAAATTTAAACGCGCAAGTCACCGATAATTTAAGTTTAGGACTCAACCTTGGAGTTCGAAGAAGAGTAAATGAAACTCCTGCATATTCAGCCTTTGATATTTTTAGAGAATTGAGTCGTGCATTACCAACAGATCTAGCATATTATCCAGATGGTACACCGGTAAGACCAAGTTTTAGTCCTAATCATATACTAGAAGGGATGAGAGATTTTAATGCAGGCTACTTTCGTTCAACCAGCAATAATATCGATGCTAAGCTAACCTTGCAGTGGGATGTTAATCAAGTGGAAGGCTTAAGTTTTAAAGCATACGGATCGTTGCTTTACGACACGTCTTTTTCTAAAGATTGGGGAAAGAGCTACGACCTTTTTAGACTAAACCAGCAAACAGGTAATTATGATCAATTTTCAGCAGCTCCTGAAGGTGCTTTTAGCGAAACAATTTTAACGCAAGGAACAGGTTTTAGTAATCATTATGTTTTAAGACCTTCTGTAGAGTATGATCGTACTTTTGGCTTCCATAGTGTGTCCGGTTTGTTATTAGCAGAAATACAACAAATAGAAGGACAAGGCTTTTCAGGGCAACGCCAAGATTTTCAATCTGCAGCCATTGACCAATTATTCGCTGGCTCATTACAAAATCAAGTTGCAAATGGGAACGAGTCTCGCGAGAATAGATTAGGCTATGTGGGACGCTTTAGTTACGATTATAAATCAAAGTATTTAATAGAATCATCCTTTAGATACGACGGATCATCACGATTTGCACCTGGAAATGAATGGGGGTTTTTCCCTTCTGTTTCTGCAGGTTGGAGACTATCCGAAGAAGCATTTTTTGAACCCATTAAAAACACGATATCTGATTTAAAATTAAGGGCTTCGGTAGGTACTGCCGGTACTGATAATACCGCAGCGTACCAATGGCTAAGCGGTTTTAATTACAGTTTCTTTTATGTTCTTGAGGATGATGCTGTACAAACTATAGATAATACAGCATTAGCAAATAGAGATCTTACTTGGGAAACCAATACCACTTACAATGTGGGTTTAGATGCGCGTTTTTTTGACAACGATCTTCGATTTTCTTTTGATTATTTCTTCCGAAAAAGAGATAATGTATTAGCTTTTCCGTCTGCAAGTGTCCCTAGTACTTTAGGAGTTGGTTTAGCTGCTCAAAACTTGTACGAATTTTCAAATGAAGGATTTGAACTTTCTTTAAACTACAACAAAAAAGTAAATGACAATCTAAAAGTAAATGCACTTTTAAATTTTTCAAGATCCAGAGAAAGAGCTGTGTTTATTGATGAAAACTCTATAGAGGATGATTTTATGAGGCAAAATCTTACAGTAACAGGTGGGTTTACAAATCTTAGAATGGGTTTTATCTCCCAAGGACTTTTTCAATCTCAAGAAGAAATTGACCAATGGGCAGTCCAAGATGGTAATGGAAATACTACTTTACAACCAGGTGATGTAAGGTTTCAAGATCTAAATGGAGACGGCATTATAGATGTAAAAGATCAAAAAGTCTTTGGAGATGGAGACAAGCCAGCAATTAATTATTCGTTAAACTTAGGAGCGGAGTATAAAAGATGGGCGCTTTCTGTCTTACTAACTGGAGCAGGAGGCTATGATATATACATAGATGGAGAAGCTCAGAGTCCTTTAAGAAATGGGTTTAACGGCTATGATTATCAATTAGATTATTGGACATCTGGGAACATGGGTGCTGCATATCCAAGAATAACCGATGGTGGATTTAACGAAAACAATAATAGATTTTCAGATTTTTGGCGACGAGATGGAACTCATTTGAGAATTAGAAATGTGAACCTCAGTTATTCATTACCAAGTGAGGGTAAAAAACTAGGCTTCGAAGAACTTACTTTATTCCTTACTGGAACCAATCTATTTGTTTTTACAACCTATGATGAAGAAATAGATCCACAAAGCACATCAGGTGTTGGATGGTATTATCCACAAAACAGAGCTTTTACCTTCGGAGTTAACGTAACATTTTAAAAAAACGAATTATGAAAATTAAATATTTAACACTCTTTTTATTTGCAATCCTGCTCTCAGCATGTAGCGATGACTTTTTAAACGAGCCACCATTAGACAGGATAACTGAAGCTGATGTCTGGACCGACAAGGCTCTAATGGATGCTTATTTTTTACAAATTTATGAAAATATGCCATGGGATTATTTGCAAGATTTTGGTGGTGGAGCTGGGGGTGGTGCCCAACGCGACGCCTTATCGGATTTAGCGCGCAGTACGTATTCCTGGACACCTGCCACTAATACCTTTAGACCTGGTAATTGGGGTACACAAAACAATTCTTGGCCTCTAGATTGGTGGGGTTACTTTAATTTATGGAAAATAAATTATTCCATAGAAAATTTAGAGACGCTATCTTTTAATGTGCTTTCTGACGAAGAACTTAATAACCGATTAGGTGAAATGCATTTTTTAAGAGCCTTTTGTTATTTTGAAATGGTGAAACGCTATGGTGGAGTTCCTATAATACTAGAAGCTCAAAATCCAGATACTACTCCTGATGACGACTATTTTCCAGCAAGAAATACAGAAAAAGAGGTTTATGACCAAATATTAGCAGATATACAAGTGGCCTTTAATTTACTACCAAACAGATGGAATGGTCAAAGAGGACGCGCTTCAAAGTGGGCTGCTAAGTCATTAGAATCTAGAGCAGCTCTATATGCTGGAAGTATCGCTAAATATGGAATGGTGCAAATAGATGGTTTAGTGGGTATTCCTTCTTCAGATGCAAATTTATATTACCAAATAGCATTAAATGCTTCGCAAAGTATCATTACAGAATCTGGTCATAGCTTATTTGATCAATATCCAGATCCGGTTGAGAATTATGTTCAATTATTTCTGGATGAAACAGAAGATGAAGCCATTTTTTCGAAGGTTTGGATTCCTTTTGAAAAAGGACATTCTTATGATTTACACAATGTACCATATAGCTACAGATTAGACTGGGGCGGAAGCATGTCTCCATCAAAACAATTGGTGGATAGCTATGAAGTTTTAAGTACAGGATTATTGCCTAATGAGCCAGGTTCAAATTACGATGAGAACAATCCATGGGAAAACAGAGATCCACGTTTTAAGGCAACTATTTTAACTAACAATGAAATGTTCCAAGGTTCTCCAGTACAGATTTGGTATGGAACTGAAGTTGATGGAGGGATAGATACAAGCATTGCTACAGGTATCGGTAAAGACGGAATTGGTGTACATCCAGATGCCACAAAAACAGGTTTTTATGTCCGTAAATATTTGCAAGATGGTTCTGTTTCTTTGTTCATTCCCCAGTTTTACTCAGGCCAAGACTGCATGATTTTTCGAATGGGTGAAATTTATCTGAATGCGGCCGAAGCTGCTTTCGAATTAGGATTGGAAGGTTTAGCAGGTGACTATATAGAGCCGATCAGAAGTAGAGCAGGTCTAACCCAAAATCTTCGTTTACAGTCGTATTCTGGAGAGGAATTAAGAGATAGACTTCGCAACGAACGAAAATTAGAACTCGCTTTTGAAGACCAAAGATATTGGGATGTGAGAAGATGGCGTACTGCAACAGAAGCCTTAAGTATTCAGTTAGAAGGAGTAAGAACCCTGCGTAGTGTAGACGGATTTGGGGAGGAGACATTTACATATGAAACCTTTGATGCTGAACCGCAACAAATGAATTTTTTCCAAAGACAATACTATATGCCAATAGGTCAAAGTAGAAGAGATAACAATGCTAGACTTATAGAAAACCCTGGTTATTAAATATCTTGATCAAGATGGTAAAGCAATGATATCAAATAGCTAGAATCTTTAATGATACGCTTCTGTTATTTGTGAAATCATCAATTAATATGAACTATGAAAATGATGTAAAAACAAAAAAAGAAACTCATGAAAACACTAAAATTTACAACTAACATTTTAATACTAGGGATCATTCTATTATTTACAGGCTGCTCTGATGATGATGTACTGGTTTCAGAACCTACAAGTGAAGATGCTGCATTCAAATTCGTTTTTGATTCCGATAACCCGAATAAGGTGAATTTTAATGCCACGCCAAGTGATGACAATTGGAACACTCACTGGGATTTTGGAGATAATACTTCAACCGATGGTTATGAAGCTAGCAAAGTATATCTTACTGCTGGTGATTACGATGTGAGATTTAAAGTATTTACAAAAGGGGGCACCGCAGAAGTAATCCAAACCGTGGTCATTAATCAAAATTTTCAGGGACCAAACCTTTTACTAAACGGAGAGTTTGACGGAAATGATTCATGGTCTATTTTGACCATTACAGACGGAGTTAATATCTCTTTTGATAATAATGAAGCAACATGGACTGGTGGCGGGTTCGGACATGCTGGGATTTATCAACAGTTTGAGGTATTAGAAAACAATTTGTATCAAATATCAATGGACATCAATGGTGGCCCGTTAACAGATTGTTGGTTTGAAGTATATGTAGGAACGGAAGTCCCTGTTAATGGACAGGATTATGGAGATGGTGGAATACGAATAGGTTTAAATACATGGGAAGGTTGCGGAGTGGAACCTTTTAATGATGATTTTTCCACAATTAGTTGTGTTGGCTCTGGAGCTACATTTGAGTTTCCTACTGCTGGAACAGCCTATATAGTTGTACGGAGTGGTGGAGGTGACTTTGGTAATGGAGTATCTATAGATAATGTGGCTGTTCGTTCACTTGAATAAATAGAGTATAAAAATCAAGCATCCCCAAAAGCTTTCGGGGTCACTAAGGTCTCTTTTTATGTTGAAATGCATCTATAAGGCTTACCGAAGTAGAAAGTAAAAAGGAGCGTTTTATAGCAGTAAATTTAAATTGCAAATCGTGTAATATCTTTTTTGAGTAATTTGAGTCAGCTCTTACAGGTTTTACAGGCCATCATTTGGCCAGTAAAACCTATAAGTAGTTGTTTTTTTAAAGACGATTATCTTAGAAAAGCTTATACCTACCCTATCCTTAACATAGAAATATTTAACATGAAAAAGAAGATATTGTTTTTAAGTTTACTAGCTATTTCGATGTCAAGTTGGGGCCAAAGCCTTCGGGCATTAGGAACCGAAATAGTGAATGCTAATAACGAAGAAGTCCTTTTGCGAGGAGTTGGCCCAGGTGGTTGGCAAATTATGGAGGGCTATATGATGCAAACCTCTGGCTTTGCAGGATCTCAGCATGAGATAAAAAATAGACTAACCGATTTAATGGGTGAATCTAATACAGAAGTATTTTTCGATAAATGGAGAAAAAACCATTTCACGAAACGAGATGTGGATTCCTTAGCAGCTTGGGGATTTAATAGTATTCGTATACCAATGCATTATAACCTATTTACACTTCCTATCGAGGATGAACCCGTTGCTGGTGAAAACACATGGAATGAAACAGGGTTTGAATTGATTGATGACGTTTTAGCTTGGTCTGCACCGCACGATATATATGTTATTTTAGATATGCATGCCACACCAGGAGGACAAGGAACTGGATCTGAAATAAATGATTACGATCCTACTAAACCCTCCCTATGGGAAAGTCAGGAAAACCGAGATAAGTTAGTGGCTTTATGGACCAGAATAGCAGATAGATATAAAGATAATGAATGGATAGGTGGGTATGATTTAATAAACGAAACACATTGGGATTTAGGAAATGAAAATGCATTATTAAGGGAGGTTTACGAAGATATTACAGAAGGTATTAGGGGTGTAGGTGATGATCATATTCTTTATATTGAAGGCAATTCGTATGCAAATGATCACAGAGGATTGACACCACCATGGGATGATAATTTAGTTTATAGTTTTCATAAGTATTGGAGTTTTAATAATGAAAATGATGTGGATTGGATATTGCCTTTAAGAGATACCTACAATGTCCCACTTTGGATGGGAGAGTCTGGAGAAAATTCCAATACGTGGTTTACCGATGCGGTATCACTATTCGAAAATAACAATATTGGCTGGGCTTGGTGGACCGTCCGTAAAATTGGGGATATAGATAGTCCGTATGCGGTAGACATAAATCCTGGCTATCAAGATATTTTAGACTACTGGCAAGGTAATGGACCACAACCCACAGTTTCACAAGCTTTCAATTCGATGATGGAACTAGCCGATAACTTACTAGTAGATAACAGTAGGTATAGAAAGGATGTCCCTGATGCATTGATAAGACAAGTACAAACTGATGAGACGATACCTTATCACGGAAATCCTTCTGCAATTCCGGGCGTAATCTATATGTCAGATTTTGATTTAGGCCAAAATAACTTTGCGTATTATGATACAATTGTAGCTGATTATAATTTGTCTACAGGAAATTTTACTGCTTGGAATAGTGGTTGGTCGTATCGTAATGATGGTGTAGATATTGAAAAAAACACGGACAATGTAAATAGCAATGGATTTCACGTTGGATTTGTAAATCAAGGTGAATGGATGAAATACACAGTTGATATAAACGAAACGGCTGTATACAAAGCAAGTATAAGGTTGGCCACAGAACAAACTGGAGGTGAATTTTTTCTGACCATCGATGATCAAGAGGTAACAACAACACAAGTGATTAGCGAAACAGGAGGATGGTCCCAGTTTACGACGTTCGAAATTAATGACATTATTCTTCCAGAAGGAGAACATAGTTTAAAATTACATATCAACAATAATATTCCTGTTAATCTGAGCAGTATTGAATTTGAAAACACAGGAACTGTAGCTGAACTTGCTTTAAGTGCCCTAAACGGCAAAACGGGGGAAGATGAACAGTCTATTGAAATAGCGATTAGTGAGTCGCTTTTTGCAGCTTCACTAGATGGAACGCTAGGTCAATTTACAGCAAGTATTAATGGTGAAGAACGAAATGTGCTTTCGGTTGCGGCAGACCCATCTAGAGACCGATTAATTATTCTTACCGTTGAAGGGTATTTAATTACAGGCGACGAAATACGGGCGAGCTATTCAGGAAGTTCGGTCCAATCAGAATCAAGTAAAACTTTAAATGCTTTTACAGATTTAGTCATAAACAATGTAAGTCCAAATCGGTTTATTCTTCCAATTTTAATTGAAGCGGAAGACTACGACTATATGATAGGGATGAATTTAGAAGACACAGAGGACATAGGAGGTGGGCAGAATTTTGGTTTTACTGATTCAGGCGATTATGCTGATTATTCAATTTATGCTCCTGAAACTATACTTTACAATGTTAATTTTAGAATTGCAGGATTTAGCGAAGGAAGTATTGGATTGTATACCGTTGATGAAAATTCAGTTGAAACAGAATTAGTTGTCGTGACCACAACAATTACAAACGGCTGGCAAACATGGGAAACCGTTTCTGGTAATTTGCTTATTGAAGAAGGAATTCATAAACTAAGAATGCGTGTTTTAGAAGGGGGATTTAATTTTAATTGGTTTGAATTTGATTTTTCTGATAGCGATGGAGATGGTGTTTTAGACGGAAATGATGCCTGTCCTAATACACCAGAAAATGCAGTTGTAGATGTTACCGGATGTGAAGTTTTCTATTTGTCACCAGAAAATTTTGCAGTATCTACTTTTAGTGAAACATGTCGTTCTGAAAATAACGGAAGTATCTTTTTATCAGCGATAGAAAATTACAATTATACCGTATCGCTTACTGCTGAAAATTACTCAGAAACAAGAACGTTTGTTTCTGAGATTAATTTTGAAAACCTATCAGCAGGTACGTATACATTATGTATTACAATAACTTCCCAGCCTGGCTATGAACAGTGTTTTACGATTGTTGTAATTGAACCAGATGAATTGATAGTTAACGCTGGACGGCCAGCTAACTCATCAGAATTGAAGTTATCGTTAGGTGGTGGAGAGGTATACTATATTAGGCTAAACAATGAAAACATAGTTTCTAATCAAACTGAAATAAGCTTACAGCTATCTAATGGTACAAACCAGCTAAGTGTTAGAACCAATAAAGACTGCCAAGGAATTTATAAAAAAACCATTGTTGCAAATCTTCAACCCCTAGTTTATCCTAATCCTGTTCACAATACATTATTTATTTCAACAAATAACTTAAGCATGGAGAGCGTGCCTGTAGAGATTTATAATTTAGAAGGGAAATTGATTTACTCTAAAATCCATAAGGCTACTTCAAATGAATTACAAATTGATTTGTCGAGTTTGACGAATGGTTTTTTCATATTGAAAATAGTAACAAAAGAAGATACTTACAACTATAAAATTATTAAGCAATGAATAAATTCAAAATAATAATCCCAATTTACGTATTACTTTTAGTGGTCACTGCTTCGTGCAGCGATGATGATGAAACCTCAATAAACAATGTAGATCCACCAACTGCAGTAACACTAGTATTTCCTGAAAATAATACCGTTTGTAATGAAGGTGTTACTTTTTCTGATACTGAAACCGATGTGCTATTTGAATGGGAACAGGCGATTAATGCAAGCTCTTATGTATTACAGATTATAAATTTAAATGATGGAACTTCCAGAAATATTAGTTCAATATCAATGGAGTATACAATACGTATTTTAAGAGGAACTCCTTATTCGTGGTCTGTAACATCCTTCGTTAGCGGTAGTAACGATAGTGCTAAAAGTGCAATTTGGCAATTTTATAACGCAGGACTGTCAGGGGAAAATCATCCGCCGTTTCCAGCAGAGGGTATTAGTCCACAATCAGGTTCTACTGTAGATGAAGGTTCAATCGCTTTACAATGGGAAGCTTCTGATATCGATAACGATATTATCTCCTACAGCATATTTCTTGACACAATAAATCCTCCACAAGTAGAAGTTGGAAATACGAGTAATACAAGTTTAGAAGTAGCAGTGTCTTCTGGACTCATCTATTATTGGAAAATTGTTACAACAGATGAAGTTGGGAACGCATCAGACTCTCAAGTTTTTCAATTTCGAGTGAACTAAAAGCAAGCTATTTTAAAATAGCTTCATAGCTGAAGGCTTTATTTTGTAATCTTCATTATATATAAAAAATGATCGTAGACGATATTAAATTATAAATTTGAGAGTTACATTTTAATATGCCATGGTTAATTCCAAAATTTATAAAAAACGACATCGCCTATTTAAAAGGAAACAGTTTAAAAACTTTACAATTAAGAGCACCTCTACTAACTCTTTTTGGAATGATAACAAGGTAGGTGTAAAGAAGAGCTAGTTAGCAATCAAAACAGCTTTTTAGTGTCGCCCCTAAGGCTAAGTTCTTTTAGATGTTGTTTTTATAAATCGCCAGCCTTATGGGGGGGTATGAATTTTTCAGGTTAAGGGTATGTCAAAAATAAAGTGACTGAATTATACGCCGTGATCTTGCTTGGCAGCATGGCAAAAAAACACTCACAAAGCATCAGTTATGGGGAGTATTTTTAACGTAGCTGAAGAGCAAAAAACAAACAGAAATAGATGCATTATTTTACATCGGACTCTAAGTGTAATGTTATTAAATGTTGTGTTTAATTAATTCACCTAATTTTTGAAAATAAAAACGCGATGAATTATTAATGTTAATTTAAAACCGAATTATGAAAAAAACCAACTGCTACAAATTATTAAGTTTATTGTTTATAGGAATAAGTATCATATCCTATAAAACAGAAGATAAAAAAGATGAAAAAAAAATCGCGGAAGCCAAAATTGAAACTGCAGAACCTAAGGTTTGGGAAGTAGATTTCTTAGACGATTTCGATACTTTTAATTCAGATAATTGGCAAGATCAACGGATTTGGGTTAATAACGAAACGCATTGTTATGTTCCAAATAATGAACATGGTACGCGTGAAGTAAGCAATGGTTCATTAAAAATAAAAGTAATTAATGTTGGTGAAAAAATCAGCTGTGACAACATGGATAAACATGGGAAACAACATCCAGATACCCAATATGTAGCAGGTCGTATCGCATCAAAAAATCGAAAAGAATTTGTTAAAGGCAAATGGACCGCTAGATTAAAATTATCAAGTAATGGTGAACCTAGTATGTTTCCAGCGTGGTGGTTACTTGGTGCACAAAACAACGAGCCACCAGTACAAGAAGAGGATGAAAATGTCTGTTGGCCTATGACTGGCTCTGGAGAGATAGATGTTTTTGAACACCATGGTGACCATCAAAAAAATCATTTTACAACAGGTGCTATCAAAAGCTTAGGAGAATGTGATAAAGGAGATTGGTGGAGTTTACGCAAAGGATTTGATGCTACTTTAAATGAATATCACGACTATTCTGTAGAATGGGAAGGAAGCGATCTAGTGTATCGAGTAGATGATAAAGAAGTATATCGCAATGTTGGAGAAGGGGATAAATATCCTGAGGCTATGTTCGCAATTTTAAACTATGCTAAAATCACAGACACCCCAATGGAAGGAGAATGGGTAATGGAAGTAGATCGGGTTAAACATGAATTTCGTAAATAATTAGATAAAAAATCAATAATCAACATGAACCAAATGAATTATAAAGTAATAGGTCTTCTACTTTTAATCTTATCTTGCAAAGACGTTAAAACTGAAACCACCTCTGTTTCATCTATAGAAAATTACGACAACAAAACACTTCAAGTTTATACAACTGCCAGGGATACAAAACTAAGACTGACTAAAACCGATGAGAAAACTTTTAAAAGTAAGGTGCAAGCTTTAGAAACAGAAGTTGTTGTTGTTGTAAATACAGCAAAAACTTTTCAGGAATATTTAGGTATTGGTGGAGCGATAACAGATGCTTCATCTGAAGTGTTTTCCACTTTAAATGACACGCAACAAAACACCCTTTTACAATCACTTTATGGAAAAGAGGGTATTGGTTATAATATCATCAGAACAAGCATTCATAGTAGCGATTTTGGTTTAGGTAGTCATACTTATATTGAAGAAGGAGATGCAGCGTTAGAGACATTTTCAATAGAAAAAGACAAAGAAAAACGTTTGCCTTTTATAAAAAGAGCTGTCGATTTAATTGGAGATGATCTGGTGTTTTATGCCAGTCCTTGGAGTCCTCCTGCTTTTATGAAGAGTAATAACAATATGCTACAAGGAGGGAAATTACTTCCAGAATTTCGACAAGCATGGGCAAATTATTATGTGAAATTTATTAAAGCCTACGAAGAAGAGGGTATTCCTGTTTGGGGATTAACCATACAAAATGAACCCATGGCAGTGCAGCGATGGGAATCTTGTATCTATACCGCAGAAGAAGAACGCGATTTTTTAAAAAACTACTTGGGGCCAACATTAGAAAAAGAAGGTTTAGGAGATAAAAATATAGTGGTTTGGGACCACAATAGAGACTTAATTACAGATAGAGCAAATACTATTTTTGAAGATCCAGAAGCATCCAAATATGCTTGGGGAATAGGTTTTCATTGGTACGAAACTTGGACAGGTGGCTTGCCAAAATACGATAACCTTAAAAACATAAATGAATCTTTTCCATCCAAAAATATGTTGTTTACGGAAGGCTGCCAAGAAGGTTTTGAAACTGGAAAATTACAGTTTTGGCCTAATGCAGAACGCTATGGGAATTCTATGATAAACGACTTCAATAGCGGAGTTGTAGGGTGGACCGATTGGAATATTTTATTAGATGAACGCGGTGGACCAAATCATGTTGAGAATTTTTGCTTTGCACCAATTCATGCCAATACAAATACGGGAGAACTATTTTATACGCCCACTTATTACTATATCGGTCATTTTTCTAAATTCGTTAAACCTGGTGCTTTACGGGTAAGCACATCAACAAGTAGAAGTACAATAGAAAGCACATCGTTTAAAAACAGGGATGGAAAGATCGTTACTGTAGTCATGAACCCTTTGGACACTAAAATAGCGTATAAACTAATTGTGGGGAATAGCGAAACTCAGTTAGAAATTGAACCACGTGCTATGCAATCCCTAATTTACTAAATAGTTTACCCAACAAAATATGAATAAAAAACTTGTCTTTATTGCGTTTGTAGTATCCTTAGGAGGATTTCTTTTTGGTTTTGATGCAGGAATCATTTCAGGCGTCATGTCTTTTGCTAGTCCTGAATTTAATTTAAGTGATATTCAATCAGGATGGGTGGTAAGTTCTCCTTCATTTGCAGCTATGATTGCGATGCTGTTTTCGGGAAGATTAAGTGATAAATTTGGGCGAAAAAAAATACTCCTTTTTGTCGCTTTTCTGTATGCTATTTCTGCGGTATTATCTGCTTTAGCAACGTCTTATGAAATGCTTTATATAGCAAGAATAATCGGGGGTTTGGCTTTTGGGGCAGCTTTGGTTTTAGCACCTATGTATATCGCTGAAATTTCATCTGCAGAAAACAGAGGAAAGTTAGTTTCGTTGCAGCAATTAAATATCGTTTTTGGTTTTTTTGCAGCATTCTTAAGCAATTATTTTTTCAACAAATACAATACACCCGAAAGTTTATTCCTTACAGATGAAAATGTTTGGAGATGGATGTTAGGTATAGAGTTAATTCCTGCTGTGGCCTATTTTATTTTTTTATTTTTTATTCCAAAAAGCCCACGTTGGCTTTATTTAAAACAAAACTATGAGGAGACGAGAAAAGTTCTAATACAAATTCACGGGAAAGAAAAAGGAGCACTAGAAATTATGTCTATTGAAGAAAACATCTATGCTGATAAACTCAAACCCCCCATACAAGTTAAAGATTTATTTAAACGCTCGCTGCGTTTCATTTTAGTGGTTGGTCTAATTGTAGGTGTTTTGCAACAAATCACAGGAATAAATGCCGTTTATTTTTATGCAACATCAATATTTAAACAAACCGGTATCGGTACAGATGCTGCCTTTTCATCAGGTGTTTTATTAAGTACCATTTCAGTAATTTTTACTTTTTTTGCTATCTATTTGATTGATAGAATGGGTCGAAGACCTTTATTATTAATTGGTACAGCAGGCATAGCTATCAGCCTATTAGTATGTGCTTATGGCTTTAACCAAGCAACCTATAAACTATCACAAGAAAAAATAAATCAATTTGAATTTTCTGAATCTCAAAAATTATCACCTTTTGCAGATCAACTTTATGATAATGATATCGATTTTAAAAACGATATAAAATCAGCTTTAGGTAATAAAGTATACAGTAAAAACGATGGTGCTATTTTAGAGGCAGCGACTGCGATTAATGCCAATCTAATACTCATTGGGATTTTAGGTTTTATAGCTTGTTTTGCCTTTTCACTAGGACCTGTAATGTGGGTCTTACTATCCGAATTATACCCCTTAAAATATAGAGGGTTGGCAATAGGTGTAATCGCTTTTGTCAACTCATTAATCAGTTCTTTAGTGCAACTGATTTTTCCTTGGGAATTATCAAATTTAGGAAATGCATTGACCTTTTTCATATTTGGTGCTATAGCATTAGTAGGCTTTTTTATTCTTTTAAAAATATTACCAGAAACCAAAGGCAAATCTTTAGAGGAGTTAGAAAAGGAGTTTGTTATAGAGGTATAAGCTTGTGTTTATAAGAAATAGAATAGGCAAACCATCTGTAATACCAAATTAGACCTATAATGACGCAATAAATCGTTTTATCTGCGTGCACAAACCTCGATGAAAAAATCATGTTTTTTCTAAACAAAAAATCAATTAAAATGAAAGTAATGCGTTCTGATGGTATTTATAAATTTCTATTCATAGGCTTTTGCTTTTTTGCGTTTAACTCTTGCAAAAATGTCTCCATATTTAAGCCAAAACAAGATACTACCCTAGAAAAAAAAGTGGACTCCCTGTTAGCTAAAATGACTTTAGAAGAAAAAATTGGTCAAATGACGCAAGTAAGGCATTTTGATGATATTACTGATGAAGAGATAGCTACTAAATTTATTGGTTCTGTAATACATACCCAAGGACCAAGTCCTGGTGAAGATGCTGCTGGATGGCAAGCAAGATGTATAGCCCTACAAAACAGAGCCCTATCCACAAGGTTAGGGATTCCTTTGTTATTTGCTGTAGATGCAGTACATGGACATAATACGTTTGAAGGTGCTACCATATTTCCACACAATATTGGAATGGGAGCAACTAGGAATTCAAAATTAGTTGAAGAGGCTGCGGCAATAACTGCTATCGAAGCGCAGGCTACAGGTTTTAACTGGACATTTTCACCATGCATCGCTATTCCTTATAATGAAAAATGGGGTCGAGTGTATGAAGCATTTTCAGAAAGTACTGCGTTAACTCAGGAGCTAACCAAGGCTTCTATTCGTGGACATCAGGGAGAATTATCAGCAAGCCATACGGTAATGGCAACAGCAAAACACTATGTAGGTGATGGTTCAACAGATTTTGGTATTGAAGGTGGAAACACAAGTCTAAGTCTGCAAGAGGTTAATGAACGTCTGTTGCCACCTTATCGCGATGCGGTTAAGGGGGGCGTTGGAGCTGTTATGGTATCGTTTAACACGCTATCAGACCAAGCAATGCACGCTCATAAAATATTGATTATAGACTCTCTAAAAAACAGCATGGGCTTTGATGGTATTGTCGTAACCGATTGGAAAGGCTATTCAAGATTTGGAGGAAATGCTATTGTAAATGCGGGTGTAGATATGGTAATGGCGGTTGATGGTGATTTAACTATTTTTCAATCAGGATTAATGGAAGGAATTATTAATGAAGAAGTTTCTCCTCAAAGAATTGATGATGCGGTAAAGAGAATACTTCGTCAAAAATTTAGATTAGGCTTATTTAAAAATCCATTTCCAGATGCTGCTTTAATTTCAGAAATAGGAAGTGTTACACATCGTGAAAAGGCTAGACAAGCTGTGAGAGAATCTTTGGTTTTATTGAAAAATGAAAATGAGGTATTACCATTAAATAAGAAGACTAAAAAAATTGTTGTCGTTGGTGAGCATGCAAATAGCTCAGGATTACAATCAGGTGGATGGACCATATCGTGGCAAGGAACGCATGAAAATTATAAAGGAGCAACTAGCATTTTGGAAGGTATACAAAGTACATCTGAAGGATTAGTAACCTATGATCAAAACGGAACAGAAAATCATTTAGATGCCGATGTCGCCATTGTTGTGGTAGGAGAACCCCCTTATGCCGAATCACTCGGAGATATTGGAGATGGTAAAGGAATACACAAATTAAGCTTAAGTAAAAAACATCAAAATTACATCAACACCTATACTGATGCAGGTGTAAAAACAATTGTAATTTTAATCTCAGGAAGACCCTTGGTAGTAACAGATCAAATTGAGCAGTCTGATGCTTTTATAGCGGCTTGGCTAATAGGGTCTGAGGGAGATGGTATTGCAGAAGTACTTTTTGGTGACTATAATTTTAAAGGAAAGTTGCCCCATTCTTGGCCTAAATCAGTTGAGGATTTTAATGGAAAGTATGGGCCTAATTTTTGGGATACTTTCACTAAACCGCTGTTTGAATACGGTTATGGTATGGAGTATCTAAATAAAACGCTTGAATAGTTTGCTGTCTTTGTTTGAGTATAAGTGGATTTATTTTACTATTTAAGTTTTTGTTTTTTGGAATCCATATTGATGTAGCCCACCAAACGTTCAGCTTATGGCATAACAAACACCATAAAATAAAGACAACTTCCGCATTCAAATCAACGATTGGAAGGTTGCTTCACGAAATTTGACACTGTAACGTCGCAATAAATCGTTTATGTTCAGCTTGCTTTCTACCAAAAATAATTACCGTAACCAAGACTATGCTAACTATTTTTAACTTCAATCAATCAAAACATAATTCAATTTATTTAAACGACATTATAAACTTAATTTGGCATAAAATGGCAGAATTCCCCTTATTCATAATTAATGACTGTGACCACCGCCACCTGTTGTAATAATATCAAATACGCCTCGGATTAAAAACTGAGCTTCTGTATCGACTTCTTTGGAGTTTAAGATAGGTCTAAGCCCATTTTGAGGTGAATCTGTATCCACTTCAATTTTATTGAAGGTGTACAATTTATCGGTTTTAGAATTGAGTTGTAAGACGAAGGTTTCTCCATCAACCTCAGTAAAAGCTGTCTCAGGCAAAGCTAAATAGTCTTTAGAATGAGATTCAAAATAGGCATTTACAAACATACCTACCGAAAAGTTGACGTTGTCACTTTTGGGATGTGCATGAACGCGAACACTTCTGTTTTCATTTACTTCAGCTCCAATTAACTTTACATAAGCACTAAAAATTTGATCGGAAATTTCAGGAATTTTAAAGCTTAATGTATCCCCTTTATGAATTTTTAAGATGTCTTTTTCAAAAACATCCAGCTCAAGGTGAATATGATCCACATCAAGAATTTCCATGATCATTTCAGATTTAGCTAAAAATTTACCCTGAGCCACATTCAACTTTGAAATTTTACCGCTAATAGGGGCGTAAATATTAATTTCTGATGTGAAATTCCTCTCAGCGATTTGCTTTGGATCTAAATTCATTAATTTAATATGCTCAACTGTTGCTTTAAGTTGTGCTTTGGCTTGCAGAAAGTCATTTTTTGAAGATTGAAAGACTTTTTGAGCGATGATTTTGTCGTTGTATAAGTTCTCTTTACGCTCAAACTCTGATCTTACAAATTCCATGTTGCTTATCGCTTTTGCATAATTCTGCTGAAACTTTATAAAATCAGGATTTTTTAAGGTCACTAATAAATCACCTTTTTGAACTTCGTCACCTATTAAAAGTCGAGTTTCAGAAATATATCCATCAAAATAAGAACTCACAGTAGCTCGATTCTCCGGGGGAACATCTATCATTCCAGTCACTTGAAATTGCTCTGAAAACCTATTTTGTTTTAAATTTCCTAATTTTAGAAGTGCTGTTTTAAACTGCTCGCTTGTCATCTCTATTAAATCCTCGTCCTCACTATGCTCTTCTTCAACTGAAGTAGGCGTACTGTTGTTACAGGATAAAAATAGCAAGTTGAATAGCAATAGGCTTGTATATATATATCGTTTCATAAGTTTAGTTTAGTAAAAAATAATTTAAGGCTATAATAGTCTCGTTATAATCACGCAGTTTTGTTAAATAATCTAGTTGAATGCGCTGGCCATATTCTAGGCTTTGCACATATCTAAAAAAATCAATTTCACCAGCTTTGTAACTCAACTTGGCAGTTTTTAAAAGTTCGTCGGCAATTTTAAGTTGATTTTCTTCATAGGTATTCAAGGCATCTTGCTGTACTGAAAGCTGATTGATCAATTGTTCTTTTTGCTGGGTTAAGTCGATTTGAGCATCTTCTAAAGCCGCTTGTTTTGAAAGGGTATTGATTTCTGCAGATTTAATCTTAGACCGATCCCCAAAAAACAATAAGGGGATATTTAAGCCAACTTGATACCCGCTAAAATTTTTATCGATAGCCGAATTACTCCTGATAAAATAACTTGCAGAAATCCCTGGCAGCAATTCATTCTTAGCTAAAGCTGAGTTGCGTTTTGCTAACTTTTGATCCAACTCTAATGCTGATAAACTCAGATTTTCAGAGCTTTTATTCGCTATATCTAGTTGCAGCTTGTAGAGCGTTTTTTCCCTTAAAACCAGACTTTCTTGGCTTTGCAGCAAGCCCTTTATAGCGAGTATACTATTGGTCAACTCTTGCTTTAGCTGTGCCTGTTCAATCGTGATTTGATTGGCTTTAGACTGCGCAGTGATCTTTTCTAAATAATTTGATTCTCCTTCTTCAAACTTCCGTTTAGCCATTCGCGAAAAATCGGTGTAAATCTTATAAATACTATCATATATTGTCAGTTTTGCCACAGCTTCAAGATAATTTTGATAATTAACTTGAAGGGTCTTAATCTTTCTGATCTCTACAATACTATACTGCGTTCTTGCCAGCTTTGTTTTGACTTTATTCAACTTCAATCGGCTCCCATAGACTGTTGGGAAGTCAAATTGCTGAATAATACCCCATTGATATAAAGGCTGATTCGCAATAGGATCTGCCTCGGATTCATCATAATTTTGATAAATTTGAGCATTATTAAAAGTAAAAGCTTGTCCTTCTGCAGCTTCAGTGCTTTCTGCTCTGAGCTGAGCTGCTTTTAACTGTTTATTGTTATCGAGCATCTGTATTTTCAGGCTTTCAAATTCATCATCTTGAGCATTTGCTGTAAAACCAGCGCAACCCATCAGTAGAATAAAAATACTCAGCTTAGGATTTAGCTTTAACTTGGATGGATTATTTTTTAAGGCATAAAGCACAGGAAGTATGATTAAAGTGAGTAGGGTAGACGTTATCAAACCTCCTATCACTACGGTAGCTAATGGACGTTGAACTTCTGCACCTGCACCAGTTGAAATAGCCATAGGTAAAAAGCCTAAAGCTGTAGAACTAGCCGTTAACAAAACTGCCCTTAGGCGATCTTGTGTAGCATCTATTATATGTTGTAAACTCAATTTATCGCAGGTTTTTAGGATGTCTTTAAAATACTCTACTAAAATGATTCCGTTCAATACGGCTATACCAAATAAGGCGATAAAACCGACCCCTGCCGAAATACTAAACGGCATATCTCTTAACCATAATAAGAATACACCACCAACAGCAGAAAATGGAATAGCAGTAAAAATAAGCAACGCGTCCTTATGTGTTCTTAATCCAAAAAATAGCAAGATATAAATCAAGAATAAGGCAAGGGGCACTGCAATTTTTAAGCGTTCCTTGGCACTTTCTAAATTCTCAAATTGACCTCCATAAGTCATACTATACCCAACGGGTAAGTCTAGATTCTGATCAATAATTTTTTGTATGTCAGTAACGACAGATTCTAAATCTCGGTTTCGAACATTTACACCAACCACAATACGGCGTTTGGATTCATCTCGGGAGATTTTAGCAGGACCTCTATCAAAAGTAATATCGGCGACTTCATTCAACGGAATTTTACCAAAACTTGGAGTATCAATCATCAAATTCCTTAGGTCACCGATATTTTGACGTTCAGTGTCCTGAAGTCTTACTACTAAATCAAATCGCTTTTCGCCTTCAAAAACAACACCAGTTGTTTTACCTGCAAATCCTGCTGTTATAACATCATTAATACTTTTTATATCCAGTCCGTAACGTCCTATCTTATCTCGTTTATAATTGACCAGCATTTGTGGTAAGCCCACAATTTTCTCAACGGAGATGTCAGCCGCACCGTCTACATTTTCAATAAGAGATTTAATTTCATTTCCTTTTCGAGCTAAAATATCTAAATCCTCTCCAAATACTTTTATGGCAATATCTGAGCGCACTCCAGTAATTAATTCATTAAAACGCATTTCGATAGGTTGCGTAAATTCAAGATCCATTCCGGGAAAAACCGATAGCGCCTCATCAATTTTTTCTACTAAGCCTTCTTTGGTATCTGCCGACGTCCATTCTGATTCGGGTTTCAGGCGAACAGTAATATCTGAATCCTGCATCGACATTGGATCGGTTGGTACTTCAGCAGCACCAATACGGGAGACCACTTGCGTCACTTCAGGAAATTGCTCAAGGAGTATTTTTTCTATAGCAGTAGTGCGTTCAACTGTGCTTTTTAAGGATTTACCTGTTTTTAAAATGGGTTGAATTACAAAGTCACCTTCATCAAGTGTGGGCACGAATTCAGCCCCCATTCTAGTAAATGTAAACACACCAAGTATTAGCAAGGCAACAGCTGAAATGAGAACAAGTTTTGTATGATTTAAGGCCCATTTGATTGAAGGCAAATACAATCGTTTAACGCCATTGAGGAGTTTAGTAGATACAGTAAAATTTGACTTAGACTCTGGTTTCAAGATCATACTACAGGCAACTGGGACCCAAGTAAAACACAATACCATAGCGCCAATAAGAGCAAAGCTAAAGGTGAGAGCCATAGGCCTAAACATCTTACCCTCTATGCCACTTAATGACAATATAGGTATAAAGACAATCAAGATGATTAACTGACCAAAAATGGCTGAATTTAGCATTTTGGAGGCTCCCTTAGAAGTGATTTTGTCTTTTAATATATTGATTTCAGTCGATGTTTTGTTGGAAAACTCATTGGAGCGTTGCCATAATTTAAAGGCGACAAACTCAACTATAATCACTGCACCGTCAATGATGATTCCAAAGTCTAAGGCACCTAGACTCATTAAATTAGCGTCAACGCCAAAGATGTACATAAGGCTGATTGCTATTAAAAAACTAAGCGGTATAATAGAAGAGATCACTAGACCAGCACGCCAATCTCCAATAAGTAAAACCACAATAAAACCAACTACCAAAAACCCTAATAACAAATTCTCAGCAATAGTATAAGTTGTGCGTTGTATTAATTCTGAGCGGTCTAAAAAGCCATTGATATACACCCCTTCAGGTAAAGTAGTCTCAATTTCTGCTATGCGTATTTTTACAGCATCAATGACACGTTTTGAGTCCGCATCTTTCAGCATCATCACTTGCCCTAAAACTTTTTCGCCTTCTCCATTGCCAGTAACAGCTCCAAAGCGTCTGGCATAACCAAAACCAACCTCTGCAATATCCTTGATATAAACAGGTTGATTGTTGCGAGTGGTAACACTTATGTTTTTAATATCTTCTAAACTTTTAATAAGTCCTTCGCCTCTTATAAAATAGGCTTCTTCATTTTTTTCGATATAACTGCCACCAGCTACAGAATTATTGTTTTCAAGAGCTTGAAAAACTTCAGCAATAGTGATGTTATTAGCTTGTAAGCGTTTGGAATTAATACTAACCTCGTATTCCTTCAAGTAGCCTCCCCAGGTATTAATTTCAACGACACCAGGAATTCCAGATAATTGTCGGCGAACAATCCAATCTTGAATGGTACGCAATTCGGTAGCATCATACTGGTCCTCGTAGCCTGGTTTGGTTTCTAAAGTATATTGATATATTTCGCCTAAACCAGTTGTAATAGGTCCCATTTCTGGAGTGCCAAACCCTGATGGTATCTTTTCAGCTGCAGATTTTAGTTTTTCGGCAATGAGTTGACGTGGTAAATACGTGCCTAAATCATCTTCAAAGACTATGGTAACCACTGAAAGGCCAAACTTAGAGACCGATCGTATTTCTTTGACACCTGGTAAATTCACCATTTCCAACTCGACGGGATAGGTAATAAACTGTTCAACATCAGTAGTCGAGAGGTTTCGTGATGTTGTGATCACTTGTACTTGATTGTTGGTGATATCGGGGACAGCGCCAATTGGTATTTGGGTTAAGGAATAAATCCCAAAACCAACAATACAACTCACCATTAAGAGGATAAAGAATTTAGACTTTAAGCTAAATTCAATAATTTTTGATAACATGAAATTTTAAATTGAAAGTGAAACAATAAACTTTAATTATAAAAGAGTATACTGTTTCGGTGGCTGAAGAATATCAGTTTCAATTAAAAGATCAGATTTTGGAGTATAGTTAAAATTATTCAGGACTATTTCTAGAGGGGCTGTTGGCCTTAGACTCATGACCTGAGGTACTTCAAATAAAAAAATGTGGGAATAATGCTGGCATTCTTGAAAAGGAAGGTTTTGATGTTCATCGTGCTCTTTCTCGTGCGCCTCTTTTTGATTGCCGTAGTGTAAGTCAAAAAACTCTAAAAATGAATTTTGATGTTCGGTTTTATGAAGTTCGTAATGCTCTGCCAAATTATTGAAGTTGGCTAAATTAGCAGCATTTAAACCAAACGATTGTAAGGTAAAAATCATGACTAGCAGATATGAAAACACATTCTTCATTATCGCAAATATAGTGTATTTTTAATTTTGTAAACTTAAGGTTTGCTTAATAATGCAAGCCCTAGCTGGAATGCGAAATTGCTTAAGTAAAGTTATATTTCGTCTTTGGAAATCCTTCTTTATATTAATGCGATTAAAGGTTTTAGATAACAGTGGTGATTCGTTTCAAAATGGACGGATTACTAAAGCTTAACAAATCATTTTAATTAGTTATAATAGATCGATAAGTTAGTTTATTAGATTGTCAAATATTTCAAAAAAAAATCTTAATACATTATGGTAAATACAAGTTTAGATAAAATTGAGTCCTTACTTCATCAAAATACATATTTAGATAACGGTAAGCTTATCGAATGGGATGGAAAAATGGATGAGGTGCATTCAACAATTTCTACGAGTTTAGAATACAAGCCAACCTTACTTGGCACTGTCCCTCACATGGATGAGCCAACGGCTTTAAAAGTTTTAAATTCGGCTGTAAATGCCTATGATAAAGGAAAAGGAGAGTGGCCAACCATGCGAGTAAAAGATAGAATTGAATGTATGAAATCTTTTGTGGAGCATATGCAAACCAAACGAACTGAAGTTGTAAAACTACTGATGTGGGAAATAGGAAAAACGCTATCAGATTCAGAAAAAGAATTTGATAGGACTGTCCAGTATATCTATGATACGATGGATAACTATAAACAATTGGACAGGGACAGCGCTAAGTTTGAAAAAACAGATGGGATTAATGCTCATATTCGAAGAGGACCACTCGGCGTGGTTTTATGCTTGGGACCTTACAACTATCCATTAAATGAAACCTTTGCTTTGCTTATTCCAGCATTGATTATGGGTAATACTGCTGTTTTTAAACCTGCCAAGTTTGGAGTTCTTTTATTGTCTCCTTTGCTAGAGGCTTTTCAAAAAAGTTTCCCTGCTGGAGTCATAAATGTAATTTATGGAAGAGGGAGAGAAGTTGCAGTTCCCATCATGAAAACAGGTACAATTGATGTCTTAGCACTTATAGGACACTCCACTTCTGCCATTGCCCTTCAGGATCAACATCCTTACAAAAATAGATTGAGGCTTATACTCGGTTTAGAAGCCAAAAACCCAGCCATTATTCTTCCAGATGCAGATTTAGATTTAGCTATTGAAGAGTGCCTTAATGGATCATTATCTTATAATGGACAGCGCTGTACAGCCCTCAAAATTATATATGTCCATGATAAAATCAAGGATGAGTTTAATAAGCGATTTTCAAAACGAGTGGACGAACTTAAGTTTGGTCAACCTTGGGAAGAAGGCGTAAAATTGACACCGCTTCCAGAGCCTAACAAACCTGCTTATATTAAGGAGTTAATCGATGATGCTAAAGAGAAAGGAGCGAAGATTCTCAATAAAAAAGGAGGAACTGTTACAGACAATTATATTTATCCTGCGGTATTATACCCTGTTGACGAATCTATGCGTGTTTATCAGGAAGAGCAATTTGGTCCTGTAGTGCCTATAAAATCCTTTAATGATATACAAGACCTGTTGGATGAAATAGCAAAATCTAATTATGGGCAGCAGGTCAGTTTATTTGGCAAAAATGTTGATACTCTTGCACCACTCATAGATGTATTGGTGAATTTAGTATGTAGAGTGAACTTAAATAGTTCTTGCCAACGAGGACCTGATGTTTTACCATTTACTGGGCGTAAGGATTCTGCAGTAGGAACATTAAGTGTTCATGATGCATTAAGATCATTTTCTATAAGAACCTTTTTAGCATCAAAAGACAACCCTCAGAATAATGATATTATTCGTAAACTTTTGGAAAGTAAAACGTCCAATTTTGTGAGTACGGATTATCTTCTTTAGTCGTTTTTAAGGAGAGTTAATCTGAAGTTATTCTTATACTTAAAGCAGCAATTTATTGCTGCTTTTGTTTTAATAAAAATGTAATTTTATCAGCTTAAAGAAATCGATTTGAAATACTTCATAGTTTTTGTTTCTTTTTTGCTTTTTGTAAACGTTTCATACTCTCAACAAGGAAAAAAAATAGATTATACCAGTGATAGAACTCGTGTGGATGAGGCGAACTATCCAGGTGCTTTTATCTTATCGAAAGTCGATAACCAAGTTTATTTTCTTCATGATGGTATTGAGGTTTGGTGTGATCGAGCGATTTTTTATCAAACGGACGATTTTTTTAGAGCTTTTGGGAACGTTAGAATGAAACAGGGCGATACGGTGAATATGACTAGTAAGTATGCAGAATATAACGGATCTACCCAATTTGCTTTTGCTAGTGATGATGTCGTATTAACCACACCTAGTAATACACTTACAACAGATTCTTTGTTTTTCAACAGACTTAAGCAAGAGGCTTTTTACAGGAGTCACGGAGTTGTAAAGGATTCAGCATCTACCATTACAAGTCTTATAGGTAGATATTTTATGAATCAAGAAAAGCTTTCGTTTCGGGAAGATGTCAAAGTCAGAAATCCAGAGTATGATATTGACTCAGATTATTTAGATTTTTATTCTGAGAAAGGCCATGCTTATTTGTACGGTCCTTCTACAATAACAAGCGAAACGAGTACCGTATTCTGCGAGAGAGGATTTTATGATACGCGAAAGGATAATGGTTTCTTCGTTAAAAATTCAAAGATAGATTACGAAAATAGACTGCTAGAAGGGGATAGTATTTATTTTGATAGGCCTACGGGATTCGCCTCTGCAACCAATAACATTAAAGTCACCGATACTGTAAATCAATCGGTTATTAAGGGCCATTATGCGGAGGTCTTCAGAATGAAAGACTCTTTGTTTATTACAAAAAATCCACTCGCCGCCATAAAACAAGAGCAAGATTCAGTTTTTATAGCAAGTGATACACTGATGGTTACAGGAAAGACTGGAAATAGAGATATCCGTGCTTTTTATGATGCTAGATTGTATAAATCAGATTTGAGTGGAAAAGCAGATTCTATACATAGCAACGAAGCCACAGGACTCACTAAATTGATTCGAGATCCGATTCTGTGGTCAGGTGAAAGTCAAATTACTGGAGATACCATTCACTTAATAAGCAATACGAAAACAGAACAACTGGATTCTCTTGAAGTTTTTTATAATGCGTTTATGATTCAAAAAGACTCCATAGATGGTTATAATCAAATTAAAGGGAAAGAACTTTATGGGCTATTTGAAAATAACGAAATCTATGAAGTTGACATCATTCGAAATACAGAATCCTTATTCTTCTTGAGGGATGATACTTCAGATCTTTTGGGTATTAACAAATCGATTTCGGCCAAAATAAAAATCTTGTTTGAAAAACAAGAAATCGCTGATGTCTATTACTACAATGAAGTAGATTCTCAAACGCATCCAAGTTCTATGTTTCCAGAAAATGCTAGAAAATTAAAAGACTTTAGCTGGAGGGGACAGGAGCGGCTGAGCAGCAAAGCAGATTTGTTTAAAGGCAGAGATAGTCTGGTTTTACCTAAAATACAGGGTCTAGAAGATCCTGAGATTTACGATGACTTCTTTGAAGGAATAAGAGAGTTAAATTCGAATTCAAATTTAGAAAAAGTGAACTTAAAGCCTTCAAACACCGGTGGAGTTCCAAAGGATAAACCACTGCAATTAAAAAAAATAAAAGCTGTAAAAATAGATGATGAAAAGTGATTTTTTAGATTTCCAGGCACAGACAACTCCTCATCCCTTAGGATTAGAGGTAGCCTCTGCAGAGGGTTCTTATATTTATGCAAAGGATGGAACCCAATATCTAGACTTTGTGGCAGGTGTTTCTGCCTGCGGTTTAGGTCATAGACATCCCAAAGTGATTGAAGCTATAAAAAATCAGCTAGATCAATATATGCATGTTATGGTTTATGGGGAATACATACAATCTCCAGCGGTAGAATTTACAAAGCTTTTAGCACAGCAATTACCCGAGCCTTTATCGCAAACTTACTTGGTAAATAGCGGTACAGAAGCTATTGATGGAGCGATGAAGTTGGCTCGGAGGGCTACTGGTAGAAGTCAGATTATAGCTGCAAGAAAGTGCTATCATGGGAATTCTTATGGGGCTTTAAGTTTGATGGATTATGAGGAACGTATAGCACCTTTTAGGCCTTTAGTTGGAGATATTACTCACCTACAATTTAATACAGAAATTTGTTTAAATATCATAACGGAGCGAACCGCAGCTGTTATATTAGAAACTATACAAGGGGGAGCTGGGTTTATTTTACCTCAAAATGATTATTTAAAAAAAGTAAAAAAACGCTGTGAAGAGGTCGGTGCCTTGTTGATTTTAGATGAAATCCAGCCTGGTTTTGGGAGGACAGGAAAGCTTTTTGGGTTTCAACATTTTGATGTGGTCCCAGATATTCTCGTTTTAGGAAAAGCTATGGCTTCTGGATTACCAGTAGGTGCTTTTACAGCTTCTAGAGCACTGATGAGTCTATTAAGTGATAGCCCAAAACTAGCCCATATCACCACCTTTGGAGGCAATCCTGTAATTGCTTCAGCTTGCAAGGCCACGTTAGAGGTACTTCTTTCCACATCCATTATACAGGATGTAGATCGTAAAGAAAAACTATTTAGAGAATTACTTCAGCATGATCTTATAGAAGAAGTGAGGGGTATAGGACTAATGCTAGCTCCACTATTTAAAAGTGATGAGATTGCCAATTATTTAGTGTTGGAAGCAAAGACCCAAGGCCTTATTTTATTTTGGTTGCTTTATGAAAAAAAAGCTGTAAGAATTTCTCCGCCATTGACCATATCAGAGGAAGAAATTATCAAGGGCTGTGGCATTATTATTGATCTACTAAATAAATATTCTGAATTAAAAAAAAGAGAATAACTTGAAATAACATTTTATTAAATTTGCTTTTAAATTGAAAAAAGACCTTTACCTTAACCAAAACTTAAATCATTTTATATGCAATTAGGATCCTCTCATCACGATGACTTCGACTTTCCTATAGAGAAATTTGAAATGATGTTGAAAACCAATGAGATATTGTTTTTCGATGCGACGGAATTTGAAAATATAATAGGTCATTATATAGATAGCGGGCGATTAGCTTTAGCTAAAAAGGCTTTGAAACTTGCTTTGGATCAGCACCCAAAGTCGGTCAATTTACTTTTGATGAAGGCAGAATTGCTTTCTTTTGAAGATAAGTTTGAAAAAGCTATGGACTTGTTAGAAAGCCTCAAGTCTTTAGAACCTAACAATGAAGAAATATATATTCTTATTGCGAACATCTACTCAAAGCAAGATCTTCATCTAGATGCCATTAAAATTTTAAAAGAATCTTTAAACTTTGCAGATGATCTTTTAGAAATCCATAGCATTATGGGAATGGAGTATATGTTTTTAGAAGATTTTGAAAACGCTAAGCAAAGTTATATAAAATGTCTAGAGAATGATGAAAGCGACTCTACCGCATTATATAATATTATTTATTGTTTTGATTTTTTAAATCAAAATGAAGAGGCCGTTCAGTTTTTAAAATCCTTTCTGGATCGACAGCCTTATTGCGAAGTTGGCTGGCATCAACTCGGAAAGATATATTTTGAAGATGGCCTGTTCGAAAAGTCTCTGGAATCTTTTGAATATGCCATCATTTCTGACGAATATTTTATAGGAGCGTACTTAGAGAAAGGCAAGGTGCTAGAACGACTAAAGCGGTATAAAGATGCAATAGAATGCTATGTACTCACCCTTCAAATTGATGACCCCACTGCTTTTGCATATCTGAGAATTGGGAAGTGTTTTCTCAAGTTGAATAAACCTGAAAAAGCTTTAAAGCATTATAAAAAAGCGCTACACGAAGATCCTTTGTTAGACAAAGTGTGGTTAGCGCTTTCTGATTACCACGTTAAAATTAAAGACTATAAAAAGGCTTTGTATTACATCAATAAAGCTATCAATATCGATGAAGAAAACGTTTTATATTGGAAACACTTCGCTATTATAAATCTTGAATTAGATAACATTAAAGACTCTGCTTTCGGCTTTAAAAAGAGCCTTGAACTTGGTAATTATGAGCTAGAAACATGGATTACCCGTTTGGATATTCTCATAGAACTAAAGCATTTTAAAGATGCTTTACAAACTTTAAAGCAAGCCGAGGTTTTCTTTATGGACTTTGCGGAATTAGAATTTAGATATGCCGGTGTTTATTTTGAATTGGGAGATTACAAAAATTCAAAACTGCATTATAATAGAGCCATGCAATTGAATACTCATTATAATTTTGTTTTGAATGACCTATTTCCTTCCTTCAAACTAAATTAAAAAATAGCTTTTAATCGAAGTAATTAAATCATGTTCCTACCCCTACATGTTTAAATTCAAAATGTGTTCGGATATATATTTGATAGGTTCCACAGCTTTAAAGAATGAGTTTAGCCATTTATATAACCAATAGCTAAACTCATTACTTAAAAAAATTTCTCAGTTAAATAATTATTCTAAACATTAAAGCAAATCCTTTAATTTAAAAAATCCTCTGTTTTTACACTAGAAATAGTCCATAGGTAAACTACAGATTAAACAATTCTAGGATTTATAAAAATCTCCTTTATCGGTTTAAAGTAAGCATCGTGCTGCGTTGCGGTTCTAATATGAAATCCGATAAAAAAGGTAAAGTTACAGCACCGGTTTCTCTCACAATTTAAATGTTCTACTAAGCTAGAAAATTGACCACGCGTAATCTATTAATCTAGTCCTCTGCCTATTTTACATACCTTTAATCACTTTTTGTAGTATTACTTAGCTTTAAGTAACCTGTCCTTCTTAATGAATGTTTAAAAGCTTTCATAAAAATAAAATAGACAAATTGACAGGCTAGAAAATTAGTTGTCAAATATGCATTATTAACTAATTTTTAAGAGACAATCAGTTTATATTTTACAAAACAGACAAAGTAAAATTTTAGCTTTTAAAGAGAATTCTACCTTATACCAAATTATATTTATAATGCCGTATGAATAAATTGAATTATTTTTTGATTGATTGAAATCAAAAATAACTAGCATAGCCTTAGCTACGGTAACTATTTTTGATGAAAAGCAGGTGAAAAAAGCCCGTGCCGAATTCATATCGGTAAAACGATTTATTGCGTCATTATAGGTCTAATTTGGTATTATAGGGCTTTTATCTTTTGCAATTTAGTCTTCCACATTTCTAGATCTTCTTTCAGCTTATCCATCGTATTATAAACATCTTTTACTAAAGGGTTTTCTCGGTCCGCATTGGAGAAAAATTGAAGATTATTTTCCAGCTGCTGAAGTTCAGCTTTTGTTTCATCAATTTTTTTTCTCAGAAAAGTTTGCTCTTTATAAATGCTGTTGGAATCGTCAGTATCTTCAAGGTTTTGGAGTTTATTCTGATACTTCATCAATTCGGCATCTGTTTTACTCACATCTATCTTTTTGAAAATTTGATCTAAAGCTCTGTTAAATTTATTCTCTACATAGCGTTTTTGATTAGGCACCATTCCGATGTTATTCCATTTAGAAATATAAGATTTTACCAGCTTGATGGTTACTTTGTCATCATCGCTTAAGACTTCGTCTTTAAGTTTAGTGATAAGGTCTCTTTTTTCATTAAAGGCCTGTATTTCTACGTTGCTCTCATCGTTTTTATGTGTGTGAAATTTGTCGAAGTAGTGGTTGCAGGCAGTTTTAAACTGTTTCCAAATCTTATCGGAGTCTTTTCTAGGCACATGGCCTATCTCTTTCCAGTCGTTTTGGACTTTTTTCATAAGTGGAGTAGTTACTGTAAAGTCCTCACTATTCTTATGATTCTCTGCTATCTCTATAAGTTTTTTCTTCTTTTCAAGATTATCATATTGATCTTTTTTAAGGTCTTTGTAGAAATCATTTTTCATTTTATTGAAGTCTCGGGTCACTTTTCTAAAAGCATCCCAAGTTTCATCTTGCTTGGATTTTGGAACACTTCCAGCTTTAAAAAACAGATCTCTAAGTTGACCTACATTTTTGATTCGGTCTTGAGCATTTTTATGTTGAGTGATTTCTTTTTCAGACAGTTTTTCAATCTGCCGGATAATATCTTTTTTAACCAACAGGTGCTCTTCTCTTTTCTGATCCAATTCTTCAAAATGAGCTTGACGCTTCTCATGGATCAGTTTGGTAACTTCACTGAACTTATCCCAAATCTCATCTCTGTATTGACGAGCCACTGGACCTAATTCTTCTTTCCACATTTTATGGAGCAATTGTAGCTCTCGAAAAGATCTGTTCACATCTTCCTCTTGTGATAGTTCTTCAGCTCGATTTATGATTTTGAGTTTTTGATCTAAATTATATTTGAAATCCATATCTCTAAACTCTCGGTCTAGATGTAAGAAATCATAAAATCTTTCTACATGGTGTTGGTAATTATTCCATACTGTGCTGTAGTCATTTCTTGGAACTGAGCCTGCATTTTTCCATCGCTCTTGTAAGTCTTTAAATTGTTTAAAACTGGAATTCATACTTTCCCCAGAGCCGATCATACTTTTAAGTTCCTCAATAATACCAAGTCTAGCTTTAAGATTGGTGTTCAGATTCTTTTTTAATTGAGAATAGTAATGATCTCTTTTTTCGCGATAATCGAAGTAAATAGTATTAAAATTTTTCTTTACAGGTGAGGAATAATGGAAATCTATAATATTTCCACCTTCAGCCAGGAACTCTTCTTTTTTCTCTTCTATAATTTCATTGAATTTTTTGTCAAATTCAATCTTGATATTACTTATGTGATCTTTTATAGACTGTACTTTCTCTTTTTTAACCAGATTTTCAATCTCCAAAACCAACTCATCAAGAGACATCGCATGGTAATCTTTCATTTCGATATCATGTCGCCTGGATATATCAGCATCCTCACTATCCTCAGCATTCGCCTCCTCTATATCTTGCTCTTTAACTTCAGATTCTTTCTTTAGAGCTTCTCTTTCCTTAAGAGCAGACTGTTCTTCCTTACTATCTCCAGCACTTGTATCCCTTATTTTCTGCTTTTCGACTTCAGATTCTTCCTCCAAGGTTTCCTTTTTCTCAGGAGTTGACTTTTCCTTTTCTAAAGAGAGGTCATTATCCTTAGAATTGTGTTTTTTAGGTTCACCTTGGTTTTCTTCGTTTTGATTTTTTGGATCTTCTTGTTCTGACATGTCTTTCAATGTTAAGGTTCTTAAATTCGTTGAAATATAGCAACTAGTAGGTTACCTCACAAAAAAAAAGAGTGAATTAAGTAATAAGACTTCATGCGTATCTTAGTTTTTAATGTTAACTCTACTTTAACGGGCTTCAATTAAACCACTTTTCAATAAACCAGTCCTAGTATTGAATTTAAATTAAGTATTGGTGTTAAAAAAAATAATGAGTATACTGGCTTTTTTACCTTTTGTAGGATTTGCACAGGAGTATGAAATGACAGGAAAAGTAATTGACGCTTCAATGGATTTTCCATTGGAATATGCTTCAATTTCAGCAAGAAGTATTGATGACGGAAGTATCGTGAATGGGGGAGTGACCAACAGAGAGGGTCTGTTCTCTATAAAGCTAGAAAAAGGGACTTACAATCTTGAGATTGAATACATTTCTTTTGAAATTAAAGTCTTTTCAAATTTTATCATAGACAAGGATATTAACCTTGGAAAAATAAAATTGGGGGCTAGGGCAGACAATCTTAATGAGGTGACCGTTATTGCGGAAACCACACAAGTAGAAGTGAGACTTGACAAAAAGATTTACACTGTAGGAAAAGATCTAACCACAGCTGGAGGGACGGTAAGTGATGCTTTAGGAAATGTTCCTTCTGTAACGGTAGATATAGATGGAGCTATCAGTCTAAGAGGTAATAATAATGTAAGAATTTTAATAAATGGTAAACCCTCTTCCGTTGCTGGATTTGGAGATCAAGATGTTTTTCAACAACTCCCTGCAGAAGCCATTGAATCCGTTGAGGTCATTACAAGCCCTTCTGCGCGATATGATGCTGAAGGTACTGCGGGTATCATAAATATTATTTTAAAAAGAGAAAAAACTCTAGGATTTAATGGATCTATTCGAGGAACACTTGGAGATCCAAAAAATTCAGGTGTGTTTGTTGATTTAAACCTGAGAACTGAAAACTTCAATATTTTTACAAGTCTTGGATATACAGATAGGACTAGACCTGGTAACGCATTTTTTAACACTGAATATACAGGTATTTCCAATTTTGATAGGATTATAGAAGACCGAGAATATGATAGAACTGGTCAAAATTTTAATGTTAATGCTGGGGTTGAATATTTCATCGATGACATGTCTTCAGTGACCGCCAGTTTTTTTGGTAGACTAGGGGATGATAGAGATATAACAACTAACATTACAGAACGATTTGTAGGTAATGATTTGGATAGTAGAACTCTGAGGCTTGGATCGGAGATCGAAGAGGATGAGAGCTATCAATTTGCAGTTAATTACGAAAAGCGATTTGATAAAGAAAATAGGGATCATAAGTTAACTGCAGATTTGCAATATTCCAAAAAAGATGAAACATCTCCTTCTCAAATAAATGAAAATACCGTCGAGAATAATGACATTGTCGCCTTTCAAGATAACTTCGAATCCGAAAAAGAAGATAGTTATCTCATACAGGCAGATTATGTAAGACCTATAGGTGACGCTCAATTTGAAGCTGGATTTCGAGGTGATTATTCTAACCAAAATGAAGTTTTCCGTGTAGAACGACTTGATCCTAGTTCTGGAGATATTGAAGTTGATGAAAATGTGTCTAGTGATTTTGATTTTCAGCAGAATATTACAGCCGTTTATACTCAATATGGTGATAAAAGGGGAAAATTCTCATACCTATTAGGATTGAGATATGAAAACACACAGTTAAAAGGTAAAACCACTCCGTTGGTTCCTGGAAATTCTGGTAGAATTTTTGATTTCGATAAAAATTTTGGAGGATTTTTCCCAACAGTCAATTTGGTATACGAATTAGGAGAAGACGAAAATGTTACTCTTGGATACAATAGACGTATCAATAGGCCAAGAAGCTGGTTCTTAAATCCATTTCCATCTCAGTCAAGTAGAATAAATGTATTTCAAGGTAATCCAGATTTAGACCCTTCCTTTGCTAATGCCTTTGATTTAGGCTATTTAAAACGTTGGGAGAAACTCACTCTTACAGGTTCAATTTATTTTCAAAGAGAAACTGATGCTTTTGAACGTGTTGAGAGAGATACAGGAAGGTTAACCGAAGAAGATGGTATTCCTATTATTGAAAACATACCCATCAACCTAGCTACGGAAAAGCGTTATGGGGCTGAAGTTGGCGTATTGTATAATCCTATCAAGTGGTTAAGAACCAATTTGAGTTTTAATTACTTTAGATTCGAAAGTGAGGGATCTTTTGAGGGTATCGAATATGGTGCTACTAACGAAAGTTATTTCGGTAGATTTAGTTCCAATGTTATACTGCCTTGGAAAATTCAATGGCAAACCAATGCTTTTTATAGAGGACCAAGGGTAAATGCTCAAACTGAAACAGACCCTATTGCTTCTATTGATTTAGCTTTAAGCAAAGATTTTTTAAAAGATGAAAATCTAACTATTTCTTTAAATGTCAGAGATTTATTTAATTCAAGAAAGAGAGATCAATTTACGGTTACGGAAAATTTCACTTCGAATAGCTCTTTCCAATGGAGGGTAAGACAAGTAACCGCTACTGTTGTCTATAGATTTAATCAACAAAAGCGTGAACAAAACAGAAGAAGTAACAATGATGACGGAGACTTCGGTGGATCATAGCTTTAGGTACGAAAAAGAAAGGCAGAATCTTTGGATTCTGCCTTTCTTATAAATAGTATATTCTATTTGTCTTTGTTCTTTTTGCTTTCTTTAATTTCTTTTAAACGTTCGATTAGCGCCCCTCCAATCCAATAAGGAATAATAGCTGATAGAAAAATCAATAACCAAAAACCTACAGTTAGTATAAGTAAGAAAAGTAAAAAACCTAAATATTGATCAAATTCGAACATCAGAAAAAGTTTATTTCTACAAATATAAATAAACTTAAAAATACAACCCTACAAAAGGCAAAAATAATTGTGTAGAAAAAAAAGTTACACCAAGTTAAATTGCTTTTGATTGATTGAAGTATTAGGAAATAGCACAGTTCTAGTCACGTTATTTTTTGGATAGAGAGCAGGTAAAAAAAGCCTGTGCCGAATTCGTATCGGTAAAACAGTTTAGGGCGACATGATAGGTTTAATTTGGTATTAAAGGTATCTAAAGCTATAATTTCTTAAATTTGAAAAATTAAAATCAATATAATGTCATATAGAATTGAGAAAGATACCATAGGAGAAGTGAAAGTTCCTGCAGACAAGTTATGGGCTGCACAGACAGAACGCTCTAGGAATAATTTCAAGATAGGCCCCCCAGCTTCTATGCCCCTCGAAATTATCTACGGCTTTGCTTATTTGAAAAAAGCAGCAGCATTTACCAATGCAGAACTTGGAGTTCTGGAAGTAGAAAAGCGGGATTGGATCGCTAAAGTTTGCGACGAAATTTTAGAGGGACAACACGATGATCAGTTTCCTTTGGTGATATGGCAAACGGGGTCTGGTACCCAAAGCAATATGAATGTAAATGAGGTGATTTCCAACAGGATTCATCAACTACAAGGTCACGAGCTAGGCAAAGGTGATAAATTTGTATCCCCAAACGACGATGTTAATAAATCTCAATCGTCTAATGATACCTTCCCCACAGGGATGCATATTGCTGCTTACAAGAAAATCGTAGAAGTCACCATACCTGGTGTTGAACAGTTGAGAGACCGGCTTCAGAAAAAGGCAGAGACTTTTAAAGACATTGTAAAAATTGGAAGAACTCATTTTATGGATGCTACTCCCTTAACCTTAGGACAAGAATTTAGTGGCTATGTTTCTCAACTTACCCATGGTCTAAAAGCTTTGCAAAATACTTTACCTCACCTTCAAGAACTAGCTTTAGGAGGAACTGCAGTAGGGACCGGGCTTAATACACCAAAAGGCTATGCAGAAAAAGTAGCCCATTATATTGCTGAGTTTACTAAGCTTCCTTTTGTTACCGCAGAAAATAAATTTGAAGCTTTGGCAGCTCATGATGCTTTGGTAGAAACTCATGGAGCTTTAAAACAACTAGCGGTTTCTTTAAATAAAATAGGTAATGATGTAAGAATGTTGTCTTCTGGACCTAGAAGTGGAATAGGAGAGATTACAATTCCTGCCAATGAGCCAGGCTCATCAATTATGCCTGGTAAAGTAAATCCAACTCAGTGCGAAGCGCTTACCATGGTTTGTGCTCAAGTTATGGGAAATGATGTGGCTATTGCAGTAGGAGGGATGCAAGGTCAGTTTGAACTTAACGTCTTTAAGCCCGTAATGGCCTCCAATCTATTACAGTCTGCCCAATTAATTGGAGATGCGTGTGTGTCTTTTGAAGAAAATTGCGCGGCTGGAATTGAACCTAATCAAGACCGCATCAATGAATTATTAAGAAATTCTTTGATGTTGGTAACAGCCTTAAATCCAAAGATAGGCTATTATAAAGCTGCAGAAATTGCCAATACAGCTCATAAAAATGGAACGACCCTAAAGGAAGAGGCTGTGAATTTAGGATATACTACCGAAGAAGAATTCGATAAATGGGTAAGACCTGAAGACATGACAAATTCTTAAGTGACTTTATAAATCAGACATTAAAGCTGCCTCTTTTTAAGAGGCAGCTTTTTTTATTTGGAGTATCCTTCTATAATCGCATCTGAAGAGAAGCCTTTGATATTTCCATATCTATGTATACAAACATCGACAGGGAGTGGCTTTAAAACACCTTCCAAACCCTCATAATAGTGAAGGTCTTTTTTAAGAGTTACGGTCTCATCGGGCTTATTTGAAGGAGTATGGCTTTGTGGAACAATAAGTAAAAAACTGAGGTCCTTATACGTTTTTAACCAAGAGGCTAAAATAGAGTCTACCTTTGTCATAAGTTCCGAAGTAAACGGAGGATCCAAGCACCAATGCCCAGGATTTTCAGGACGATTTAAATTGAAAAAGCTTCCCCCACTTCCAAAAATCCCATCGGTGTCTTCAAAAAGACTATAAAATTGAGCTTTTGGCTTACCTAATAATCTAGCATTAAATGGGGAGGCAAAGCCTTCATTATGGATGCCCCACTTATAAAATAAGTCGTAAACTTTTTGGGGAGGTCCTATATGTCTTGTTTCAGAATAAATAGACCCATATCGCAATGCAGATTTTAAGATAGCGTTGGTAGCCGCAGCATCGTTAGTTTTTGAGCTTACAAAATGATAAGCTTTATCGACATACTGATTTCTTTTAAGCTCAAAATCATCTATACTCAAAGTGTCAGAAGAAGAAGTAACCTCAGAAGGCATTTCGATTTTATCAGAATGTTCATCGATTACTGTAGTGATAATTTCCAAGCAAGAACCGCACTCAGAATCATCAAGCGAAATATCTGCATAGCTAAACCCTGAAGATATATAATGCTGATCAATTTTCTGAAAAAGCTCAACCCCATGGACTTGATGATCTCCTAAGGTGTTCATAAGTGTATTTTCAAGGCCTGCTTTAACGTGCTGGAATTTAGCTTTTGACCCTAAAAAGTCATTTATTTCTTTGAGTATAAGCTGAGAGAGCTTCCAGCTTTGATATTCAAGTTGAACATTTTCTTTAGTGGTAAAGTGATTCATGTCATTAAATTTTTAGAACTATAAGCAATAAAGATCCCGATTTAAAGCAATTATTATGATCCCTAAAGAATCCTTTTGATATTTTCTGGGGGTCTTCCTATAATCGCTTTGTCTCCATTTATGACTATAGGTCGTTCTATAAGTATGGGAAAGTCATGGAGAGCCTTAATAATTTTAAGGTCAGTAAGCTCCTTTATTTTGAACTTCTCTTTCCATATTTTTTCCTGTTTGCGAACCAAGTTTATAGGTTCGATTCCCAACTTCTTAAGGATAATTTTTAAGTCCTCTTGAGAAGGGACATTATCTAAGTAGTTTATGATTTCAAAACCCTGTCCAGAATCTTCTAAGATAGACAGGCTTTCTCTAGATTTTTTACAATGTGGATTGTGGTATATACATATCATAAACTATCGGTTTCTTTTTTTTGTCCACGACTCATCAAATAGGATTTTAAAAAGGAATCGATATGGCCATTCATGATGTCATCAACACTACCACTCTCAAGGCCAGTCCTAACATCTTTGACGAGCTTGTAGGGATGCATCACATAATTGCGAATTTGTGAGCCCCATTCTATACTTTTCTTTTCAGATTCTATTTCAGATCTAGCTGCTTGTTGTTTTTTCAGCTCGATTTCATAAAGCTGAGATTTCAACATTTGCATTGCTTTTTGTCTATTCTCTAATTGTGATCTTGTTTCTGAATTATGTATAACTATGCCACTGGGGTAATGTGTTAATATAGCTTTGGTTTCCACCTTATTAACGTTTTGTCCACCAGCACCACCAGATCTAGCAAACTCCCATTTAATATCTGAAGGATTGATGTCAATTTCAATGGTGTCATCTACAAGCGGATACACATATACCGATGCAAAAGAGGTATGGCGTTTCGCATTACTATCGAAAGGAGAAATTCTAACCAATCTGTGAACTCCGTTTTCTCCTTTTAACCAACCAAAGGCATATTCTCCTTCAATTTCTAGAGTAACGGTTTTTATTCCTGCCACATCGCCACCTTGGTGGTTGAGTTCCCTTATTTTGAAATTTCTGCGATCGGCCCACATGATATACATTCTCATGAGCATCTCTGCCCAGTCACAACTTTCTGTTCCACCAGCACCAGCTGTGATTTGAAGAATAGCCGTTAAGGGGTCGCTTTCTTCAGAAAGCATATTTTTGAATTCTAAATCTTCAATTAATTTTAAAGCTTCTGTGTATTTTTCTTTGATCTCGTCTCCAGAGACATCTCCTTCTTCAAAAAATTCAAATAAAACATTCAGGTCTTCTACCATTTGTTTTGCAAAGTCGAAACTTTTCACCCACTGCTTCTCATCATTGATGGCTTGCATGAGTTTTTGAGCTTCTTGAGGCCTGTCCCAAAAATTTGGAGCAAACGTCTTTTCTTCTTCGTTGGCCACTTTTATGCGTTTCGCATCTAAGTCAAAGATATTGGTTTAGAGAAGTGATACGCTCATTAATAGTTTTTATAGAGTCAGAATTGATCATGATTAAAGTTTTATCAAATTTAAAAATTATCTGAAGCGCAATCATTCTAATTATGTTTATTTTCGAATAAAAAGTAGACGCATGAAAATCGATTTAAGAAGCGATACCGTTACTAGACCTACTCCTGAAATGCTTGACTATATGATGAAAGCTGAGGTTGGAGACGATGTTTATAAAGAAGATCCTTCTGTAAATAAACTTGAATCTTATTTGGCAGATCTATTTGGGATGGATACAGCATTGTATTTTCCAACAGGGTCTATGTCTAACCAAGCTGCTATTAAACTCCACACTCAACCTGGTGAGCAGCTTATTTGTGATAAATGGGCTCATGTCTATAATTATGAAGGCGGAGGCGTTTCTTTTAATAGTGGAGTGTCCTGTAAACTCGTGGATGGAGACAAAGGCAAAATCACAGCTCAACTGGTAGAAGAAGCTATCAATCCTCCAGACTTTTACCATAGCCCCTTAACTTCTTTGGTTTGTTTAGAAAATACAACCAACAAAGGGGGAGGTGCCTGTTATGATCTAGAGACTATTCGATCTATAAGAGCAGTGTGTGATAAAAATGGATTGGGTCTTCATTTGGATGGTGCCCGATTATATAATGCTATCGTAGCCAATAATCACGATCCTAAAGACTTTGGACATCTGTTTGATAGTATTTCGTTATGTCTTTCCAAAGGTCTAGGAGCACCTATGGGAACTGTATTGATGGGGAATTCAGACCTTATGAAAAAGGCTATACGCGTTAGAAAAGTTTTGGGAGGTGGTATGAGGCAGGTAGGATATATGGCAGCAGCTGCTTATTATGCGTTACATCATCACGTGGATAGATTGAGTGTAGACCATCAAAGAGCCAAAGATATTGAGAAGGCCTTGTCTGAACATCCACTAATAAAAGAGGTAGATCACGTGGAAACCAATATTGTCATTTTTTATCTTCAGCCTCATTTAGATGAAGTTTTATTTATGAAAGATCTAGAGGAAAAAGGGATACGGATAAGCAATATGGGAAATGGGAAAATGAGATTAGTTACTCATTTAGATTATACGGAAGACCAGCATGGCTTTTTTCTTGAAACCATTAAGGCTTTATAAAATAAACTGTCTAAAATCCTAAAACTTTGTCATTCTGAATTTATTTCAGAATCTTAATTAATAAAAGTGTTTTAGACAGTTTATTTGATAATAAAAAAAAGTACTAGTTGTTTTTATTGTAGTCTGCTAAAAATTTCTCTAAACCACTATCGGTTAACGGGTGTTTTAAGAGTCCTTCAATAGAAGATAAAGGACCTGTCATCACATCTGCGCCAATTTTTGCGCAATCTATGATGTGCATGGTATGTCTTATTGAAGCAGCAAGGATTTGAGTCTCGAACATGTAATTGTCATAAATCAAACGGATTTCTTCAATCAAATTCAATCCATCTGTAGAGATATCATCCAAGCGACCAATAAAAGGTGAAACGTAAGTCGCTCCTGCCTTTGCGGCTAGTAGAGCCTGACCTACAGAAAAGACTAAGGTACAATTGGTACGTATCCCTTTATTGGAAAAGTATTTTATGGCTTTTATACCGTCCTTAATCATAGGGATTTTTACAACGATTTGGTCATGAAGCTTTGCTAGTGCTTCACCTTCTCTTACCATCCCCTCAAAGTCTGTAGAAATGACTTCCGCACTTACATCACCATCTACGATTTCACAGATTTTGACATAGTGATTTTTGATATTTTCCTCCCCTGTAATACCTTCTTTTGCCATAAGCGAGGGATTGGTGGTAACTCCATCAAGAATACCGAGATCTTGAGCTTCTTTAATCTGGTCAATATTTGCTGTGTCAATAAAAAATTTCATAGAAATACGTTTTAATTACAAATTTACAGTTTATAGTGCTTAAGTAAGAGATTTTCAAAAACTTTATCAGGAAGAATATGTTTTAAAAACACTGAAATTTTCTGTGTGAAATCCCCAACTTTATAATGAATCTTTGGATTGGACTTTTGCATGATATTATAAACGCCCCTAGCCATAAGGTTTGGATCTTTGCCTTCATCTACGTGCAAATCCATAAGTTTTAAGCTTCGTTCGTAAACTTTTTTATACGGAGAATCCTCTTTAATTGGAGCATGGTACCTGCCCGCAGCGATATTTGTGGCAAAGTCTCCAGGAGCGACATTAGTCATTTTTATACCGAAAGCTTTTAACTCCATTCGATACGCTTCAGTGGTTAATCCTAAAGCCCCTTTAGAAGCAGAATAGAATCCACGAAAAGGCAATCCCATATATCCAGCAATGGAAGTAACATTGATTATAAATCCTGATCGTCTAGCCCTCATGTGTGGTAAAACAGCATTGATCACTCGTATCGGTCCAAAATAATTGGTATCAAATATTTTTTTTTGCTCTTCTTCAGGGATTTCTTCTAAAGGTCCAGTGATGCCAATTCCTGCATTATTGATGAGGAAGTCTATTTTTTTTTCTTTTGAAATAATAGTGTTAACGGCAGTTTGAGTGCTTTCTAGATCGGTAATATCGAGTTTAAGAAAGTGAACGCCATTTAATTCTGTTTGCTTTGGTTTTCTGCTGGTACCGTACACTTTGTAATTATGTTTGGCTAAATATTCTCCAATGGATTTTCCAATACCAGATGAAGCTCCAGTGACCAGTACTACATTTTGCATTAAATTTTAATTTAAGCAAATATCTAACTTATAGTTTTAAAAAAAAAATGAGGGAAAGTTTGAAAATAAAAAAAGGCAAGCGACCTACATCACACCGCTACGACCATCTACCCTTGCTGCGTTCCCGCTCTGGGGGATTCGACAGGAGCTAGTTGTGTAGGACTTGCCAATTGCAAATGTACAATCTTATTTAATTGCAGCAAGTCGTTTTCTCATCAAATTCCCTATTTTTACTTTATAATTTAATTTTATTGTAATGCGTATTTTTAATTCATTGGCAGTCATATTTTTAGCTATAATTTTCATGTCTTGTGATGAGGATTTGTCGAAAGACTTTAAAATTACTTTTAAAAGCAACTCCAAATCCTTCACTAATTCTGATCTGCTATACGGAAGTATAAAAGCTCTAAAAGATCATGAAATAAGTTTAGTAGAGATTAAACTTCAAAGCAAAATTATTTTAAACTCAACGAGTCTTGAAGCTTTTTCGGTGGATCTTTCACAATTTAAATTAGGCAACCATGATTTAAAAGTCACTCTAAAAGTGAATGGTGAGAAGGTTGAAATTTCAAAATCTATAAAAATTTTGAGTAGTATTTCGCCTCAACTTTATAGTTATGAAATCATAAATACCTATCCTCACGATATATCAGCATACACTCAAGGCTTGGAGTTTCATGGAGATACTCTATATGAAAGCACTGGACAACGCGGAGAATCTTCACTTAGAAAAGTAGATTATAAAACCGGTGAGGTTTTGAATGACATAAAGTTAGATCAATTTTATTTTGGTGAAGGTTTGACTATTTTAAACAATAAAATTTACCAACTTACTTGGCAATCACAGGAGGGTCTTGTGTACGACTTACAGACAATGGAGTTGCTTAATAAATTTGCATACACAGACAGCAAAGAAGGTTGGGGGATCTGTAACAATGAGGAAAAACTGTTTAAAAGCGATGGGACCGATAAAATTTGGATGTTAAATTCTAAAACTCTGGAAGAGGAAGGATACATACAGCCTACCACAAACAAAACAGTTCTTAATCAACTTAATGAATTGGAGTGGGTTGAAGGGAAAATATATGCTAATACATACCAGAAAGATGGTGTAGTGATCATAAATCCAAGCCATGGTGGTGTAGAAGGTGTTATTGATTTTAGAGGGCTTCGCGATAAAGTTAAACAGCATTCCAAGCTAGATGTTTTAAATGGTATCGCCTATCACAAGGCTTCTAAGCGACTTTTTGTAACTGGGAAGAATTGGGATAAGCTTTTTGAAGTTAAAATTTTAAAGAAATAAAACATCTCGCATAGCGTTGTTTAATTTATATCGTTTTTATGAAACAAATTTGCTTTATAATAGTAGCGCTTGGCTTACTTTCAATTACGTCATGTCGAGATGATTTTGAAACAGAGCCTAGTTTTGGTAATTTAGAATTCTCCAAAGATACCGTGTATCTCGATACTGTTTTTACCGATATAGGCTCTAGTACTTATAGTTTTAAAGTGTACAATAGAAGTAGACAGGATATCACTATTCCTAACGTTCAACTCAACCAAGGAGAGAGTTCAAACTTTAGACTCAATGTAGATGGTGTTGCGGGAAAGTCGATATCCAATATCAATATTCTGGCAAAAGATAGCATTTTTGTATTCGTTGAAATAACAGCGGATATTCAAGACTTATCCCAAAACGAATTATCATTTTTATATTCCGATCAGATCAATTTCGATTCTGGTGTTAATTTGCAGCAAGTTGAGCTTGTTACTCTTGTTCAAGATGCTATTTTTTTATTTCCTGAACGCTTTGAAGATGGATCCTCAGAAACCTTAACCTTAGGTATAGACGAAGAGGGAGAAGCTATTCAAATCGATGGATTTATCTTGGACACTGAACATCTTACCTTTACCAACCAAAAACCATATGTTATCTATGGCTTTGCAGGAGTTCCTTCTGGAACAACGCTTAGGATAGAAGCAGGTGCTAGAATCCATTTTCACACTAATAGTGGCATTATTGCAGCAAATAATGCTTCTGTACAAGCTGTTGGAGGCTTAAGTTCTGATCCTGAATTACTAGAAAATCAAATTATTTTTGAAGGAGATCGCTTAGAACCAGAATTTTCAAATATTCCTGGACAATGGGCCTCAATTTGGTTAACAGATGGAAGTACAAATCACAAGTTTGAACATGTGACAATTAAAAATTCTACAGTTGGAATTTTAATGGATTCCAATGATGGCTCAGCACAACCTACACTTAGCATTAAGAATACTCAAATTTATAATTCTGCAAACGTTGGCTTGTTAGCTAGAACTGGATTTATAGATGCAGAAAATTTGGTGATCAACAACAGTGGCCAAGCGTCTTTAAACTTGTCTTTGGGGGGGCGTTACAATTTCCGTCACAGTACGTTTGCTAATTATTGGCAAAATAGCTTTCGTCAATTTCCTTCAGTTTTGATAGAAAATAATCTTCAGGCAGGGGAAACCTTATTTATTTCAGATTTAATAGAAGCCAATTTTAGCAACTGCATTATTTATGGGAATGAATCTATTGAGCTTCTGTTTAATAGAGTAGAAGATGCAGCATTTAATTATAATTTTAAAAATTGCTTAGTTAGATTCAATGATTTTAATAACCAATTTTCTGAAAATGAATTATACGATTTTGATAATACTTCTCTATTTGAAAATGTACTTTTAAACGAATCTCCACAATTTCTTGATGCTCAAAACAACCATTTAATTATCGGAGAGGAGTCTGCAGCCAATAGCTTAGGAGGACAGAGTACTGCCAACCAGGTTCCGTCTGATATTTTGGGTGTAAATAGAATTCAAAATCCTGATTTGGGTGCATATCAGAGTATTCAATTTGAAGAGCAATAAATAAAAGAGCCACGTTAAAAACGTAGCTCTTTTATAACTTATACCAAATTAGACCTATAATGACGCAATAAATCGTTTCTTTTTCGCCTGCTTTTCATCAAAAATAATTACCGTAGCTAAGGCTATGCTAGTTATTTTTGATTTCAATCAATCAATCAAAAAATAATTCAATTTATTCATACGGCATTATAAATATAATTTGGTATTAGATTTTATTTTAAGATTTTACAAGCTCTTTACTGCTTCAGCAAATAAGGGTCTATGACTCATCATATCGTGAACTTGTTCTTTTATTGACTCTAAATGTGACGTATTTTCATGATTAACGATAACGTCATCGATGAAATCTACAATCTTAGACATCTCATCTTCCATCACCCCTCTAGTGGTTATGGCAGGGGTGCCAATTCTTATTCCTGAAGTAACAAAAGGGGATTTATCATCAAATGGTACCATGTTTTTGTTGACTGTTATACCAGCAACGCCCAGCGCTTCTTCAGCTTGCTTACCTGAAATGTTTTTATTTCTGAGGTCGATAAGCATCATGTGATTATCGGTTCCCCCTGAGATTATTTTATAGTCCTTGTCCATAAAAGCTTTTGCCATCGCCGAAGCATTTTTGATAACTTGTTTTTGGTAAGTCACAAAATCTTCTGAAAGCGCTTCACCAAAAGCTATTGCTTTAGCAGCGATAATATGTACTAATGGACCACCTTGATTTCCAGGAAAGACAGAGCTATCTAATAAACTAGACATTTTCTTTAAGTTTCCATTCTTAAGTTTGAGACCAAATGGGTTTTCAAAATCTTTGCCCATTAAAATAATACCACCTCTGGGACCACGGATGGTTTTATGAGTAGTTGACGTGATAATATGACAATGTTGTAGTGGACTTTGTAGAAGTCCAGCAGCGATTAAGCCAGATGGGTGAGCCATGTCGGCAAGCAAAATGGCATCAATTTCGTCAGCTATTTCCCTAAATACTTTATAATCGATTTCTCTAGAATAGGCAGAGGCCCCTGCTATAATCATTTTTGGCTTTTCTTTATGAGCCATTTCCCTTACCATCTCGTAGTCTATAAGACCAGTTTCTTTATCAACACCGTAAAATACTGGGCTGTATAGCTTTCCAGAAAAATTAACAGGAGAGCCATGGGTGAGGTGACCACCATGAGAAAGATCAAAACCAAGAATAGTGTCTCCTGGATTTAGGCAGATGGAAAAAACAGCAGTATTTGCCTGGGACCCAGAATGTGGTTGAACATTAGCATACTCTGCACCAAATAATTTTTTAGCACGTTCTCTAGCCAGATCTTCAACTTTATCTACGACTTCACATCCACCGTAATACCGTTTGCCTGGATAACCTTCAGCATATTTATTGGTGAGTACAGATCCAGCAGCATCTAATACATCTTGACTTGCAAAATTTTCACTTGCAATCAATTCTAAACCATTAGTTTGTCTGTTCTTTTCTTGAAGAATCAAGTCTGAAATTGCTTTGTCTTTCATTTTGCGTTTTAAAGTTAAATATGCTCCAAATTTAGATATTTGGAATGGTTAATTCGCATAAAATAATATATTTGAAAGAAGATTTAAGATTAATTTCAACAAATTAAAATTACTATATGTCTATAAAAGCTAATGATCCTTCTCGAAAAACTTGGTTGGATATCCCCGATAATACAGATTTCCCTATTCAAAATATTCCTTTTGGTGTTTTTCTGACCAGAAATGATATCATTACTATAGGCACACGCATTGGTGATTTTGCTATAGATTTGGGGGCTTTACATCAACTTGGCTATTTTAAAGATATCCCGTTGACAGATGATATTTTTTTGCAGGACACTTTAAATGATTTTATTGCAGATGGCAGAAAAACATGGAGATCCGTCAGAAATAGAGTTGCAGAATTATTTGATGCTAATAATGATGAACTAAAGGTCAACGAAAAAGATAAAGAAACCGTTTTATTCACCTTGGACGAAATTGAAATGCAAATGCCTGTCCAAGTTGGAGATTATACAGACTTTTATTCCAGCAAGGAACATGCTACCAATGTGGGCAAGATGTTTAGAGATCCAGAAAATGCTTTGTTGCCTAATTGGCTGCATGCACCAATTGGTTACCATGGTAGGAGTTCATCCATAGTGCCAAGTGGAATACCTATTCACAGGCCACAGGGTCAAAAATTGCCAAAAGGATCTGATGAGCCTATTTTTGGGCCTACTAGACAATTAGACTTCGAATTAGAGATGGCATTTATTACTACCGATAGTAATCTTTTGGGAGAACCAGTTCCAGTGGAAGACGCTGAAAGCTATATTTTTGGCATGGTACTTTTTAACGATTGGAGTGCTAGAGATCTTCAAAAGTGGGAATATGTGCCTCTTGGACCGTTTTTGGGTAAAAACTTTGGATGCTCAGTTTCACCGTGGATTGTTACTTTAGATGCTCTAGAGCCTTTTAGAGTAGAGGGTCCTAAGCCTATCAAGAAACTATTACCATATTTACAAACCACTGATAAGAAAAGTTTTGACATTAATCTTTCAGTATCAATCAAACCAGAAAATACTGATGAAACGGTTATTACAAAATCTAATTTCAAATATATGTACTGGAGTATGAGTCAGCAGCTGGCTCACCATACAGTTAATGGATGTCCTGTAAACAGTGGTGATATGATGGCAAGCGGAACTATCTCTGGATCTACACCAGATTCTTACGGCTCTATGTTAGAACTGTCTTGGGGAGGTACTAAAACCGTTAAATTAAATGGTGGTGAAGAACGCCGATATATCGAAGATAACGATACGGTAACCTTACGTGGATATTGCCAAAATCACGAGGTTAGAATTGGTTTTGGTGAAGTCTCAACTAAGATTTTATCAGTTTTCAAATTCTAGTTTTAAGTATCTAGAAACCTGGACTGTTCTTCTTTTGAAGGCATAGGACAGGTTTCTGTTTTTCCAAACCATCGGTACCGGTTTTTAGCTACATAATCATAAATCAAATCTCTAAAACTTTCTGGAATAAATAAAAATAGGCTCAAGGTAGGATATAGCCCATCTAGATCTTTACAAATTTCCAGAGCAGCCGTTGACTTGATATAATAAGCATGTCCAGGATCTATCAATATAATAGAGTCCAACTTAGAGGTATCAATGCCTCTTTCTACTGTCATTTTTTTTCCGAGACCACTCTGAAGAGAAGCGAACCTATACAGGTCTTTCTTATCTCTTTTCATTATAAAGCGTACTGACGTGTTGCAGAAATTGCAAACGCCATCGAAAAGCACAATTTTTTTATCTTCCGTTAGGGTCATTTTGCCCGTTTTACAAGTTCAAGTTGATCGTCGGAGACGCTGGTGGTAAACATCCCGTAATTGATAACTACTTTTCCTTTTTCAAATTTATCAATAGTACCAACCGCACGTCCATTTTGTAGCCTTACAGAATCTCCTTTTTTAAAGACAGGTTTGGTAGAAATTTTTAAAGCTTCCTCTTTGGTTTTCTCTTTTTTCTTCTTTTCCCTTATTTTTTCAACCTTCTCTTGAGCTTCTTCCATGACCAAATGCTTTTTTTGCTTTTGGATTTTTTCGTCCTTCTGCGTCTGTTTTATCCTCTTGGAATTCTCCTTTTCTACAACTTTTAAAATATTGGAATAAAGCAGTTTCTTATCTTTATTATTGAAGTAATGGAGTCCAATTTTATCTACCTTTTCTCCAATACCAATCATGCGTTGATTGCTATCGTAAAGTTCCTGATAACTTTCTAACTTTTGTTGTATTTTAGAATTAATTTCATCAAGTTTTTCTTGCTCTTTCTCAGTCTCATTGGTTTTAGATTTTAATTCTGAATTTGTTTTAGCCAGTTTGGAACGTTCCATTTGTAGTTTAGCGATACTTTTATCAAACCTAATTTTACCTCGCTCGACTTTCTTTTTAGCCCGATTGATTAAACTGAAGGGAATCCCGTTTTTTTGTGCGACTTCAAAAGTAAAAGAACTTCCAGCTTCTCCTAGCTTAAGCTCAAATAAAGGTTCCATGGTATAACTGTCAAAAGCCATGTTAGCATTAACTATTTCAGGATTTTCATCGGCCATCATCTTAAGGTTGGCATAATGCGTCGTAATAATACCGTAGGCTTTTTTCTCATGAAAAACCTCCAGAAAGGTTTCAGCAATTGCACCGCCAAGTTCAGGGTCTGATCCAGTACCAAATTCGTCAATTAAGAATAAAGTCTTATCGTCACAGACCTTTAAAAAATTTCTCATGTTTTTTAGCCTATAGCTGTAAGTACTTAAATGATTTTCAATACTTTGGTTATCACCAATATCTGTTAGGATTTTATCAAAAAAGCAAATCCTAGAGTATTCGTGAACTGGAATTAGCATACCAGATTGGAGCATAATCTGGACCAAGCCAATCGTCTTTAGCGTTATGCTCTTTCCTCCTGCATTGGGACCAGAAATCACGATAATTTGTTGAGAATCATTTAAGGTGATATCTTGTGCGTACGTTTTCTCTCCAGTTTTGTTATGATTGATCAATAATAAAGGATGGTATGCATCTTTTAAAAAGATTTCCTTATCAGTGGTTATTTTTGGAAGTAATCCTTCGTACAATTCAGCATATTTTACTTTGGCAGAGACAAGGTCTACTTCACTTAGATAACTTTGATATTGCTTCAGTAAGTCTATATAAGGTCTTAAATAGTTTGTTAAAGCTTTTAAAATTTTAGTGACTTCCTCTTTTTCTTCATACTCAGCTTCATCTAGTTCCCTTTCAGAATTTTGTGTTTCTTCAGGTTGGATGTAAACTATGTTTCCAGATTTTGAGCTCCCTAGCATAGCTCCTTTTACTTTGCGTTTGTGCGTCGCTGTTACAGCAAGTACACGCACGTTATCTACTATGGTTTCTTTTATATCGTCCAGATAACCATAGCTGATATATTTAGACAAGGCCTTAGAAAAACTTGAATTTATTTTACCTTTTGCAACGTTTATAGTCTTTCTAATTCTAAAAAGTTCTGGAGTGGCATCATTTTTAATGTCTCCAAATTTGTCGATAATACGTCTTATCTCATCTACAATATCAGTTGTGTATTCTATGGGTTGAGTAGATTTAAAAAGATTTGGATAGAGCTCTTTATACTTTTGAAAGTATTTTAAGTGAATATTTGTGGTTTCAGATAAGTTTAAAATCTTTCTAAAGCCGTTGAGTTCCATCACCGACCCTTCAATATTTAAAAATTTTATGGCCTCATCTACACTTTCAAAGCCATGGTTGGGGATAGGTTTTTCCTGAAGTCCTGAAGACTTGTACTCTTCTGTCTGGTTCAGATGAAAGTGAATGGATTTGTAAGAGGTATAGGGTTTTAGGCCGAGAGCTTTTTGCTGTCCTTTTTCTGTGATACAATAGGTGCTCAACTGTCCACAAATTGTTGGAAATTCTAAATCTATTAAGGATTTTTCGCTAATGTTTATCATACTAAATTCTACATTTGTAGTCTTGCAAAAATACGCATAATATATGGAGGTAAAGATTGAAGCAAATTGGAAAAAAATCTTAAAAGATGAGTTTGATAAACCTTATTTCAAGTCTCTTATAACGTTTATAAAGGCTGACTATAAAAACTATACCTGTTATCCCAGAGGGGCAGACATTTTTAATGCCTTCGAGTTTTGTCCATTCGATAAGACCAAAGTGGTGATTTTGGGACAGGACCCTTACCATGGTCCACGGCAAGCTCATGGGTTATCGTTTTCTGTTCCAAAAGGAATATCGACTCCTCCTTCTCTTATCAATATTTATAAGGAATTGAAGGAAGATCTAAATATACCAATTCCGGAGCATGGAAATCTAGAATTATGGGCTAAACAAGGAGTTTTGTTACTCAATGCTACTTTAACCGTTAGAGCTCATGAAGCTGGGAGTCATCAAAATAAAGGCTGGGAGATTTTCACGGATGAAGTGATCAGGAAATTGTCTTCAGAAAAAGAAGGGATTGTCTTTTTGCTTTGGGGGGGGTATGCAAAGAAGAAATCGAAATTAATAAATTCGGCAAAACATCATATTCTAACTTCTGGTCACCCTTCACCACTAAGTGCAAATAGGGGCTATTGGTTTGGAAATAAACATTTTAGTGAAACGAACAAGATTTTAGCCAAACAGAGCAGTCCTCCAATAAAATGGTAATATTCTATTTATCAGCGAGTACAGGATCTGAGCTGGCTTTTTCTTGAGACCAAACTTTTGGAGTATTTATTTTTATTTTCTTGTTTGAAGCTTTCCCCTTTGGATTTTTAGAAACGAAATCAGGGCAGTCGCAGCTAAATTTGAGTAACAGGAAATTTGTCACTAATAGAGAGATAAGAATAATCAAATAAATCATAACTACTTTTTAGTTTGAGGATGGAGTTTTGTTCTTCATTAAAGATGTTCGACAATAGGATTGGTTGCGTGGATTAATAAATAATTTCAGAACAAGTTTTTCCTATTGATATCAGTCCCAAATCGATTAACTTTTTTTGGGTGACTAAAACATCATCTTTTGAAATCTGTTGTTGGCTCCATTCCGTAATGGAAAGCCATTCTTCAACATCTTCAATTTTAAGTTGGTAACGCTTTGAAACCAAGTCTTCAATGTGTTTAATTGTTTTTAAAGTTTTGCTTTTCTGATTAAGCGGTCCTAAAATATCAGGGATAACTTTATAATTATTTTTTATAAAGTTATCAGTGGTTACAATTACAAAACACGGCCAAGGTGACGGAACATCGCCTATTCTTCGAAAGATTCCCTTATCTACCAAAGGTTTGGTTGTAAAGTGTTCCCATAAAAAATAATCTGATGTCCCTTCGGTAATGGATTCTATAGCTCCATTCAAATTTTTGATGATTTTAAAATTTAAATGTTCCGTATCCCAGTTATTATTATTGCTATTCACGTAAGACATAAGATGCGATCCAGATCCATAACGACTTATAGCAGCGGTTTTACCTCTTAAGTCTTTCATATCATGATACTTGGAATTAGCATCAACATGCATGCCCCACATAAGAGGAGTCTGTATATAGCTTTGTAAAATCTTGAATGGGTTGCCTTCACAAATCTCTTTAATAGACCCTTCCGTAAGCATGACGGCAATATCCACATCACCATTTTTTAGAGCTTCACTCATTTCTCCTGTTCCCCCATGAAAGTCTATCCACGTGAGGTCTAAATCATGAGATTCGAATTCTTTATTTTCGATACATAAATGCCATGGCAGATTAAAATGTTCTGGGACACCACCCACTCTGATGTTTTTCATTTTGTCATTCATTATCTTATAGCTTAGATAATTTGTCTAATGTGAAACGAATAAGAGAATCTACAGAAGCTTTTGGGTCCTTACTAAATTCGCCTGTCGCTCTATTGGCAATGATGGCGTTCATGGATAAAGCTTTATGGCCTAGCAATTTAGCTAAACCGTAAGTTGCACTGGTTTCCATCTCTAGGTTAGTTATACTATGATTTTTATATCTAAAGGATACGAGTTGGTCTATAAAATCTGGATCTTCTAGCTCAAGACGCAATACTCTTCCTTGCGGTCCATAAAAGCCTAAATTAGTTCCTGTATATCCAGGGACAACATTGGACTCTTTAAGAAAATGGTCAATGAGAGTCTGATCTGCGTCAACGATATATGGTAAAGGTTTTTTTGGTGAAACCTTAAGATGATCACATAGAGCTTTAGTAGCCTCTTCATTAGTCACCTTGTTTTTATAATAATGCAACAAGCCATCAAATCCAACACCAGCCTCACTCATCACAAATTTATCTAAGTCTACGAATGGTTGTATCCCCCCAGAAGTCCCTATCCTTACAATAGTTAGCTTTTGATGATTCTTTTTTACCTCTCTGGTTTTTAAATTGATATTAACTAAGGCATCCAATTCATTAAGAACAATATCTATATTATCAATACCAATTCCTGTAGAGATTACAGTGATTTTTTTGCCCTTATAAAATCCAGTTTGAGTTTTGAACTCTCTCTTCTGAGTTTCAAAAGTAATCTCATCAAAATAGGAGGTTACTTTAGCAACGCGTTCTTGATCTCCAACGGTAATAATGGTATGGGCAATATCCTCTGGCTTTAAATTGAGATGATAAATGCTACCGTCTGAATTTAAGATTAATTCTGATGATGCTATAGGCATAATAAGTGTTTTGACGGATTAGGATGAACTTCCAATCCAAATGTTTTATTTAAAGTATTGAAGTTATCTACAGAAATGATAGATTCTTAATGTCGATATTTTATTTGTTTTTCTGTGGCCAACTCACTCAGTAAGATTTTGATTTTTACCACAAGACTCTCAGGCTATCGCTAGCCTCCAACGCGCTTAACATTGAAACCAATATCTTTTAAGATTTTCATGATTTGATCTCGGTAATCTCCCTGAATAATGATAACCTCCTCTTTATGGCTTCCTCCAACACCAATCTCTTTTTTTAGGATCTTGGTGAGATTTTGGAAATCTTTCTTTGCTCCAGAATAGCCTTTTATCAGTGTGTTTGCTTTTCCTTTTCGTTTAGAATATTCGCAAATAAGAGGATCCTCTTGCATCCAAATATTCAACTCTTCACTTTTGGATGCAGGTTCGCTGTTCACCTGAGGTTCGTGATCTGGGAATAAATCTTTTAATTGATCTTTAAGATCCATAATTTATTTTTTAATAAGGCCAATTTCTATTAAGCGTTGTGTTAGAAATTCGCCTGCTGTAATATCTTCATGTTGCTTTGGATGGTCTTCAGAAATACATTCTTCTAAACAGTCTAGAGGCATTTCACTTCTAGGATGTAAGAAAAATGGAATTGAATATCTTGGTTTATCCCACTCTTCTTTAGGAGGATTAGTCACTCTATGGATTGTAGATTTAAGTTTATTATTGGTGTGTCTTTCCAACATATCTCCTACGTTGATAACCAACTCATCTTGTTTAGGAATCGCATCGATCCATTCTCCATCTTTTCTTTTTACTTGCAAGCCACCTGCAGAGGCACCCATAAGCAAAGTAATGAGATTTATATCTCCATGAGCACCTGCTCTTACTGCTCCTTTAGGTTCTGTTTCAATAGGTGGATAGTGGATAGGACGGAGTATGGAGTTTCCATTGCTTGCCCAGTGATCAAAATAAAACTCATCTAATCCAACATATAAGGCTAGAGCTCTTAGAACGTAAATTCCAGTCTTTTCCAACATTTTATAAGCCTGCATGCCTACTTCATTGAACTGAGGCAATTCTTCAATATGTATATTGTCTGGATAGGCTTCAGTTAGATTTGCATCTTGAGCTGGTTCTTGTCCGAAGTGCCAAAACTCTTTAAGATCCCCTTCTTTTTTTCCTTTTGCATGTTCTTTCCCAAAGGAAATATAGCCCCGTTGTCCTCCCAAATCTTCGCGCTCATACTTCTTCTTGGTCTCCTCAGAAAGTTCAAAAAAGGCTTTAACTTGAGAGTAAAGCTCTTCTGCCAGTTTTTCATCCAAGAAATGATGATTTAAAGCTACAAAACCTATGTCTTCGTAAGCTAAACCAATTTCATTGACGAATTTTTGTTTTCTTTTTGGGTCATCAGATAAAAAATCTGATAGATTTACACTCGGTATATTGGTCATAGACATATGTGAAAATTTTAGAAACACAAATTTAATCAATTTTATTCAACAAGAATTTTCAGATTCCTATTAATTATGAATTATCATTATGATAAATTTGAAGAACTACAAAACAACACCTATGGATTTTAAACATCAGTCTCTTTCCAAAGAAAATCATATTGATCTTTATCGCAGTTTGTTAAAGCCACGACTTATAGAGGAAAAAATGTTAATTCTCTTAAGACAAGGAAAAATATCGAAATGGTTTTCTGGGATTGGTCAAGAAGCCATTGCAATAGGAGTGACTAAGGCTTTAAATAAAGAAGAATATATCTTACCCATGCATAGGAATTTAGGCGTGTTTACGGAAAGAGGAATTCCTTTATATCGTTTATTTTCTCAATGGCAAGGAAAGTCAAATGGTTTTACAAAAGGCCGAGATCGAAGTTTTCATTTTGGGACCCAAGAGTATAAAATTATCGGTATGATCTCCCATTTAGGACCTCAACTTGGTGTAGCAGACGGTATTGCTTTGGCGCATAAATTAAAGAATGAAAAAGCTGTAACTGCAGTATTCACCGGTGAAGGAGGAACTAGTGAAGGGGACTTCCACGAAGCTTTAAATATAGCCTCTGTTTGGCAATTGCCTGTTTTGTTTTGCGTGGAGAATAATGGATATGGCCTTTCAACCCCCGTATCTGAGCAGTTTAATTGTGAACATATTGCAGATAAGGGTAAGGGCTACGGTATGGAATCTCATATTATAGAAGGCAATAATATCGTAGAAGTCTTCACTAAAATAAAAGAAATTGCTGAAGCCGTTAGGGAGAATCCTAGACCTGTTTTGATTGAGTTCAAAACCTTTAGAATGAGAGGGCACGAAGAAGCAAGTGGCACTAAATATGTTCCAGAGGAATTGATGGACTATTGGGCAAAACAAGATCCAGTTGAAAATTATGAACAGTTCTTGCTTGACTCTGAATTTATCACTAAAGACGAGGTTACAAAATTTAAATCTGATATAAAATCAGAAATCGATGAACATCTTAAAAGAACTAACAAAGAGCCTAGTATTAAGCCAGATGAAGATCTAGAATTAAAGGATGTTTACCAGCAGTTCACACTTGACGAACATCCAAAACCTTCTCGAACAATAGAAATGCGATTTATAGATGCGATTTCAAAAGGCCTCGAGCAGAGTATGGAGAAATACGAGACAATGGTCATAATGGGCCAGGATATCGCAGAATATGGAGGGGTTTTTAAAATTACTGATGGCTTTGTTGAAAAATTTGGAAAAGACAGAGTGAGAAACACCCCAATTTGTGAGTCTGCTATTGTTTCTGCAGCTATGGGCTTATCTATACAAAATATAAAATCGATAGTTGAAATGCAGTTCAGTGATTTTGTTACTTCTGGTTTTAATCCAATTGCGAATTACCTGGCAAAAGTTCACTACAGATGGGGCCAAAAAGCAGATGTTGTCATTCGTATGCCTTGTGGGGCAGGAGTAGCAGCAGGGCCGTTCCATAGTCAAACCAACGAAGCTTGGTTTACTAAGATTCCTGGTCTTAAGGTCGTTTATCCGTCTTCGCCACAAGATGCAAAAGGTCTTTTGGCAGCAGCGATAGAAGACCCTAACCCAGTCCTCTTTTTTGAGCATAAAGCCTTGTACAGGACCATAAGAGAGGATGTTTATGAAGATTATTTCTCTATTGAATTAGGGAAAGCCAAACTCTTAAAGGAAGGCAACGATATTACGGTAATTACTTTTGGTGCTGCAGTTCATTGGGCTTTAGAAGTTTTAGAACGTTGTCCAGAGATTTCTGCTGAGGTTTTGGACTTAAGAAGTTTATCACCCTTAGATGAAACCGCTATTTTTGCATCAGTAAAGAAAACAGGGAAAGTAATCATACTTCAAGAAGATTCATTGTTTGGAGGAATTGCTTCCGATATTTCCGCGCTCATTTCAGAACATTGCTTTGAATATCTGGACGCCCCTATAAAAAGAGTCGCTAGTTTATCCACACCCATACCATTTGCCAAAGAATTAGAGGATCAATACTTAGCAAAACTGAAATTTGAAAACGAACTCAAAAAATTAAACAACTATTAACATCATATTTTTTGTTGCTTTGTAGATGAATCAAAAAATCATGATGCGATAGCTTATAACCTTCCTTATGAGTATCGGTAGGCTTTTTATTAGTGTTCAACAGAATTATAAATGGCGCGGCTGAAATTGCTTAAATCGTTTTTTACATTTTTATGTCTCATTTGTTATTTCCCTTATTGGAAGATTATTTAGGAAGTAATCAATATCTAGATTAAATCTATAAATTTGTTTTTGAATTTAGCTTACAGATCTTTTATTACACTTTTGAATTAATTAAATTATGAAATACATTACGATTATTGCTTTATCGCTATTGCTAACCTCATGTGGTTCTGCTTATTTAGCAAATAAAGTTGAAAAACAATTGAAAGGAGATTGGGTTTTAGAAGAAGTTAGTTTCCCCAATTCATCTGGATTTTTTGACACGACTATTTTTGATTTAGCTGAAGTCAGCTGTTTTGAAAATTCACTATGGAGTTTCGTACCAAATAACGCAACAGGTGATTTTATTTTGGATGGCAACGCATGTGATAAGCAAGAACAGGATTTCGTGTGGTATATCGATAAGCAAAGTGCTGAGAGTTCTACCCCAGAGCTGTTATTCAAAATCACAACAAACCAAAAGGCTAAAGCAGTGAATAAAGGAAGTAGAGTAAGTATTAAATCTATGTTGGAAGACCAAATGGTATGGCAACAAAAAGTTAATCTAGAAAATAAAGAAGTCATTATTGAGATGACGTTTTCAAAACAATAAATTATGAAAATGAAAAAAAATAAAATACTAGGACTGTTATTAGCTATTGCTTTTATATTTAGTTCTTGTGAAGCAGTTAAAAATACAAATAAGACTCAGAGAGTTGGGACTTTAGGGGCTATTGGTGGAGCTGTGATTGGAGGAGTTATTGGCAATAATACAGGAGACGGTGATAATTCTGTCTTAGGGGCTATTATCGGTGGTGTAGTTGGTGGTGCAGCTGGTGCATACATTGGCAATACAATGGATAAACAAGCCAAAGAAATTGAAGAGGAAATCCCTGGTGCAGAAGTGACCAGAGTTGGAGAAGGTATTAACGTAACTTTCGATGAAAACTCAGGAGTGTATTTTGCTACTAACAAATCTAATATTGAAGGAAAATCTGAAATCTCACTACTAAAATTGATCGGTATTTTTCAAAAATATTCTAAAACGAATATTATTGTAGAAGGCCATACAGATTCTACAGGGAGTGACTCTTATAATATGGATTTATCCAAAAGAAGAGCTCAGTCGGTAACTGATTATCTATCCAATAATGGGATATCTAGTTCAAGAATTAAGACCAATTGGTATGGAGAAGAGCAGCCTAAGTTTGATAATACTTCTCCAGAAAAGCGGTCTAAAAATAGAAGAGTAGAGCTTGCTATCGTAGCAAACGAGGACTTAAAAGATGAAGCAAAACAAAAAGCTCAATAAGCTTTAAGAAGTCACAAGAAAATCCTAAATCAGTTTTAGGATTTTTTTTATGCCTAAATTTCAAGAATGAACATATATGATGTCGTTATAATCGGTGGTGGTCTTGCAGGGTTAACCTCTGCAATAGACTTATCCAAAGATGGTTTGCAAGTACTACTTCTCGAAAAAGAGACCTATCCAAAACACAAAGTCTGTGGAGAATACGTTTCCAACGAGATACTTCCGTACTTAAATCGCTTGGGAGTCAATTTTGAAACTACTCCACCAGACGAAATCCACAGTCTTCAATTAAGCGACAAAAAAGGTCAACTTGTTGAAATAAAACTACCACTCGGAGGTTTCGGCATCTCAAGGTATGCCCTTGATCATCTCTTGTTTAAAAAAGCGGAAGCTAATGGTGTTGATTTTGTTTTTGAAACGGTAACTGATGTTGAATTTATCGATGATCGTTTTATCATTAAAACAGCACAACAAACCTTTATGTCTATTTTAGCGATAGGGAGTTTTGGGAAGCGCTCTAATTTAGATAAAAAGATGGACAGATCTTTTATCACTCAAAAAACCCCTTGGATCGGAATAAAAGCCCATTATACATCGACAGATTTCCCTGAAGGTTCAGTCCAATTGCATAATTTTGAAGGTGGGTATTGCGGATTATCAAAAACAGAAACTGGCTCGGTCAACTTTTGTTATCTCGCTCACTATGATACTTTTAAAAAAGCAAATTCTATCGAAGATTTTAACCATAAAATCTTATCTCAAAATCCTCATCTGAAATCTTTTTTGGAGACTTCTAAAATGGATTTTGAAAAGCACTTAGCCATCTCTCAAGTCTCTTTTCAAAATAAAAAGGCTGTAGAACACCATATGCTTATGGCAGGAGATTCTGCGGGGCTTATTCACCCTTTATGCGGAAACGGAATGGCAATGGCTATACACTCTGCCAAGTTGGTTTCTGAAGAAATAAAGAGCTTTTTCAAGCATAAAAATCGAGATAAACTAGAAGCAAATTATTCGCGTATTTGGAAGAAAACCTTTCAAAAAAGACTTATTTTTGGATCTATTTTTCAAAAGATATTGTTGCAACCTCAACTCACTCGTTATGGGATGTGGATAGTCTTAAAATCACCCTTTTTACTTCGGAAAATGATTCAGCAAACCCACGGAAAACCAATTCAATGAGTAGTATTTCAACCAAAAAAAGAAGCGAACAAGAAGAAATTATGGACGGTTTCGATTTTAAGGGAAAAGACCTTAAACATGTCCTTTCTACAATAGATAGAATCAACATACAACTCGGAGGGCACAGAGCAACTATTGAGGGGATTAAAACATTGCTGAAAGATAGAAATCAAAAACATCTAGTGATAGCCGATCTTGGTTGTGGAAGTGGAGATGCCCTACGTCATATTTCCAAATGGGCAAAAACACAGGATTTCAACCTTCAACTTATAGGTATAGATGCCAATCCACATACTATAGAAATTGCAAGAGAATTATCTGCAGATTACAAGAATATTTCTTTTCGAGTTATCGATGTATTTAGTGAGGACTTTGAGTATTTCCAAGCTGACATTATTACGTGCTGCTTGACTCTTCATCATTTTGAAGATCAGTTTATAGAAAAACTGCTCCCCGTGCTGAAGCAAAAAGCAAAATACGGTGTGCTCATTAATGATTTGCATAGACATAAGGTGGCATATTATCTTTTTAAACTCTATTGTCTGGTCTTTGTAAATTCAGACATCGCAAAAAAAGATGGATTAACCTCTATTTTAAGAGGTTTTAAGCAAAAAGATTTAGAAACTTACGCCCAAAATTTAAACCTAAAACACCACATCAAATGGTATTTGGCTTTCCGATACCAGTGGATTATTTATAGCTCATGAGTGTTAAAATAAAAACGGTTGCTACCCAAAACCCAGAATATTTTAAGGAGACAAAAGATATTATTCCTTTTGTCGAAACCTGGTTGGCAGACGAAGACGAAAGATTTCAACGAAAGGTTATCAAAATTTTTGAAGGGGCTCAAGTAGATAGGCGCTATTCAATTATGAATCCTGAAGAGGTATTTATCGCAACTTCTTTTGAAGATAAAAACAGAATCTATGTTCGAGAAGCGAAGAAACTCGGTAAAAAAGTTTTGGAAAAAGCTTTAAAACTAGCCAACTGGTCCCCAGACAGTTTGGACTATATCATTACGGTAAGCTGTACTGGAATTATGATCCCTTCCTTAGATGCCTATCTGATCAATGATTTGGAACTGCGCCAAGATATCATAAGACTTCCCGTGACCGAGATGGGTTGTGCTGCTGGAATTTCAGGAATGATTTATGCCAAGCAATTTCTACAAGCCAATCCCAATAAGAGAGCTGCTATCGTCTCTTTTGAGGCACCAACTGCCACGCTTCAGCTCAATGATCTGTCTATGGCCAATATGGTAAGTTCTGCCATATTTGGTGATGGCTCTGCTTGTGTACTTATGTCTTCAGAAGAGGCTTGTAAAGGTCCAGAAATCATAGATGAATCTATGTATCATTTTTATAATGATACCCATATGATGGGTTTTGACTTGACTAACTCGGGTCTTAAAATGATCTTAGATATAGATGTGCCAGAAAAAATAAGCGATCATTTTCCAGATATTATTCATCCATTTCTTAAAGCTAATGATACAAAAATAGAAGATATCAATCATCTTATTTTTCATCCAGGGGGCAAGAAAATCATCAATACCGTAGAAGCCCTGTTTGGTGCTATGGGTAAAAATATAGATGATACGAAAGAAGTACTTCGGCTTTTTGGTAACATGAGTAGCGCTACCGTTCTCTATGTTTTAGAAAGAATGTTAAAGAAAGATATGAAGAAAGGAGAAAAGGGACTGATGCTAAGTTTTGGGCCAGGATTTTCAGCACAAAGAATTTTGCTTCAATGGTAAAGTAAATTTTTCTTCGGAATTTGATAAGAACTCATTTATAACTGGATACGTATGCCAAAGTCATCTCAACATAACTATGCTTTAATCCTTGGAGGGAGTCAGGGTTTAGGCTATGCTTCAGCTTTAAAGTTAGCGCAACAGGGTTGGAATCTGCTCATCATCCATAGAGATAGGCGAAGTGATTTTCCAGAAATCGAAGCCAGATTTGAAGAGATTAGGCAGTGTGGCGTCCAATTAAAAACATTCAATTTTGATGCTATAAATTCAGAAAAGAGAAGGGAATTTATCACTGAACTCCCGAAAATTTTAGGAGAATCCAGTAAAATAAAACTGCTTTTACACAGCATTGCTAAAGGAAATCTGAAGGCGATGACAGGAGATTCGCCTCTCAATCAGGTCGATTTACAAATCACAGCCAATGCCATGGCTTATAGTTTTTACGACTGGTCAAAAGCTATTTTAGAAGCCAGATTGTTTGCTGAACATTCAAAATTATTAGCTTTTACTAGTGAAGGGAATCAACGCGTGTGGAAGCATTATGCTGCCGTTTCAGTAGCCAAAACCAGTTTAGAAACGCTTATGAAATATATGGCAGTAGAGTTTGCTGACTTTAAAATAACTGCGAATTGCATTCAAGCTGGAATGGTCGAAACCCAGTCTTTTAAAATGATACCTGGTCAAGACGTTTTAAAGAATTCTGCTATTAAACGGAATCCTTTTAAACGGTTAACTACGCCAGAAGATGTCGCTAACGTAGTCTTTTTGTTGAGTTTAGAGGAGTCTAATTGGATCAATGGAACCGTCATCAAAGCAGATGGAGGAGAAAGCCTGTAATAACTCTGCCCTGCAGAATAGGAGTTTTAAATTATCTGTGTAATTTTACTATTCAAAACTAAAATCCTTTGAAAAACAAACTTATATCTCAACTTCCTTATCAAGATCCTTTTTTGTTTGTCGATACAATTGAAGACGTCTCTGAAGATTTTATAAAAGGCAGTTACACCTTCAAAGCCACCTCTTGGTTTTATAAAGGTCATTTTAAAGACCATCCCATTACTCCTGGAGTAATTCTTACCGAATGTGCTGCACAGATCGGCCTAGCTAGTCTAGGACTTTTTATTCTTTCTCAAGATAAGAATTCAGACTCAAGCCAAATTCGACTCGCAATGACGAGCACAAATATAGAATTTTTAAAACCCGTTTTACCCGATGAAAAAGTCATCATTGAGGCAGAGAAGATTTATTTTAGATTCAATAAATTAAAATCATCGGTTAAAATGTTTAATATCAATGGAGACTTAATTTTAAGAGGAGACATTGCAGGTGTTATTTTAATTTAAGCATGAAGACACAAAGAGTAGTGATTACTGGGTTAGGAGTTGTGGCGTCAAATGCTGTTGGGATTTCCCCTTTTACGGAGGCTATAAAATCTGGCAAAAGTGGAATTCAGTTCCATCCAAATTTAAAAGAGTTAAAATTTAGTTGTCAGATTGGAGGAATTCCTAAGATTTCTAAAAAGCTTATGGATACCTATTTTACTACTTTGGAGCAAAGGGGTTTATTAGCGACGGGACTTATTTATGGAGGAATTGCTGGTCAAGAAGCCTGGGCAGATGCTGGTTTGGACATTGCAGAGAAAGTCGATTCAGACTCAGGAATTATTTTTGGAACTGGAGTTTTAGGTGTAGATAAATTGCGAGAAGCCTTCCATCGCATAGACCAAAAGCAAGTCCGACGTTTAGGAAGCACCAGTGTTTTGCAAACGATGGCTAGCGGGATAAGTGCTTTTCTGGGCGGGAAGTTAGGCTGTGGCAATCAAGTGACCACCAATTCCTCCGCCTGTACCACAGGAACAGAGGCTTTGCTTATGGGGTATGACCGTATTTCTTCAGGGAAAGCTAAGCGAATGCTGGTGGGAAGTTGTAGTGATTCTGGACCTTATGTATGGGGTGGTTTTGATGCTCTTCGTATCTTACCGCACCAGTATAATGAAAGACCAGAGGAAGCCTCGAAGCCTATGAGCAAATCTGCAGCCGGTTTTGTGCCTTCTAGCGGTGCAGGGGCCATGCTTATAGAAAGTTTGGAATCTGCTCTAGAAAGAGGAGTTCCTATTTATGCTGAAGTTTTAGGAGGGTGTATCAATTCTGGTGGGCAACGAGAACAGGGGAGTATGACAGCCCCTAATTCTTCAGCAGTTAAAAGTTGTATCTCAAAAGCTATAGTAGAGGCAGGGGTAAATTCAGAAGATATAGACCTCATTAATGCTCACCTTACAGCTACCGCTATGGATGCTACTGAAGTTCAGAATTGGTCTCTGGCCTTACAAAAATCAGGAAAAAACTTCCCTTATATCAATTCTCTAAAAAGTCATGTTGGTCATGCTTTGGCTGCAGCAGGAAGTCTAGAGCTCGTGAGTTCCATTTTGGAATTATCACAAGGCTTTATATTTCCAAACTTGAATTGCGATACTATACATCCAGACATTTTGGAGATAGTCGATGAGGAAAAAATTCCCAGAACCTTACTAAAAAAGAACTTGACTATTATTGCTAAAGCAAGTTTTGGGTTTGGCGATGTGAACGCTTGTGTAATTTTGAAAAAATACAGTGATGGAGATAAATCAGCTTAAAAAACGGTTTTGGTTATTTGGTGGGTTAGGAACAGGGTTACTAGGTTTTGGACTTTCGGCAATCGTCGAAAGTGGCTTTATGAAACATAGTAATGCAGAAACTTGGCAGTGGGTTCTAGCAGGTACGTTATCACTTATCCTTATTATGACAGGAGTGAATTTTCTCTTTGAAAGTTTCAGGTGTAAGTTAATGCTGAGTTCCGAAAAATAAATGTGATCTTTTCTTATACCAATCTTAAACCTTGCGAGCTTCTGTCTTTCTTCTTGGTTTACGAAAACTAATTTGTAAATTGCTTCCAAAAAGATCATATGACTGCTGAAGTAATACAGGATAAATTGAAGGTTATCGTTCAACCTTACGTCAATCACCAAGAAAATTTCGATAATTTGACATCCAAATCCGATTTTATAAATGATTTGCAAATCAATTCGGCTAACTTAGTGGATGTAGTGTTAGACGTTGAAGATGAATTCGATATCCGGATTGAAAATGACGATATGGAAAAGATGATTAGCGTAGAAGCGACTGTTGATGTTATTCAAAAGAAACTTGAAACTAAGTGATTGGAAATGATATTGTAGACCTAAAGAAAGCTAAAACCGATTCAAATATCTTCAGGCCTAGATATTTGGAAAAGGTACTTTCTCAAAGTGAACAAAATTTAGTTTTATCAAGTCCAAACCCTGAAGAAGAGTTTTGGCGACTTTGGACCATGAAAGAATCCGCCCATAAAGCCTTTCAACGAAAATTTAATTTCAAATCGGTTTTCAATCCGTTTGCATTTCATTGTGAACTTATGGGTTCAAAAAAAGGCGTAGTGTATTTCGATGGAAATTATGTCAAAACAACAACGACTTTTTATAGAGATAATTATACCTATTGCAGTGTTTCGTGTTCAGCGTCTACACATTCCTTTATCACCAATTCCAAGGAAGAACTTATTCAAAAATTAAGAGTGGAATTTGGTGAGTCGTCACAACCAGAGTTCTTAAAATTGAATAATAACCTACCGTTTATAAAAATCGCCTCCAAGATCATTCCTATTTCGATAACTCACCATGGTATTTACTTTGCCATTCAGTTTTAAGGGTCTAAGAAATAATTTTGTGTGTGGTATAATTTATGTACACTCAGATTAAGTATATTTGAGGTATGAAAATGTTTAAAATCAGTCTCTTAAGTCTTTTGTTGTGCACTTCTTTTTTGATGAATGCTCAAAATCGCGACTTTCCCACCCGTGGATCCGAAGTTATCAACAACCCAAGATTTAAGTCCTCTAATTCTTCTTCAGGAATGAATAGGTTGGGGGTGCCCAATAGGAGTAAAGTCAAAGATATCTTTGCTAAAGATGAAGAGGGTGTTGATTTTAAGGCTAAGACTCAGTTTACGAATCCCAGTGATATATGGACAGATAAATTGAATCAAAAACCTGAGGACGAGAATAAAAACATGAAGGAAGAATGGGGAGAAGACATGAGTCTAGGTGATTTCGTCACTTCTTCAGACAAGATTGTTTTTATCTGCAGAGATCATATGATGTATGATGGAGATCGGGTACAGGTGAGGTTAAATGGTAAGATTATCGTTGAAAATCTTCTACTTGATAATGCTTATAAAGAACTTACTATTCCTATAGAAATCGGCTTCAATAAAGTAGAGTTTATTGCCTTAAATCAAGGAGAAGCAGGTCCCAATACCGCAGAGTTGAAAATTATAGATGGTTCCAAAATGATATCTAGAAACGTTTGGAATTTATTGACTGGTGTAAAAGCGAGTACTGTTATTGTTAGAAATAAATAATTATTTTTTTAGTAGTGTTATTGCAAGCCTAATTTTTTCGTAGCTCATATTTCCTCCTAGAGCTTCAAAAATTGGTTTTAAAGCTCCTTCGTAGTCTATTTTTTTAAGAATATTTTCGACTTTTTTTACCTCTGAAGCTGAAACTAGTTTACTTAAATCTATGGGTTTACCTTTTTCCACTAGGGCGCATAGATGAGAAATAACTGTTGTCGATTTTAAATTCCTTGTTTTAGCGATATCTTCAATGCTATTTCCATCTTGAAAAAGGGCATAGGTCTGGTCATAAGTTGACGTTTTCTGTATTTTTTTTGTGTTGAATTTCTCGATAACTTCAATAAAGCTGTCGGCATATTTTTCAGACTTTAAAGAATTTACACCGCTTATGGTTTTAAATTCATTTTCGTCTAGTGGCCTTTCTTTTTCTATTTGTTTTAAAGTGGCATCGTTAAAAACTAAGTAGGGTGGTATGTTTTCTTCAATAGATATTTGCATTCTCAATTGTTTCAACTGAGTGAACAAGTTAGAAGATTTCAAGGTTTGTTTTGGTTGTGAGGACGTAATCTGATCTTGTTTAGGCTTAGTTAGCCAAACCTGTTCATTCTCAAATAAGACCTTTTTAGCTAGTGGTGTAAACTCTAAAGCATTCCCTCTGTGAAATGCAATTTCTATATAGCCTAAATTAGTAAGTTGTAAAATATAATGCTGCCAATCTCTCCAACTTATGCCGTCACCAATGCCATAGGTTTTTATATTTTGATACCCCTTGTCATATATCGCTGCATTTTTTGCCCCTCTCAAAATATCTATAATCATCCCCATAGGTTCTTTTTGTTTAGCACGCGCTACAGCAGAAAGTGCTTTTTGTGCTATAAGTTTGGCATCAAAAAAGCGAGGAGGATTCTTACAAACATCACAAAACCCACAATTTTCTGTCAGGTGTTCGCCGAAGTAACCTAAAAGAATACGTCTTCTACAGGAAGTAGCCTCTGCAAATTGCTTAATACGGTCCAGTTTAGCCTCCTGAACCTTTTCATTCATGCTATTTTCAATAAAGCGTTTGTATTGTATCACATCTGCATAAGAGTGAAACATGAGGGCATTCGCTTGTAAGCCATCTCTTCCAGCACGTCCTATTTCTTGATAGTAGCCCTCAAGGTTTTTAGGCATGTTATAGTGTATCACCCAGCGAACATTGGACTTGTCAATTCCCATTCCAAAGGCGACTGTCGCACAAATAATCTGAGTCTTATCATAGACAAACTCTTCTTGGATTTTGGACCTTTCTTCAGATGCTAAACCAGCATGATAGGCCTTCGCCCTAAATCCTTTCTTTGTAAGATCTTTGGCTAATTTTTCAGTAGATTTCCTACTTAAGCAATAGGCTATGCCTGCTTCGTCCTTTCTTCTCAAAAGAAAGTTTTCAATTTGCTTGAGCCTTTTGTCTGCAACTCGAACTTCAAGGAAAATATTTTCCCTATCAAAAGAAGAAAGAAAAGCTTTAGCTTTTGGAATTCCTAATTGCTTCAGAATATCCTTTCGGGTAGTTTTGTCCGCCGTTGCTGTTAAAGCAATAACAGGTGTGTTAGGTAAAGATTTTTTTAAAAATCCAAGCTGTTGGTAGGAAGGTCTAAAGTCATGACCCCAAGAAGAAATGCAATGAGCCTCATCTACAGCTATACAACTTATATAAGTTTCGCTCAAAATCTCTTGAAGTCCAGATAAACTTTCCGGGGCTGTGTACAGAAGTTTTATGTCTCGGTTGGCTACTTTAGATTTAATCTCAAGTTGAATCTCAGGAGTTTGAGTGGAATTGTAAAAATCTGCAGGAATTCCATTGCTATTTAATCCATCAACTTGATCTTTCATCAAAGCGATGAGAGGTGAAATGACCAAAGTTAGTCCCTTAAATTTTAATGCAGGGAGCTGAAAGCACATGGACTTTCCTCCACCGGTGGGCATGACGACAAGGGCATCTTTGCCACTTAAAACATGCTCAATAATTTCAGCTTGATCTTTTCTAAAACTATCGTAACCGAAGTATTTTTTAAGATCGGAAATACTGTTTGTTATCACTTGGGAGGTCATTAAATTGATTTCGAATTCGAAATCGCAAATTACAATTTCAGTTTCATTTTTTTAAAGATGAATAATGATATATTTGCAAGAATGATTTCAAAAAAAACAAAATACGCAATTAATGCTTTGGTTTATCTCGCAAAGCGAAATGGAGAAGGACCTATTATAATTAGTGAAATTGCTGAAAAAGAACATATTCCAAGAAAATTTTTAGAGTCTATCTTGCTTAATCTCAAAAAAGCAGGTGTTCTCGCCAGCAAAAAAGGAAAGGGTGGTGGTTATTATCTGTTGCAAAATCCAGAAGATATCAACTTAGCTGATGTTATGCGTCTTTTTGAAGGGCCTATCGCACTTCTTCCCTGCGTAACCTATAAGTATTACGAAAGGTGTGAGGAATGCAAGGATGAAGAAACCTGTGGGATAAGGAATATTTTTTATGAAGTAAGAAACAAAACGGTGGAACTTCTCAAAAAAGCAAATCTAGCAGAAATCATCAAAAGAGAAAGTCATTTAATTACTGATTTATAGCGAAATAACTTTTTTTATAAATATAGTCTATAGATTTTGTAGACTATTATATATTTGAAGAAAAAAATAAATGACCACAGCTGCAATTATTACTATATGTGTCATTGTTCTTGCTATTATTCTTTTTGCGACAGAAGCCTTACCTATAGATCTTGTTGCAATTTCCATCATGATTATCTTGGTACTCGGAGGAGTCATCACTCCTGAAGAGGGGATAGAGGGTTTTAGTAATAAAGCAACCATTACTGTTGCTTTTATGTTTGTGTTGAGTGCAGCATTACTTAAAACGGGAGCCTTACAAGTTCTTGCTCACCGGTTATCAAAAATTTTCCGCTATAAATTCAATGCAGGGATTTTAATGATGATGTTTATGATCGCCATTATTTCAGCATTCGTGAATAATACACCAGTTGTTGCAGTCTTTATTCCCGTAGTCATTCAAATTGCTCATGCTTCTGGACAAAGTCCTTCCAAGATGCTTATTCCTCTCTCTTTTGCTTCTATTTTTGGAGGTATGTGTACTTTAATTGGGACTTCTACTAATATTTTGGTAAGCGGAATAGCCGAAAAAGAGGGCGAACAAGCTATAAGCATGTTCCAAATGACCCCCATTGCAGGAGTATTACTTGTTGTAGGGGTGGTGTATATGTCAATTTTTGGTATTAGATTATTACCTAAATCAAGGCGCTCTAAAGATTTAAAATCTAAGTTTAATGTCAATAATTACATCACTTTAGTTGAATTGTTATCCAATTCAGATTCTATAGGAAAAAAAATTATGGACTCTGAATTGGTGACAGAATTCAATATAGATATTATTGAAGTAAGGCGTAAAGGCAACTCATTTACACTGCCTCCAGGTGACTTTGAATTAAATGAAGGTGATATTTTAAAAGTGAGATGTGATGTAGAAAAGTTGAAATCCTTAAAAGGAAAAACAAAAACTTTAGCCGTGTCTCCTCTAAAAATTGGTGATAGTGATCTCTCTGGTAAGAATTCAGCTTTGGTAGAAATGGTGATTACTTCCTCCTCAGAAATTCACGGTAAAACATTAAAAGAGTTGGACTTTAGAAGGCGCTATAGAGCTATACCGCTGGCTATAAAGCATAAAGAAGACATCAAACATGATAACTTGTACGATGTTAAATTGAGTGCAGGAGATATCATTCTAGCCGAAGTAAAATCACATTATGTCAAAGAACTAAATAAATTAGAAGCCGGTCAAAACACGCCTTTTGTTCTTTTATCAGAAAATCATATTACAGAATTTGATAAAAAGAAGTTTGGTATGGTAATAGGCCTTATTTCTATTATGGTTGTTTTAGCAAGCCTTGGAATTTTAGACATCATGGTAGGATCTATTTTAGCCGTTATCATCCTTGTTTTAACCAAGATTTTAAACATGCAAGAAATTTATGAAGCTATTAACTGGAAGATTATATTTTTATTGGTCGGGGCACTTAGTTTGGGTTTGGCCATAAACAAAACAGGGCTTGATTTGCTTATCGCAGAAGCTTTGGTAGATCAACTTGCCCCTATGGGAATTATTGCGGTGATTTCTGGATTGTATTTGGTTACCTCTCTGCTCACAGAAGTAATGTCCAACAACGCCTCTGCAGCTCTCATGACACCCATCGCTATAGCTGTTGCGCATACCTCTGGTACAGAAGTTCTCCCTTTTTTGGTGACTGTTATGATTGCAGCTTCAGCTACTTTTATGACACCTATTGGCTATCAAACCAATACTATGGTCTACAGTGCTGGGAACTACACATTCAAGGATTTTTTTAAAGTAGGGATTATGTTGAATTTTACTTTTTGGGTGATTTCAAGTTTTATGATTCCTTGGTATTTCAACTTGATCTAAATTGAAATTAGCAAGGAATAAAATTGGTAAGCGACAAATAAATTGAGCAGCGCAAAAAAGAAAGAAGGAAAAGATTGTATGAAACTGTCTTTGATTTTAAGCCGAACTCCAAACCCAAGACTCATTAAAAGGCTTAGACCTAAGGCGGCAGAGAATCCTATAGTAGGATTCAAATAAAATCCATAACTCAGACCACAAGCTCCTAAAACTTGAAAAAAACCAGTGATTTTCCTTTGTGTGTTAGATAAACCGAAGCGCTTAAATTCTTTATACATGGTAGGGCTATAAAAACATCCTAGTCCATAAAAAAGGAAAGAAACACTTATAAATAAAACTAAAATTTGTAATACGATCATATAAAATCAGGGAGCCAAAATAATGAATGGGTCCATCGGTATATTTCTCAAAATCCAAAAACTTACCACAACTACCAAAATTCTCCACGGTGTTGCGTTATGGTAAAGTATGTTCTTAACTTTGTTTTCCTTTTGAAAACTATTTTGGAAAAGTACATAAAACTTATAGAAAATAACCAAAAGGACCAATATTATAAGAAAATTATGTTGTATGCCTACCCAGAAATTTCCATGGAGCATTTCATGAAAAGCACGTTGGGATCCACATCCAGGGCAGTATAAACCGGTAAAACTATAAAAGGGGCATTTTGGAAAATAGGCAAAAGACTTTGGGTTTAAATTAAAATATAGCATACCTAACGCTAGAATCGCGATGGGTATGCTTATTTTTAATATTTGTGAAAAACCTTTAGTCACTTTTAGTTCTGGCTATTTTTTTCTAATTCTTGATTATAAGCTTTCGTGAATTCTTCCATAAACTCATCACCTGCAAATAGAAAAACAACTAATGGTATAGCAACCACAATCAAAAGTCCAAGGATAAGAGCAACAATCCACCATGTTTTCGCGTTTTTAGAAGCCCTTTCTGCGCCTTCGTAATCTTCTGCATTATACTTTGTGTTGACCTGAGAAGCATAAATAATGCTTACAATCCCCGCTGGTAAACAGCATAAAATAGTAGTAATAATAGCCAATAACAGATGGTTAGAAGGCATTGACGGTTTATTTTGACTAATTTCCATTAAATTATTTATTTCTATAAAATTAACATTTAGTTAATCATAACCTAAGCATTTTCAAAAAAATTATTTTAACTCATGAACAAATTCAGAAAGGGCGTTGACGGTGTGGTCTATATCTTCATAAGACAGAGCATCATTTAAAAAATAGCTTTCGAAGGCACTTGGAGGGATGTAAACCCCCCGGTCTAGCATACCATGAAAGTAGGTTTTAAACTTTGAATTATTTCCATGAGCAGCCGTTTCAAAATCAATAACAGGTTCCTTGCAGAAGTGAATAGAAATCATAGATCCGATTCTATTGATTTGATGATCAACATTCGCGTCGTTAAGCACCTTTGCCATACCTTGATGTAAATATGTCGTTTTTTTATCAAGGCTTTCAAAGACTTCCCTATTGTTATTTAGCTCTTTAAGCATAGTATACCCTGCCGCCATGGCTAGAGGGTTACCACTAAGAGTACCTGCTTGATAAACTGGACCGTCTGGTGAAAGATGATTCATGATGTCTGATTTTCCTGCGAAAGCTCCAACAGGAAGACCTCCACCTAAAACTTTTCCAAAGGTTACGATATCAGCTTCAACCCCCAATAATTCCTGGACACCTCCTGGTGCAAGCCTAAAGCCAGTCATCACTTCATCAAATATCAGTAAAATCTTGTTGTCATCACAAATCTGTCTCAGACCTTCAAGGAATCCTTTTTTGGGAAGAATACAACCCATATTACCAGCAACAGGCTCTACAATAATGCAAGCAATATCTTCTTTGTTTTCTCTTACCAGTTTTTCAACGCTTTCTAAATTATTGTAATTTGCTAACAAAGTATCTTTAGCAGTGCCTTTGGTAACTCCTGGAGAATTAGGTTCACCAAAAGTTACGGCACCACTTCCAGCTTGGATGAGAAATGAGTCACTGTGACCATGGTAGCATCCTGCAAACTTGATGATTTTATCTTTTTGTGTATAACCTCGTGCTAATCTTACTGCACTCATACAAGCCTCAGTACCACTATTGACAAATCGAATCTTATCGATTCCTGGAACCATACTCACTGCAAGTTTAGCAATCTCAGTTTCTAGAGCAGTAGGAATACCAAAGGATGTTCCATCTTTTGTCCGCTCTATTATCGCTTCAACAACAGCTGGATGTGCATGCCCAAGTATCATAGGCCCCCATGATGAGATATAATCAATCAATTTGTTATCGTCTTCGTCATATAGATAAGCTCCTTTTGCTTTTTTTACGAAAATAGGATGACCACCTACAGCATTGAATGCTCTCACAGGAGAATTTACACCCCCTGGAATGTATTTTTTAGCTTCATTGAACAATGCACTACTTCGTTTGTAAATCATATTATCTTGTTTTTACTTTTAATTCTTGACCAATTTGAATGTGGTCATACTTCAACTTATTAATTAATTTTAATTCTTCGACAGTTATGTCAAATTTTTCAGAAATATTATAAAGTGTATCCCCTTTTTTGACCAAATAGAAGCCTAAAGTCCTGTTTGAGCTCCTTTTTGACTTTGGTAAGGGCACGTTTATATTTTTCCCTAATACCTCTTTATCAAACTCATTAAGATTATACCGTTCAATGAGACTTATCAGTTTTTGAGGATATCTTGGGTCTGTTGCATAGCCAGCACGTTTTAATCCTATGGCCCAGGAGGTGTAATCATCGCTTCTATAATCAAACAAAAAGGCATACCTATTTCTCTCAAATAAAAATAAAGAATGATCTCTGAAGGAATATTTAGGGTCATTGTATTTTCTAAAACACTCTTGAGCCTCATCATCATCATGATAGACTTTCTCGCCTTGCCAGCCGTTACATTTTATTCCAAAATGGTTGTTAGAACGGCTTGTGAGCGAGCCATTTCCAGATCCAGATTCAAGAATTCCTTGGGCAATCTTAATGCTCGCAGGGATACCGTAGAGCCTCATTTCTTCTTGGGCTATACTTGCATAATCAATTATATAACGCTCGACTAGGCTTAAGCCAAGGTCAACTTCAGCCTTAGAAACCATTTTGCCCTTATCTTTATTTTCTTTTAGACGGAGATCTGGTCGAGGGACTTTACTTAAAGCTTCGGTATTTCTAGATGCAGTTGCTATTGATTTTTTTGAAGATCCACAGGAGGATATAAAAATCACTAAAAGGATGTAGAGGCTGGCTTTAAGTTTCATAAAACGGTAATGGTTTGAAGTCCTTTTTGTTTTAAATTACGGTTCATACCTTCAATACCCTGAAGGCCTCCCGTGTGAATTGCTAAAATACGAGTATTCTTGGAAAAAAAATTTGAAGCTATTAATTCAAAGATTCCATAAAACATCTTTCCGGTATAAATCGGGTCCAGTTGAATTTGATATCTATTTTGAAAGGAATTCATAAAGTCTATCAATTCTGAATTTACTTTAGCGTAACCTCCAAAATGAAAGTCGGTTTGAAGAGACCAATTTGGTTTTGAAGTCCATCTGGAGATCTCCTTTGCAAGGAAGTCTCCTTTTAAAGCAGAAAAACCTAGGACATATTGATGAAGTTTCGTGGCTTCTATAAGGCCGGCAACTGTACCCCCTGTTCCTACCGACGAACAAATGACATCGAAATTGTCATCCTCTGGGGTTAATATTTCAGTGCACCCTTTTATAGCCAAATCATTAGTGCCTCCTTCTGGAATAGTATAAAGAGTTGAATCCGATTTAAATAGTTTCTTAAAGTAAGGACTATGTTCTTTAAGTTTGTAGTCATTTCTGGTTACAAAAACCAGTTCCATGTTCTTTTGGAATGCAAAATTGAGCGTTGGATTACCGGCGAGTGTTTTCTGCAAATCTTCTCCAAGTTCTTGTCCACGTATAATTCCTATAGACTTTAAGCCGATAATATCACAGGCTTCTGCCGTTGCTGCTATATGATTTGAATAGGCTCCTCCAAACGTTAGGATTTTAGTAAATCCTTCATCTTGAGCTTTTAAAATATTATATTTAAGTTTTCTAAATTTATTGCCTGAGACTATAGGATGAATTAAATCCTCTCGTTTTACAAATAATTCAACGCCATTGAAATTCCCTATAAATTGGTTAGGCGATGAGAAATTTTTAGAAAAAAAAGAGGTGGAAAACATAGGTAAACTCAGAATAAAATTCAAAATTACAGTCTTAAATTCAATTTGCAGTCTGGTTTATTTAAATTTATAGAAATGATTAATTTTAAAAAGTAATTACCGTTGGAAGAGGGTGACTTTTACTTAACAAAAGAAGGCTATAGATGCTTTACAGAACAGTACCACCTCAAGCGAGGTTATTGTTGTGAAAGTGGCTGTCGACATTGTCCGTACGGTTATAAAAAGGAAAAGAAATAATCTATAGATATGACGTTTAGCGAAGAAATTTTAGAAGGAATACCATCACAATTGCCATTACCAAAAAAGTATGACAATACGCTTAATCACGCCCCGAAGCGAAAAAAATGCCTAACGGATTTAGAAGAACTTATAGCCCTTAAAAATGCGCTAAGGTACTTTCCACAACATTTTCATAAGATTTTAGCAAAAGAATTTAAACAAGAGCTGGATACTTACGGTAGGATTTACATGTTTCGATTTAAGCCAACCTTTGAAATTTATGCTAGACCAATTTTAGATTATCCAGGCCAAAGTCTACATGCTAAGGCTATTATGCTAATGATTCAGAATAACCTAGATAAGGCAGTTGCTCAACACCCCGATGAATTGATCACTTACGGAGGTAATGGGTCAGTTTTCCAAAATTGGGCGCAGTATAGGTTAACTATGAAATATTTGGCAGAAATGGCAGACGACCAAACTTTGGTCATGAATTCTGGTCATCCACAAGGACTCTTTCCTTCTAGCGTCTCAGCACCTAGGGTGGTTATTTCCAACGGAATGACTATTCCCAACTATTCTAAACCAGATGACTTCGAAAAGTTTAATGCTCTTGGAGTCTCCCAATATGGGCAAATGACAGCTGGAAGCTACATGTATATAGGCCCTCAAGGCATAGTTCATGGGACAACACTTACAGTTCTAAATGGATTTAGAAAAATTAATAAATCACCAAAAGGAGGGTTGTTTTTAACCTCTGGTCTTGGAGGAATGAGTGGGGCACAGCCTAAGGCTGGAAATATAGCAGGTTGCGTTACCGTTTGTGTTGAAGTAAATTCAAAAGCTATACAAACACGACATGAGCAAGGCTGGGTAGACGAGGTTATTGATGATTTAGATTTTTTGGTTAAAAGAGTAACTCAAGCAAAGAACAATAAAGAATCACTTTCAATTGCTTATCAAGGGAATATAGTTGAAGTCTGGGAGAAATTTGAAGAACAAAATATCCATATCGACTTAGGATCAGATCAAACTTCGCTTCACAACCCTTGGGCAGGAGGGTATTATCCTATGGGATTTAGCTATGAAGAAGCCAATGAACTTATGGTGAATTCACCTGAAATTTTCAAAATTGAAGTTGAAAACACCTTAAAACGTCATGTTAATTCTATAAATACCCATTCAGAACGCGGGACTTATTTCTTTGATTATGGAAACGCTTTTTTGTTGGAGGCTTCTAGAGCTGGAGCAAAAGTTCATAAAAATGATAAAGGACAGCGTGTTAGCTTAGCTGATGCAGAATCGAATTCCAAACAGTTTGCTTATCCTAGTTATGTTCAAGACATCATTGGACCCATGTGTTTTGATTATGGGTTTGGACCTTTTAGGTGGGTTTGTGCTTCAGGACAACCTGAAGACTTGGCGAAGACAGATGCCATTGCTACTCAAGTTCTAGAAGAACTCATAAAAACCTCCGAAAAAGATATTCAACAACAAATGCAAGATAACATTACCTGGATAAAAGGAGCTCAAGACAATAATTTGGTAGTAGGATCTCAAGCGAGGATATTATATGCTGATGCTGAAGGGAGAATGAAGATTGCAGAGGCCTTTAACAAAGCTATTGCTGAAGGTGATCTTGGTGAAATTATTTTAGGAAGAGATCATCATGATGTCTCTGGAACTGACTCGCCTTACAGAGAAACTTCAAATATTTATGATGGAAGTAAGTTTACAGCAGATATGGCAATTCAAAACGTAATAGGAGACAGTTTTAGAGGGGCTACGTGGGTGAGCATACACAACGGAGGAGGTGTAGGTTGGGGAGAAGTTATCAACGGAGGTTTTGGCATGCTACTTGATGGTATTATAGAAGCAGGTAAGAAATTAAAATCTATGCTGCATTGGGATGTGAATAATGGTGTAGCTAGACGGTCTTGGGCTAGGAATGAAGGTGCAGAAATCGCCATAAAGAGGGCTATGAGGCAAGAACCTAAGCTAAAAGTAACCTTACCGTTTCATGTAGAAGATTCAATATTTAAAACATTATAACCATGAAAGTTTATAAACGAATCTTGCTTTTATTAGGAATTATGTCTTTGATGTCATGTTCGTCAGTTAGAGTCGCAATAGATTATGATAAAGAAGTAAATTTTAAGTTGTATACCTCTTTTGCTTTTTTTAAACCTGGTATAGATGAAGCTAAAATTTCTGATTTAGATAAAAAAAGGATTCTAAGAGCTATAGAAAGAGAATTAGAAGCTAAGGGTATGTTTAAAGTCTCCAATCCAGACTTGCTTATAAGCATCTTCACAGAAACCAGAGAAAATGTAAATATTCATCAAAATAATTTTGGTTTCGGATGGGGATGGAATCCTTATTTGTCAGGTCTTGGTGGTAACAATATAATCTCGAGCAATATAGAAGGAACGCTATATATAGATCTTATTGATGCTCGAAAAAATGAATTGGTTTGGCAAGGCTTAGGAACGGGTATTTTGAGCCTTGACATGGATAAAAAAGAAGAAAAAATCAATAAAATAGTAAATAAAATTTTGGAGAATTACCCTCCTGAAAGAGACCAGAAGTAAGTTCATGGTTGTTTATTTAGTTTGTTAGATGAAGCTGTACAGAGTGAAAAGTCATTTTGTACAGCTTTATTGTTGTATTGAAGTCAAAGAAATAGTATAAATAGAGGATTTGTAAAGCAAAGTGATTAAGAAGAACTACCTATAATCCCATTAAAAGCTTCCTTACTAGACGGTGTTACCAATTATGTTATTCCTCAAGAAAAAGAAATGTTTAGAACAGCAAAATAAAACTGAAATTAAGCACGCCTGTAAAGTTCAAAATGAATGGCTGCACTCCATATTTTTATGATTGATGGAGAGGATG
>Ga0306865_1000029_pt1 | contig 88921 bp, 86 predicted proteins | sample AntRauTorckE5431_FD_190441 | JGI IMG/M metagenome (GOLD analysis project Ga0306865, IMG submission 190441) | Saline lake microbial communities from Rauer Islands, Antarctica - Metagenome Torckler E5 #431 (v2) (version 2) | ecosystem: Environmental > Aquatic > Non-marine Saline and Alkaline >... | reverse complement strand
ATGAAACCGGGCTTCCCACTGCGCTGGGTAGATGGCGCCATCATCCCCCAACACGACCGAGTGAAACCGGGCCCGAACCTGTTTCTGACTCAGGGCGCAATCAACGCCGTAACCCCCGTTAAAGAACTGAGTACGCAGCCCCGCGGATTGATTCTCGTGGGTGGTCCGTCGGCGCATTTTCAGTGGAGCGACGATGCCGTCGTGGCGCAGATCCAGGAATTGCTGCACAGCTACCCGCAATGGAGCTGGGTTATCAGCAGCTCCCGGCGAACGCCGGCGAGTTGTTTGCAAGCGCTGGCCGCGCTGGAAACCAACCGGATTCAAGTATTAACACCGCAGGATACCGGTGAACACTGGCTGAGCACCGCCCTGGCGCACAGCCGCTGCGCCTGGATAACGCCAGACAGCAATTCGATGGTGTGCGAAGCGGCAACGTCTGGCGTGCCCACCGGGGTGTTCCAGCTGCCAGCCAAACGCCGCAGCCGCGTTGCCCTGGGCCTGGCCGCCATGCAAGATCAGCATTTGGTGGCCACCTGGAATGATCACTACAAGGTTATGACCGCCAGCCCCGGATCGCGTATTCTATTCTGGCAGGCAGACGCAGCGGCGCGCTGGGTTATGACGCACTTTTTGCCAACCAGGCCTAAACCATGAAAATTCTTCAGGCGCTGCCAGCGCTGCACAGCGGTGGTGTAGAGCGGGGCACCGTTGAATTCGCCAGACAGCTAACGCACTTGGGCCACAGTTCCTATGTTGTATCCAGCGGCGGACCCCTGGCGGATATGCTGGAGCAAGAGGGCAGCACCCACATCACCATGCCCATACACCGCAAATCACTGGCCTCATTTGGCCAGATCCGGCCAATGGCGCGGCTACTGAAAGAGGTGCAACCCGATATTGTGCACGTGCGCTCGCGCATGCCCGCCTGGATTATTCGACTGGCGTTGAAAACCTTGGATAAACAACTGCGCCCGGCCATTGTTACCAGCTTCCATGGCATGTATTCGGTAAGCCCCTACAGCGCGGTGATGGCCAAAGCAAACCATATTATTGCGGTGTCGAACTGCGTAAAAGACTACGTAATCGACAATTTTTCTGTGCCCGAGCAAAAGATTACCGTGATTCAGCGCGGTGTCGACGTGAACTATTTCCGCAAGCGCCCACCTTCCGAGCAGTGGCGCCAGGACTTGTTGCTAAGCTATCCCCAGCTCAGTGATAAACGCATCCTGATGATGCCCGGGCGAATTACCCGCTGGAAAGGACAATTACAATTTTTGGACGTGATGGCTGAGCTGGTGCATAACACCCCTATTGCAGCAAACGAGCGGCCTTACCACGGCATTGTGGTGGGTGGAGCCGAACCCGGTAAAAAGCACTTTATGGCGGAGCTGACCCAGCGCCGTGCCGAGCTTGGCCTGCAGCAACACGTCAGCTTTTTGGGCCAGCGCAGCGATATGGCCGAGCTGTACCAACTAGCCGACCTGGTGTGTCATTTGTCCACCAAACCCGAACCTTTCGGCCGCACTGTTACCGAAGCGCTGGCGTCCGGCACGCCGGTTGCGGCGTTCAACCGCGGCGGCGCCGCCGAAACACTGCAAGCCTGCTTTCGCGAGGGACTGGTCACGCCAGACGATGTGTCCGGCTTTGCGCATACGGCTCAACACTTGCTCAGCCACAACCAGCACACCATCGAAATCCCCTACCGCTTCAAACTGCAGGCGCAAACCGACACCACCCTGGGCGTTTATGAACGCGTTCTGGCAGCACGGGAGCTGCAGCGCTAGTGGCCAATTCGAACACTTTGGACATTCTGCTGGTAATGGTATCGGCAAACCCCGGAGTTGGCGGATTAGAAAAACACACCCGTGAGTTGGCGAATGGCCTGGCACAGGCTGGCCACCGCGTGACCGTCATCTGCGCCACTGCGCACCAGCATGAACTCGCCCAAGGAATTGGGCGCATTACGCTGAACCCAAAACAGTCTCGCTACAACCCTCTGTTATTAGCCATGCTTTATAAGCAAATTCGCGACGGGAAGTACGACGTGGTGCATGCCCAGGGCACCAAAGCCGCTGCTCTGCTAGCAACACTGGCGCGTTTTTCGCAATCACTTGCGCCAGCCCTGGTGGCCAGCTTTCACGGTTTCAAATCCCGCTACCCTGCCTTGCACCGTTTCACGGCGGTGATTGCCGTCAGCAACGCGCTTGCCAAACACCTGCCCTGTGCAAAGGTTCATGTTGTTTACAACGGTCTGCCTGCCAAACACAGCGAGCCAACGCCTTCAGAAACTCTGATAACGGCGGCGCCAAAACCGGTATGGCTTGCCGTTGGACGCCTGGTCAACGTGAAAGGTTTCGGCTTTTTGATCGACAGTTTCAAAGGCGTAAAGGGTTGCCTCTATATCGCCGGCGACGGCCCTCAAAAAGCACTGTTACAACAGAAAATTCTCGATAACGAACTGCAACACAGGGTTACCCTGCTCGGCCACCGCGACGATATTCCAGCGCTGATGGCCGCCTGCGATGGTGTGGTCATCTCGTCACAGCGGGAGGGATTTTCCTATGTGTTCGCCGAGGCCATGCTGGCATTAAAACCGGTCATTTCGACCAATGTGCCAATCGCCAATGAATTTCTGCCAGAGCACCATATTTACCGCGGCAACACACCCGGCGACCTTGCCAGCCTACTTAATAGTGACCTACACACCGTGTACCAGGACCAGGCCGTTGCTCGGGAGCGTGCTCACAAAGAGTTGACGATAGAGGCCATGATAAACAGCACAGTGGCCGTTTATCATAAGGCACTCGTGCGACCTTGAAGTGACCCTGCTCTTATTCTTTGTTGGCAACGGCTTCGGCGCTTTTTCTGCGCTCAATCTGTGCCAATACCTGAAGTTCTTTCGCTTTTGCCAATCGCATGAAATTTCGATTTGCCGCTATGATAGACAAACTGAGGCCAAACCAGCCGTTCATGAACTGACGGCGTAGCAGATAGTACTTCATAAATTTCAGCGGAAATTCTCCGAACAACCTCAACGTAGAAATACGGCGACCTTTCGCTACCAGAAACCTTGCCTGCTCTGATGATAACTGAAGATACTTTTCTTCCATCTGCCCGAGCGTGATAAGCGTTCGGTGTAGCACATCCCCCTTAAGAAACGCGACGCGCCCTTCACGAACTTGCGGGCGATCGTTGTTGCTGTCTTTTTCCGGCTTGATCGCGGCTTTTGAACGGCGGTAAAGGCGCAGAATTTTCTTCGGGCGATCATAACGAAAAGGATGTTCCGGGTAAGGCTGAGACAGCACCCAACGCATCCGAAATCCCGCTATATCATCCGCAATCGGCGCGGAAAACAGCTCTTTAATGTTGTTAACCAAGGCATTAGACAGCACTTCGTCTGCGTCCAGGTCCAACACCCAGTCATTGCGACACAGGCTGGCCGCAAACGCTTTTTGTGAGGCAAAGCCCTGCCAGTGGTTGTGCACAAAACGCGCACCCGAACTTTCCGCTATCGTTTGTGTTTTATCGGTACTGCCGGAATCGACAACAATAACCTCATCTGCCCAGCCTGCCACCTTTGCCAGCGATTCGGGCAGGCGCGCTTCTTCATTTTGGGTGATGTAATAAACAGAAACCGGAAGTTTGTCGGCGGAGTTATGCTGAGGCTTTAATCGTGACTTGGGCAAAAGCAATATAATCACCTCTCTGTGGTAACATTACGCCAATCAACCCTATGTTCATCGTGGCGCTTTTGCGCTCAATCAAGCCCGGAGTAGGCTCATGATTTATCCGGTAATTATGGCCGGTGGTACTGGTTCACGACTTTGGCCACTCTCCCGCCAGCTTAACCCAAAACAATTTCTGAAACTGACAGACCCGAAGTGGTCGATGCTGCAATCCACTGTCGCCAGGCTCAACGGCCTGCCAGTGCAGCCGCCGCTGATCATCTGTAACGAAGAGCACCGCTTCATTGCCGCTGAGCAAATGCGCCAGGCAGGCTTTCAGGGTGCCCATATTATACTCGAGCCCTGTGGCCGAAACACAGCGCCGGCTATCGCGCTGGCCGCACTGCAATTGCAAAAGGCCCGCCAGCAAGGCGAAGAAGACCCGGTAATGCTGGTTCTTGCCGCAGACCATCTTATTCAGAATGTGCCGGCCTTTCAAAAATGTGTTCAACAGGCCAGCACTCTGGCACAAGCCGACAAACTGGTTACGTTTGGTATTACGCCAACGCACCCGGAAACCGGCTACGGTTATATTTGCCACGGCGACGCCATTAACGAGCACGGCCACACCGTTAAAGCCTTTGTCGAAAAGCCCGATGTAGAAACCGCAAAATCCTATCTGGAATCTGGCAACTACTTGTGGAACAGCGGCATGTTCATGTTCCGCGCCGGCCGTTACCTGGAAGAACTGGGCAATCATCGCCCGGATATTCTGGCCGCCTGCGAAGCCGCCATGGAAAACGTTAGCCAGGATTTTGATTTTACCCGTGTGGACGCAGCCCGTTTCGCAGAGTGCGCGAACGAATCGGTAGACTACGCGGTGATGGAAAAAACCGAAACCGCGGCGGTTGTGGCGCTAGACGCTGGTTGGAGCGATATCGGCTCCTGGTCTGCGCTGTGGGAAGTCAGCCCTAAAGATTCCCACGGCAACAGTACCAGTGGCGACGTGATGACTCGGGACACCCACAATACCCTGGTGCGTGCCGACAGCCGCTTACTGGCGACGCTTGGGGTAGACGATCTGGTGATCATAGAAACCAAAGACGCCGTGCTGGTGGCGCACAAAGACAAAGTGCAGGATGTAAAAAAACTGGTGGCGCAGCTGCAAGCAGACGGACGCCACGAGCACATGAACCATCGAGAAGTTTACCGGCCCTGGGGCGTGTACGACTCCATCGACAACGGCGAGCGCTACCAGGTTAAACGGATTACCGTGAAGCCTGGGGCCAAGCTGTCGGTGCAGATGCATCACCATCGCGCGGAACACTGGATTGTGGTCAGCGGCACCGCCAAAGTCACCAACAGTGAGAAGACCTATCTGGTCACCGAAAACCAATCCACTTACATTCCCGTGGGCCAGGTGCATTCGCTGGAAAACCCGGGCGTGATCAATCTGGAACTGATTGAAGTGCAGTCTGGCTCTTATCTCGGGGAAGACGACATTGTCAGATACGAAGATCGGTATGGGCGCAAATGAGTAAACTGAAGTACCTCATAGTCGCCGGGCTACTGCGTATTGCAGGCTCTTTTTCACTTGCTAATGCACAGCGCCTGGGGCGCATGGTGGGTTGGTTTTTGTGGAAGTTTCCGACACAGCCGCGTGACGTCACGGAAACCAATTTGTCGATCTGCCTGCCCGAATTAACTCCGGCTGAGCGCACTGTACTTGCAAAGGCTTCATTGGCCAGCACCGGAATGACCCTATTTGAAGTACCTTTAATGTGGGAGTGGCCGGTCGACAAATGCCTTGACCTGGTAAAAGACACCCAGGGTCTGGAGCTGCTTGACGAGGCCATGGCCGACGGCAGCGGATTGATTCTGCTTGCGCCTCATCTTGGCAACTGGGAATTGACCGGGCTGTTTTTTTCCTCACGCTATAAAATGGCCGCGCTTTACAGCCCGCCCAACGTTCCCGAACTTGAAAACTATATGATCAGGGTGCGCGGCCGCTTGGGGTCCGAACTGGTCCGCGGTGACAGACGCGGCCTATTGCGCATGATGACTATTCTGAAAGAAGGCGGCATCGCTGGTATTCTTCCAGATCAGTCGCCGCGAGGTAAAACTAACGCGTTTGCGCCCTTTTTTGGCATGGATGTTAAGACCATGACGCTAGTAGCTAAGCTGATGCAAAAAACCGGGGCTAACGCGCTGGTAACTTATGCCGAGCGGCTGCCTGGTGGCCAAGGCTTCCGTATTGTGGTCGAAAAACCGGTATCAGGGTTAGCCGACGAGGATCCAGTCATCGCCGCTGCCGCGCTTAACCAGTCCGTGGAAAATGTGGTGCGCCAAGTTCCTGCGCAATATCAATGGGAATACAAGCGTATGCGGCATCGGCCTGCCGGCGAACCTAACCCATACAAACCCGACAGAACCTGTCTCGAGTGACTACGCTGGGCTAATTACACGGCACATTACTCCCTTTCAATCGCATTCTCAGTTGCCGGTTACACGAGCATTAATATGAGCCCACAATCGATTGGTGTAGTAATCACCACTTATAGCTCTCCTATTTGGCTTAGTAAGGTCCTGACAGGTTATGAAAGCCAGTCACTCAAAGATTTCCGCGTTATTATTGCGGATGATGGTTCTACCGACGAAACTCGTGTTCTCGTCGAAAACTTCAGGGCTCGGAATACACTTAATACTGATCACGCTTGGCATGAAGACGAAGGGTTCAGAAAGTGTCAGATTTTGAACAAAGCGATTGCAGAAACAACTTGTGGTTATCTGATATTCACCGATGGCGACTGCATTCCTGCGCCTGATTTTATTGAAACACACCAGGCACTCGCATCACCTTCCACGTTTCTTTCCGGTGGCTATATCAAGCTGATGAATCGACTAACTCCTGCAGCAGCAGACTACCCATTGACATACAGGTCAAAGGCATCAATCTGCGATGCCAATTCACAGACAATTACTCAGAAAAAAGTTTGTTTTTACCCGTTGGCGATACGATCGCAATCGAAAGAATTTTACTTAAAGAAACCTTAACCGCAGGCGGGACTTTCGTCGATATCGGAGCAAAATGGACCCAACCTTCCGCTTGGAACGGAGCATTGGGCATTACTAATCTTCCTCCAGAACCTCAATGGATTAAATTGGGGCTCCCAGCTAACAGCTATCAACTTAAAATGAAAAAAACCTTATGGAGTGGCCTCAACAGGAGCGGCGGCACTTTTCAGATCATCGTCCGGGGGCAATGTGCTAGCTATCTTTAAGAAGAATCCCGCCAAGACCCGATTCGGTCTTGTCAACTGTATGAACAACCGCGGTTTGGGAACCGAGTCCCGCCTGATGAGGGACTTTTTCCGGAATCATTTTCCCGATGTCGACTTCCAAATCTACCAGATTCCGGCAGGGCGCAAGGGGAAAGATTTTGATGCGACATGGCACAACAAGCGCTCCTTCCAAAGATGGTTGGCCAACCAGGATGCGGTCATGACCATCGAACAGTTCATGCCCAATCTCTTCCGCGCCTGTCGCGAACGGGGCATCTGTACGATCTGGCGCCCTAACCATGAGTGGATTCCCGCGCATTATGAGCGCAGCGACTTCGCACAGGTTGATATCATCATGACCCCACAACATGCCTGTGCGGACTTTCTGGAACAGCATTTTGGACTGGATAACGTCATCCGCAACCCCTGGATCACTGAACTGCTGATTCACGAAAAACAGCCCTCAGCAAACCGTACCCGTTTCCTTTTCAACGCTGGCCGCGGGGGGCTGGGTCAGCGCCGCAATCATCAGGTGGTCATCGACGCCTTCAGCAAGGTCCTGGCTGACAGGCCGGATGTCCATTTCACTCTCAAAACCCAGACCGAATTGGATGTATCACCGCTGGCCCCTTTCCACGGCACCAGTTTTTCCTACATCCACAAGAACACGTCATACAGGAAAAACATTGCTTACTATCGCTCCGCAGATTTCTCCGTGGCTCCCTCAAAATGGGAGGGAGTCGGATTCGCCATTCTGGAAAGTCTTTACTGCGGCACACCCGTGATAACGACAGACGCACCCCCGATGAATGAGTGGGTACGACACAAAGAAACGGGTTTTCTAGTGCCCGCTACCTATCCGGAAGTCGCTCTCCCCATTCCACATGATCGGATCAACCTTGAGGGCGTAAACTGGGTCAAGGCGGCGCTGTCTAGCGTGGAGGATGTCATAGATGGCATTCATTGGCTGGCGGACAACAAAAACAGCTTCTACTGCAATTTCAACGACATCAATCGCCGGGAGCTCACCCAGCGGAAATCAGAGTTTATCGCCATTTTCCGGGAATTGATCGATGGCGGCTTACAGCGAGCTCGCATTGCAACCGAAACCAGATCATCAACTTCCGCCATAAGCTGAACGGCTTCCGGGTAAGCCAACGCAGTTTTGTCTTAGTGACGACGGTTAACGTGCTCGGCAGTTCTACAGCCGCTTTGAGGGGCATCAGGATTTTCACAATGACCTGCAGATCGTAACCCACGCCTCTGGTAACGTGGACGTGGCAAACAACAAGTTACAGGCTCTGCAGCAATACTGGCTGGAGCTCTCTGTGACCAAGACAGTTTTGAATGGGCTTTCCAGGTTTTACCATTAGATGCCGTTAGTAAATGATTTGAAAATCTAACAGGACCCGAGACATGAAACTCTCTGTCATTATGACCACATACAATTCGCCCGAATGGCTCGAGAAGGTTCTCTGGGGTTACAGTGTCCAGAACCGTAAAGAATTTGAAATTATTATTGGTGACGATGGTTCAACAAATGAAACCCGCAAGGTAATCGATCGCATTCGCGAAAAAACCGGACTGATGATTAAGCACGTATGGCAGGAAGACAAAGGGTTTCGTAAGTGCCGAATCCTGAACAAGTCCATCTTGGAGGTCGAATCAGACTACGTCGTCTTTACTGATGGCGACTGCATACCGCGCAAGGACTTCCTGCAGGTACACGCAGATGAAGCCGAACCCGGGCGCTATCTTTCCGGCGGATATCACAAGCTTCCGATGACCACCAGCGAGGCCATAACCAAAGACGACATCATCAGCGGCCGCGTCTTCGACTTGAAATGGCTGAAAACCCACGGGCTCAAGTCGAGCTTCAAAAATAGCAAGCTTACCGCAACACCCTTCAAAGCTCGTGTATTCAATGCACTGACGCCAACCGCGTGTAATTTTAAAGGCTCTAATGGTTCAGCGTGGCTAAAAGACATTCTGGCAGTCAACGGCTTTGATGAGCGTATGCCCTGGGGCGGACTGGATCGTGAATTTGGTGCGAGACTGATCAACTCAGGAATAAAGCCAAAGCATGTTCGCTACAACGCGATTGTTATCCACCTGGACCACAAACGTGGTTATAAGGATCCTGAACTAATGGCTACCAACAAAGCTTTGCGCGTGAACTCCGAACAACAGAAAACCAAGGTGACACCTTGCGGCATCAAACAGCTTGAGGCAGCCCAATGATTTTTTGTGTGTTCTCCTTCAATAGAGGCCGCTACCTAAAGAACTGCATTACCTCGATAGAAACCTGTGCACCCGGTCATTCCATCACTATTTTTGATGACAACAGCAACGACTCTGAAACGCTACAAATACTCGATAACTACCGCCAGAAACACAAGGTGATTCAGCCAAGAGAAAACACCAAGTCGCGCCATCACCTGGGCGGGCTCTATGGCAATATGCAGAGAGCTTTCGAGGAATATAACGATGCCGATCTCGTCTGCTACCTGCAAGACGACACACAAATGGTGCGATTGCTGAACGAGAATGACATTGCCCAGATCGAGAGAGCTTTCGAACAGGCCCCCTCACTTGGTTTCATGAATCCGTGTTTCATCCGGGGTATAAACTTCACCAAAGGTGCTGAATACTCGTACAAAGGAGACCTCGGACTTTATTTCAGGGAACGCTCGCATCGCAGTTCAGGCACCTATTTTTCAGCATTGCTAATCACAAAGCCCAAACGATTGAAAGCATCCGGATGGTTTTTCGCGCCATCAGAACCGGCAAACAGCCAGGCAGCAGCGAAAATATTCATGCCAATGGGTTATCTGCATGCCCCATTTGCCATGTGGCTTCCCGAGGTACCGGCCTACCGTGGCAAGAAAAAGACTCTGGGACTGAAACTGGCGGAAAAAAAGAGAAAGTGCGGATACTATCCTTTCGCTTTACTGAACGAATCCGAAAGAGAAAAGCTTAAAAATCGACATGAAAGTACCCTTCCTATTGCCGAGGAGTTTCTTCAGTGCATTGATTACGAACCACCAAAGCCCTGGGCCTACAACCCATTGACCAACACCGGATGGATCAAAACTCTAAATCAGGTGGAAGTCAGCATCCGCAGACTTCTCAAATAAAGATCGGTTGGAAAAATGTCAGTTCAGCCCGCTTCGCCGGGTTGGCGATACAAACCTATGCCGGAGCGTCCAGAACCAGACAAAAACAACGGGTATCCACAAAAATAGCCACACGGCCTTAATCGAGCTAATTACCGTGTGAGAACCAGTCAGGGTCAGCAGGAAAACCAAACCAAGGAGCCCTAGCAGCCTGATTTTCTCTTCAGCACCCACAATTCGCTTCGCTATGCCCGTGACCACCAACCCAATCATCACCAGCAGGAACGCTAAACCAATAATTCCAGTCTCGGCCAGAGTTCCTAAAAAAAGGTTGTGGGCATGGGTGACCGGAACTCCGTTGGGAATCCAAGAGGCTTCAGCCGCCGGCAGAACTTCGGGAGGTGTGCCTGCGCCAAAGCCAAACCACCAGGAATTTGGCGGATACTCCAGATAACCAGCCCAGATATCCAAGCGATACGACATTCCCCTACTAGCCAGTTGCTGCAGATAGTCGTTTCCGCCATAAAGCAGGGCCATCGCGCCAACTATTGCCGCCGCCGTTCCCCCGACAGCTAAAAAATCCCGCATGTCAGGCTTTCGGAATAGCTGAAGAGCCGCAAGGTAAATCAGGTACAGAATCATAGCGCCAATTGGTGCGCGACTTTCCGATAGCAGCACGGCCAAACAAACGCTCACTAGGGAGGCCACGAGCAGTATTTTTTCAATTTTCGATAATAAATGCCCGTCCCTGGTTAACATGAAGTGACCAAGGGCAAAGTAAACCAGAAGGATTGAACCCGCCTGAATCGGATTATGCAGCGCACCCAATCCCCCCAAGCGACCTTGGAGGCCGAGATAAAAAACAAACTTAATTATAGCGGCTAACGCTCCCATTAACGCCAACCACAGGAACAGGCTCGCCCACCATCTTGGAGACTTCACGACATACGGTAACCAGACGTATAAAGCCAATAAACCAAAGGTAATCTCAACGCCCCAGCGGAATGCTCGCACATGTTCATCCATGGGTCCGAATCCAACGACGAATGTGCTTAACGATGCATAGGCAAAAAACGTGAGAGAAACCAAGAGAAAAGGATCTTTCCAATTAACTCCAGTTCGCCGAGCAAACAAAATAATCAACAGTGAGGGAATGACTACCCCATGAAAAAAAACCTTATACAGGTCCTGATGAGGCGACAAAACTGTGAGAAAGAGCCATATCACAAACAACAATGGCATCGTTCTTATAACCTTATCTAAAAAAGTAATTTTCGTTTTCATATCTAGCGAACTATCCCACTGACCATAATCTACACCCTTACCACTGATCCGCTACTAGCATTCTTATAAGTAACGGATTCAGAATTACTTAAACCAAACACTATCGGACACCACCAAATCAAATAAAAAATTACATTATTGACCGACACAGCTTGTAAAATTTTTCGGCTATCACTTTTCGCTGAAAGCTATCCATATGATCAAAACTTCTCTCGATATCACTAAATGTGCGATTATTTGTCCACTCAACTATCTTTTCCGCGAGCGATTCCGGTGTCGGATCAAAATAACCTACAACACTATTAAGAGGCTCGGCCATCTGATATCGAGATACGACCAGAGAAGGCTTTCTATAGAGCAGAATATCATTCTCTATACCCGACATTTTGCTCTCACCATAGACCTCATGATACTTTCGAAAATGCGTATCAACCTGTATCGGTGCTATAAAGAAATCTACAGAAGCAACTTTCTCATCAAAAGTCTGCGAAGGAACATAGCCATCAGTATAGTCAAACGAAAACCTATCTGATTCCAAGGTCTTATAATCCTTTATAATGGACTTTGCGTGCTTTTGGCCCGCATTGCCAAGAAGAATAAGCTTGACTGGGGCTTCAAGTTCACGCAGACATTTTTGAAGCGCCAAAAAAACCAGGTGGAAATCTTTCTTGCTGTTTGTAACCTTACCGGTTATAGCAATCGTGACTTCCTTGTCGTCTTTATTATTAGTCTTATACGACTTCTCTCCAAGAAAACCAAAAGGCAATAACGGCGGAAGTACCTTTTTCGAGTCGACCCAACCCTTACCTTCCACATAATCTGTAATTTTTTTATTCGGAAACATAACGTAATCAATCTTGTCAAAAAACTGCTTTTTCAGCTTCCACTCTCTACCTATCAACACTTTTCTGATCAGATGCGACAATATCCAAAGACTATTTATGACAGGCCTGTGTAAATGGGAAAGCTTGGCAAAATCACAGTGAGCATTATGAATTCGTAACATTGAGGTTGCAACAAAAGGTATTTCGTTCAGTTCGCGCCAATAATGCCTTGCAGTATTGAAGTATAAAATATCAGCGGATCTGAAGACTGGATTCATTCGGCTGATAAAATCTGAAACTGACTCTTCAGGGGCCTTCAGATAGACACTTAGCTGTTCGTTGCCGGGGGAGTTAAGCAACGCTGTCTTTTTAAAAATACCGGGCAAGGTTATTAGCGTGATCCTGAACGGACTCGACTTCAGTATCTGATATAAGGTTTTAATTAGCTCCGCATGATAGTGAAGTTCAACTATAACCAAATGAACTGGAGCACTATCAATGCTCATATCAACAGACTGGCTCATAAAAACATTACCGCCGCTTTAAACATTTGGTCGACTCAACTTTTGATTGCTCGGACTATAGTCGAATAATCGTGCACCACGCTGTTGCTTCTTCTTTAGGCGCGGCGTTTTTCCTTCCAGTCCCGCCAGCGAGACTGCCACACCCGCAACCACGTCCTGAATCTGCTCCGTGTGTCGTTGCCAGTATATCGGCCCTTGGCAACGTGCCGTATGCGGTAGATCCCGGGTACATCAATCGGGTGGCCCTGACTGCGAAGCAGCCAGCGAAAGGCCCGGTCCTCATGGCATTTGGCAAAACTTGCGACCGGTTGCTGGTAAAGGCCGATATTCCGGCAGTAGCCAACGGCCCGGCAGACATCGCCATGGGCAATCTGCAGTGGACCGGTTGCCTTGCTGATGGTGCGGCTCGAAAACGATGACGTGTCTATATCCAGCACCTGAGGACCTTCGTTGCCGGCCTGCAGCATGGGGTTATCCGACGCCAGCAGATCGGTGGTGCGTTCCTGTGCCGGGAACAGCAGTGCGTTACGTCGTCCTTGCAGCACATCAGACAACACATCAAGACTGCCGTCCCGGAACATCAGATCGCAGTCGGTAAACCAGATCCAGTCTGCCTGCGTTGCCAGCGCCGCACGGTTGCGGCCGATACTCCGTCGGAACAATGCCTGTTTCGGGATCGGTTGCCAGTTCCAGGTGACACCGGGCACCGGCTGTTTCTCGAAAAAAGCGAGAAGCTCAGCTGTTTTGGTGTCCTCAGGGCTGAAAAAAACCGTCATGGTGACGTCAAGTTTGGTCGGCGGAAACAACGCCAGAGAACTCAACTGATACACCAAAAAATGCGAGTAGTTCCAGCAGTGACTGACCACTTCGAGCTTGAGATGGCCTGTGCGAGCAGCTCGATCCTGTTCTGTTGGCAGATTCGATTCGAACCACTGAGGCGGAACCCAGCCGCCGGCGGCAAACCGGAAAAACGCTAACTTTATCGGATCCCACATACAGTCATCTCTCAAACCACCGTGTTTTCCATGCGCTTTATATATTGCCCACAGACCCTGCACTTAAAACCGGCGAATTCTAACATGGAGGAAGGTCAAAAGCAGGCCGCTTACTCCCCCCCCCACAAATGATGAAGCGCCTTGTATGCTTGTAGCGACAGTGGTGGCTTTTTCTTCCATGTTTTCTTCTGACTGGATAGCATCGTGCCCAGCAAGCTCATCAGGTCTGTTATCCCGGTCTGAATCACCAGGAAGTTGAGGCTCTGGATCGCAATAGCAGTTAGCAAACCGCAGCGACAGCTCTGGAAATTCCGCTTATGTGGGAGTGTCCGATTGAACGCTGCCTCGGCCTGATTACCGAAATTGAAGGAGAGGAGCTACTGGAGGATTACCAGATGAGAAACCAATCTGTTAGTTAATCAACTTGGTAGCCGTCCAGAAGGGCTTGCCAAAGCTGCCCCCGCTGCTCCATGTCCAGAGCAGACGCCAGGCATTTATGAATGGAGCGCTCCAGCCGGCTGAGGTTGGATGCCTTCCAGCCATCGCCCGCCCGAGCCGTCATCATCCGCCCGCGATCAAAATCAATCAGGTATACCTCATCACCCACCAGGATATTCATGCAATTTAGATCGGCATGAAAAACCCCGGCATCGTGGAAGCGGCGGATGCAGACACCAGCAGCACGCCACGTATCGAGGTCGGACATACTGGCAAACTCGGATAAGGGTCTCGCACCCGGAATCCGCTGCATGATTATGGAAGCATGGTAGAAGACCTGCCCACGATGCCGGAAACCCGCAGCTACCGGCTTCGGCACAGGTAGACCTTCGTGATGGAGCTTGTTCAGCAAACGGAATTCGGCGAAGGATCTTACAGCATCGGCACGGGTGTATATGTAATCCCGCCGGAGGAAGCGCCCAGGCAATCCCCCTCGACAAAAGTGGCGAAGGACGAAGTCACCTGACTCCAGGCCTATAAACCAGGCGGCCCCGCGGCCGCCCTCGACAACCCGCTCCGCCCGCGCACCCCAAAAACCAGGATCAAACCAGTCTTCACGGAACGCATGCTGATACGAGTGGGCGACTAAATAGCCTCCGGCAGGCCCGACATGCGGGATATAGGCGTCCGTCATTCGGAACTTATCTTACCTGTGTCAACCATTGCGCGTGCTTGTCACTTTTACCATTGACCGCATCGAAGTACATGTTTTGCAGCTTTTCTGTTAGTGGTCCTCGTTTGCCAGCACCAATAATACGGTCATCCAGTTCACGAATCGGCAGCACTTCGGCGGCGGTGCCGGTAAAGAAGGCTTCGTCGGCCACGTAAACTTCGTCGCGGGTGATGCGGCGTTCTTTCACTTCAATGTTCAACTCTTTCGCGAAATCCAGAATGGTCTGGCGAGTGATGCCTTCCAGGCAAGAGGTCAGTTCCGGTGTGTGCAGCACGCCGTTGCGAAAAATAAAGACATTCTCGCTAGAGCCTTCGGCCACGTAGCCTTCGTTATCCAGCATCAGGGCTTCTTCACAACCGCTGGACACGGCTTCTTGCAGCGCCAGCATGGAGTTAATGTAGTTGCCGTTGGCCTTGGCCTTACACATGGTGATGTTCACGTGGTGGCGGGTGAAAGACGACGTGCGCACCTTGATGCCGAGCTCTTTCGCCTCTGGCGACATGAACGACGGCCATTCCCAGGCGGCTACCATTACGTGCGTTTTCAGGTTGTCGGCGCGCAGGCCCATGCCTTCGGAGCCATAAAATACCATTGGGCGCAGGTAGGCTTCGTCCAGTTTGTTTTCCCGCACCGCAGCCAGCTGGGCGGCGTGCAGTTCTTCTTTGCTGAACGGCATTTTCATATTCAGGATGTGGGCTGAACGGAATAGCCGGTCAGTGTGATCTTTCATACGGAAAATAGCGGCGCCTTCATCGGTGTTGTAGGCGCGCACGCCTTCAAAGCAGCCCAAACCATAATGCAGGGTGTGGGTCAGTACGTGCACTTTGGCGTCACGCCAGGGCACCAGTTCTCCATCCAGCCAAATAACTCCATCACGATCATCCATTGACATACTAGGTTGCTCCAGAAAAACAAGTTTATGAGTTCAATATTCTATCAGGATCAGCAAAGAAAGTTTTGGCCGCTATGCCATCATGACTCGCTGCCAGATAGAACGGATAAAATTCCGCTCGTTGATAAAAGAATCGCCAGACACCTGGCCGCTCAAATCTTGCAGGGTGCGGCGATGAACGGCGGAGCGCAGCGCAATGTAGGCCGCGCGCAGTGTTTTAACGTCGCTTGTGGGCAATACGCCGGCCTTACCTAATTCTTCCATTTGGCGAATGTTGTCTGGCCAGCGGGTTAATGTGGGGTATTCCTCGCTCCAGGCCAGCATCAAGTATTGCACCAGAAACTCGATATCCACGATGCCACCCGGGTCCTGTTTGGCGTGGAACACCTCGGCTCTGCGGCCAGCGGGGGTGGCCAGGCTGGCACGCATTTTTTCACGCATGGCCACAACTTCGCTGCGCAGTGCCAGGCGGTCGCGGCGCTGGCACAGGGTACTCTTACGGATCTGTTCAAAGCCTTCCAGAGTGCGCGGGCACCCGGCGATGCCGCGAGCGCGAGCCAAAGCCTGGTGCTCCCAGGTCCAGGCATCAGTGCGCTGATATTTTTCAAAGGCTTGCAAAGTACTCACCAAAAGGCCTGAGCTGCCAGACGGGCGCAACCGCATGTCGACATCGTAAAGCTGGCCGGAGGGTGTCTGGGCGCTCAGAATATGCACAATACGCTGACCCAGACGGGTGTAGAACACCGCGTTGTCGATGGGCTTTTCGCCATCGGTGCTTTGTTGGGGGTCGGCGCTGTAGACAAACACCAAGTCCAGATCGGAACTGTAACCCAGCTCGATGCCGCCCAGTTTGCCGTATCCGATCACCGCAAAATTCGAATCGCACACCGAACCGTCGGCTCGCCGTGGATAGCCGTGGCGGCTGACCAAATTGGCAAAAGCGACGCCCACCACGTGTTCCAGCACCACTTCGGCAATCCAGGTCAGATAATCACTGACGTTCATCAGAGCCAGGGTGCCTTTCATTTCAGCGGCCGCCACTCGCAAGGTGTGGGCTTTGCGAAAATGCCGCAAAGACTCCATCTGGTCTTCCAGATCGTCATAAGAAATGCGCAGCATTTGTTGGTTCAAGTCATCCTGCAATTCGGCTTTGGCGGGCGGGTGATACAAACTTTCAGCGTTCAAAAGTTCGTCCAGTAGCAGCGGTGTGTCGGCCAGTTCGCGCGCTATCCAGGGACTTTCACTGCACAGGGACACCAATTGGGAACAGGCCCCTGGGTTTTCCAACAACAGCACTATATACGCGGTACGACGTAATATGGCCTCTATTAAAGGCTGCACTCGGCCAAAGGTATGAGACGGGTTTTCGACTTCGGTCAGGGTGGCCAGCAGCATGGGCATAAACTGTTGCAGGCGTTTTCGACCTTGGGTCTGCAGCGACTTTACGGTGCGGCTAGAGCGCAGGCTGGTTAATGCGGCCAAGGTTTCTTCTGGCGCTTCAAAACCCTTTTCAGCCAGCCAGGCCGAGGCGGTTGGCTGGTCCATTTCGCACAACCACAGCTCTTGCCAGCCATCATCAAGGTTGCTTTGCGGGCTGTCGTCGCCCTCGCTGGTAATGATATTGCTGAAATGCGTAGCCACTTGCGCCCGGTGCTGGTCCAGCTGCTGCTGGCACAGCGGCCAGCGGTTGTAACCCATAATATGCGCCACTCGGGCGCAGGCCAGATCGGTATCCGGCAATAGCTGGGTTTGCTGGTCTTCCATGCCCTGCAGCGCGTGTTCCAGATTGCGCAGGAATATGTAAGCCGCCCGCAGCTCGCTGATCACCTGCGGCGGCAGCAGTTCCAGCTGCAGAAATTCGTTCAGCACCCGCAGTAATTCGCGCTGCTGCAGCTCTCTGTCCCGGCCACCGCGAATCAGTTGGAACGCCTGCACCACAAACTCAATTTCGCGAATGCCACCACTGCCTAGCTTAATGTTGTTTTCCAGGCCTTTGCGGCGCACCTCGCGGCCAATCATAGCTTTCATACTGCGCAAGGATTCAAAAGCGCCGAAGTCCACGTAGCGGCGATACACGAACGGCCGCAAGCTTTCCATCAGCACCACGCCGGCTTCTTGGTCGCCGGCGACTACCCGGGCCTTGACCATAGCGTAGCGTTCCCAGTCGCGGCCCTGGTCTTGATAATAAGTTTCCAGCGCGGCAAAGCTCAAAGCCAGGGCGCCACTCTGGCCATAAGGTCGCAAGCGCATGTCTACCCGGAACACAAAGCCATCGGCGGTTATCTGGTCTAACGCCTGAATCAATCGCTGGCCAAGGCGAACAAAAAACTGCTGGTTGTCTAACGCCCGCCGTCCGCCGCAGGTTTCACCCTTGCTGGGAAAAGCAAATATCAGGTCTATATCGGACGACACGTTCAGTTCGCGCCCGCCCAGTTTGCCCATGCCCAGCACCACCATTTTTTGCGGTGCGTCTTCGCCGCTGATCGGGCTGAGACCCCAGGGTGTGCCGAACTGTTGGCAGGCGCTGCTGTGCAGCCAGTGTAGTGCGCCATCGATGCAGACATCAGCGAAGCCGCTGGTGGCGGCCATGGTTTCGGCCAGATCAGCTTGGCGCAGAAGGTCGCGCCAGATGATGCGAAACTGGGTTTCCCGGCGAAAACATCGCAAAGCCTGATGCAGGCCCGGCTCGTCACTAATGTGCGCCAGATATTCCAGCCAGCGCTGTTGCAGATAACCGGCGGTGGTGGGTTTGCTGAGGCAGCGCGAGGCCAACAGTTCACCCACCGCGTCGGGTTGCCGCTCCAGGGTTTGCGCCAGAAACGGACTGCTGGCAATGGCCGCCGCCAGCAGCTCGGCGGTAATGGCGCCAGATTCTGTGAGCCACGAAGGCACGCCGTCTGCAAAAATGCCCGGCCAGCGCCCGGCAACGTCGGCGGCCAAAACCTGCGGCAATGCACTCCAAGGCTGAGACATAAAGCAGACCTCTGTTTCTCTGTCATATTTTTGGTTTAGTACCTTATTAAAGGTACTGTATAACGAATCAGACCCACAGGACACCAGCGCCCGAATGCCACGCAATCGTCGCCCGCTGAGCGCTGAGCGCTCTCAATCCAGCTCTCAGTCCAGCTCTCAATCGCACCTGCCTGTGAGCGGGTTGATTCGCAAACGCATGAAAACACTTTTTGCAATGTTGGTTGGGCTGCTAATCTTCCAGGTTACGGTAATGTGGACAGTGGAAGACCTGACCCTGCTCGAGTCGGTCTGGATTACCATGACCACCGTGTCAACCGTAGGCTATGGCGATTACGCGCCGCAAACCCTGATCGGCCGCTTAAGCACGATTATCGTGCTGTTTATAGGCGCCATTACGGTGCTCACGCTGATTATCAGCGACTTCATCGAATACCGGTTTTATCGCCGGGAACGTATTCTACGCGGACTTTGGGTTTACAAAATGAAAGGGCACATTGTTATCATCAACACACCGCAGCACGGCGGCGAACCGTATTTTATGCGCTTTGCGTCGCAAATACGTTCCAACCCCGGGTATGAAACCGTTCCTATTATGTTGCTCACCCGCCAGTTTCCCAACGGCTTGCCACCCCAGTTGACGGATATGGGCCTGGTGCATTTTCACGGCACCGGGTCTGACCCGTCTGCCTTGCAGGCGGTTCACGCCGGCAGCGCCCGGCACATTGTGGTGTTGGCCACCGATGAAACCGACGCCAATTCCGACAGCGTAACGTTCGACATTGCCCACCGCCTGAGTGAGCTCAACCTGGGCTACCAAACCACCTCGGAGTGTGTAGCCGATAGGAATCGCGGCCGCTTAACAGCGTTGGGCATCCGCGCAGTGATTCGGCCAGTACGCACTTATCCGGAAATTATGGTGCGCGCGGTGGTGGCGCCCGGCTCAGAGAAAGTACTGGAAGACATGTTCAACTATGAACATGACCACCCCCACCGCTACGATTTTCTGTTGGCAGACCTGAACTGGGCCGACATCGTCAGCGCTTTGATTCGCCACGGCATAGGCACCGCCCTGGCCTACATAGACGACGATGGCGAGGTGATTTGCCAGCCACCTATCAAAGAACCGATCAAAGGCAAAGGCCTGATTGTAATGGTACGCTCCAGCGACACCCCGGGCCTGGACGTGGTCAAAGAAGCCCTGGAACGCTACCGGAAGTTTCTGGAACAGTGGCGGAACAGCCAGGAAAGTGACAACACCGATTCCTGAGTGACCTACGACTTCCCGTTGCGTTTTTAATTAGCGCCCTGCTGGTCTGCTATTTGCCGCAGCATGGCCAACTGCGTTTGGCCTAACAACGGCTGCTGTAACAGATCGCTGACCTTTGTGCCGCCTTGCAGTTTTTCAACAAGCTCTGACCAGGGCTGGCTTGCGGAGCAGCCTGCAGCAAGTTGCGCCAGTGCACCAAGGTTCAGGCTCTTCATGTTTACGGATTGCTGCTTTAACCAGCTCTGACTCAAACGCTGGAGCAGCTTGTTCAAAGAGACTGTCGCTTCACCGGCACTTTCGCCGGCATTCTCAACAGCACGTGCATAAGCCATGGGTGCATTTGCCAGAAAATAACCCTGCTCGGCTTTGCTCACCAGATTCAAAAACACCGGGCAGTGTTGCGCCAGCTTTTGCGCCCAGGTTAACAGGCTGTCTGGGTTGCCAGATTTTAGTTCGAATTCGATTTCGCAGAGCGCGCGGCTTTGCCCGTTGGCAATAATCTGCCCGGTGTCCACCGCCACTTCGATAACGGCGTTGTTGTCCGCCAGCATAATCACCTGGCGTTCAAAGTTGGTTTCAAACACCGGCGCCAGCCGCGCCAGATTCACGTTGTCCGCCAACGGTGTGTCTGCCAGCAAGCCCAGCTGCAGATGAGGGCCGGGCACTTCCCACTCCCATTCATCGCGTTTGTGAGCACCGTTGACAAATTCACCTTGGGTTTTCAAGGTTTGAATGTTGCGCCCGCCGGCCTGTCGTAAACGCAGGGCGATGCGCTGACCGTTCAGGTCGTTGCTGGGGGTGTCGTAGTACGTATTCACCAGGCGTTTGCGTTCGCCCTCGCTGGCTTGTGGCTGCGCCAACAGCCAGGCCACGGCGTGCGGAATCTGTTGCGGGTGCAGGGTCAGTTTAATTTCCAGCTCTTGTGCCATCAATGCGTTTGCCCCGTTCGGTGAATGCATGCCAAAACTGGCAAACACTTGTCAGTGGGCCCCGATCACATATCAGACCGCAAACGGCTGAGATCGCGCCCGCTCAGCGTTCCGTTGACCCGCCAGTCATAAGGAATGTCGAGCGCAAGTACCAGGTCCTTGGCGAGCTCTGGCCGATAATAACGAACAAACGCTTCGACACCGCCGTAGAATTCAAAATCGCGTTCAAACCAATCGAAAATACTGGACAGATGAAGTACGTTGTCTGCTCTATTTAGAACAATGCCTTTATTCTCTTGCTTCAAAAACTGAACGCTTTGATCGTCCAGTTGCTTGTCAAGACGACTGGAAACGTAGGGTTCATGGCGCAGATCCGGACAGCTCATGGAGGCGCAATTGATCGCCAGATGCACCCGGGGGGTCGCCCATCGCCCTCAAAACATCGTTCTCCAACGCTCGGAGCATAACATTTTCGCCACCCACGACACCGGCATTCTGGGCCCAGAACGGGGCCAATATGGAACCTAACGAGCGCAACGTATGTAATGGCCAATGCTGCTGAACCATGTTCATTGCAAGAATATTGTAGGCGTTGAGGTAAAACGTTTTTTTTGATCTTGTGTGCGCAATCCTGCGACCGGGAACTCGGCTAAGGCCTGAATCAGCAACGCCCATTCCGGGTCATCAGACAGCGCCGGATAGTCGACCCTCCTCGCCTGCACGGAGACCTTGTTACCGACAGCCGTGTGACGGGCCAACAACTGCGCATACTGTGTATTGAACGCCTCAAGCGCCTGCCCTGAATTGGCTTGAGCGTTGCACACCGATGAGAACGCGATCATAAAGAAAGCTATGGAATAACAGGAAATAAGACGGGAAATAACACGCATACCACCTCCACGGTTATTCCGTAGGCTACCAACACATTGTCTAAATTTCACACAATTACCCATAAAAAAACCGGCGACTTCGAAAAGTCGCCGGTTTTTGTCACTGCTTCACATTAGGTCAAGGCCTAAATTAGAAGTAGTAAACAGCGCCTACGTTCATCTGATTGATTTCTTCATCAGCCGAATCAAGGTCATTTTTGCGCTGAGCCAGCTCTGTGTAAACGTAGATGTTGTCAGACACGTTGTGCAGGGCTTGCAGCGTGATCACGTCAACGTCAAGGTCGCTGGTGTCAGCGGACGCCATTTCATAGGCAGCACGAAAAGTGTTGGCACCCATGTTGTAAGACGCCATTACACCCACTTGATCACGACCTTCTACGCCGTCAAGGTCGAAGTTGTTGTTTTCGGCACCGGAAATACCTTTACGGGTCTCGTAGTAAGCGTCTAGAACCAGGTTGCCAAGAGCGTATTCAGCCGCCAGGCCGTAGCTGTTTTCGTTGCTGGTATCAGCTGAGCTGTCGTTAGAGTCCATGACCAAAGACACAGTCAGGGCATCCATGCTGTAACTGGCGGCTAGCTGATACGGGAGGTCTTGGTCGCCTCCGGTGTAAGATGAATCATCTGCACCACGAACCTGAACGCCTGCGTGCAGAGTCAATCCGCCGAAACTAGGCGACGCGTACTGAAGCATGTCGCCTTCACCGGTGGTGCCGCTTTTATAGGGGTTAAGGCCGGCATATTCAAAAACCCAGTTGCCGTAGTCGCCCAGCAGTGCTTCGTACTGGGTATCGTCTGAACCGATCCATACTTCACCGAAGCTGTCGCCTCTTACGCCAATGTAAGCTTCGTCAAGATCAACCAGACCGTTGCCGCCGCCTTTCTCGTCAGCCGCTTTGACTTCCAGCTCGACCTTCATGAAGCCTTCAACCCCAGGGACAATTTGATGACTGTTGGTAAAACCAAGCGTAGTGCCGTTGTCGGCGTGCTGACCACCACCACCAGTCTGATCACTGTCCGAGTACGTGTAAACGTACTGAATGTTGCCGTAAAAATTCGGCATTGCATCCATTTTATCGGTCAGTTCCATAATCGACATGGCGGGTTGTGCTGCAATGGCGCCAGAGAATGCGGCGGCGGCGATAGCGGATGCTATGAGTGTCTTTTTCATTTTTACGTCTTCCTTTTGGGGTTTTATTCAGGTTTTAACGTCGAGATGAATCCCGATTTTCGGTACCGCTCATCAGCCTAAGTGGACTGAATCATCCATAAACTTTGTGTCACTTTCGTGACACAAACTGACAGACGTTGTAACTCTCTGCTTATTTCTTATTGTCCGGCTTGACTCTCAATGAGTTAGCGAGCTTTTCTCATGCGTCGCGTTGCACGACTTTTTTAATACACCCGCTACACTTTTGCAAATTCTTAATGTGCCTTTATCGACTTTTTTAGCGATTTTTTTGCGTATTTACTGACCAAAATGTTCGTCTGCACAATTTTTTGGTTGTTCATGCGGCCTTTGACTGCAGTAAAAATGTGACGGGGCCGTCGTTTGTGAGCGCCACCTGCATATCTGCACCAAACATCCCCTGTTCCACTTTGTTTTTGCCTAAGGTGCTGACAGCTTCCGTCACAAACTGGCTGTACAGTTCTTGGGCAATGTCCGGTGCCGCTGCCTTGGAGAAGCCGGCGCGCGCGCCTGTGCTGGTGTCAGCGGCCAAAGTAAATTGGGGAACAACCAGCAGATCGCCGCCGAGACTTCTCAGACTCAGATTCATGCGGCCTTGCTGATCAGGAAAAATGCGGTAATTGACGGTTCGCTGGCAGAGGTCTTTAGCCTGCTACGGCGTATCAGACTGCTCGATTCCCAGCAACAATAAGACACCGCGACCAATACTCGCGATGGTGTTGCCGTTGACGGCGACCTTGGCTTCTGTCACACGCTGAAGCAATGCTTTCATTCGAAATCCCCGTGGGTGGAAGTCGACCGTTTATTACGAACCGGCAAGAGTTTATCCATTCTCGCTCGAGATGGCAACCCCACGGGGGCCGGTACCTGACTTTGTCATCTTTCTTGTCGGCTTTTTGTCAGCTCGCCCGCTCGACGTTTGCGGCTACGTTTTCCACCGCACGCATTAGGGCGTCTACAGTGGCGGGCTCTGACGCACTGTGGCCAGCAGCGCGAATAATCTGCAACTCCGCTTGTGGCCAGGCGCGGCTAAGGGCCAGTGCGTTGTCCAGCGGGCACACCATGTCGTAACGGCCATGCACAATAACCGCAGGGATGTTGGCCAGTTTATGAGCATCGCGCACAATTTGATCGGGTTCAAGAAACGACTGATTCATGAAGTAGTGACATTCAATACGCGCCAGGGCGATTGCCACGTGGGGGTGGCCGAAGTGTTCGACCACGTCTGGGTTGGGGTGCAAGGTGGCGCAGCGCCCTTCCCAAACAGACCAGGCCTTTGCCGCCTGAATCTGCTCCAGTTCATTGCGACTGGTCAGACGCTTGTAGTAAGCCGGCACCATATCGCCGCGCTCGTGGTGTGGAATCTGCGCCAGGTAATCTTCCCAGTAGTCAGGAAACACCCGGCTGGCGCCGTTCTGGTAGAGCCAGTGAATATCTTCGGGCCGGCACAGGAAAATGCCCCGCAGCACCATGCCCGTTACCCGCTGCGGATGGGCCTGCGCGTACACCAGGCTTAGTGTGGAACCCCAGCTGCCACCGAACAGCAGCCACTGGTCAATGGCCAAAAATTCCCGCAGGGTTTCTATATCCGCTATTAAACGCTCAGTGCTGTTATTGGCAAGCTCCGCCAGCGGTGTTGAGCGTCCCGCACCGCGCTGGTCCATCAGAATAATGCGGAACCGTTCGGCGTCAAAAAAACGCCGGTGGTAATCTTCGCAACCGGCACCGGGGCCGCCGTGTAGAAACAGCACCGGTATGCCCTCAGGGTTGCCACTTTCTTCAACGTACAGTTGATGCGGCTCTTCAACCGCCAGCCGGTGTGTGGCGTAGGGCTTTATGTCGGGGAACAAGGTGCGCATGGCAGCTCCGCAGTCATAGGAATGATTGCAATAGTGTAGCGAAGTTAGCGCAAAGCGGGGGCACGATTTATAAACGGCGCGCCAAAAAAAACCGGCCGCTGTTACCAGCGGCCGGTTTTTCACTGCGCGGCCAGCGTTACTTTTTACCGGCGCGCTTACGATCGTTTTCAGTCAAGTGCTTCTTGCGCAAACGGATCGACTTGGGCGTTACTTCCACCAGCTCGTCGTCGCCAATAAACTCCAGCGCCTGCTCCAGGGTGTGCTTGATGGGCGGAACCAAAGGAATCACTTCGTCTTTGCCAGACGCGCGCATGTTATCCAGCTTCTTACCCTTGGTTGGGTTGATCACCAGATCGCTGTCACGGCTGTGAATGCCACACAGCTGACCTTCGTAAACAGACTGACCTGGGTCAAGGAACAACTTGCCGCGGCTTTGCAGGGTTTCCAGCGAGTAAGTCAGCGCTGTGCCTGTGGCCATAGAAACCAACACGCCGTTCTGGCGACTGGAGACTTCGCCGGCCTTGATCGGGCCGTAATGGCTGAAGGTTGACGTCAGAATACCGGTACCGGACGTCATGGTCAGAAACGAGTTCCGAAAACCAATCAAACCGCGGGCCGGAATGGTGTATTCCAGACGCATACGGCCTTTGCCATCGGGAACCATGTTGGTGAGTTCGCCCCTGCGCAGTCCAAACTGCTCCATCAACGGGCCCTGATGCTGCTCTTCAATGTCAACGATGACGTTTTCATAGGGCTCTTGCTTTGCCCCATCTACTACCTTGATGACCACTTCCGGGCGGCCTACGGCCAGCTCGAAGTTTTCCCGACGCATGTTTTCAATCAACACCGACAAGTGCAGCTCACCACGGCCAGAGACTTTGAATTTGTCCATGGTATCGCCGTCTTCAACCCGCAGGGCTACGTTGTACAGCAGCTCTTTTTCAAGGCGATCTTTGATGTTACGGCTGGTCACAAACTTGCCTTCTCTGCCGCAGAAGGGCGAATCGTTGACCTGAAACGTCATGGATACGGTGGGTTCGTCGACCGTCAGCGGTGGCAAGGCTTCTACGTTATTAACGTCGCACAGAGTGTCGGAAATGTGAATCTGATCCAAACCGCTGATACAAATAATATCGCCAGCCTGGGCTTCGTCCACTTCAACCCGGTGCAGGCCGGAGTGGCCCATAATTTTCAAAATACGGCCTTGGCGCTTTTTGCCGTCGGCGCCGATGGCAATTACCTGTGTGTTGGTTTTTATATTGCCGCGGGCAATACGACCAATACCAATAACGCCCAGAAAGCTGCTGTAGTCCAGCTGCGAGATCTGCATCTGGAAAGCACCTTCGCGGTCAACATTCGGTGCCGGCACGTGGTCAACGATGGCCTGGAACACCGGGTCCATGTTATCGACCAGGTTTTCATGCTCCAAACCGGAAATACCGTTAAGCGCACTGGCGTAAACAATCGGAAAATCCAGCTGCTCGTCGGTGGCGCCCAAGCTGTCAAACAGGTCAAATACCTGCTCGACAACCCAGTCCGGGCGAGCGCCCGGGCGATCAATCTTGTTAACGATGACGATCGGACGCAAACCCGCAGCAAAGGCTTTCTGGGTTACAAAGCGAGTTTGTGGCATGGGGCCGTCGATGGAATCAACCACCAGTAGCACGCAATCCACCATGCTCATTACACGTTCCACTTCGCCGCCAAAATCGGCGTGTCCCGGGGTGTCTACGATATTGATGTCGTAGCCGTTCCATTTTAGCGCGGTGTTTTTGGCCAAAATAGTGATGCCGCGTTCTTTTTCCTGATCGTTGGAATCCATAACGCGCTCGCTTTCGAGCTCTTTACGGTCCAAGGTACCTGAGAGGCGCAGCAGTTTGTCGACCAGCGTGGTTTTACCATGGTCAACGTGGGCAATAATGGCGATATTACGAAGTTTCTCAATCACAACTTTAGTCCTGCGGCGTGCTTACAATGACCTGAGAGGGTGTTAAGGAGGCTGGGCCTCACTTGGACCGTCTCAAATCTATAAAATGAACCCATTCGCTGGCACTGGGCGTGGCCAGGCTCCGGCACAAGGCAATCGCCAGAGCAATGAGGGCCACGCATTATAGCGAAAAGTCGGTTTCGATAATATGCGCGTGAATGTTTATTTGTTAAACAATTTACGCACCGGTATTGGGCAAAAAATTAAAAGCTGCACTAATATAATGCAATAGTGACCGTTTACAGTCTTTAGACAGCGTTTGCACCCCGCGCGCTCACCCGCAATTCTGTAGAGTTTGAACCTATAGGCTTGTCCACATTGAGATTGGCAGGCTGCTTGCTTGGCATTGTGTAAAGGCCAAAACGACGCTCGCATTAAGACGGTTAAAAGCCGCCTAAAAGGAAGGTAACCCACACAGGCATTTGCTAAGCTGCGCAAATACTGAAACGAGTGGGCTTTCACACCCCCACCCCCAACGGAGCATGCAGATGTCCAAAACCATTGATTTGATCACCCAGCACGATGCGAAGTGGATAGACTTGCGCTTTACCGATCCCCACGGCAAAGAGCATCACGTGACCATACCGGCCACTGAAGCTTCGGAAGACTTTTTCATCGACGGCAAAATGTTCGACGGTTCTTCGATTTCTGGCTGGAAAAGCATAAATGAATCGGACATGATTCTTATGCCGGATGACACCAGCGCAGTGGCTGACCCCTTTACCGAAGAATCCACAATTAACATCAGCTGCGACATTGTGGAACCCACCACCATGCAAGGCTACGACCGTGACCCTCGTTCAGTCGCACGCCGCACCGAGGAATATATCAAGTCTACCGGCATCGCCGACAGCGCCTTGTTTGGCCCGGAGCCCGAGTTTTTTGTGTTTGATTCGGTGAAGTGGAAAACCGACATGCAGGGTTCGATGTACGAGATTCAGTCTGAAGAGGCTGCTTGGTCGTCAGACAAGGATTTTGATGGCAATAATACCGGCCATCGCCCACGCGTAAAAGGTGGCTACTTTCCGGTGCCTCCGGTCGATAGCCTGCACGACCTGCGCGGTGCCATGTGCGGCGCCATGACGTCCATGGGCCTGGAAATTGAAGTACACCACCATGAAGTGGGCACTGCTGGCCAGTGTGAGATTGGCGTCGGCGCCGCTACCCTGACCCGAAAAGCCGATGAAGTTCAAATTCTGAAATACTGCGTGCACAACGTGGCCCACGCCTACGGAAAAACCGCGACCTTCATGCCCAAGCCTGTAGTGGGCGATAACGGCTCGGGTATGCACGTACACATGTCGATGAGCAAAGATGGCAAAAACCTGTTTGCCGGCGACAGCTATGCCGGTCTGAGCGAGATGGCGTTGTTCTACATCGGCGGTATTATCAAGCACGCCAAAGCGATCAATGCGTTCACCAACCCCGCCACCAACAGCTATAAGCGTTTGGTACCGCACTATGAAGCCCCGGTAATGCTGGCCTATTCCGCTCGCAACCGCTCGGCTTCTATCCGTATCCCTTACGTTAACAGCCCAAAGGCACGGCGCGTTGAAGTGCGCTTCCCAGACCCGGCTGCCAACCCGTATCTGGCATTTTCAGCGCTGATGATGGCGGGCCTGGACGGCATTCAGAACAAGATCCATCCTGGCGATGCCATGGACAAAGATCTTTACGATCTGCCAAAAGAAGAAGCACTGAACATTCCAAAAGTGGCCGAGACCCTGCAAGAAGCGTTGCAGTGCCTGGAAGCCGATCACGAATTTTTGACCCGTGGCGGCGTGTTTACCGAAGACATGATTCACGCCTATATTGACCTTAAGCGTGCTGACGTTGCGCGTATGAACATGACCACTCACCCGGTCGAATTCGAACTTTACTATTCTTGCTAAGCGCCTGGCGCAACGGCAGCGCCGAGGACCGGTCTAAACCGGGAACAGACTGGGAACAAAGCAGGGACAGATTTCAAATCTGGCCCCGCAAAAACCCTTGGTAACACCACAAAAAAACCGGAGCGGTTGCCCATCGGCCTCTCCGGTTTTTTTGTGTCTGCGCTTTTTTACGTCTGCACGGCCATCGAGCGACGTTGAAATTAAGCGCCCGGGCGCTGATAATCAAGTTCATATGCAGCCCCGAGGAAAGCGGATGAAACCGGCTATTGTGATTGCCACTGCAACTCTGTTGCTGATCAACGGAGCGGCGCAGGCCGAGGTGTATCGCCAGGTAGACGCCGAAGGCAATGTGACCTTTTCTGACCAGCCCTTTTCAGGTGCCGACGCCATACAGGTAAAGCCGGTTACCACCATTACGATGCCTAAAATGCAAGATCTGGAACAGCGTGAGCCGCCACCGCAGCAACAGCCGCCAAGCCTCCTTTATGAGCGGGTGAGGATTGTTTATCCGCGAAATAATGAGGCGTTTCACAGCGGCAACGGCGACGTACAGTTCAACGTCGTCAGCAGCCCGCAACTGCGCGATGGGCACAAGTACGAAGTCACCTTGAACGGCCAGCCCGTTGGTCAAAGCACGTCAGGCACTATTTTGGTGCAGCAGGTTGATCGTGGCACTCATCAAGCCGGAGTCAGCATCGTGAACCACCTTGGTGCTCAGATAGGTTCGGGCACCGGCATTACCTTCACTATCCACCGCCCTTCCCGCCTAAACTGAGCGCTCGCCAGGTGTGATTAACGCTGATGGCTATTGCATGGCCCAGTTCTTGCTTTTTTCAGACTTGGACCGTCTGCCAAAACCAGACTCACTCAAATACAGCGAACCCGTTTGTTATGGCTAACGCTTCAAACTCGGTCACCGGTTACCCACACATTGTTGACAGCCTGAGCACCGCTTTGCTGGTGATGGACCGCAATCTGCTTATTCACTATATGAACCCAGCCGCCGAAAATTTGCTGGCCGTGAGCGCAACCCGCAGCCATGGCATGGCTTTCAGCGGTATTATCCTGGTTGCCGGCGATACCGAACGCCGACTGAAAGCAGCGGCCGACCATGGTCGATCTTTCAGCCAGCATGAAGCTGAGTACATGTTGATGAACGGTACACGCATGATCGTGGATTACACAGTAACGCCGATTAACTCGGCAGGTGATTTGCTGCTGGAAGTCTGGCGCCGCGACCAGCTGCTGCGCATTAATCGTGAAGAAGACATTCTGTCGCAGCAGGAAACCAACCGGGTGCTGGTGCGCGGTATGGCGCACGAAATCAAAAATCCCCTGGGCGGTATACGCGGCGCCGCGCAATTGCTGGACCGTGAGTTGCAGAGCGCCGAACTGCGCGAATACACCCAGGTAATCATTGACGAAGCCGATAGGCTGCGTAGCCTGGTTGACCGCATGCTGGGGCCCAACAAAGCGCCCAAGCTCATACGCACCAACGTCCACGAGGTTCTGGAACGAGTGCGCGCGTTATTAGAAGCCGAAAGCCACGGCAAGCTGACGCTCAAGCGGGATTACGACCCCAGCCTGCCGGAGTTCTGCGCTGACCGCGAACAGCTGATTCAAGCATTTTTGAATATTGCCCGCAACGCGATGCAAGCTTGCCTGGAGAGCCCTGACGGACCTGGCAGCTCTGATGGCTCTGACGACGGTGACCACCACAACTGCGGTAACCCTTCGAGCAACACCGACGAGCCGGCCACTATAACGTTCCGCACCCGTACCTTGCGCCAGTTTACCATAGGCCCTGTCCGTCATCGCTTGGTCTGCCGGATAGACGTCATAGACAACGGCCCGGGCATCAGCCCACAGCTGCAACAGAATATTTTTTACCCGATGATCAGCGGGCGCGCCAGCGGCAATGGCTTGGGGCTGGCCATTACCCAGAGCATCATCGGCCGTCACCACGGACTGGTGGAGTGCAACAGCGAACCTGGACACACCAATTTTGTTATTTATCTGCCCCTCGAGGAGTGCACATGAGTACGTCTACAGTGGCCTGGATTATTGATGACGATCGCAGCATCCGCTGGGTATTGGACCGAGCACTGACCCAGGCTGGCCTGCGCACCCGCAGTTTCGACAACGGTGACAACATCATGCGCCAGCTTGAGCACGAGCAGCCCGATGTTATCATCAGCGACATTCGCATGCCGGGCATAGACGGCCTGAGCCTGTTGGCGCGCATTGCCGAAACCTACCCCGGCCTGCCGGTGATTATCATGACCGCCCATTCTGACCTGGAAAGCGCCGTAAGCAGCTACCAGACCGGCGCGTTCGATTACCTGCCCAAACCGTTTGACCTGGACGACGCCGTGGCTCTGGTTCGGCGCGCCGCCGGCCACAGCCGCGAACGTCGCGCAAAAACAGACAGCGTTCATGACAAGGCCGCAGGCGGCGCCGAAATTATTGGCGAAGCACCGGCCATGCAAGAGGTGTTTCGCGCCGTAGGCCGGCTGTCGCATTCTAATATTACCGTGCTGATTAACGGCGAAAGCGGCACTGGCAAAGAGCTGGTGGCACAAGCCCTGCACAACCACAGCCCACGCACCGGGCAGCCGTTTATTGCGCTGAACATGGCCGCAATACCAAAAGACCTGGTGGAGTCAGAGCTGTTTGGCCATGAGAAAGGCGCGTTCACCGGCGCCGCGGCTACGCGCCAGGGGCGCTTTGAGCAAGCCGATGGCGGCACCCTGTTTCTGGACGAAATTGGTGATATGCCCGCAGACAGCCAAACCCGCCTGCTGCGAGTACTGGCCGACGGTGAGTTCTACCGGGTGGGCGGCACCACAGCGGTCAAGGTGGATGTGCGCATTATTGCCGCCACCCATCAAAACCTGGAAACCCTGGTGCAGGCCGGCAGCTTTCGCGAAGACCTGTTCCACCGCCTGAACGTGATACGCATACACTTGCCGCGGCTGACCGAGCGCCGCGAAGACATACCGCAGCTGCTGAGCTATTTTCTCAAGCGTGCGGCAAAAGAACTGAATGTAGACGCCAAGCTGCTGCGCCCAGACGCCGAGGCTTACTTGTCTACCTTGCCCTGGCCCGGCAATGTGCGCCAGCTGGAAAACACCTGTCGCTGGTTAACGGTGATGGCCAGCGGCCGTGAAGTTCACGTCGACGACCTGCCGCCAGAGCTGCGCCAGCAAGCGGCCAGCAGCGCCACCGGCAAAACCTGGCAAGAAGCCCTCAGCCTTTGGGCAGAGCAGGAGTTCAAGCGCGGTCGCAGTGACCTGCTGACCGGCGCGCTGCCGGAATTTGAAAAAATCATGATCAACGCAGCCCTGCACCACACCGCGGGCCGCCGCCGCGACGCCTCCTTGTTGCTGGGCTGGGGCCGCAACACTCTAACCCGCAAAATCAATGAACTGGAGTTGAGTTCGGCGGATACACCGGACTAAGAAAATCCCAATGGCGGATCTCGGGGACAGATTTCAAATCTGTCCCCGTCTTGTTCTTTATCCCCAGCCTTGCTCAGTCCGCAAACAGCTCCACCTCCACCCATTGAGATAGACACAGGGCCGCGTACCACCGCTTCGTGCGCTCCACCTTCACCAATGCACCCGTGGTTTTCAGGCCAGACACCGCCTGAACAACAGGGGAACCGTAGAACGTCATAAAACAGCGTTCGATAACGCCATCACGAAAGTCATGGAAGCCGTCAAACGCCGCTACCCACCCTCAACTCATTGCGGGTTTAAGGGTGTGGGCAGGGTCAAGATTATCAAAACCACTGACCACATGGCCGCCATCGAATTTTCCACAACCTGTGTCACTGGTTAGCGCTGTCGGCCTTAAAACCACCCATACCAGGGCCTTGGCCCTTTAATTGTTGAAAACTTCTCGCCAGTAGATGACGCGGTCGTTGCCCCGGTAGACGCCGAAGGTGACCCAAGCATAGGGATCAACCCGGTTGTCGGGATTGTCTGCATCCCAGTAGTCTTTTAGCCAGTCATTGCCAACATTCAACTCAACGTAAAGGCCTTGCGCCTGTGGATCTTCTGATTCTGTCGGCTCTGGAGCTGACAGCCGAAGTCTGTAATCTTTCGGTGTAATATCGGGTTCGCCATCCGTCAGAGTCAGCTCTGACTCAGTTATCTCGACTACCTCTGTCTGGCCGCTTTCCAGCGCCGAACTGTCATAATTTACCGTGGTGTTTTCCGGAAGATTGTAGAACCAACAGCTTTCATCCTCGTGCAACTCAAAGCCATTATCATCGAACACCTCGGCTTTCAGTGGAATCGCCAGACCCACGTTCTCCGGGCCATAACTGTTTTCCAATGCCATTCGACCATAACGTATTTCAAAGGGCACATTTGGCATAAATTTTTCAGGGAATGCATCGTCTGGGTTGTCAGCGGTGACAAAATCCTCATCTTCGATACGCTCCAGCACAAACTCTGGTGCCGGTTCAAAAGGTGAAACGCGCGTATTACGCGATTTTTCATAAAAAAATTCGTCATTAGATGCGAACGTATATAACAAGTCCCCCTCTTGTGCTGGCTCTGCAGGTAAAGGATCTCGCCTCAGCTCTCCAGCTGACCGACGTCCACCCACTACATACAGTTTCATCAACGTTTCATCCACACCCTTTTGAACTGCATCAGGCACCGGAAAGAGAGACAACTCAATACCTGCAATCGATAACTGCTGAAAAGCAGTACCGGCATAATTTTTTAATGTTCTACCACTCTTGTTTTTTGGTGATATTCGTATTTCCGCAGGAATATCCCAACCAAATGGCTCGCCCGTATAGACCCAATTACGTGCGGTTGTACACACGGTTCTGTCAGCGGACATAGGTACACTACTGAAAGCTCCCTGGTCTATGAAAAAGTCGAACCAAGCTGGCCAGAAGCGACCTACATAAGGCAAATTTTCGCCCTCCACGTTATCAGTACCTAAATAACTACCATCGACCAATGAAGGCTTCAGCGCAAAAGCGCCAACTTCGGGCCAAGAGAACTCACCACAGGCTTTGCCACCCGCCGGAGTCGGGCATGACTCGCCGAATAGCTCCAGCGCACCCTGAAGATCTGGCAAATTTGGTAAATTTGGCACTGATGCGGAGGCTACATTCAGGACAACGCTTTCTCTTCCGGGCGATTCCATCCCAAAATTAGGCGTTAATTGTCCTAAAAAATTCAAAGATCGGACTTCAACGTTAAAACTATCACCAGCGATTTTGAATTTTCCAGTTTTGCTTAAATCTAGGACGCCGGGGTTTCCCGGAACAACTACCTGAAACCGATGCGGGCGAGCTACAAATGTGCCTTCGCCGAGCATCACCAGCCCTGCGTCTTCACCGGCACCCTCGTACCGAGCCTTCAGCAGAACACGGCCCACATCTTTATACTGAACCGGAAAACTGGCGGCGCCTGAGCCATCAAAATCCAACGTTAGGCTATAGCCGTTTAACACATTGCCGCCGCTTTCAGCCGCTAGTGTTCCTGTTGCCGGGTTCTGGTACACCGTGGTGAACTCGATGTCTTTTTCAACAGTAAACGCTGGCACGCACTGGCCAGGAGTATCTTCGCCGGCTTTCACCGCCAGGATTGTCGCCTGAACCTCCTGGCCGGAAATATGATTCGAAATCGTCAAAGAGAAGCCAGATTCTGCAAAAACCAGGTCGCAACTGATTTTACGACCATTAAAACAGACGGTTGGGTTTATGGCGGCTATCGACGCGTTTCCCAACGATAAAATGACTGATTCAGCACGCGTATAGGGAATGCGAGCGGTGCCTGTACCCGTAAAACTGATGCGCTCCGTCACCAAACCAGAACCCGTCGCTTTAACATCCAGCGTTACGGTTTCGTCACTTAATGTACAAGACCCATCGTAAGCGTTCGCACAGGCATTGATAGTGACCGTTTCTGGCTCGCAGGCCAGACCTTGGCCATCATGAAGTATTTGAAAATGATCTATTTCTGCGGTTGACGGAGCGGTGCAATCAACCGCACCAATTGTGTTACTTGCGCCTAAGGTGACAGCTCCTGTAGTGGCAAACAGACCACCACACGACCGACCAGCACCTTTCAGCGCAGTAGATTCTCCGGTGAGGATGTAGGATCCAGCAAAAAAAGTACCTATCAGATTCGAGCTTGCACCTGCGTCTATGTAGCCTCCTGCATTCCACGTAATCGTGCTGTCAGGGGTTACATCTTTCAATACTATTTTGGTGCTCGCACCAAAGGCAATGAAGGTATCGCTATTGATAAGCCAATGGTCCTCCACGCCTTGACCATCAAATGTGAGGGTTATGCCCGCAGTCGTCGTTAAAGCTGTTGTATGGTAAACACCCGCTTCAAGCGTTGTACTTACGGTCATCGACGTGGGGAGTTGATTTGACGCGGGTGCTAACATCGCGGCCAGTTTCGTTTGCACTTGCCTAAACTGTGGACTCTGATCATCTACTGGTTTTTTAGGGGGGTTCGTAAACTGTTCAATACTTCCCTGTGTAATATTGCCACCCACACTTGCTCCAGCGGCGAGCGTGACACTGGTTCCGGCCCTGGCATTGCCTGCCACCATTGCGTCCACGCCAAGCATTAGAGCGCCGGTTCCGGCCTGAACATGGCCATCAACGATTACATCAGCGCCCAGTGTCAGGGCCGTTCCGGCGGTAGCATTGCCACCGACCATCGCATCGGCGCCAAGGTCTGCAGATGCGGCAGCTCCAGACCTGAGGTTACCTGCGATCACTGCCTTCGTGCCGACGAGTATGGCGGCGCCCGCCGTAAGATCGCCGTCAACCATAATATTACCGTCAATGGTATTGGCGCCCAGCGTTGCGGCGTCTCCGGTTGTAAGGTGGCCACCGATCGTTGAATTCGCTCCAACCGTTCCGGCGTCACGAGCCTCAATATAGCCATCGACGTTCACAGTGGCGCCAAGCGTTGCAGCGGCTCCGGCTACAATATAACCACCAACGATTGAACTCGCGCCGAGCGTTGCAGCGGCGTTCACCTGAATATTGCCACTAACGATTGAACTCGCGCCCATGGTTATGGCGGCGCCAGAATAGACAATCAGATTGTCTACGGGTGGACCTGGAAATGGCGAGTATTTATAGGTTATTGTTACCTGACCATTTCCCCCCGCACCTCCGGAATAGTTGCCGCTAAGAATGGCCAGAAAGGTAGTAGACCCTCCGCCACCACCACCGGGACTTTCTCCCTCGTCTCCAGATCCTTGCCCTAAAATAGTGCTTTCGTTTCCATCCCCACCGTCCCCCGCTCCATTTGGCCCACTAGCACCACTATTGCCCGAAGCGTTGTTGCCGGGCCCGAAAATACCTGCAGAAGAGCCACCACCGCCTCCGACCTGTCCCCCCCCCACAGAGACGCCATCCGCTCCAGCTCCACCACTAAAAACAGCTTGGTTCCCAGTGCTCGCTGAAATTCGCCCCCCACTGCCGCCCATACTACTATTGCTGAAAACACTGGCTCCTGGTTCGGCTCTCGCAAAATCGTTCCCACCGAGGCTAACCCAACTGTCACTCGCTATCTGTCCAGGCGCCCCTCCACGGCCAACCATGTAGTTCACCAGGTTACCCGATTCAACGGCCACCACAGAGCGGGCATAAGCCCCACCACCCCCACCACCGGTTGCGCCTCTTGACGTAATTTCACCACCGGCGCCGCCGCCACCCCAAACTTCAACCGTGATCTCCCGGACATTGTCGGGCACTGTAAAAGTACCAGGCCCCGGGGAGTCGGCTGTTACCTCTTTGGCATAGACATACCCTGTAGCTTCGACCAGAAACCAGAAAGCTAACGACCAAATACAAACATCAACATATTTATTTCTCATCGCAACCTGACCTCGATGGTTCTACGCGCTTCTTCAGGTGTGCCTTCTCCGCAAACCCCAAAGCTCTTGACAGAAACGACCTCACCATCATGAGTGCACTCAACTCTGGCAGTACAGTTCGCGAGTCCCTTTAGTGTAAAAGTGATCGTTTTATCAGCACTGCAATTGATCGGGTTTTCGACTGCCGCCGTCATAATCCCCGCTATCGTGACCTGCGTCCCACTTTCCGCCGCAAAAAAAGCTCGCTGGGACTGAACTTGCAGGCTGATGGCTTTACCGGAACTTTCCTGAAGCTGGCTCATACCCAGCACAATCAACGACAGCACCGTGACGATGAATATTGCGAGGGGCAGGCCGACGCCGGTCTGTTTTGCGAGCTGTCGCTCAGGGTACATTGCGGATTTGAACCTCTTGGCTGACGCGTGTGGTTTCATCGCTATTAGGAGCAGCTAGCTCAAATTCGAAATTAACGACCGCGGAGCGTCTGAGAGATTGAGGCGCCACCTGCAAATCCAGGCTACCTGGCGCAAGGTTGGCGCTCATAATTTCACGAGTAGGGCTTGACTTTCCCGCAAGTTGAGAGATCGTTGGTTGATTCGTTCCGTGGCTATAATTGCTGTAACGATACAACCATTTACCGCTGGCGCCCTGCCCTTGGCAGATACTAACCCGGCTACCTACAGCGTAGATTCTTTTTTGGGGGGAGAATTCGCGGAAACGGTGATCTTGGTCGGGGCCAGTAAAGGTAATGCTGGTTGCATCGTCTGCCACAGAGTTGACCGGCGGAGAGATAGGGCCTGGATCCGTGTATCCATACAGAAAGTCTTGTCCAGAACCATAGCCATAAACGATCATTAACGCATTCGCCGGTATATCCTTGCCGAAAGACAGAATCGTAACTTCTTTAAAATCCGGTCCGGATGGTAGAGATTCATAACGTGTCGCCCCGAGTATTGGGAGCCATTCAAGGCAGGCGTCGTTTGCCCGGACCGACAACGGAAAAGCCTCGCGAATCTCCCGGGCAATTTGCTCACTGATCACCACACCTTGCAGCGCCCGCTGCTGCCTATCACCCAACTCAATCGCACCTCGAACAGACAAATTTACAAACTGCGCAGAAATAGTGGCGACTATGCCCAAAAGTACGATCACCATCACCAGCTCTACGAGAGTAAAACCTTGCTGTCGGGGCATCAAAAGTTCCCCCGATAAGCACTGAATAAATAGTTGTTATCGGCAGGGTCGGTGATGGTGATGTCTACGCGTTTGGCCTGGTGGTTTTGGGCAAAGCCCACTTCACTTCCAGCGCATTGCACGGAGACAAAAACTCGGAAGCTTGAATAGCCGTTGAGGGATTCTTCTTCACTGTTTTGCGGTGGATCGTTATCCAGACCATCATAATCGTCCACATCATTGAGCGTAGACCGGCTTTCTCCATCAACTCCAACATTTGGGCAGTCTGCCTTTGCGGCAGACACTGCCCCACCACCTAGGGGAGATTTATCTGCGAACTGCTTGGCGAGAATTTCATCCATGTACAGCTGAGACAGTGCGACTGCTCGTGTTTGATTAAGTGGATCGGCGCTGCGCCCAGCAATAAGAGAAAACGCACCCATCACACCCGCAATCGCGACGCTGATGATGACGATGATCATGACCAATTCGATCAGGGTGGCGCCTTGATGGTGTTTTCGAAAGCCGCGCTCATGAGCCATCGCATTTCCCTTGATAGATCGCACCAAGCGCGCTCAAGCAAATATAGTAGAAGGTATTATCGCCAGAGATACGAAACTCGATAGGCTCGCGGGCATTCGGGGTCTCTACCCACCCCATACCATCAAAGCCGACGGTATAGTCTGAAGAAATTTGCGTGAACGTAGTCGTCTGATTCACGTGACGATAAGCGACGAAGACACTGTTGCTGTCTATCGAAAAAGTTGAGCCACCCGCCGTGAAATCAAGGTTGCCGGCTTTTGGTTCAACGGTTATGGCATTGAAAGGATTGCCCGCCAATGCTGCCTGTTGTGCAAGAAGCGCGGCGGACTGAAGTTGCTGAGTGATCAGCAGGGGTGAGAAGGCGGAGCTGCGAGTAAACAGCCCAACCCCGAGTGCGGAGAGTATGCCGATCAGGATGATAACCATGACCAGTTCCACGAGGGTGAAGCCCGATGACATTTGAGCGTTATTGACTTTCATGCCCGCTCCCCCATATTCGCGGCCGCCCGTAGAACATAAAAACGTAGGTCGGTTTACGCTGCGCTTAGCAGGTCTAAGATACTGCTTTTTTTATTCTCAACAGCCCGTTTTAGTAACTGTAACCACGTAGATTCCAGTCAACGGACCGGTATTATCTGCGGCGGCTGTAGCGGCTGTATATTGAACGGAACAGTTCGTCTGAAGCTCCAAAGTAATAGTTCCACCGCCTGTCGCGGCACCGACATCATTGGTAGAGATCTTATAGTCATTAGTCGTGTCCACATTAATAGCAGGGACAATACCCGCTGTATTGGCGGTCGGATAACCGTTGACCATGGTCACAATCTGGCCTTCAAGCGTAACGCTAGCACCGAGAACACCTCCACTGGCCAGTTGCCTAGAATGTGCAATAGCTGCTGCAGACTTCATTGACCCCGCCAGTCCCTGAAGTGATGAAGATCTCGCATCTCCCCCCAAATCTGCAAATCGCGGCAAAGCAAACGCCGCCAGAATGCCCAAAATCACAATCACTATGACCAGCTCAATCAGGGTAAATCCTTTCTCTTTTCTTACTACCATCGCGTTCATTGCTGCTATTGCTTTCATGATGATTTCCCGTAATTTGTTTTTGTTTTGGTTTTTTCAGTTAATAACTGTTGAGATTTCGCCACTACTGGCATTATAAAAAATGGTGCTGCCCAACCCGTCCGGCTGGTACGTAAAGACACAGTTTCCACCCGACGTTGTTACGGTGTAATCCGCTTCTGCCCCCGTAACTTTAGGTGCGTTCGATTGCAAGATACCGGCCCAGACTTCCTCGCAGCGAGTTGCGGTCATATTGGTATCGTTACTGTCACTCGTTCCGGTGGGCCAGCCATCTGCACTGACATCAACGTCACCGTTACCGAATCCCTCTAGATCTGTTGTTGCTACTGTAAACCCATTAGAGACCCACTGAACCTTGGTCAGCGCCACACCTGCTGCCAAAGCCCCCGCTGTCGCTCGGACACTCGACCGATGCGCTTGGTCCGAAAGCTGAGCAAATCGCGGCAAGGCAAAAGCGGCAAGAATGACCAGGATGGTAATCACTACCACCAGCTCAATCAGGGTGAAGCCATGCTGCTTTTTCATTCTGTTGTCCCGCCTCATAAGTCAGTCTTTTTCAAGTTTCTGAGCTCATCTTTTAGCAAGGGATATCGTGCAGTGACGCGGTGTCTCTACGCGCAAGGCCTTACCCTCGTCCTCTTCCCATGGCAGCGGTCCCCAGATCCCATATGGGCAAAAACACGCCCAGCGCCAGAATCAGAGCCAGCACTCCCATGGTAACAATCAGTATTGGCTCGATGGATTCCGCCAGCCGCCCAAGGCTGTAATCCACGTCTTGATCGTAAAAGTCCGCTACGTTATTCAGCATGTCGTCCACAGCGCCGGTTTCTTCACCAACGGCAATCATCTGCAAAATCAGCGGCGTGAACATGTCGCTTTGGCGGGCTGTGCGTAACAAGCTTTCGCCACGTTCAATACCGGCCCGCATCTCTTTAATGTGTTTGGATATCCAGGCATTGCCTGTGGCATCTGAAACCACAGTGAGCGCGATGGTAACGGGCATGCCCGCCGCCAGCATGCTGGCGAAGTTGCGGGCGAACCGGCTCAAAGTGATCAATTCCAGCAGCGGGCCGATGATGGGCATTTTCAGTTTGTAACGGTCCCAGATTAGCTGGCCCTGCGTTGTTTGCTGCCACTGGCGAACCAACACCGTGGTCGCGGCAATGCCAAACAGCAAGATGTACCAGTAGCTCAGCAAGAAGCTGGATGTGCCTACCAACACTTGGGTAAGGAACGGCAGGTCTGCGCCCAGTTTGCTGAACACGGAAGCAAATTTGGGAATCACTATAAAGTTTACGACCATTAGGGCAGCAAGCAGTGCAATCATTACAAACGTGGGATAACGCGTAGCCTGCTTGAGGCGCTGCCGGGTATTACGCTCCAGTTCCAATATGTCAGACAGGCGTTTGAAGGCATCGTCCAGTTGCCCAGTATTCTCACCAACGTGGATCATGGCGATAAACAGCCCGGAAAACACTTTTGGGTGGGCCTGCATGGACGTGGCCATGGAAGAACCACCCTCCAGCCGGTCGGTCACGTCGCCCAGCACGTCGCGGAACACTTGGGAACGGGTGGTGTCCGCCAGGCCGCGCAGGGTTTGTATCAACGGGATTCCTGCTTTGGTCAGCGCGTGCATCTGGCGGCAGAACACGATCAGTTCATCCAGAGTGATTTTCTTGCGGAAAATAGGCAGATTGTTCAACTGCGCAATCAGGGATTCGCTCTGGTCCCGTTCGCGAATAGACAGGGGCGTAATACCCTGTCGCATAAGCTCGGACGCCGCGGCCTCGGCGCTCGACGCCGCCAAAGCACCTTGGTGCACACCTCCGCTGCTGTCCTTACCCCGGTAACTGAACTGCATCAGATGCGGCCCCCGCTTTGCCATTCAACCTGCGCGCCCTTACCGCGAGTTTGAGAGAGCGACGGCGACTCGTTCAGGGAGATGTCGCCTTCAGAGGTAGCAGCTACCTTAGCCACTTCTTCCAAGGTGGTAATGCCTTTCAGGGCAAAGTCCAAGGCACACAGGCCAAGCGGGCGGTACAGGCGGCTCCTGCGGGCTTCGCGGGTAAACTCGGACAGGTCCTTGCGCCGCAGGGCATCCAGCATGTTTCCATTCATTTCCAGCATTTCGTACACACCCAGACGCCCAAAGTAGCCGCTGTTGCCACACCGGTAGCAACCGCGACCCTGAACAAAGCCCACGTCTAAATCCAGCAGGGCTAGATCAAACTGACTCAGCCAAACCTTTTCCTGACCGGTGAGCTGATAGGGTTCGCGGCAATTCTCACACACCTTACGTACCAGGCGCTGGGCTACAACACCCAGAAGAGAACCGGCCACCAGGAAGGGCTCCACTCCCATATCGATCAAGCGCATGGCGCTGCTGATGGCATCGTTGGTGTGCAGGGTTGAAAGCACCAAGTGGCCGGTCATAGCCGCGCGCAGGCCGATTTCAGCGGTTTCATGGTCACGCATTTCACCCACTAGAATGATGTCTGGATCCTGACGTAGAGCAGACCGCAGCACATTGGAGAACTCCAAACCGATTTTCGGATTGACCTGTACCTGAGTGATACGCGGCAGGCAGTATTCCACCGGATCTTCCGCGGTGATGATCTTGACTTGCGGGCTGTTCAGTTCCGCTAGCGCGCCATATAGGGTGGTGGTTTTACCACTGCCAGTGGGGCCTGTGACCAAAATTATACCGTGAGGCTTTTTAATCAAGCGGCGGAAATTTGCGAGCAGCGCCGGCGGCATGCCGGTATTGTCTAGGTTGAGCAGGCCCTGGCTCTGGTCCAGCAAACGCATAACCACCGATTCGCCGAACTGACCGGGCATGGTGGACACACGCACGTCGATACTACGGCCCTTAACTCGAACGTTGAACCGGCCATCTTGGGGGGTGCGCTTTTCAGAAATATTCAACCCGGCCATCAGTTTCAGGCGCAACACCAGAGCGGAGTTCACCCGCTTTTCCTTCATCACCTGTTCCTGAAGTACGCCATCCACACGCTGGCGGATGCGCACCACCGCCTCATCAGGCTCGATATGGATATCAGAGCTACGGGCCTGTATCGCGTCCTCAAACAGGGTTTTCAGCAACTTGGCTACCGGAGCCTCCGCGCTTTCAGACTCGGCGCTAAGATCGGTTAGGTCGAACGCATCGTCGCCCAGTTCGTCTTCGAGCTCTCCCGCCAGCGTGGCAATTTCGTCGGTACGGCGGTAAATCAGGTCGAGGGCATTCAGCAATTCGCTTTCCCGCACAACAGCCTGCTTAACCGGCTGTTTGAGCACTCTTACCAATTCGTCGTACGCAAAAATATCCAGCGGGTCAGCCATGCCCACCAGAAGTTCACCGCTTTGTTCTGACAGCACAACGCTGCGGAAACGACGTGCCAGGGCTTCCGGCAGCTTCTTGACCAGAGCGTTGTTGAACTGGAAATGGCGCAGCTGTACAAAAGGCACGTCTAGCTGACGGGAAAGGATATTGAGAAGGTTGTCTTCTTCCACATAACCCAGGTCTATCAGGGTACGGCCTAACTTCCGCCCAGTGCTGCGTTGCTCACTTAGACCGGTGGCCAATTGTTGTTCAGTAATGACGTTTTTCTGGAACAGCAGGTCGCCGATACGAATTTTTTTCTTTGCGTAAGCCATAAATCACCCTGCTCCCAATGCGTGTAGCCGCTGACGCACGTAGGCCGCCAGCGAACGGCGCAGCCCCGGCAATTCAGCTGCCTGCCGGAAAGCCGTGATCGCACTTGCCCTCTTGCCCTGGGCTTCCAGAGAAATCGCCAGCCCAACCCACCAGGCGGCCTGGCTGTCATCCCAGGCAATCAATTCGGCCCAGTAACGGGCGGCTTCGGCATTTTCTCCTTGCAGCAGCAGCAGCGTGGCAAGCGTAACCCGATATTCTGCATGGTCTTGCACCGGGGGCACGTTCGAACTGAGCGTATCAACTGCTGCTGCCAGGTCATTGCTAGCGTGCAGCGTCCTGGCTTTCAAAAGCCGCAAGTTAGAATGCTCAGCAATAACATCTTTGGACAGCCAGCTAAGAGCCTGGTCCAGCTGACCGTCCACCAGAAACGCCCGGGCCACCACATAACGACTGCGGGGTGCGGTTTGCAGCTGCGTCAGTGCAACAAGCCCACGTTCTGCACCGGTAACATTGCCCTTGGCCACTAGGCGCTCCAACTGTCTTGCAGTACTTCGATCCGCAGCGGCAGAGGTCTGCGGGACATATTTGACGCCGGTCGTAGAAACGTCTTCAGATTGTGCCTGCTCCGCTTTAACAACTATTTTGGCCGCGATTGCTTGCTGTCTGCCAGAAAACTTCTTCGCAGTAGGAGACGGTGCAGCTGAAACAGAAGGTGCTGGTATGGCTGACGTGAAGGGCGACGGCACGGCTGACGGCTCAGGCTGCGGAGCGGGCGTTTCCACTTTCACAGGTTTGTTTTCGGGAATTTGCTCCACAACAACCGAGGCTATTCTCTGAATACGTTGGTTTAATGCTGGCTTATTCTTTACAACTAACGGCTCCGCTGGGGGGCTGCCTGAAAAAATCCAATAGCCACCCATGACAGTGATGAGCAGCGCCAAAATTACCACCGCGATCAGCAGCAAAGGCTTGCCGTCGCGGGGTAGTTGCTGTTCACTCACATAAGCGATTGCCGCCGCTGGCCGGTTCTGGCGCTGTTCGGCCGCTCGCAAAGCGTCATTGAGCAAGCTCATAACCACCTCATCAGTAGGTTGGGTAAGCGAGCACTGTCGGTATCCCGAATCGCCTGCATCACATGCCACCGACTGACCTGTCGGTCGCCCTGCCCCCATGCACACAGCAGGGTCTTATGGGCGATGATGTTGACCAGCCGTGGAATGCCACCAGAAGAACGGGAAATCAACCTCAGTGCCAGCGGAGTAAACAGATCACCGCCGCTGTACCCGGCCTGTGCCTCAGATACTGCGCCACAGAGGCCTTGTTCAGGGGCGCCAGGCGGTACTGGAAGATGATTCGTTGTTGCAGCTGCCTCAGGCTTTGCCGCTGCAGCAATTTATCCAGCTCCGGCTGGCCAAACAGTACCACCTGCAACAGCCGTGTACTTTCGGTTTCCAGATTGGTCAGCAAGCGCAGTGCCTCGATGGTTTCCTCAGGCATGGCTTGGGCTTCGTCGATTACCAGCACTGCACGCCGTTGGTCCGTGGCCAGCACAATTAGACGTTTATTCAGTGCTTTGAATATCTGGTGGGTGTTAACACAGCGGGCAACGTCCACGCCAAACTCTTCGGCAACTGTTTTATAGAGGGCGACTGGTGTCAGGTGCGGGTTTGGGATATAAGCCGTATGGGCCCTCCGCTCCAGTTCATTGAGCAATAAGCGGCATAGCAGGGTTTTGCCCGTGCCGACTTCACCGGTAATTTTTATAAAGCCTTCCCTCTCACGCAGCGCCACCAACAGCAACTCTAGCGCGTTGCTATGGCTAGGCGTGCGGAGGAAGTAACGGGTGTTAGGCGTTAACGCAAACGGTGCTTCTTGCAACCCAAAATGGGATTTATACATGCTAGTGTGAGACTTTCTCTGGTTGGGGGTTGACAGACTGGGACGACTCCAACAGTTCCCGCAGAACCTGCATCCGCTCGCGGCTGGACGCTACGTCCGCCCTCATCTGCTCGCTCCCGGTAACCACAGGCCGCAGCAGAATAACCAGCTCACTTTTGCGAGATTGGAAACGTCGTTGTTTGAACAATTCCCCAAACAGCGGAATGTCGCTGAGAAAGGGCACCGCCGAGCTGTTGTCGTCACTGGTGTTCTGGATCAACCCACCGATGACCACGATCTGGCCACTCTCAGCACGGATCACACTGTCGGTCTCGCGCACGGTGCTGCGAGCCAGGGGCAGAATTACATCCCGGTCGCCGACGGTAATGACTTTTTCCTGATCGCTGACTTCGCTTACCGAGGGATGCACGTGGAGGGTAATCGTCCCGTCTTCAGCAATCTGGGGGGTCACGTCCAGAGAAATACCGGAAAAAAACGGTGTCAGTTCAACCGAAGTGGAGGTCCGGCTCGTGGCTGTAGCCGTCGAATTATTGTCATCGAAGTCAATATCGGTCACGAAGAACTCATCGGTGCCAACTTTAATAACGGCTTTCTGGTTGTTTACGGTAGAAATGCGTGGGCTGGACAGTATCTGCACATTGCCTTGTTCGCCTAAAAGTTCGATAAGCCCGGTAAAGGTGCCTTCCTTAAAGGTTGCAGAGAACAGCCCTCCGATATCGGATGTTCGTATCGCCTGACCCGCCAGTGACTGGGCAGTAAAAGAGGCTGGTAAACCGTTGCTCGCCGTTACTGAAGAGGCGCTCTGAATATCCGACCAATTGATTCCCTGCTGATACCCTTCATTCAAACCAATCTCCAGAATCTTGGCTTCCAGAACAACTTGCCGTTGTATGATCAGCTGGGTGCGGCGCAGGTACTCGCCCACTTGCCTGAGGGACCCGCCGTCGGAACGCACCATGACCAAGCCCGAACCTGCGTTGACAACAACTTGACTGCCATTGTCGGTTCCGATGATCATCTTCAGAGCACGCTCTATACTCTGCCAGAAATCAGATTCAGTCTCTGTGGAGATCCGCGTACCCACTAAATTGGCCGTGCTGTTGTCGCTCGAACCGCCCGAATTGGAACCAGCGTTGTTTGAGTTATATCGCGAGCTGCTGACCTGGCCGGAACTGACACGGGTTTCGGAACCGCCGCTGCGCTTGAAGTGAAGGTAGTCAATGGGGAACAGCTGTGTTTGGACGCTGTCTGCCCTCACCTTGAACAAGCGGCCACTACGTTGGATATCTAGGCCGTAAAGATCGCCAGCAATATCCATGACCTCGGGAACGGTTACGTCTCGCAGCCGCAGGTCAATGATTGCCACTACATCGGGATGGATCACAACGTTGTAACGGCTCCCTACCACCAGCGCTTCAAAAAAAGGCCTGGCAGCAAGTCCCTGCGCGATCACATCAAATCGGTCTTCATCATCCGCCACGGAGGACAACACAGGCATCAATGCGGCACTGACATTTTCGGGCACCTCATCGGACATGTATTGCGCTGTCGCATTTCTCTGCTGGTCTGCATCTGCCAACGCAGCATCAATCGCGGCAGCAGTGTCTGTGGAAGTAGCCTGACTGGTACGCATCAGCGGATTATTGCTGCATGCGGTCAGAAACATGGCCAGCAGCAATGCCAGCAAGGTCCGGTTCAGTGTCATAACAGCTCGTTTTTCTGTTGTTGCGAACTCCGCACTTGCGGAAGGAATTCAAAGCGTAAAACGCGCTCTCTCCCCTGACCGACCAGCTCTACCCGATCCGGGCGGATTCGCTTAACTCGAACCCCCTCGAATGTTTGTCCCTCCCTGCGGGCCATACCATCGATAACCGCGACCCTTCGATTATTCCCAATAAATATCGACGCCAACGTCAATTCTTTTTGCGGCACTTGAACCTGCTGCGCAGCATTAAAGCCGTCCGGGCGGGTCGGGTCCTTCAAGGCTGAGGCATTTGAAGCTGTCAGCGCCAGCACGATGATCAATAACAACCTCATATCACACCCCCAGCCACGCATAGTCTATGCTCAGAGTTCGAACCCTAATCCGGACTTCGCTATTGGGGTAGTCACTGGAATCGTATTCCAGAAGAACCCACCCCAGGCGAGCGTCCATGGCTTCGAGTATCTCCAGATAGGCGAGCACATTCATATAGCCGCCGCGCAAAACGATTTCCGCGTCATGAGCAAACAGTAGCGGCTCTACCTCCTCGCCGTTACCATCTCCAACACGGTTTCCAGCGCTATTGCCCGTACTCTCGAATTGCCTGTCGGAGACCGGCACCGGCGCTAAAAGGTTGACGCTCAAAAGCTCCAACTGATCCTGAGCCGCGAGCATATCCCGCAACAGCACAACCATGGCACGGGGAGCAATCAATCGTCCGGTGGTTTCCGCAATCTCACTGTTTAGCCGATCGAGCCTCTGCTGTCGTGCCGCGAGTTGGTTTTTCAGCACCTGCGAGGGGTCCGAGGCCAATTGCGTCTGCAGCTGCGCCTGCTGGCCCAGCAATGAGGCGTGAGTTTCGGACAAGGATGCCTGACGTAGCCAAAGCTGCTCAATGCCCACCGTGACCGGAGCAATCGCAAGTTTCCAGCCTGCAAAAAAGACCAACACAAGTGCTGTTATGGTCAGTAACGCCCGCTCACGGATATCGCATTTATTGAACCAACCTGCGGCGTTGGAAAACTGCTGACGAAGAGCCTGCGTCATTGCGCACCTTCCACAGCGGTATCTGTAGCCACTTGGAACTCAATCCAACGCCCGTCCTCTTCCCGGCTAAGCCGGAAGCTGGCAAAGGTCTTGCCCGCAAAGGCCGGCTCGTCACCCAGCTTGCCAAGATACATAGGCACAAGCTGGCCCGACTGGGCTTTGCCGGCCAGGCCAACATCGCCCTGAAGGGCATCAAGTCGGATCTGCGTCAGCCACAAACCTTGAGGCACCTGACGCGCCAGGGCCAGTAGCGGCACAGAAAATCCGGTGACTTCTGTCGGGATCACGTTTTCTAACCGGCCCAGCAATTGCCGCCTACGCACCATCGTTACCGTCACGCGATCGAAAGAAGCTTCAATTTCGGAATCGGGCTGACGTGCAACTACCTTGCCGATCAGTTGCTTCAGGGACTTCTGCAACTGCCCATTCTGTTGTTTCAGCACGCTAACCGTCGCTTGCAATCGGAATTGCTGATAGCGGACCACACCAGCAGCCACCACAACCAGCACCAACACGAGCGCTAGAGCAGACAGCGCCGCTCCTGCCAGCCATTTTTCTCGGCGAGGGCGCAGCTCATCGGTGTAAAGATTTACCTGCTGGATTATGCCATCGTCTTTTCTTACAGTGGCTAAGCTAGCGGCCCAAACGATGAGGCAGCGGCTGTCCAAAGGCTCTTTCAGACCAAAATGCGCCCAGTCCAGAGTTTTTACCCCAGCAGCCACGTAGGCTGCCAACATAAGTGGCAGTGGCAGTACGTTGTCTTGGGCAACCAGTCTTATGACGGCGGGGGGCATCTGCCCTAACTGGATTTCGTAGTAATCCAAGGAGCGCTGCATCTCCAGCGCTAGTGACTGAACTGCACTTTCTTGGCTCCGCGCATCCCGTAAATCATCGGACTTGACGCCTAACTGCCTAGACAAATAAAGCACGTCTCCCTTGCAAACGATCATTTGTCCAAAGCGTTCACGCATGTGAACCAAAGCAGCTCCCCGACGGTCAGGGTCAATGCGGGGCATCAGGTTGCGCAACGCCAGTTCGGCAATATTGATCGAAACCAGCGCCAAGCCACAGCTTTCTACCAGCGCAACCAGTTCGCTGACCAAAGGCTTCCGCGCAGCGACCACATTCAGCAGGTTTCTCCGTCCGCGAGAAACATCTTCTGGAAAAGGAAACACACCAGATGTGGCATCAGAAGCGTTAAAGTCAAGAAGATCCTTGAGCTTCCATTTCAGGGCATCACCAAGTTCAGATTCATTAACACCTTCCGGGCGGGCCATCTGGAATACCTGATACTGGTCAGGCGGCAAAATGAGTGTGGTGTCCGCGCCAGCCCAACTGCGCTCGCTTGAGAGGGAGCCGAGGGCGCTTTTCCGCTTTGCCGGTGAGCAATCCAGAAAACCTGTCAAACCTGCGAACTCAGCCCAAGCGATGCCGTCCGGGCAGACTTCCAAATAGAGACTTTTCCGCTTACCGGAGCGTTGCAGGAATTTTGTTACAGAGTATTTTATCACTTATTTTTATTACCTCTTCGTAATGTATAGCACATTCACCAACTAAACAGGACAAAACCATCTAAATTTATTTTGGCAAAAAAAAGGCCTCGATTTATCGAGGCCTTACCAGACGAGACTTTAGATCAGCTATTCACTAAAAAGGAATGTCATCATCAAAATCGTCCACCGGATCTGGCATGCTGTTTTTCTGCGGCGATGACGGCGCATTGGCCGGCTGCTGATTGTAATTTTCGTTCTGGGAGCCCTGATTATAGCCGCCGTCGCCTTGCGGAGGCTGATTGACATCTTGTGGACGTGCAGGCGCCTGCTGCGGGCGATTTTGCGGCTGGGCTTGGCTTTGTTGGCCTTGGCTTATGCCGCCGCCGTCACTGTTGCGACTGTCCAACATCTGCATTTGGCCGCTGATATCCACAACCACTTCGGTGGTGTAAACGTCTTGGCCGTCCTTGTTCTGCCATTTGCGGGTTTGCAGTTTGCCTTCAACATAAATCTTCGAACCTTTGCGCAGGTACTGGCCCGCTACTTCCGCCACTTTGCCGAACATGACAATTTTGTGCCATTCAGTCTTTGGCACCATTTGCCCGGTTTGGCGGTCTTTATAGCTTTCGTCGGTCGCTATACTTAAATTGACTACGGCGTTTCCGTTGGGGGTATAACGGGTGTCTGGGTCTTGTCCCAGGTTACCGATTAGAATGACTTTGTTGATGCCTCGTGCCATGTTCTGCTCCTGGATAAAGTGTCGCGGCGGCTCGCGCTCCGTGCGCGCCACCAGAGTTTCACGGCCTGTCAGTTTGCTGCACAAATCCGGTGTCAGTAAGTAAGGCCTCATCAAAAAACTGCCGGTCTATCTTCAGATAAGCAGTCGCTGCTTCTTCCATTATAACTACGTCTTGCACGCCTGGCAGGGCCCGCAAAAAACTGTCTGCATCGCTATAACTGTGCGCTGCGTCAGGTTCTAACTTTAGCACAAAACCACTGGTATACCCGGGCGCCGGCATGGTTAAAGCCACCAGCAACCACACCACCAGTACCGCCACCATCAATCCCAGCACGCCGGTTACGCCAATCTGCTGCAACAAGTAGCCACCCAACGCACCACCCAGAAAGGCACCCATAAACTGGGAGGTAGAGTACACCCCCATCGCCGTACCTTTGCTGGCTGCCGGCGCCTCTTTACTGAGCAGAGACGGCAAACTGGCTTCTAGCAGATTGAACGCCATGAAAAAGAAAAACAGCACAAACCAACCAGCAAGAAGGCTTTCGCCCACGCCCGACAGGGCCGCGCAAGACAGCGCCAGCAAGGCCACTGCAGCGCACAGCACCGGCTTCATTTTGCGCTTTTTTTCGCCAATAATGATGAACGGCACCATAGCAACAAACGATGTGAGCATCACGCTCAGGTAAAACCACCAGTGTGAACTGCTGGGCAGACCCAGGCGATCTTGAAGCAATGAAGGAAAAACCAGAAACAGCGCGGTAAGCACCAGGTGCAGGGCAAAAATACCAAAGTCCAGCCGCAACAGGCGCTGGTCTTTCAACACCCGACCCACCATGGCTCGGGCCGGTCGCTGCTCTGCACTGACTTTTCGCTGGTGGGGCGTCGGCACCAGGCGCCAAACAATCAACAGCGCGAGCAGTGCCAGTGCGGCGGTCAGGTAAAAAATACCAGACAGGCCCCATCGCGCGCCCAGGAGCGGCCCGAGAACTAAAGACACGGAAAACGAAATGCCGATGGAGATACCCACCGTGGCCATAGCCTTAGTGCGTTGCTCTTCTCGGGTCAGGTCACTCAGCAAAGCCATCAGTACGCTGGCAATGGCACCGGCACCCTGAAGAATCCGACCCAGAATCACAACGTATATTGAGTCGGCTGAGCCGGCCAGCAGGCTGCCCGCCGCAAATAGAATCAAGCCAAGGTAGATCATGCGCTTGCGCCCGACTCGGTCAGACAACAAGCCGAACGGGATTTGCAGCAGCGCCTGGCTCAGCCCGTAAGCACCAATGGCCAGGCCCAGCAGCGCGGGCGTTGCGCCTTCGAGCTCGCCGCCCAGCAGCACAAACACCGGCATAACCATGAACAGCCCAAGCATACGAATGGCGTACACCGACGCCAAAGCGGAAACCGAGCGTTTTTCAAGGGCGTTCATGAAACAGTTCCTCAGACATTAGCAGAGACTAAAATCAAGCGCCGTAGTGTAACAGAACCGCCACAGCCGGCGCGAAGCCGTATTACGCAGCTGCAGCGTTCACAAGGCAGCGGCAGAACGCGGTATACTCATCTCTTTTTCTTCGCGAGGTTATATGGACCAAATCCAGATCAAGGGTGCCCGCACCCACAATTTGAAGAACATCGACCTCGATATACCCCGGGACAAACTGATTGTGATTACCGGTTTGTCAGGTTCTGGCAAGTCGTCATTGGCGTTCGACACTCTTTACGCCGAAGGCCAACGGCGCTACGTGGAATCACTGTCGACCTATGCCCGCCAGTTTCTGTCAATGATGGAAAAACCCGACGTGGACCATATTGAAGGCCTGTCGCCGGCCATTTCCATCGAGCAAAAGTCCACGTCCCATAACCCGCGCTCTACCGTCGGTACAATTACTGAGATATACGACTATTTGCGTCTGCTGTTCGCCCGCGCCGGTGAACCGCGCTGCCCTGACCACGGCCAACCGCTGGAAGCGCAAACCGTGAGCCAAATGGTGGATCAGGTTTTAGCGATGGAAGAAGACGCGCGCTTAATGATTCTGGCCCCCGTTATTCGTGACCGCAAGGGCGAGCACCTACAATTGGTTGAAACCATGCGCAGCCAAGGCTTTATACGCCTGCGAGTGGACGGCCGTGTTTGCGACATTGATGACGTTCCGGCTCTGGACAAAAAGCGTAAGCACCATATTGATGTGGTGGTCGACCGCTTCAAAGTCAAATCCGGCCTGGAACAACGCCTGGCCGAGAGCTTTGAAACCGCTTTGGCCCTGGCAGACGGCATAGCGCTAGTGGCTGCCATGGATGGCAGCGGCGAAGACACCACACTGTCAGCTCGCTACGCCTGTAACCAATGTGGTTATGCCATCAGCGAGCTAGAGCCGCGGCTGTTCTCGTTCAACAACCCGGCAGGCGCCTGCCCTACCTGCGACGGGCTTGGCGTAAAACAATTTTTCGACCCCGACAAGATCATCCAGCATCCAGAGGCCAATCTCGCCTCAGGCGCCATCAAGGGCTGGGACCGCCGCGCGGTGTATTACTTTCAGCTTCTTAGCAGTGTGGCCGAACACTACAATATTGATTTGGACACGCCCTGGTGCGATCTGCCTGAACCGGTGCAACAGGTAATGCTGCATGGTTCTGGCAGCGAAGACATTGGCTTTCGCTACGTAAACAGTCGCGGTCACATCATGGAACGGCTGCATTCGTTCGAAGGCATATTACCCAACCTGGAACGGCGTTACCGCGAAACTGATTCCCAAAGTGTGCGTGAGGAACTGGCCCGCAATCTTAGCACCCAGCCCTGTAAAGACTGCGGCGGCACGCGCTTACGCCGTTCAGCACGCAACGTATTTATCGACAATCAAAACCTTCCAGCCATCGCTCACCTGCCTATTGGCGAGGCGCACCGATACGTTAGCCAACTGACACTGCCGGGCGCCAGAGGCGAAGTGGCCGAAAAAGTTTTGAAAGAGGTTCGCCAGCGCCTACAGTTTCTGGTTAACGTGGGGCTGGAATATCTGTCTCTTGAGCGCAGCGCCGATACACTCTCCGGCGGCGAAGCCCAGCGCATACGCCTGGCGAGTCAAATTGGCGCCGGCCTGGTCGGCGTTATGTACATACTGGACGAGCCGTCCATTGGCCTGCATCAGCGCGACAACGATCGCCTGCTGGAAACTCTTTATCACCTGCGTGACTTGGGCAACACAGTGATTGTAGTCGAGCACGACGAAGACGCCATACTGGCGGCAGACCATGTGATCGACATAGGCCCGGGCGCCGGCGTACACGGCGGGCAAATCATCGCCCAAGGCAAACCAGCGGACATACTCGCAAACCCTCATTCACTGACGGGCCAATACCTTAACGGTACCAAGTGCATCGCTATCCCCGAGAAACGCAATCCCGGATCCGGCAAATACCTGGAACTGACCGGCGCCAGCGGCAATAACCTGACCAACGTTGACCTGATCATCCCCTTGGGTGTGATGACTTGCGTCACTGGCGTGTCCGGCTCCGGTAAATCCACGTTGATCAACGGCACCTTGTACCCGATAGCGGCAACGGCGTTGAACAAAGCCACGACCCTGAGTCATGGCCCTTACACCAGCATTAAAGGGTTAGACCTGCTCGACAAAGTCATCGACATTGACCAAAGCCCGATCGGCCGCACACCAAGATCTAACCCCGCCACTTACACAGGGCTGTTCACCCCCATCCGCGAACTGTTTTCCGGCACCCAGGAAGCGCGCTCAAGAGGTTACAAGCCCGGCCGTTTCTCCTTCAACGTTAAGGGTGGACGCTGCGAAGCCTGCCAGGGCGACGGCGTCATCAAGGTGGAAATGCACTTCCTGGCAGACATTTACGTGCCCTGTGACGCCTGCAAAAGCAAACGCTACAACCGCGAGACTCTGGAAGTTCGTTATAAGGGCAAAAATATTCATGAAGTGCTGTCTATGACGGTAGAAGAAGGCCGCGAATTCTTCGACGCCGTGCCCTTCCTGGCTAGAAAACTTCAGACCTTAGTGGACGTGGGCTTGTCGTACATTCGCCTGGGCCAAAGTGCTGTCACGCTCTCCGGCGGCGAAGCCCAACGGGTAAAACTCGCCAAAGAGCTGTCCAAACGCGACACCGGCCAAACCCTGTACATTTTGGACGAACCCACGACCGGCCTACACTTCTATGACATCCAGCAGTTGTTGACCGTATTGCAACGCCTACGCGACCACGGCAACACCGTTGTGGTCATAGAACACAATCTGGACGTCATTAAGACCGCAGACTGGATAATCGACTTGGGCCCCGAAGGTGGTTCCGGCGGCGGTTTGATCGTCGCGGAAGGGACGCCGGAGCAAGTAGCGAAAAACAAAGCCAGTCATACCGGCCGCTATCTGAAGCCCTTGCTAGAAAAGCAAAAAAAGGCCCAAAAATCTTAGACAGCAGATAGGGACAGATTTGAAATCTGTCCCTTGAGCGACATGAGACTCGTTATCTTAGTTTTGCCCCCCATATCACCCAGCGACACAGGGAGCAGAGTACGGTTGATTTTTCTGCCGGAAAAAAATGTCGAAGCGCGGCGAGTTATTGTTCCGAAGAGAAATCAATCGCGCCTCGGCACCGTCCCGCTATCAAGCAGGCTGCATAAGCCAGTCAAACAGACGTTCAAACGCTTTCCTTCAGACGAAAAAAAACCGACTACCCAAAGGTACCCGGCTTTTCTCAGACAAATACAGAGTTATAACACTCCACTACTCGTCAACTTCTTCCGCTTCAGTATTCAACGGACGACCGATCAGTTCAACATATGCCATAGGGGCATTGTCACCTGAACGGAATCCGCACTTCAGAATACGAAGATACCCTCCCGGACGCTCATTGTAACGGGGACCCAGCTGAGTAAACAGCTTGGCAACCGCTGCATCGTCACGCAGGCGTGCAAACGCCAGACGACGATTCGCGACCGAATCGATTTTAGCCAGAGTAATCAAAGGTTCCGCTACCCGACGAAGCTCTTTAGCCTTCGGCAACGTTGTTTTGATCAACTCGTGCTCAACCAGTGACGCAGACATGTTACGAAACATGGACTTGCGATGCGCACTGGTCCTGTTGAACTTACGACCACTCTTACGATGACGCATTGCTCTGATTCCTTAGCTTAACTAATCGGCGATTAACCGCCCAAAACCCGGTCATCACCACGTAGGCTTGCCGGCGGCCAGTTATCAAGACGCATTCCCAGAGACAGACCGCAGGACGCTAATACGTCCTTGATCTCTGTCAGCGACTTTTTACCCAGGTTAGGCGTCTTCAACAGCTCAACTTCTGTGCGCTGAATCAAATCGCCGATGTAGTAAATGTTCTCAGCCTTCAAGCAGTTTGCGGAGCGCACTGTCAGCTCTAGATCATCAACCGGACGCAGCAGGATCGGATCAATTTCTTCCTCTTCCTCGACACGCTCTGGTTCTTTTTCATGATCAAAATCAACAAACACGGCCAATTGCTGCTGAAGAATGGTAGCGGCCCGGCGAATGGCTTCTTCCGGATCGATGGTACCGTTGGTCTCCAGATCAATAACCAGCTTGTCGAGGTCGGTACGTTGCTCTACCCGTGCACTTTCCACGGAATAAGCAACGCGTCGAACCGGGCTAAACGTAGCATCCAGCTGCAGGCGTCCGATGGCACGTGTTTCGTCCTCATCCAGACCGCGCTGATCAGCAGGCTCATAGCCGCGACCGCGAGCAATGCTCAGACGCATGTTAACTTCACCATTTTCGCTCAGGTGACAGATAACGTGTTCTGGATTGGCGATCTCGACGTCATGATCTAACTTTATATCTCCCGCTGTAACAACACCCGGACCTTTCTTACTGAGCATAAGCTCAGCATCGTCACGGCCGTGCATTTTTACAGCGACGCCCTTAAGATTCAAAAGAATCTCTATAACGTCTTCCTGAACACCTTCAATGGCGCTGTACTCGTGCAACACACCGTCAATCTGCGCTTCAGTAACAGCACAGCCCGGCATCGAGGACAAGAGAATACGGCGTAACGCACTGCCTAGAGTGTGACCAAAACCCCTTTCAAGAGGCTCTAAGGTAACCTTGGCGCGCGTGGAACCGAACTCCTTCACGTCAATAGTACGAGGTGTCAATAACTCATGTACTGAATGCTGCATAGACGCCCCTATCTGCTATCGTTGCTAACTGGGCTTTACTTAGAGTAAAGCTCGACGATGAGGTTCTCGTTGATGTCGGCCGGCAATTCAATCCGTGTTGGCACTGAACTGTAAACGCCGGACATCTTAGTGGCGTCAACATCTACCCAGCTCACCGCTGCGCGACCGGAGGCCAGATCCAGAGCGCCTTTAACGCGCAGCTGGTTTTTGGCTTTTTCACGCACGCTCACAACATCACCTGCCTTAACCTGGTAGGAAGGAATATTCACAACCTTGTCGTTGACCAGGATTGCTTTGTGAGAAACGAGCTGACGGCACTCCGCGCGGGTTGAACCAAAACCCATGCGGTAAGCAACGTTGTCAAGACGTGCTTCCAAAAGCTGCAGCAGGTTTTCACCCGTGACACCTTTCAGACGAGCCGCTTCTTTATAGTAGTTGCGGAACTGCTTTTCCAGTACGCCGTAAATACGGCGAACCTTCTGCTTTTCCCGTAGCTGGACGCCGTATTCCGACAAACGACCGCGACGCGCACCGTGCATACCCGGGGGGGTTTCAAGGTTGCACTTTGTGTCGAGAGCGCGAACACCACTTTTCAAAAAAAGATCTGTCCCTTCACGACGAGACAGTTTGCACTTCGGGCCTATGTAACGAGCCATAATTACTGTCTCCTGTGTTAGACGCGGCGCTTTTTAGGCGGGCGGCATCCGTTGTGGGGAATCGGCGTCACATCTGTGATGTTGTTGATCTTGTAGCCGCACGAATTAAGCGCGCGAACTGCAGATTCACGACCAGGGCCGGGGCCCTTGACTTCAACATCCAGGTTTTTAAGGCCGTATTCAGCAGCCGCATTACCGGCTCTTTCAGCTGCTACCTGCGCAGCAAAAGGTGTACTCTTACGTGAACCGCGGAAACCAGAACCACCAGCAGTGGCCCAAGACAATACGTTGCCCTGGCGGTCCGAAATGGTCACGATAGTGTTGTTGAAGGAAGCGTGAATGTGCGCGACGCCATCAACAACCGTTTTTTTCACCTTTTTACGGGTACGTGTACCTGGCTTTGCCATGTTTGCCTACCTGTTACTTACGAATAGGTTTGCGCGGACCTTTACGGGTGCGAGCGTTGGTCTTGGTGCGCTGGCCGCGAACTGGAAGTCCGTGACGGTGACGCAGACCGCGGTGACATCCGAGGTCCTTCAGACGCTTGATGTTCATCTGTACTTCACGACGCAAATCGCCTTCGACGGAGCCTTTAATCACATCGGTACGAAGTGATTCCAGCTGCTCGTCAGTCAAATCTTTGACTTTGACGTCCGGCTTGACGCCGGTTGCACCGCAAAGCTTTTGAGCTGTTGTTTTGCCTACACCAAAAATATAAGTGAGCGATACAACAACGTGTTTGTGATCGGGTATATTGACACCGGCTATACGTGCCATCCAAATTACTCCGCGTTCAAAGCTATGCTGTGTGAATTATCCGCCACCAAAAGGGCGCAAAAGATTAACGCCTGACCCAGCATCGAGTCAAGCGTCACCGTTGCACACCTTTTACAAGCAGGGGTTTTTCCCGAAGGAATTAACCCTGACGTTGCTTGTGACGAGGCTCCGAGCAAATGACCCTTACGGCGCCATTGCGACGAATTACTTTGCAGTTACGGCAAATTTTCTTTACCGAAGCGCGTACTTTCATTGTCGACTCCAGTTTTCAAGGGGAACGAGTTTACCCGTTCCGACCATAGCCCTTGAGATTGGACTTCTTCATCAGCGATTCGTACTGGTGAGACATCAGGTGCGACTGAACCTGAGCCATGAAGTCCATCACCACGACTACAACAATCAGCAGAGACGTACCGCCCAGATAGAAGGGTACATTCCCAGCTACCATCAGAAACTGAGGGAACAGGGAAACTGCTGCAATGTACATTGCTCCGAACAATGTCAGGCGGGTAAGAACACCATCAATGTATTTGGCTGTTTGCTCACCCGGACGAATGCCCGGAATAAAAGCGCCTGAGCGCTTGAGATTGTCTGCGACTTCCCGTGGATTGTACATCAGAGCTGTGTAGAAGAAGCAGAAAAATACCACTGCTGCCGCGAACAGAATAATATACAAAGGCTGGCTGGGCGCAAGTGCCTGGGAAATATCGCTCAGCCACTCCATGCCTTCGCCCTGACCAAACCACTGACCCAGCGACGCCGGGAACAACAGAATGGACGATGCAAAGATGGGCGGAATGACGCCGGCCATATTCACTTTTAAGGGCAGATGACTGGACTGCTGGGCAAATACGCGGCCGCCTTGCTGTCTTTTGGCGTAGTTAATCGTCAGTCGGCGCTGACCGCGTTCCATGAACACTACAAAACCGATGATGGCAATCGCCAGAACACCGATGCCAAGCACCAATAACAAGCTCATTTCGCCGTTACGAGCTTGTTCCAGGGTCTGACCGATCGCACCGGGTAGCCCGGCAACGATACCGGCGAAAATCAACAGTGAAATGCCGTTGCCAACACCTCGCTCAGTGATTTGTTCGCCCAGCCACATCATGAAGACTGCACCACTCACAAACGACACAACTGCCACAAAGTGGAAGCTAAGAGTGTCATTGAAGGTAACGCCCTGCGACGCCAAACCGACAGAAATACCAGCACCCTGAAGCAGGGCCAGGATTACAGTACCGTACCGCGTATATTGGCTGATCTTACGACGACCTGCCTCGCCTTCTTTTTTCAACTGCTCCAGCGTCGGACTGACCGCTGTCATCAGCTGCATGATAATAGAAGCCGATATATACGGCATGATACCCAGCGCAAAGATACTCATGCGCTCAAGTGCACCACCGGAAAACATGTTGAACATACTCAGGATTGTGCCCTGATTCTGCTCAAACAGTGTCGCCAAGCGGTCGGGATTTATACCAGGCACCGGGATGTGGGCACCAATTCGGTACACAAGCAATGCCAGAAAGACGAACCAGAGCCGCGAACGCAGCTCTGCCAGTCCTTTACCCGCGCCCGCAGGCAATGATGCTGTCTTGGCCATTTAGTCCTCGACTCGCGTTAGTCTTCTACTTTGCCGCCCGCGGCGATAATCGCCTCGCGTGCGCCTTTGGTCACTCGCAAACCCTGCACGGTCACTGCGCGGTCAATTTCACCGGACAACATGACCTTCGCGTCACGAATTTCGTCGCGAATGATGTCTGCTTTTTTCAGAGCGTTGAGGTCGACAACGTCGCCTTCTACCTTCGCCAGTTCGTTCAAGCGAATTTCAGCCACGTAACGCTGCTGACGAGACGTGAAGCCGAACTTTGGCAAACGGCGGGCCAACGGCTGCTGACCGCCCTCAAAACCGGGAGCAACGCTGCCGCCAGAACGGGCTTTCAGGCCCTTGTGGCCACGGCCACAAGTTTTGCCAAAGCCACAACCGATACCACGGCCAACGCGCCTGGCGTTGGGACGTGAACCGAGCTCTGGAGCTAGTTCGTTTAGACGCATCTTAGTTCTCCTCAACCCGAACCAGGTAGTCTACCCGGTTAGCCATACCGCGAATGGAAGGAGTATCTTCCAAAGTCACGGACTGACCGATTTTACGAAGACCCAAGCCCTTGACACAAAGCTTATGCTTGGGTTGGCAGCCAATTGTGCTGCGGATCAATGTAACTGTGATCGTTTTTGCGTTCGCCATGACTTCAACCCAGAATGTCTTCGACGGATTTACCGCGCTTGGCTGCAATATCTTCTGGCGCTTGCATTGCCTGAAGACCCTTGATGGTGGAACGTACCACGTTCACCGGGTTGGTAGAACCATAGCACTTAGACAGCACGTTATGGACACCAGCCACTTCTAACACAGCGCGCATGGCACCACCGGCAATAATGCCGGTACCATCAGACGCAGGCATCATGAACACCCGCGAACCACCGTGCTGTGCTCGAACCGCGTACTGCAAGGTAGTACCGTCTAAAGGCACATCCACCATATTTTTGCGCGCAGCTTCCATGGCTTTCTGTATGGCAACCGGCACTTCACGCGCCTTACCACGACCAAAGCCCACACGTCCTTTACCATCGCCCACAACAGTCAATGCGGTAAAGGCGAATATACGCCCGCCTTTTACCACTTTGGCAACGCGGTTTACCTGAACCAGCTTTTCCTGGAGCTCAGGCGCCTTCTGTTCGTTCACGCTCATCTTCTCCACCTCTTAGAATTGCAAGCCAGCTTCACGAGCTGCATCGGCCAGAGCCTGTACACGGCCATGATAACGGTAACCGGAGCGATCAAAAGCAACCTGCTCAACGCCCGCCACCTTGGCACGTTCGGCGATCAGCTGACCAACCTTTTTGGCAGCATCCACGTTACCGGTCGCACCCTTGCGCAGTTCCTTATCCAACGTGGAGGCAGTGGCCAGCACTTGGCTGCCATCTGCTGTCGTAACCTGAGCGTACATATGACGCGGTGTGCGGTGAACGCACAGACGGTTTGTACCCAACTCACGAATTTTCATGCGCACTTTACGTGCGCGACGCAATCTTTCGTTATTCGCGCTCATAGTCCCGCCTTATTTCTTCTTGGCTTCTTTACGTCTTACCTGCTCATCCGCGTAACGTACACCTTTGCCTTTGTAAGGCTCGGGCGGACGGAAGGCGCGAATTTCAGCGGCGACGTGGCCAACCTGTTGCTTGTCGATACCGCGAATAATCACTTCCGTGTTTGACGGAGTTTCAACGGTAATCCCCTCGGGCAGCTCGTACGCAACGGGGTGAGAAAAACCCAGCGTCAGATTGAGCTTCGTACCTTGCGCCTGAGCCCGGTAACCTACACCGATCAGCTGGAGCTTACGCTCGAAGCCTGCGGTAACGCCGGTCACCATGTTATTGACCAAGGCACGGGTTGTACCGGCAAGAGCGCGGGACTGTTTGGCACCATTGCGGGCTGCAAAGCGTAGGCGATTTTCTTCCTGCTTTACCTCAACCGCTTGGTGGATTGAAAACTGAAGCGCTCCTTTAGAGCCCTTTACGTTGATTTCCTGACCGTTCAGCTCCACTTCAACACCAGGAGGCAGCACGACAGGATTATTGGCAACCCTGGACATGTGATTCTCCTAGAATATGGTGCAGATGACTTCGCCACCTACGCCGGCAGCACGTGCGGCACGATCTGTCATAACGCCCTGAGACGTAGAGACAACCGCGACCCCCAAACCACCGGATACTTTCGGTAGCTTTGCGGCGCCTTTGTACTGACGCAAACTCGGACGGCTAACGCGGTCTATAGATTCAATAACCGGTTTGCCATCAAAGTACTTCAAAGTAATCGTCAGCTCAGGCTTGATGTCAGCCGTAACGACAAAATCTGCAACGTAACCTTCGTCCTTCAGGACTTGTGCCACGGAGATTTTCATCTTCGAGGACGGCATCTTAACGTCTGCTTTCGATGCCATCTGGGCATTACGAATACGTGTAAACATATCCGCAAGCGTGTCTTGCATGCTCATTGGTATGAGGCTCCTGATCTTTTTAGTTGTGCAGCGGCGCGCCGCACCGCTTACCAACAGGCTCCCGACCGCGGTCAGGAAACCTATCTTACCAGCTTGCTTTGATCAGACCCGGAACGTCGCCGCGCATGCCGTACTCGCGGAGTTTGATCCGGGAGAGTTCGAACTTACGCAAGACGCCGTGTGGGCGACCCGTTATCTGGCAACGATTACGAAGACGCGAAGGAGATGCATCGCGAGGAAGCTGTTGCAGCTTCATCTGTGCATTCCAGCGGTCATCATCGCTGGTATTGGGGTTCTTGATAGTTGCTTTGATCTCAGCGCGCTTCGCTGCGTATTTCGCAACGGTTAACTCACGCTTGAGCTCACGGTTTTTCATGGAAACCTTTGCCATTACTCTCGTTCCTTATTTCTTGAACGGAAAGCCAAACGCTTTCAACAGTTCACGACCTTCATCGTCGGTACCGGCAGAGGTGGTAATGGTAATATCCAGACCACGAATCTTATCAACCCTGTCGTACTCAATCTCAGGGAAAATGATCTGCTCACGCACACCCATGCTGTAGTTACCACGACCGTCGAACGATTTTGGGTTCAGACCGCGGAAATCACGAATGCGGGGGACCGCAATGTGCACCAGACGATCAAAGAATTCCCACATACGCTCGCCGCGTAAAGTAACCTTGCAACCAATTGGCCAACCTTCACGGACTTTAAAACCCGCAACCGATTTACGCGCTTTGGTCACAACCACTTTCTGACCCGCCAGGCGCTCAAGATCAGCGACTGCGTTATCAATCAGCTTTTTGTCACCGATGGCTTCACCAACACCCATGTTCAGGGTGATTTTCTCAATACGCGGCACCTGCATAATGTTCTTGTAGCCGAACTCCTGCCGCAGGGCGGGTATTACTTCCTTACTGTACTGCTCTTTCATGTTCAGCATCGTAACCACCACCGCTTACTGGTTATCGACAGCTTCTTTCGTCGCTTTGAAGATCCGCTGTTTTGCGCCGTCTTCCTTAATCTGGAAGCCAACACGATCGGCTTTGCCGGTCTGCGGATTAAAAACAGCCACGTTAGAAGCCTGGATAGGCGCTTCTTTTTCGACGATGCCACCAGGGGTGCTCAGCGCCGGGTTTGGTTTGGTGTGCTTCTTCATCATGTTGATGCCAGACACAATCACCTTACCATCGTCCTGAACTTTCAGGACTTTACCACGTTTGCCTTTGTCTTTCCCCGTAGTGACGATTACTTCGTCATCTCGTTTAATCTTTTTCATGTCCGGCCTCTGGTCCTTTAAAGTACTTCGGGTGCCAGTGAGATAATCTTCATGAACTTCTCATTTCGCAATTCACGGGTAACCGGTCCGAAGATACGGGTGCCAATGGGTGCGTCCTGGGCGTTCAGAAGTACGGCCGCGTTGCCGTCAAAACGGATCAAAGATCCATCCGGACGACGCACACCTTTGCGGGTGCGCACTACGACAGCCTTCAGTACCTGGCCTTTTTTTACTTTGCCGCGAGGAATGGCTTCCTTAACGGTTACCTTAATTATGTCCCCGATTGCAGCGTAACGCCTGTGTGAACCGCCCAGGACCTTGATGCACATCACCTGACGCGCACCGCTGTTATCCGCGACTTCAAGCATTGTTTGAGTCTGAATCATGGTTGTTCTCCGGGCGATTTACACCTTGGACGCATGATCAGTGACTTCCATTAAGGCCCAGCTTTTGGTCTTCGAGACCGGGCGGGTTTCCTTAATGATCACAGTGTCACCGATATTGCACTGGTTGCTCTCATCGTGAGCATGGATCTTGGTTGAACGCTTCATGTACTTACCGTACAGAGGGTGCTTTACCTGACGCTCGACCAACACCACGATAGACTTCTCCATCTTGTTGCTCACGACCTTGCCGCTCAAAGTTCTGGCAGTTTGGGTAGTTTCGGTCATGTCACTGTCCTGCCTTTTCGTTCAATACTGTTTTCACACGAGCAATATCACGCTTCACCCCAGGGAGAAGATGAGACTGATTCAGCTGACCCGTCGCCTTGCGCATGCGCAAGTTGAACTGCTCCTTTAGGAGACCAATCAGCTCTTTGTTCAGCTCCTCGGCTGACTTTACACGCAGCTCTGTTGCTTTCATCACATCACCGTCCTCGTTACGAAGGTGGTCTGTACCGGCAGCTTCGCAGCCGCCAGAGTGAAAGCTTCACGTGCGATTTCTTCAGTCACACCTTCCATCTCATAGAGCATACGGCCCGGCTGAATCTCAGCCACCCAGTACTCGACAGAACCTTTACCTTTACCCATACGAACTTCCAACGGCTTGCCAGTGATCGGCTTGTCCGGGAAGACGCGAATCCAAATCTTACCACCGCGCTTTATCTTGCGAGTCATGGTACGACGTGCGGCTTCAATCTGGCGAGCAGTTATACGCCCGCGAGTAACCGCCTTCAATCCGTATTCGCCGAAGCTCACCTTGTTAGCGCGGTGAGCAAGGCCGGTGTTACGGCCCTTCATTACCTTGCGAAATTTGGTGCGTTTTGGTTGCAGCATAAGAGTGCCCCTTTACTTAGAACCTTTCTTCCCAGAGGCTTTCTTGTCAGCACGGACTTGCTCCATACCCCCAAGAATCTCACCTTTGAAGATCCATACCTTGACGCCGATTACGCCGTAAGTGGTATGCGCTTCGTAGGTTCCGTAATCAATATCTGCACGCAATGTATGCAGCGGAACACGACCTTCGCGATACCACTCGGAACGGGCAATTTCAGCTCCCCCGAGACGACCGCCAACCTGAATCTTGATGCCCTTGGCGCCTTGACGCATGGCGTTCTGTACCGCGCGCTTCATAGCACGACGGAACATCACACGACGCTCCAACTGACCGGCAACGTTTTGCGCTACCAAACGGGCATCTAGGTCCGGCTTGCGGACTTCTTCGATGTTGATGTGCACAGGCACACCCATCATGTCGCTGACTTCACGACGAAGACGGTCAACATCTTCACCCTTCTTCCCGATAACGATACCCGGGCGGGCGGTATGGATCGTGATCCGGGCGTTCTGAGCAGGGCGCTCGATCACAATCTTACTGACAGACGCCTTTACCAGACGCTTGTCGAGGAACTCACGGACCTGAATATCATTCAACAGGTTTTTCGCGTAGTCCTTTTTATCGGCATACCATACTGAGTTGTGCTCTTTAATCACACCCAGGCGGAAACCGATCGGATTTACTTTATGACCCATCTGAGCATCTCCTACTTGTCGGCGACCTTGACGGTGATATGACAGGTACGCTTCATGATTCTGTCAGCGCGCCCCTTGGCTCGAGCTTTGATTCGCTTGAGCGTTGGTCCCTCGTCCACCATTACGGTGGAGACCCGCAGATCATCTACGTCCAGGCCTTCGTTATGCTCAGCGTTAGCAATTGCGGACTCAAGAGCTTTCTTGATAATCCCAGCTGCTTTCTTAGGGCTGAAAATCAAAATATTCAGAGCGTCCTCAACAGCCTTGCCGCGAACCTGATCGGCAACAAGACGAGCTTTCTGAGCTGAGAGGCGAGCGCCCTTATACTTGGCTGCTACTTCCATTTCATTTCCCCTCACAATCAGCGTTTAGCTTTCTTGTCGGCCGAATGGCCACGATAAGTACGCGTTGCTGCGAACTCACCTAGTTTATGACCGACCATATCTTCGGTGACATAAACCGGCACGTGTTGCTTGCCGTTGTGGACTGCGATGGTCAAGCCTACGAACTCTGGGAAAATCGTGGAACGGCGCGACCAGGTCTTAATTGGTCGCTTGTCGTTCACTTCCAGAGCTGCCTCGACCTTCTTCAACAGATGCAGGTCTATAAAAGGACCTTTCTTTAAAGAACGTGGCACAGCGTTTACCTCTATGTAATCGTTTACTTGGCTGAACGACGACGTACTATCATCTTATCAGTACGCTTGTTCTTACGAGTCTTATGCCCTTTGGTCGGAACACCCCATGGAGTAACTGGGTGACGCCCGCCAGAGGTACGCCCTTCACCACCACCGTGTGGGTGGTCAACTGGGTTCATAGCCACACCGCGCACGGTTGGACGCTTTCCGCGCCAACGTGATGCACCCGCTTTACCAAGTCGCTTGAGACTGTGTTCACTGTTGGATACTTCACCCAACGTCGCACGGCAATCTACAAGTACCTTTCGCATTTCACCTGAGCGCAGGCGGATAGTCGCGTAAGCGCCTTCCCGAGCAACCAACTGTACGGATGCGCCCGCAGAGCGAGCCAACTGTGCACCTTTGCCAGGCTTGAGCTCAACGCAATGGATGACAGAACCAACCGGGATATTCCGCAGCGGCAATGTACTTCCCACCTTAATAGGCGCGTCGATTCCTGAGCGCACAGGCTCACCGATCTGCATGCCCTTGGGAGCGATGATGTAGCGGCGCTCGCCGTCAGCGTACTTGATCAGCGCGATGTGCGCCGAGCGGTTAGGATCGTATTCAATGCGCTCGATCGTCGCAAGAATACCATCTTTAATTCGCTTGAAGTCTATTATGCGGTAGTGCTGTTTATGGCCACCACCAATGTGACGGGTAGTGATACGGCCATTATTATTACGGCCACCCGACTTGCTTTGCGACTCGACCAACGGTTCGTAAGGACGCCCTTTGTGTAAATCCGGGTTGTACAGCTTTACAACGTGACGGCGTCCGGGAGATGTTGGCTTGGTTTTGACGATCGGCATATTACGACCCCTTTACCTTATTCCACATCCAGAAAATCGATGTCCTGACCTTCAGCCAGCTTTACATAAGCCTTACGAATGTCATTACGTTTGCCGAACCCGCGAGCTGTACGTTTAAGCTTGCCCTTACGATTCAGAACTTGAACACCTTCGACGGTGACGTTGAACAATTGCTCAACGGCTTTTTTAATCTCGGGCTTAGTGGCGTCCGGGGCGACCCGAAACACTACTTGACCGTGTTCGGCCACGCGAGAAGCTTTCTCTGATACGTGAGGTCCTAGCAGGACCTTATAGATACGTTCCTGATTCATCCCAGCATCTCCTCGATTTTCTTCAGAGCGGGAACAGTCACTACGATTTTCTCGTGAGCAACCAGGCTGACCGGATCCAGACCCGCAACATCACGCACGTCGACATGAGGCACGTTGCGCGAGGCTAGGTGCAGGTTCTGATCAAGGTTTTCAGACAAGATCAGCACGTTGCTTAAACCCATGTCAGCCAGCTTGGCGGTGAAAGCCTTGGTCTTAGGGATGTCGATTGAAAAATCGTCAACCACAATCAAGCGTTCCTGACGGACCAGCTCGGACAAAATGGAACGCATTGCAGCGCGGTACATCTTACGGTTTACCTTTTGCGCGTAGCTGCGAGGCTTCGCTGCAAAGGTAACACCACCGGAGCGCCAAATTGGGCTGCGGATAGTACCAGCACGAGCACGACCAGTACCCTTCTGACGCCAAGGCTTTTTACCACCACCCCTGACTTCTGAACGAGTCTTTTGAGCTTTGGTACCCTGACGGCCAGCAGCCATATAGGCCACGACCACTTGGTGAACCAATGCTTCGTTAAAATCTTTTGCGAAAGTAGCCTCGGAAACCGTAATTCCCTGACCACTACCTGTAATTATCAATTCCATCGAACCGCTCCTCAGGCTTTAACAGCAGGCTTGATGACAACATCGCCGCCAGTCGCGCCGGGGACGGCACCACTAACCAGCAGAAGATTGCGCTCAGCGTCGACACGGACAATTTTCAGATTTTGCACAGTCACCTGCGCATTACCCATTTGGCCCGCCATCTTTTTGCCTTTGAATACCTTGCCCGGAGTTTGGTTTTGACCAATGGAACCCGGAGCACGGTGAGACAGAGAGTTGCCGTGGGTGGCGTCTTGCATGGCAAAGTTCCAGCGCTTTACGCCACCTTGGAAACCTTTACCTTTGGACGTACCTGTGGCGTCAACGGCCTGACCGTCTTCAAAGACCGACGCAGTAATTTCGCCGCCGGCGATCAGGTCTTCACCTTCGCCATCTGCCAAACGAAATTCCCACACGCTACGGCCTGCTTCAACACCGGCTTTTGCGAAGTGACCTGCTGCACTCTTGTTAACACGAGAGGAACGACGAGAGCCCACCGTTATCTGAACTGCACGGTAGCCGTCATTTTCAAGAGTTTTGAGTTGGGTGATGCGGTTAGAATCAACCTCGATCACCGTTACGGGCAACGCTTGCCCGTCTTCCGTAAATATACGGGTCATACCGGCCTTGCGACCGACAATACCAATTGCCATGTTTCACCTCTAAGTGTACGGGGCTTACACCCTCTATGGCCTTATGACAGTTACACAGGTTAATACCAGGCGGTATTAACCGAGGCTGATCTGAACGTCTACACCTGCTGCCAGGTCTAGTTTCATCAAAGCATCTACTGTCTTTTCCGTCGGCTCAACAATGTCGAGCAAACGCTTATGGGTACGAATTTCATACTGGTCACGCGCGTCTTTGTTGACGTGCGGTGAAACCAGAATCGTGAATCTTTCCTTGCGCGTAGGCAAAGGAATAGGTCCGCGTACCTGAGCGCCGGTCCGCTTAGCGGTATCGACAATCTCTTGCGTAGACTGATCGATCAGGCGGTAATCGAACGCCTTCAACCGAATCCGAATCTTTTGGCTTTGCATTGTTTCACCAAACTCCACTCGTAGCAGCGAGCTCGTCGCTGACCTTCAAAAAAGGAGCCGCATTGTATGCATAATATACAACCCTGTCAACAGCTCTGCTGGTTGACTTGGCCGGCGCGCACATTGCAACTGAAATAGAAAAAAAGGGGCTGATCACGTCAGCCCCTTTTCAGACCCTACGAGTAGATTACTCGAGAATCTTGGCGACGACACCGGCGCCTACGGTACGGCCGCCTTCGCGAATCGCGAAGCGCAGACCATCTTCCATGGCGATTGGAGCAATCAACGTCACTTCCATCTTCACGTTATCACCTGGCATAACCATTTCTACGCCCTCTGGTAATTCACAAGCGCCGGTTACGTCAGTGGTACGGAAGTAGAACTGCGGGCGGTAGCCCTTGAAGAACGGAGTATGACGGCCGCCTTCGTTTTTGCTCAGAACATACACTTCGCACTCAAACTTGGTGTGCGGCTTCATGCTGCCCGGCTTACACAGAACCTGACCACGCTCAACGTCGTCACGCTTGGTACCGCGCAGCAAGACGCCCACGTTTTCACCGGCACGACCTTCGTCCAGCAGCTTGCGGAACATCTCAACGCCGGTGCAAACCGTTTTGACCGTGTCTTTAAGACCAACGATCTCCACTTCTCCACCAATCTTGACAATACCACGCTCAACCCGGCCCGTTACAACGGTACCACGGCCAGAGATAGAAAATACGTCTTCAATAGGCATCAGGAACGGCAGATTGATCGCACGCTCAGGCTCAGGAATGTACGAATCCAGCGCCTCTACCAGCTTACGAACAGCGGTAGTACCCATCTCGTTATCATCACGACCTTCCAAAGCCATCAACGCGGAACCGGTAACGATCGGAGTATCGTCAGCCGGGAAATCGTACATTTCCAACAGATCGCGTACTTCCATCTCTACCAGCTCAAGCAGCTCTTCATCGTCGACCATGTCCGCTTTGTTCAGGAACACAACGATGTAAGGCACGCCAACCTGACGTGACAGCAGGATGTGCTCACGGGTCTGCGGCATAGGGCCGTCAGCCGCAGAGCAGACCAGGATAGCACCGTCCATCTGCGCCGCACCGGTGATCATGTTTTTCACATAATCCGCGTGGCCCGGGCAGTCTACGTGTGCGTAGTGACGGTTCGGAGAATCGTACTCAACGTGAGACGTAGCGATGGTAATACCACGCGCACGCTCTTCAGGAGCATTGTCGATCTGGTCAAAGGCACTTGCGGAACCTGTTCCAAAAACATCGTGGCATACACGAGTCAGGGCAGCTGTCAGAGTGGTCTTACCATGGTCAACGTGACCAATGGTGCCCACGTTCAAGTGTGGCTTCTTACGTTCGAATTTAGATTTAGACACAGTTACACCTCTTCCTGTTACTCAAGTCTTGGGTATCAACCCTTTTTGATAATTGCTTCGGCAATGCTATTTGGCGCTTCGGCGTACCGCGAAAACTCCATCGCATAAGACGCACGACCCTGAGTAGCGGAGCGCAGATCTGTGGCGTAACCAAACATTTCCGACAACGGAACTTCGCAGCGCACGACCTTTCCACTAACACCGTCTTCCATACCCTGGATCAGGCCACGACGACGGTTCAGGTCACCTACCACATCACCCATGTAGTCTTCAGGTGTTACCACCTCAACCTTCATCATTGGTTCCAACAAAGCCGGACTCGCTTCCAGTGCGCCTTTCTTCATCGCCATGGAGCCCGCAATTTTGAACGCCATTTCGTTGGAGTCCACATCGTGGAAGGAACCGTCGTACAAGGTTGCCTTGATACCCAGCAATGGGTAACCGGCCAGACAGCCGTTCTGCATCTGCTCGATGATGCCCTGCTGAACCGCCGGAATGTACTCCTTGGGCACGGTGCCGCCCACAATCTCATTGACAAAGATGAAGTTTTCGGCGTCTTCCTTGTCCAGGGGCAGCGGGTCAATCCTGACTTTAACGTGGCCATACTGACCGCGACCGCCTGACTGACGCACAAACTTGCCTTCAACGTCCACCGGCTTGCGGATGCACTCACGGTAGGCCACTTGTGGCTTACCGATGTTTGCCTCGACGTTGAACTCACGACGCATGCGATCAACGATGATGTCCAGATGCAGTTCACCCATACCAGAAATGATCGTCTGGCCAGACTCTTCGTCAGTACGGACTTGGAAAGACGGGTCTTCCTGGGCCAGCTTACCCAGTGCAACGCCCATCTTCTCTTGGTCGGCTTTCGTCTTTGGCTCAACCGCTACCGAAATAACCGGATCCGGGAACTCCATACGCTCGAGAATAATCTTATTATTCTCATCGCACAGCGTATCACCGGTAGTAACGTTCTTCAGGCCAATGGCCGCGGCAATATCACCTGCCAGAACTTCTTTGATTTCTTGGCGGTCCTTGGAGTGCATCTGGACCATGCGGCCAACGCGCTCTCTTTTGCCTTTCACCGAGTTGTAAACAGCGTTACCAGACTGAAGCGTGCCAGAGTAAACCCGGAAGAACGTCAAAGTGCCAACAAAAGGATCTGTCGCGATCTTGAATGCCAGGGCAGCGAACGGCGCGGCATCGTCGGCCTTGCGAGTCTCTTCGGCTCCGTTTTCGTTAACTTCACCACGAATCGCCTTGACTTCATCCGGCGCCGGCAAGAATTCAACAACAGAATCCAGTACCGCCTGAACACCCTTGTTCTTGAACGCAGAGCCACAGCACGCCACAACAATCTCGTTTGCCAAAGTGCGCGTCCGAAGACCCTTTTTGATGTCTGCGACGTTGAGCTCACCTTCGTCGAGGTAGCGCATCGTCAGTTCATCATTGGCTTCAGCGGCTGCTTCCATCATTATTTCACGGTACTTGGCTACTTCTTCAACCATATCGGCCGGAACATCGCGTTGCTCATAAGTCACGCCGGCGTCGTCTGGGTTCCAATAAATAGCTTTGTTGCGGATCAGGTCAATTACACCGGCAAAACCTTCCTCGGCACCAATCGGCAGCTGAACCGGGATGCAGTTTGCGCCCAGACGCTTTTTGATCTGATCAACGACGCGCAGAAAGTTAGCACCGGCACGGTCCATCTTGTTGACGAACACCATGCGCGGCACTTCGTACTTGTTGGCCTGACGCCACACAGTCTCGGACTGGGGCTCAACGCCAGAAGAACCACAGAACACGACAACAGCGCCGTCTAGCACACGCAACGAACGCTCTACCTCGATGGTAAAGTCAACGTGTCCCGGAGTGTCGATAATATTGATGCGGTGCTCAGGATACTGCTTGTCCATACCCTGCCAAAAACAGGTCGTCGCAGCAGACGTGATAGTAATACCACGCTCCTGCTCCTGTTCCATCCAATCCATGGTCGCCGCACCATCATGAACTTCACCGATTTTGTGCGAGACACCCGTGTAGAACAGGACCCGCTCGGTGGTTGTGGTTTTGCCCGCATCAACGTGCGCAACAATACCAATGTTTCGATATCGCTTAATCGGAGTCTTACGTGCCACTGTGTAAACCTCGGCTGTTTAGAAACGGAAGTGAGAAAACGCCTTGTTGGCTTCTGCCATGCGATGAACATCTTCCCGCTTCTTGACGGCGGCACCCTTACTTTCTACAGCATCGAGGATTTCCCCGGCCAGGCGCTGCGCCATGGATTTTTCACCGCGCTTTCGTGAAAAGTCAACGAGCCAGCGCATAGCCAACGCGTGCTGACGGGAGGGCCGCACTTCGACCGGCACTTGGTAGGTAGCACCGCCCACACGACGGGACTTAACCTCTACCATCGGCTGGATGTTCTCCAGAGCTTTTTCGAACATGTCGATCGGCTCTTCTTTGGATTTTTCGGCAACAATAGTCAGCGCGCCGTAAACAATGCGCTCTGCTACGCCCTTTTTACCGCTTTCCATCACGTGGTTGATGAATTTGGCAAGACGTGCACTGCCGAATTTAGGATCTGGGATGATTTCCCGTTTTGCTGCAATTCTTCTTCTAGGCATCGATAAGCCCTTAATGTCAAAAGGTCTTCAGGAACCCCTGAGATAGCATCAGCTACTCAGCCTTACTCTCATCGTTCTAACGAGCAACGATAAAAGACACCCGATCTAAGATCAGGATTTGGGTCGTTTTGTACCGTACTTGGAGCGACCCTGTTTACGGTTCTGTACACCTTGGGTGTCCAGTGTTCCGCGAACAGTGTGGTAACGCACACCCGGAAGGTCTTTTACTCGACCGCCCCGAATTAGCACTACGCTGTGCTCTTGAAGGTTGTGACCTTCACCACCAATATAAGAGGAAACCTCGAAGCCGTTAGTAAGACGAACACGACACACTTTTCGCAGTGCTGAGTTCGGCTTCTTTGGCGTTGTGGTGTACACACGAGTGCACACACCACGACGCTGAGGGCACGCCTGAAGAGCAGGAACATCGCTCTTGGCTACCTTGCGTTTACGAGGCTTACGCACCAACTGATTAATTGTTGCCATGTAAGCAAACTCCAAAAAACCGTATGAATGAGATCTACCCCCAATGAAGGGGGTAAAATTTAAGGGATACAAGTCTAAGCTCGCACCCTTGGACAGTCAAGATGGCTGTCCTCTTTTTAACCACCTAGGTGTGAGTAACTACCCCTAGGTGGCCGCCGTTCAGCTCAACCTTCGCGGTTGAGTTCAGCGCTCAACGCCTCTTCAACATCCGCCGCAGTCACGCCCTGTTGTTCCAGTTCGCGCTTGCGACGACGAGCCGCGTGATACGCCAGACCGGTACCCGCAGGTATCAGACGACCAACCACTACGTTTTCTTTCAGGCCACGCAGGTAGTCACGTTTGCCAGTGACTGCGCCTTCCGTGAGCACTCGCGTGGTTTCCTGAAACGAGGCCGCAGAAATAAACGATTCGGTTGCCAGCGACGCTTTGGTAATACCCAACAACAAACGTTCAAACCGTGCCGGTTCTTTGTCGGCGACATTGGCCGCTTCGTTGGCTTCCAGTACCCGGTTGATTTCGACAGAATCGCCGGAAATCATCTGGGTATCGCCCGGATCGGTGATTTCAACTTTGCGCAGCATCTGACGCACAATCACTTCGATGTGTTTGTCGTTGATGACCACACCCTGCAGACGGTAGACGTCTTGGATTTCGTTGGTGATGTACCGTGCCAACTCAACCACGCCCAACAAACGCAAAATATCGTGTGGGTTCGACGGACCGTCCGAGATTACTTCGCCTTTTTCGACCGTTTCGCCTTCAAACACGTTCATTTGGCGATGCTTGGGAATCAACACTTCGTAAACATCGGCGTCACGCGGGGTGATCAACAGGCGCTTCTTACCTTTGGTTTCCTTACCAAAAGACACGGTTCCGCTAACTTCCGCAAGAATCGACGACTCTTTCGGGCGACGAGCCTCAAACAAATCGGCAACCCGCGGCAGACCACCTGTGATGTCACGGGTCTTCGAGCTTTCCTGAGGAATACGTGCCACCACGTCACCCAGCTCGATGCGAGCGCTGTTCGCCATAGTCACCAGGGCGTTGGCGGGCAGGAAGAAGATTGCCGCGCCTCCCATCGGCAGATCAACATCGTTGCCGGCCTCATCCAACATCTGGATAGCAGGGCGAATGTCTTTACCAGCAGCCGGGCGCTCCTTCGGATCGATCACTTCCATCGTCGACAAACCGGTAAGATCGTCGGTCTGGGTGCGCACGGTAATGCCCTGATCCATGTTGACAAACTTGGCCATGCCTTCGGCTTCGGCGATGATTGGGTGAGTGTGCGGATCCCATTTTGCCACGACTACGCCCGCTTCGATCACGTCGCCGGTTTTCACCGACAGTACGGCGCCATAAGGCAGCTTGTACCACTCGCGTTCACGGCCCTGCTCGTCGGCAATTGCCAACGCCGAGGAGCGGGAAATAACAACCAGTGAACCGTTGCTCTTTTCCAACGATTTCAGGTTGTGCAGGCGAACGGTACCGCCGTGCTTGACCTGAATATTGTCTACCGCGGACGCCCGGCTTGCCGCACCACCAATGTGGAAGGTCCGCATGGTCAGCTGAGTACCTGGCTCGCCAATAGACTGGGCTGCGATGACGCCAACGGCTTCGCCCACGTTAACCTGATGGCCACGGGCCAGATCACGTCCGTAGCACTTAGAGCAGATGCCGTGTCGGGTATTGCAGGTAATCGCAGAGCGCACCCACACTTCGTCGACACCAGCGCCTTCAATCGCTTCGATGGCTTTTTCGTCCAGCAAGGTCCCGGCCATAATAATGGCGTTGTCTTTGTCGGTCGGGGTAAACGCATCGCGTGCCGTTACCCGGCCCAGTACCCGCGCACCCAAAGGCACAACAACGTCGCCGCCTTCGATGTGCGGTATCATCAGCAGACCTTCGGTGGTTCCACAGTCTACTTCGGTAACCACCAGATCCTGAGACACGTCCACCAGGCGACGGGTCAGGTAACCAGAGTTTGCGGTCTTCAGAGCGGTATCTGCCAAGCCTTTCCGAGCACCGTGGGTGGAAATAAAGTACTGCAGTACGTTAAGACCTTCACGGAAGTTGGCGGTAATCGGCGTTTCGATGATCGAGCCATCCGGCTTGGCCATCAAACCCCGCATGCCTGCCAGCTGGCGAATCTGCGCCGCGGAACCCCGAGCGCCAGAATCGGCCATCATGTACACGGAGTTGAAAGACTCCTGCATCACCGGCTCACCGCTCTCATCCATCAACGGCTCACCATCAGGACCCATGACCGCTTCTTTTGCCAAGCGCTCCATCATCGCCTTAGAGACCTTGTCGTTGGCGCGTGACCAGATGTCGATAACCTTGTTGTACTTCTCGCCCTGGGTCAGCAGACCGGACGCGTACTGGTTTTCGATGTCTTTTACTTCCTGCGTCGCAGCGTCCACCAGCTGATACTTCTCTGGCGGAATCTCGAAGTCATTAAAGCCAATCGAAATGCCGGATACGGTGGCGTACTGATAGCCGGTGTACATCAGCTGGTCAGCAAATATAACCGTTTCTTTCAGGCCCGCATCGCGATAGCAGATGTTGATCAGGTTAGAGATTGCCTTCTTGACCATCGGCTTATTGATCAGACTGTAGGACAGACCATCAGGCACGATGTCAAACAGCAGCGCACGACCCACCGTGGTTTCCACGATGTTATAACTCTCGCTACGGCTGCCATCTTCGGCGATCTCCACTTCCCTTACCCGGACTTTGACGGTGGCTTGCAAGTGTACTTTGCCAGCGCCGTAAGCGCGGTGTACTTCTTTAACATCGGCAAACACCATGCCCTGGCCTAGCGCATTTTTGCGCTCGCGGGTCATATAATACAGACCCAGCACCACGTCTTGCGACGGCACAATGATAGGCTCGCCGTTTGCCGGTGACAGCACGTTGTTGGTGGACATCATCAACGCCCGCGCTTCTAGCTGAGCTTCAATGGTCAACGGTACGTGTACCGCCATCTGGTCCCCGTCAAAGTCGGCGTTGTAAGCAGCACACACCAGCGGATGCAGCTGAATAGCCTTGCCTTCAATCAACACCGGCTCGAACGCCTGAATGCCCAAGCGGTGAAGCGTAGGCGCACGGTTCAGCATGATCGGATGTTCCCGGATGACTTCATCCAGAATGTCCCAGACCACGCCCTCTTCGCGCTCAACCATTTTCTTGGCCGCTTTGATGGTAGTAGCCAGGCCACGATGCTCAAGTTTGGAAAAGATAAACGGCTTAAACAATTCCAGCGCCATCTTCTTGGGCAAACCACACTGGTGCAGGCGCAAGTACGGGCCCACTACGATGACCGAACGGCCCGAGTAGTCGACTCGCTTACCCAGCAAGTTCTGACGGAAGCGACCTTGCTTGCCTTTGATCATATCGGCAAGGGACTTTAGTGGGCGCTTGTTAGTGCCCGTAATAGCCCGTCCACGGCGTCCGTTGTCCAGCAACGCATCAACCGCTTCTTGCAACATGCGTTTTTCGTTACGCACGATAATATCGGGCGCATTCAGTTCCAGCAGGCGTTTCAGACGATTGTTACGGTTGATCACCCGACGGTACAGATCGTTCAGGTCAGAGGTCGCGAAGCGACCACCGTCTAACGGTACCAAAGGACGCAGGTCTGGCGGCAGAACCGGCAGAACCGTCATCACCATATCGCCTGGCTTATTGCCGGAGAACAGGAACGCCTCAAGAATTTTCAGACGCTTGCTGAACTTCTTGATCTTGGTTTCCGAGTTGGTCTGCGGAATTTCTTCACGCAGGCGGTCAACTTCTTCCTGCAGGTCGATGGCTTGCAGAAGTTCTTTGATGGCCTCGGCGCCCATGCGAGCGTCGAATTCATCACCGAATTCTTCCAGAGCTTCAAAGTACTGCTCGTCGTTCAACAACTGACCGCGCTCCAGCGTGGTCATGCCTGGCTCGATCACGATGAAGGATTCGAAGTACAGTACCCGTTCTATGTCACGCAGAGTCATGTCAAGCATCAGACCAATGCGTGACGGCAGTGACTTAAGAAACCAGATGTGAGCTACCGGGCTGGCCAACTCTATGTGGCCCATACGGTCGCGGCGGACGCTGGCCAAAGCCACTTCCACACCACACTTTTCACAAATAACACCGCGGTGCTTCAAGCGCTTGTACTTTCCGCACAGGCACTCGTAGTCTTTAATCGGGCCAAAGATTTTGGCACAAAACAAGCCGTCACGCTCCGGCTTGAAGGTACGGTAGTTAATCGTTTCAGGCTTTTTCACTTCACCGAAAGACCAGGAACGGATCATATCAGGTGATGCCAAGCCAATACGAATGGCATCAAATTCTTTGCTCTGATTCTGGCTCTTGAGAAGATTCAATAAATCTTTCATCAGTAAAAGCTCCGGATGGCGTTAGTCTCGGGCGGGCACCGACGGTGCCCGCTCACGCTGCCAAAAACAATTCGGCTCAATCGGATTCCAGCTCGATGTCAATACCCAACGATCGAATTTCTTTGACAAGAACGTTGAAGGATTCGGGCATACCCGGCTCCATACGATGATCACCATCGACAATGTTCTTGTACATTCTGGTCCGACCGTTTACATCATCAGACTTGACGGTAAGCATTTCCTGCAGTGTGTACGCTGCACCGTAGGCTTCCAACGCCCACACTTCCATTTCACCAAAGCGCTGACCACCGAACTGCGCCTTACCACCTAGCGGCTGCTGGGTAACCAGGCTGTACGAACCAGTGGAACGAGCGTGCATTTTGTCATCGATCAAATGGTTCAGCTTGAGGATATACATATACCCTACTGTGATCGGACGATCGAAAGCATCACCGGTGCGACCGTCAAACAGTCGGGTCTGACCGGTTGTGCTGAGCCCTGCCAGTTCGAGCATGTGTTTGACTTCAGCTTCTTGAGCGCCGTCAAACACCGGCGTAGCCATGGGCACACCGCCGCGAAGGTTGTTACACAGGTCAAGGACTTCCTGATCGTTCAGGGAATCCAGATCTACCTGTGTCACTTCGGCTGAATGATTGTAAATCTCATCCAACAGCTTACGCAGCTCTGCAACTTTGCGCTGCTCATCCAGCATACGACTGATACGCTCGCCCAGGCCTTTGGCTGCGGCACCCAAATGAGTTTCCAGAACCTGGCCTACGTTCATGCGCGAAGGCACACCCAGTGGGTTCAGAACGATATCAACGGTGTTGCCGAACTCATCGTACGGCATATCTTCAATCGGCTTGACCGCCGAAATGACACCCTTGTTACCGTGACGACCCGCCATTTTGTCACCTGGCTGGATACTGCGCTTGATGGCCAAGTATACCTTGACGATTTTCTGAACGCCTGGCGCCAGATCATCACCCTGCTGCAACTTACCTTTCTTGTCGTCAAAACGCGCTTCGTGATCTTTCTTGCGCTCTTCCAAGCCCTGCTCAGATTTCTCCAGCAGCTCATTCAAATCGTCGCCTTTCATGCGCAATTTGAACCACTCCGGACGAGGCAGATTCAATAAATAATCTGCTTCCAGCTTGCTGCCTTTTTTCAGGCCCGGGCTACTGATTACTTCCTGGCCTTCAAGGGCATTCAACAAGCGCTCGTAGGTGGCACCTTCAACAATGCGATACTCGTCTTTTAAGTCTTTGCGATACTTGTCCAGCTGCTGCTTCTCAATCACTTGCGCGCGCTGGTCCTTTTCGATGCCGTCACGGGTAAATACCTGGACATCAATAATCGTACCACGGGTGCCTGTCGGCACGCGGGAGGAGGTGTCTTTTACGTCAGACGCCTTCTCACCGAAGATAGCTCTTAGGAGCTTTTCCTCCGGCGTCAACTGGGTTTCGCCTTTCGGTGTTACCTTGCCAACCAGAATGTCTCCAGCGCCCACTTCTGCGCCAATGTAGACAATACCAGACTCATCCAGCTTGGACAGCGCGCTCTCACCCACGTTCGGAATGTCAGCGGTGATCTCTTCGCTACCCAGCTTGGTATCTCGCGCCACACAGGTCAGTTCCTGAATATGGATCGTGGTCAGGCGGTCTTCCTGCACCACTTTTTCAGAGATAAGAATGGAGTCCTCAAAGTTGTAACCGTTCCAGGGCATGAACGCGATACGCATGTTCTGGCCCAGCGCCAACTCACCAAGATCCACAGATGGACCGTCAGCCAATATGTCACCACGAGCGATGACATCGCTCTGGCGCACAATCGAGCGCTGGTTAATACAGGTGTTCTGGTTCGAACGGGTGTATTTGGTGAGGTTATAAATATCCACGCCAGCGTCGCCCGCTTCGGTCTCTTCGTTGTTCACTCGCACCACAATGCGTGCTGCGTCAACACTTTCAATTTCGCCGCCACGACGAGCAGTAACGCACACACCAGAATCTTGAGCCACAATACGCTCAACACCAGTACCCACTAGAGGCACTTGTGCGCGCAACGTAGGTACGGCTTGGCGCTGCATGTTCGCGCCCATAAGAGCACGGTTAGCATCATCGTGCTCGAGGAACGGAATCAGTGATGCGGCTACGGAAACAACCTGACGCGGTGACACGTCCATGAAGTTAACTGCTTGCGGTGGCATAACCGTGGTTTCGTTTTGGTGACGAACCGTCACCAGCTCCTCAACCAGACGATTGCCATCGTCCATCTCAGCGCTTGCCTGGGCGATGACGTAGTTGCTTTCTTCGATAGCAGACAAGTACACCAGCTCGTCGGTGACCAAGCCATCGGCTACTTTTCGGTACGGACTTTCTAGAAAGCCGTAGGAGTTAGCACGAGCAAACGTTGCCAAGGAGTTGATCAAACCAATGTTCGGACCTTCCGGCGTTTCGATCGGACACACCCGACCGTAGTGGGTCGGATGTACGTCGCGAACTTCAAAGCCGGCGCGTTCACGGGTCAAACCACCTGGCCCAAGCGCGGAAATACGGCGCTTGTGGGTTACTTCCGACAGCGGGTTGTTTTGATCCATAAACTGGGACAGCTGGCTGGAGCCAAAGAACTCCTTTACCGCTGCCGCAACTGGCTTAGCATTGATCAGGTCCTGAGGCATCAAGCCTTCACTTTCTGCCAGACTCAGGCGCTCGCGCACGGCGCGCTCTACGCGTACCAAGCCAACGCGGAACTGATTCTCGGCCATTTCGCCGACGCAGCGCACACGACGGTTGCCCAGGTTGTCGATGTCGTCTACCTGGCCTTGACCGTTACGAATGTCAATCAGCGTCTTCAGCACGTCGATAATATCGGCGTGGGTCAGAATGCTCTCGCCGGTGCCTTCATCGCGGCGCAAACGGCGGTTCAACTTCATACGACCAACTGCGGACAGATCGTAGCGCTCTTCAGAGAAGAACAGATTGTTGAACAAGTTTTCCGCCGACTCTTTTGTCGGTGGCTCTCCGGGACGCATCATCCGGTAAATTTCTACCAGCGCTTCTAGCGGTGTGCGGCTAGGATCGTTGCGCAAAGTGTCTGACATGAATGGACCACAGTCCAGATCGTTGGTGTACAACGTTTCAATGCCCGTAACGCCGGCATCCAGGATCGTGGTAATCAGCTCTGCGGTCAGCTCCGAGTTACACTCAACCAGCATTTCCCCGGTTTTCGTGTCAATCATGTCTTTGGCCAAAACGCGGCCATACAAATACTCGGTTGGTACTTGCAGTTCGGAGATATTGGCTTTTTCAAGCTGTTTAATATGGCGCGCGGTAATCCGGCGGCCTTCTTCAGCAATCACGTTGCCGTCGTTGTCTTTAATATCAAAAGTGGCGATATCGCCACGAAGACGGCTTGGTACCAATTCGAGCTTGCACGTTTCAGCGCCAATGTGGAACTTCGATGTTTCGAAGAACATTGCCAGCATTTGCTCGGAGGTGTAGCCCAGCGAGCGAAGCAGGATGGTCGCCGGCAGTTTGCGACGACGATCGATGCGCACAAATACGGCGTCTTTCGGGTCAAACTCGAAGTCCAACCAGGAACCACGATAAGGAATCACACGGGCTGAGTACAACAGCTTGCCGGAGGAATGAGTTTTGCCCTTATCGTGATCAAAGAATACACCCGGTGAACGATGCAGCTGGGAAACGATCACACGCTCAGTACCATTAATAACGAAGGTACCGTTTTCAGTCATCAAAGGCATCTCGCCCATGTAGACTTCCTGTTCCTTAATGTCCTTGATCGCCTTGTTAGACGACTCACGGTCATAAATAATCAGGCGAACTTTTACGCGCAAAGGCGCAGCATAGGTGACGCCTCGAAGCTGACATTCTTTGACGTCAAAAACCGGCTCACCTATACGATAACTCACGTATTCAAGCGCGGCATTACCAGAATAACTGGCAATCGGGAATACGGATTTGAAGGCCGCATGAAGACCGGTTTCCCGGCGATCTTCAGCAGCAGATTCGCTTTGAAGGAAGTCCCGGAACGAGTCCAGCTGAATAGACAGCAAATAGGGGACATCCATCACGGACGGCAACTTACTAAAATCTTTGCGAATCCGCTTTTTTTCAGTGTAGGAGTAACTCATCTGCATTCCCCAGCGTTAAATCTGATACCTGATATCAAGAAACAACCATTGCTCTGCTTCGGGGCCGAATTTACTCGGCATATCGCGCCGTCTTGAACGTGAACCTGATTACGCCCCATATCTCAAGATCAACCAAAAATCGTTTTCAAACTCTATAACATATACAACAGAAAAAGGCCGGTGGCTCATAAGCCACCAGCCTGACCACGCTAATGCATGGCGCCGATCAAAAACCGACTGTTACTTAAGCTCAACAGAGGCGCCTGCGTCCTCGAGCTTCTTCTTAGCTTCTTCAGATTCAGCTTTGCTAGCGCCTTCCTTAATAGTAGAAGGAGCGCCGTCGACCATTTCCTTCGCTTCTTTCAGGCCCAGGCCTGTCAGCTCGCGAACGGCTTTGATGACGTTAACTTTCTTTTCGCCGATTCCAGTCAATACTACGTCGAATTCGGTCTGCTCTTCAACAACTTCAGCAGCGGCGGCAGCAGGTGCAGCAGCTACAGCAGCGGCAGCAGAGACGCCGAATTTTTCTTCCATTGCTTCAACCAGAGCAACCACATCCATTACGCTCATTTCAGCGATTGCGTTCAAAATCTCTTCGTGGGACAGAGCCATGATTTTCTCCGAAAAATAATAAAATGGTGTTCAACAGAATCAAGCAGCTTCTTGCTTCTGGTCGCGAACTGCCGCTACTGCACGGGTTACTTTGGTTGGAACTTCGATCAAAGTACGTGCGAGCTTGGTGATTGGTGCCTGTGTGACTGCTGCCAGCATAGTCAACGCTTCGTGACGCGTTGGTAGCTTGGCAAGGCGGTCGATCTGGTCTGCGCCCATAAAGATTCCGCCAACGGCAAGACCTTTGATTTCGAACGCCTCTTTCTCTTTGGCAAAATCTTTCAACAGACGCGCGGCGGCGCCTGGATCTTCCATTGAAAAAGCCAGAACAGTCGGGCCGACCAGGGCCTCGCCGATGCACTCGAACTCGGTACCGCGAATGGCGATCTTAGCCAAGTTGTTACGAACAACCTGAAGATGAACATTTTCAGCACGCGCTCTTGCACGCAGAACCGTCATATCACCAGAAGTAACACCACGGTAGTCAGCCAGAACAACAGACAAAGCACCACCGGCAGTTTCGTTGACTTCAGCGACGATCGCTTTCTTGTCTTCGAGTCTAATTGCCACTGGATTTCTCCTCGATTTCGCCGGGGAAATCCCGGCAAACCCATCTATGCCCTCGAAAGCTTTCTCCCAACCTGCCTACTTTCTGCGCCGATTGCGATTCACTTTCTGCGGGCTCCTAACGGTGTTTGGGTTCAGAGAACGTCTTCACACCGTCTGCGCAGGTATTGCTTTAACCCCTGTAACGATTTGAGAAAGACGACTTCGGGGGCCTGCGGTCTTTGACAGCCTTGGCTTCCGCCCAGACTACAAAGCAACTACCGATTGAACACCTAGACATCTAGGGCGCTCTGATCAATAGTCAGGCCAGGCCCCATGGTCGAAGACAGTGTGATCTTCTTCAGATACACGCCTTTAGACGATGAAGGCTTAGCCTTTTTCAGATCTGCGAGCAGAGCTTCCAGGTTTTCCTGAATGTTTTTCGCAGAGAACTCAACATTACCCAGTGGAGAATGAATAATGCCGTTTTTGTCGGTACGGTAGCGAACCTGACCCGCTTTGGCGTTTTTCACCGCTGTGGCTACGTCAGGGGTTACGGTACCTACTTTTGGGTTCGGCATAAGGCCACGGGGCCCCAGGATCTGACCCAGCTGGCCCACAACGCGCATCGCATCAGGACTGGCAATGACTACGTCAAAATCCATATTGCCTTTTTTAATTTCATCGGCCAGATCGTCCATACCAACAATGTCGGCACCGGCTTCTTTGGCTTTCTCAACGTTAGCGCCTTGGGTAAATACAGCGACACGAACCGTTTTTCCGGTACCGTTTGGCAGAACCGTGCTGCTACGGACGACTTGGTCGGATTTACGTGCGTCCACGCCCAGATTTACGGCAACGTCTACAGATTCTCTGAACTTGACGTGCTGGCCCAGTTCGACCAGAAGAGCGACCGCATCTTCCATAGAGTATGTACGACCAGCTTCTACTTTCTCACGAATCAATGTTTGACGCTTACTTGGCTTTGCCATGTTACAGGCCCTCCACGGTCAGGCCCATACTGCGGGCTGTACCTGCAATGGTCCGAACCGCGGCATCCATAGTGGCGGCGGTCAGGTCCGGCTCTTTCATCTTCGCGATCTCTTCGAGCTGCTCGCGAGTGACTTTGCCAACTTTCTCGGTGTTCGGGCGACCAGAACCGCTTTTAACGCCTGCCGCTTTCAGCAGCAGTACTGGCGCGGGCGGGGTCTTGGTGATGAACGTAAAACTGCGATCGCTGTACACAGTGATTACGATAGGAATAGGAAGACCCTGTTCCATATCCTGCGTTCTGGCGTTGAACGCCTTGCAGAACTCCATGATATTTACGCCGCGCTGACCCAGAGCCGGGCCAACGGGGGGGCTGGGGTTTGCTTTACCGGCAGCAACCTGCAGCTTGATGTAGGCATCAATTTTCTTTGCCATGACAATTCTCCTGTGGGTTCAAACGCCTCTCAGCTCCCCGTTTGCAGACACAAAAAGCCCGCTGCGCCACGGCGCGCGAGCTTTTATCTTATTACTGCTGAATCAGTCTTTTTCTACCTGACCAAACTCCAGTTCAACCGGAGTGGATCGACCGAAAATCAACACAGCAACTTTAACACGACTCTTGTCGTAATCAACTTCTTCAACAACACCGTTGAAGTCCGCAAAAGGACCCTCAACAACGCGAACCACTTCGCCTGGCTCAAACAGAGTTTTCGGTTTGGGCTTATCGGCACCGTTTTCTAAACGGCGTAAAATTGCGTCGGCTTCTTTTTCCGTAATAGGTGCTGGCTTTTCTTTCGTACCACCAATGAATCCAAGAACACGCGGTGTGTTCTTCACAAGATGCCATGTTGCGTCTTCAAGTTCCATCTGGACCAATACGTATCCAGGATAAAATTTGCGTTCGCTCGTGCGCTTCTTGCCGTCGCGCATTTCGACGACCTCTTCGGTCGGAACCAAAACCTCGCCAAACTGTTCTTCCAGTCCGTTAAGAGCAACGCGCTCCTTCAGGGTGCGCATTACATGCTTTTCAAAGCCAGAATACGCATGTATCACGTACCAGCGCTTAGCCATTACCCACCCCCGTTAACCAATGAATCCGGCAACCAACAAACTGATTAGCGAGTCCATAACCCACAACATTAAGGCCACGACTAAAACAAACACAACCACGATGGCCGTTGTCTGTATGAGTTCCGGTCTTGTGGGCCAAACCACTTTGCGAATTTCGACACGCGCCTCTTTCAAGAGCGCAGCAAAGCGGCCGCCTCGTGATGTTTGCACTGCGACAAATGCTGCGATAGCGGCCAACGCCACTAATGCAATCACGCGATAGAGTAAAGACTCAGTCGCAAAATACTGATTGCCGACCACGCCAACCGTGACCAACAAGAATACTACAAGCCACTTCACAACATCTAAGCGGCTGCTTGACTGAACAGATCTTGACTCCATAGGAATCAACTTATGTATCTAGATGTTAAAAAATGGCAGGCCAGGAGGGAATCGAACCCCCAACCTGCGGTTTTGGAGACCGCTGCTCTGCCAATTGAGCTACTGGCCTGCACCGAAACAACTCAGTGCACTTTCACCCTAGCAATACCCTGCTTCGGATATTACTCGAGAATCTTGGCGACGACACCGGCGCCTACGGTACGGCCGCCTTCGCGAATCGCGAAGCGCAGACCATCTTCCATGGCGATCGGAGCAATCAACGTCACTTCCATCTTCACGTTATCACCTGGCATAACCATTTCTACGCCCTCTGGTAATTCACAAGCGCCGGTTACGTCAGTGGTACGGAAGTAGAACTGCGGGCGGTAGCCCTTGAAGAACGGAGTATGACGGCCGCCTTCGTTTTTGCTCAGAACATACACTTCGCACTCAAACTTGGTGTGCGGCTTCATGCTGCCCGGCTTACACAGAACCTGACCACGCTCAACGTCGTCACGCTTGGTACCGCGCAGCAAGACGCCCACGTTTTCACCGGCACGACCTTCGTCCAGCAGCTTGCGGAACATCTCAACGCCGGTGCAAACCGTTTTGACCGTGTCTTTAAGACCAACGATCTCCACTTCTCCACCAATCTTGACAATACCACGCTCAACCCGGCCCGTTACAACGGTACCACGGCCAGAGATAGAAAATACGTCTTCAATAGGCATCAGGAACGGCAGATTGATCGCACGCTCAGGCTCAGGAATGTACGAATCCAGCGCCTCTACCAGCTTACGAACAGCGGTAGTACCCATCTCGTTATCATCACGACCTTCCAAAGCCATCAACGCGGAACCGGTAACGATCGGAGTATCGTCAGCCGGGAAATCGTACATTTCCAACAGATCGCGTACTTCCATCTCTACCAGCTCAAGCAGCTCTTCATCGTCGACCATGTCCGCTTTGTTCAGGAACACAACGATGTAAGGCACGCCAACCTGACGTGACAGCAGGATGTGCTCACGGGTCTGCGGCATAGGGCCGTCAGCCGCAGAGCAGACCAGGATAGCACCGTCCATCTGCGCCGCACCGGTGATCATGTTTTTCACATAATCCGCGTGGCCCGGGCAGTCTACGTGTGCGTAGTGACGGTTCGGAGAATCGTACTCAACGTGAGACGTAGCGATGGTAATACCACGCGCACGCTCTTCAGGAGCATTGTCGATCTGGTCAAAGGCACTTGCGGAACCTGTTCCAAAAACATCGTGGCATACACGAGTCAGGGCAGCTGTCAGAGTGGTCTTACCATGGTCAACGTGACCAATGGTGCCCACGTTCAAGTGTGGCTTCTTACGTTCGAATTTAGATTTAGACATCTGACAAACTCCCTAATCAACCAGGACCGTAACGTTGACCGGTAAATATGGAGCTCATGAGCGGAGTCGAACCGCTGACCTCATCCTTACCAAGGATGTGCTCTACCGACTGAGCTACATGAGCACAAGAACTAAATTGGAGCGGGCAGTGGGAATCGAACCCACATCATCAGCTTGGAAGGCTGAGGTAATGGCCATTATACGATGCCCGCGAGCAATAATGGTGGAGGGGGCAGGATTCGAACCTGCGAAGCTTTCGCGTCAGATTTACAGTCTGATCCCTTTGGCCACTCGGGAACCCCTCCGAGCTAAATCCGCTACGCGGATCTGCAAAACTTTAAAATGGAGCTGGCGGACGGAATCGAACCCCCGACCTGCTGATTACAAGTCAGCTGCTCTACCAACTGAGCTACGCCAGCCCACACTCGCCTTAACAACGAGGCCGGTATAGTACGGATTATCTTTTGGTTTTGCAACACCTTGGCGTTGATTGAGCGTAACAAAATGGATTCGTCAGAAGCAGCTTGCTATAGCCGGAGAGACTGACCAAAGAACGAGTGCAACCTTGTCCAAAAACGTTGCCGCAATTTAGTCGAAATTACCGCGTTTCGCCACCTTTGATGGACGTTGTCAAAATGCTTTAGGCTTTTAGCGCGTGTGCGCTCTTCAATCAACCGCGAAATCGCTCACGATGGACCTTCGCAAGGCCATCAAGCACCAGCTCCGGCTCTATTTCTCCTTGCAAACCTATGTGTTTCAGCCTTGAGGCATCGCCGCCAGTCAGCACCAGATCGCGTACATTATGATTCTGCATATCTGTCAGCACCCGATCTGAAAAAGCAGCGCTTAACCAGGCCAGCCCGTGATTGACGCATTGGTTGGTCGACAGTCCCAAGCGGGTATCTAGACTGGATTTTGGCTCAAAATCAACACGTGCGGCATCGCTGCTCAGGCTGCGCAACATCATTTGCAAGCCAGGAAGTATGTAACCACCCAAGTGATGACCGTCTGCAGCCACGTAGTCGACGGTTACCGCGCTGCCTGCGTCTACGACGGCAAAGCCGTGCCGACGCCTCTGCCAGGCGGCGTACATGCCATACCAACGGTCAGCACCCATTTTTCCTGGTTGCTGATAACCATTAACCAACCCGTCGCGCTCGCGCTCGGACCAGTAACAGGTTACCGGAACGGCAAACGTCGCTTTCAGGGCCGCCATCAGGCTTTGCTGGCGCTGCTCAGAGGCAACGGTTGCAACTGCCACGGACATTACTCGTTCGTTTTTAGGCAAAAACAACCTCTGCAATGGATCAGCGTCGGTCAAAAGACCAACGCCCTGTGCCAGCACCTCGGCGCTTTCCTGACGCTCGATACGCCATTTCAAACGAGTATTGCCGGAGTCAATCAGCAGTATCACGAGACGAATCGCAAGCTGATTTCACCGGAACGTACAGCAAACTCGCCTTGATTTGTCTGCAGCATATAGTCACCACTGTGATTAATACCTTGCCCAACGCCTTGTAATTCACCGTCGCGAGCCATGATCTGACGGTTAAAGAACACGTCTCGAGATTGCCAAGAACTGCGAAACTCAGAAAAACCAACGTTCTGGAATGTGTCACTAGTGTTCGCAATACTCGTGATCAGCGCACTTATGAGTGCGTTGCGATTCCAAGTCTGCTGCGGCCGTGCAAGCGCAAGACTGGTCCAGGCCTGATCAATGGCTGGCGCTGCGATCATGTGCACGTTCAAACCAAGACCCACAATAGCGTGCACAACACCGTCCTGCAGCTCGCCCTGCAGATCAACAAGAATGCCGCCAACCTTAGCCCCGTCAATAAAGATGTCGTTCGGCCACTTTAACCCTACCGGTGTGGCCCCAAGACACTCCAGCGCCTCTGCCACTGCCACACCCAGAACCAGGCTGAGACCGTCCACAGCAGAAAATCCGCCGGACAACGACAATCCCATACTTAGATAGATATTCTCACCTGCCGGACTGCACCAGGGCTGACCGCGACGCCCGCGGCCAGCGGTCTGGGTTTCGGCGACAACAACGGGGGTTACACACTCACCTCTGGCGAGCCTGCGCATCACTTCTGCGTTTGTTGAGTCTATTTCATCGATTACGCTTAGCGCCAACGGCCGCGAACCAGAAGACTTAACGTTTTTCGCAATGATGTCTTGATCCAGAAGATCCACAGGGTGTACCAGCTGATAGCCATGGCCACGCACAGCTCGTAGGTTAAAACCTTCCTTCGACGCTCGCTGTGCTGTTTTCCATATCGCCGTGCGGCTAACGCCGAATTCGGTGGCCAGTGACTGTCCGGAATGGGTTTTGCCGTCATTCAAACGGCTTATTAACGCCTTGGTCTTCATTCAGGGCTACTCGTGTCAATGACTAAGCGCTGGATTAAACACTAAATTTGCACAGATTCAAAGTCTGCGCGTGATCTTGGAATTGGCAAATCACCCGTTGGGCGCCGATCCAGGACCCGTTCCTTGTTTTTCGGGCAAAAAAATACCCCGGTGGCGTAAGCCATCGGGGTATTAGGCAATAAGAGTCTGACGATGACCTACTCTCACATGGACGAACCACACTACCATTGGCGCAGCCCTGTTTCACTTCTGAGTTCG